>ENA-OROQ01000059-OROQ01000059.1-human-gut-metagenome-genome-assembly--contig:-NODE-59-length-177280-cov-37.2346_pt1 | contig 177280 bp, 112 predicted proteins | sample MGYA00242136_ERZ509062 | MGnify/ENA primary metagenome ERZ509062 (study PRJEB26280, sample SAMEA2338735) | human gut metagenome | biome: human gut; feature: human-associated habitat; material: faeces...
TTATCTATAACAACCTCATATTCATCGTACCTATAAATCGTTTAGGACAACATTGCTTTTAAACAGAAGCCTGTACTTGATGATTTTATTTCTACACTCAAACAGAATGGTTATTATGTCACTTTCAAAACTGTATTTTGCCCTGATTATGGTATCCCTCAAACAAGAAAAAGACTAGTTCTTTTGGCTTCTCGATATGGAACCATTGAGTTAATTCCCCCTACTCATTCTCCTGAAAATTACAAAACAGTGAGAGCAGTAATAGGTAGTCTTCCACCTATAGAGGCAGGTGAAATATGCAAATCAGACACATTACATAGAGCAAGATCATTAACAGAATTGAATCTAAAAAGAATAAAAGCAACTCCTCTAAATGGTAGTTGGAGAGATTGGCCTGAACAATTACAACTACAGTGTCATAAAAAAACATCTGGAAAATCTTTTGGAAGTGTTTATGGACGAATGAATTGGGATGCTCCTGCACCAACGATGACCACATTATGCACTGGACTTGGTAATGGACGTTTTGGACATCCAGATCAAAATCGTGCTATATCTTTAAGAGAAGCTGCTTTATTTCAGACTTTTCCTGAAGAATATATTTTCTTTCCTTCAGAGGAACAAATATCTATAACTAAGGCGTCTAGATATATAGGAAATGCTGTACCACCAAGACTAGGAGAAATTACGGCTGAAAGTATAATTAATCATCTAATATCATATGGCAAAATACACAATGTCGCTAGATCTTAATGTTTTAAATCATTTAGGTCTAAATTTATATAGCAATACTCCAGCAGTTTTATCAGAGGTCGTAGCAAATAGTTATGATGCTGATGCTCTAGAAGTAAAAATTGATATTTCACAAGAATCTGACAAGATTGTAATCATAGATGATGGTAATGGGATGACTTTACAAGAAATTAATGAAAAGTTCTTAAGAGTTGGCTATCAGAAAAGGGAAAGCGGGGAAGCATTTTCTAAGAAATATCATCGTCCTGTTATGGGCCGTAAAGGTATTGGAAAATTATCTTTATTGTCAATTGCCAATAAAATTGAAATTCATTCCAAAACAGAAAGTCTTGCGGGTAACGCCTTATTATTATCCAAGAAAGATTTAGAAGATGCAATAAAATATCATAAAGGTATATATGAACCTAAAGAAATCAGTTTTACAGATTTTGGGAAAGAACATGGAACAAAAATAATAATAACAGATTTTCAAAAAAGCATAAATAGAACACCTAGTTTTTTAAGACCACGACTAGCAAAAAGGTTCGTCATACAACACAAAGAGAATCCCTTCAATATATTTATGAATGGCTCTCCAATAACAATAGATGATCGTACATTCTTTAAAAAAGTAGAGTTTTTATGGCCAATTGGCACTTTTAATAAGAATTCTCTTCAAAAATTCGCAAACATATTAATACAACAAGAATTGATTTCTGAAATTCCAGATACGTCATTTAGAATCTCAGGATGGATTGGCACTGTTGATAAACCTAGCGATTTAAAAACGGATGGCGATAATAATAATAAAATATCAATTATATGTAGAGGTAAATTAGCCCAAGAAGATATTCTTTCCTTTTATAATGAAGGAGGCATATATGCCAGCTATATCATTGGAGAGATTCATGCAGACTTTTTAGATGATGATAAAGAAAAAGATATTGCTACAAGTAATCGACAACAATTTAATGAGAATGATTTACGTTTTCAGAAATTGCAGAGCCATGTCTATATGCTATTAAAAACAATTCAAAAAAAGTGGAGTGATTTAAGAAACGAAGTGTCACTTGCTAAAGCAACATCTGAAATTCCCGTTTTATCCGAATGGTATAACTCATATAAAGGGGATGCAAAAAAACATGCACAAAAATTATTTGCAACAATTGAAAATTTACATTTTGACAAGGATATTAGCAAAAAGAAGGAAGTGTATAAATTTGGTATACTTGCTTTTGAAAGATTGAGAGTTGCAGATAAACTTTCAGAATTAGAAAAACTTTCAGCAGATAGCCTAACACATTTTGGTGGAATTTTTTCAGAATTACAAGATATTGAAGCTACACTTTATTATGATATTGCAAGCCAACGAGTTGAAATCATAAAAAAAATATCTGAATGTTGTGATAATAACGAAAAAGAGAAAGTAATACAAAAATATTTATTTGATAATTTGTGGTTATTAGATGCCTCTTGGGATCGAGCAACAAGTGGCTCCGAAAGATTGGAACAATCCGTCACAAAGGAATTTGATAAAATCTCTCAATCTTTATCGGATGAAGAAAGAAAAGGTAGAATTGATATACGTTATAGAACTTCTGCGGGAAAGCATATTATTATAGAATTAAAGCGGTATCAAGCAACGTATAAATTTGACCAATTTGATTTAGCAAAACAAGTTGACAAATATATTTCTGCATTGGGAAAATGTTTATCAAGTATTGGAGAAACAAATCCATATATTGAAGCTATATGTATTATAGGTCCAAATGCCCTTGATGATATATCTAAAGCAAATGAAGTTTTGAAATCTGTTCGAGCTAGGATACTGACTTATGACCAACTTATTGAGTATGCTCTTAATAGCTATAAAGATTATTTAGAGCGTAATAAGGAAGTTGGCAAAATCAGAAAATTGATTGAAAAATTGAAATAAAAAAGTAGTAGCAAGCAACATGTTCATACAAGTATTTATCTATTGTTCTCATTAATTTGGGGAAATATTAAAAAACAACTATCTTTGTTTCCCAGTATTCTCCATGAGCAAACTACCGCAAAAGCGCGTAGCAAATTAGTGGGATAAATCATGGGATATGCTTGAAGCTAAAAATATAAAGTTTTAAATATCAGCGTGGTAACTCTCTTAGGAGAATCCCAGGCGGATCACATAAGAACAAAGCTAAAAGAGATAAGTCCTGCAATATTAACGTATTGTGGGACTTTTTTATGTTTTAGTCTTGCTTGAAAGCCCAAAAAGGCGCACGAAAAGATACGGTTGAGTATCCAAATCGTACCCCCTTCCCCGAAAAACAAAAAGGGGGTACAATTGTCGGAAAGTCCTTCTGATAAACTACGTGGAGGTCTTCTATTTAATACCAAAACTCATGATCGAATACAGAACTAGCTTTTTTATTTGGTAGATAACCTATTTACTTATTTCTCCAACTTTATAACCTACGATTCCAAAAGACTTGTGTAGCGCCGGGATTAACCACATGATCAAGCCGGGTAGTCCCCAGCGTTTTTTCTCTTCGCTGATGAAATAGAATCGTTCGATCAGTTTGAGCTTGGGGAACCATTGCTCGATTGTGTGCGGATCGTTTAGTCCGAAATGGAAACGGGCTTTTGTCCGTTTTACCGATTCATGCTTGTCGGAGTTGCGGGCGGCCCATTTACTGACGAAATCAAAATATATCTCGCATCCGGGAAAGCGTTGGGCGAGGTTTTGGATAACAGATTTTACCTGTTCCTCATTGAAATACATCATTACACCTTCCGCGAGGAAAAGGAAGCGGCCGTGAGGATGTTTTTGTCTCAACATATCCATCCAGTCCGTCTCGAGCATAGAGCCTTTGATCGTGAGATCTTTAGCGGAGGCAGGGAATAGCTTTTCACGCAAATTGATTACTTCAGGTAAGTCTAGTTCGTAGAAGGTCGCTTGGTTATGGTTGGAGACACGTTGGAAACGGCTGTCTAATCCGCAACCGATCGATACCACTACCGGATCTTCAGTTACCTTACGGTCGATGAATCGCTGGACCAAACGATCGAAATGGCGTAGGCGGATAGCGGTTCCGGTAGTACTCATCGTGATTTTACCAAACTTGGCGAAATCATAATCTATTTTCTCAACAAGCTCACATGCCATCGGGTCTTTTAATATCGCGTCTTTCCGGTGACTTTCGTGAGCGCGTGATAGTAAGGGAATAAACAAGGTCTCCGCGATGTTATCCTTTATCTCTGGTTTTATTTTATTCATAATATACCTATTTATAGGGATTGATTATCCGGTACAAAGATGGGATCTTTGCTCTTGGTTTATTTACGCAAGAAGGAAGTGTATTTTAATCAAACGGAAAAATGGTACACATAGAACTCTCATCTCGTGGAAGAGATACGATCGCTTTAGAAATGCCGGATATAAGTTATTTTTCTACCAATCGTTCAGGAGGGCTAGAAGAGAACTGTTGGGAGGCGGAGAACAAATTATTGACCTATCGTATCAGTGATTTCAGATGTAGGGATTTTAATGTGACAAGATACCAGATCTATTGCAAGGAGGATTGTTGCATGCGTTCCCTAAATGTCGGTAACTCGTTTATGGGACTTTCTGTTGTTCGTCAGGGGATCGTCGAATGTTTTTTGTCGGAGACACGGGATAAGCGGATTTGGCGGGAAGGGCATACGAATATGATCGTAAGTTCTGGTATCAAGGAAGAGCGGAATCTGTTCCGTAAAGGAGATACTTTTGGTATGACAAGTATTCTGGTGTCGCCGGATTTCTTCCAACATTTGTCGGAACGTTATACGGAGTACTTCGGGAGTGCTTATTTGCGATTCGGCAGGGGGGAGACTTTCTTTATCGCTCCCAAGAATCTCTCGATTCCAATCGCTTTATCTGTGGCGTTGAATGATCTTGAGGTCTCTCAGATGATGGGAAATGCCTCGCCAATGTATCTCGAAGCAAAAGTAACCGAGTGCTTGTCTTTATTTATGCGGGAGACGGAAGGTAAAGAACCGGTTAACGCAAAGATAGTAGGCTTTTCCGATCGGGATAAAATTTATCAGGCCCGGGATATTATATGTTCCGAATATTTGAACCCGCCTTCATTACATGATTTGGCTTTACGTGTCGGAACTAATGAATGTACTTTGAAAGCGGGGTTTAAAGAAGCGTTCCGGACGACCGTGTTTAACTATCTCTTTGATTATCGTATGAATATAGCGATTCACTATCTTTTGGATACCAATAAATCAATAGGGGAAGTTGCCGGCTTGGTCGGCTATGAGCATCAAGCGCATTTTTGTACGGCCTTTAAGCGGAAGTTTAATGTCACCCCGTCTGAATATAGGTTGAAAGCGTAGTATAGACCATCGACTTTTATTTCCCGAATCGGGAACTATCCACCTCTTTATGCTCTTTTGCTTTAAAATCTCCGAATTTATAGATAAAGGATAAGGAGACTCGTCTGGAATCCGGGATCATACGCATATGTAAGTCTTGTGTTTTGTATTGGAGATTAAGATATTTTGGGACCCATGAATTAAACATGTCATCCACTTTTAAAGAGATCTCCGCTTTGCCGTTGGGGGAGATCCATTTCAAGCCGGCGTCTACGTTATACATACTGCTGATCGTCATTGGGCCTTGAATGTTGCGGGTAATATAAGAACCGGATACTTCCGCTTTGATAGTAGGCTTCGATGAGATGTTGAACGTATTATTTAATTCGGCATAGAATGCCAGATTATCTTTATTGAAGCTTATATCATGGTAATTATCACATTTCATCTTGTCATAATAACCGTTTAACGTTAATCTGGAATCAAGCACGGAGCCGGCTTTGAATGGTATCATTACATTTAGGCCTAGCTTACTGGAATAGTCGAAATTCAGTGTCTTATAGATAAGAACTAGTCTCTCGGAGGATTGATAGGGGAGCTGGTTGAAATTATTGTCTATATAATTTGCGTATAGCGTGAAAATGTATTTGTTTTTTAGGATGTAGTTCAATTGAGCAGAGTAGAGTCTGGACGGCCTTAAATCCGGGTTACCTTGTATCTCGGTATATCCATTCAGATAAGACACCGTGTTCTGCATCTCCCAATAACTGGGATAGGTCTTGTCTGAAGAAACGGATAATTGCAGGATGTGGCTGGGGTGGGCTCGGTACGTGATTTCCATCATTGGGAATAAGCTCCAATAATCAATCTCCTTATGTTTGTAATACTCTCCGGTCAAAGAGGCGTTTACGGATAGGTTATCAGAGAAGCTTTTGGAAAAGCCGGTATATAAATCATATACATATTCATCCAGTTTACTGTAACTATTAGAGATGGACCAATCGTGTTTGCGCAGTGAATGATATACCTGAGAACTTTTGTCTGAGGCGAAGCTGAATTTTGTCCCATAGTTGAGCATCCAGCCTTTTCCTAATTTATGGTTCTGGTCCGCGTAGACGGAGAGCCTACGGATGTCTTGTTGTGATTTAGCGTTGAAGGCATCTTCTTTCCCGGCTTTCTTCTCTTGGTAATATTGTGTCGTATGATTGATGTAAGCGGTAAAATCAATCCCTACATTAAGGCCGAACCCGGAGGCATAGTCGAGCGCCAGATTATGCATCTGGATCGGTTTGTCGGATTTCTTTCTGTTTTCGGAATCCGAATAGGTTCCTACAGAAGAGGTGAAAGGATGAGTCCATTGCTGGATCTCTGAGGTATAGGCGAAGCTTAGTTTGTTCTTATCGTTCAAGAACCAATCATTGCCTAGGCGTATGGTATGGACTGGGAGCCGGGTATGTCCTCTGTCGAATTGCTCGATCTCGTAGGTCTTACCATCGAATAAATGGTGTGATAAGATATCCTCACCTGTCCGTTCCCTGTGGTAGCCGAAGGAGTACATGAGATCGGTAGAATATTTAGGCGTGTTGTAAACGAGAGTAGCGCCACTTTGGTAATTAGCGTAATGCCCTTGGTTGTATAGAGCATTGACTTGTCCTTGCAGTTTGGGAGTCTCGGAAGTACCGTTATTAAGGACCAGATTAATCACGGCCCCGCGTACATGATATTGGGGTGGAGCACTATACATGATCTCTGCTTCTTGAATACGTTCTTTGGGCATATTCTTAAGCAGATTCTCCAATTGGCTCTCACCCATATTGGTGGTCTTGCCATTGATGATAACCGTGACTTCATTTGTTCCGGCAAGTTGTATTTTCCCGCTTTGTTCCCGCACTCCCGGTAGTTCTAGGATCGCCTCGTAAGCGCTAGCAGCCATCTTGTCTTTTAACAAGTGTGGCATGCTGTAGGTTATTTTCCCATCAACAACCTTGGCTAAAGGACGCTCTCCGGTAACAGATACTTCCGAAAGCGTCTGGCTTTTCTCGTTCAGTTGTATATTGCCTATCGTAAGTGAGTCATAAGTGCTTTGATACGTTTCATACAGCAGATGCTGGACGGTTAAGAGGAAAGGGGATATCTCCGCTTTGACACTAAAAGAGCCCAAAGAGTCCGTATAGGTGGAGTTTACATATACTGAATCGTTCGTTTGTATAATCACGACCGCTAGTTCGATAGGATGGTTATTTAAGTCCGTAACCCTTCCCGTAATAACTTGTGCCTGTGTGAATGTGGTAAATAATAATCCTAAAAAGATAATCCAGCTTCTCATATCATCCTCGATTTAGTCAACATTCCTGTGCATATTTCGCAAATATACTTTTCATTAGGGAATCTACCTAATAAATTCTACTTTTAGGACTTAGGGGATTAGGATATATTTGATAGCTTTGCGGAGGAATGGGGTTCGTGCCTCTTTCTCGAATAGATGATAACAATAAAAGTAAATGATAATGAATGAAAAAATGAATACTCCATTGGGTAGCGCTTTTCCCAAGGAACGGGTTCGTTATGCGATGCTTTCTTTCTTTTTAGCGCAAGGTCTTTGTTTCTCTAGTTGGGCTAGCCGTATTCCGGACGTGAAGGATTTCTTTGAGGTGAATTACGCTTTCTATTGGGGTTTGGTCTTGTTCCTGATCCCGGTAGGTAAGTTTGTGGCGATACCGTTAGCGGGTTATTTGGTGTCGAAGTTGGGGAGTCGTATTATGGCGCAGGTCAGTGTGTTGGGGTATGCCTTGGCCTTATTTGCGATCGGTACGGCACATAATATTTATCTGCTGGGTGTTTATTTGTTCTGTTTTGGGGTGTTCTGGAATCTTTGCGATATATCCTTGAATACGCAAGGGATTGGTATCGAGCGGCTCTATGGACGTACGATTATGGCCTCATTTCATGGAGGTTGGAGTCTGGCGGCTTGTTTAGGGGCTTTGATCGGGTTTATCATGATCGTATCCGGTGTTACTCCGTTCTGGCATTTTACGTTGATTGCTTTATTGATTGTGATGATCGTTTTGGTAAGCCGGAAGTATTTGCAGGAAGACGTAGCGGTTGAATCACCGGAGGAAGAGAAGGAAGCGGAGAAGAAAGAAGCTCCGGCGTTGTTGAGCTTTATCCGTAAGCCGGAAATGCTGTTGATCCAGTTAGGTATCGTCGGACTGTTTGCCTTGGTGGTGGAAAGTGCGATGTTTGATTGGAGTGGACTTTACTTCGAATCGGTACTACAAGTTCCTAAATCCTTGCAGATCGGTTTCTTAGTGTTCATGGTGATGATGACGGTAGGCCGTTTTCTTACGAACTCCGCCTATAGTGTTTTAGGAAAGCAGAAGGTGTTGCAATTAGCGGGTTTCTTTATTTTTGCAGGTTTCTTTATCTCAGCCATGTTGGGTGGAATGTTCGAATCGATGACGGTAAAGGTGATTGTGAATTCCTTAGGCTTTATGTTGGTAGGCTTGGGCATCTCGTGTATGGTGCCTACTATTTATAGCTTAGTGGGCGCTAAATCGAGAACTCCGGTGGGAATTGCCTTGACGATCCTTTCCAGTATCAGCTTTATCGGCTCGTTGATCGCACCTTTGTTGATCGGAGCGATCTCGCAGGCTTTCAATATGAAATACGCTTATATCGTGGTCGGCTTATTAGGGCTTTGTATCTTGCTAATGACTACATTCTGCAAAGCATTCAAGAATAATTAAAGATAGAGAATTGAGAATTGAAAATTAGGAGAGAGCAAATAATTTTCAATTCTCAATTTTCAACTACTCAGGCATTCGTTGTTCCGCTGTCTCTAAGCATCGCAACACATCTTCCTTAGTGCCGTTGAATGGGCCTATTCCTTCGATTTTCAATGTTGTCATAGCTGCCGCGAAACATCCGGCTTCTTCTATGCTTGCGCCTTTGGCACGTTTATAGAGATATCCTGTCATATAAGTATCACCCGCTCCGGTAGCGTTTACTACTTCTTTCGGTATGTAAGCGGGGATTTTATGGAAAGTGGAACCGTCGTAAATGATAGATCCCATGCTTCCGAAAGTCAGCAATACCTCTTTCACGCCCCAATCGTAGATAACTTTTCCTGCGTTCACGGCATCGGTATATCCGGTTAACACCTCCATCTCATGTTCGTTAGCCTTGAGGAAGTGCACGTATTTAAGTACTTCTTTTTTCTCTGGCCAATCCACGGCAAATACATCCTTGTCTCTTACTTCCCGTAGATACCCTTGCGAGTCAATCGATACTAAGCCTTTTCCCGCTAAATACTTTACCACTTCCAAAGAGAAATCATCGGCAAGCAAACTACCAAGGTGGAAGATTTTAGAGTTGATGTTCTCCAGATATTCCACGGTGAAAGGATCTGCTTTCGCCAATACACGTTGCGTACGGTTATCTTGGTTCTCTCCATAAATATTCTCGAAATAAACGGTGTGCTTACTTGGCATCACGGCAACGTCGATACCTTCGGCTCGTAGTTCCTCCACCGTTTTCATCTCAGATTCAGCCAAGGCTGTCACTAGAGTATAGTCAATATCATCGAAATGTTTTATCGCATGCGAGAAATAAAAGGAGGTTCCTCCCGGCATATGGACGGTGTTCTTAGGTGTTACTACCTTATCCAAGGTGATGTGTCCTACGCAGCAAAGTTCGTGTGTATTCATTTTTTACTCAGTTTATTATAAAGCGACAAATTTATGAAAAAAGAGTTCAAGTACATAGGATAGTCGTTATTTTGACCAATAAAAGCATAAACGAGGCGTTTCCATTCAAGAGCGAAAGTATTTACATATAGTAGAAACGAAAGTGTTTACCTCTAGAAGTAAAGTCATTTACATATGGAAGTAAACAGCGTTACATCTAGTTGTAAATGTAATATGCTGATAATCCGTATATAATACTGTTGGCGGATAATGCTCGGTGTATCTGCTGGAAATATTCAAATTCACCTTATCCGATAAGCATGCTTATTTGGATTTAGAAAGAAGAATTGATAATCAGTCAACGACATAGATAATATATAATGTACGCTCGTACATTATAATATATGCAATACGCATAGAGGTTATACTACTATATAGGTGATGTATATTTTATGTGCGATGTAATAGAATGTGAGAAACGACTAGTCTAAACGATCGATTTTTCTAGTCATTTGCAAAGGTACGCGTTTCTTCGACACTTACAACCCTTCCGCATTATTTTTTTATCGCTTATCCTCTTTCTTATCAATAGGATAGGTTATCCTTTACGAAACAACGGATTCTTTCAACAAATCTCCTGTTTTGGCACTAAAAAAACGCAAGATTTAGACGATCGTTTAGACTAGTCGTTTTATGCCCAATTTGAAGGGGCAAAATATTGAAGAGCTTTTAATTAACACTAGTATTAATATTAATTTTAGAATTATGAACAAAAAGTTTTCTACTCTTGTAGCTGGACTTGCAATGATTTCGGCTGTTGCTTCAGCCCAAATCACCAAAACAGACGGTTACACCATGTTGAAGTCCAGTTCTTCTGATTATTTAGCTGTTTATGGAGCTAAATCGGACTCTGTAGTGGTAAAAACATTTAGCAATTTGGCAACTGCTCCTAAAGCTTCTATTGACTCTGCTATGTGGAAGGTTACTGAAGCTGGAGTTGATGCTACAGGAAACAAGCTTTACAGCTTCACTAACAAAAAGACTGGTGCTGTATTGTCTTTCGCTGCAAAAAAAGATGCTAAACCTAATTTAGCGGCAGGTGTTGACAAGTGGTCTGTAACTACTGACGGCAAGATTTCTGCTTATTATTCTGCGAACGGATCTTTAGGATTGGTTGTGTCTGGAGGTAAGTTATCCTTGGGCATTGCTAGTGCCGCTACAGTATTCACTTCGGAAGTAAATTCGGCTTTGAAGGCTCGTACTTTGGCTGCCTCTGACTTAGGCGATGGTTTCACTGTATTCTCTTTGAACTTTGGAGAGGCTTATCAAGAGAACATCTTTGAGGGCAAAGAATTAGTAGCTACTCAGTTGACTGGTGCTGATGCTGATTATGTACAGTTGCAGGAAGTTGGCGCTGATAAGATCGGTGAAAAGGATGCTTACTTCGGTTTGGATACAACTAAGTACACGATCGCTGGGCAAAAGGATGTATTTGGCTATAAATTCGCAAAAGACTCAACTTGGTTGGATAATGGTTATCATACAGTATTGAATGGTGATTTTCAAAAGTTCAAATTTATTCAAGACTTATCAAACGATAAAGTCGCTGTTTATGTAAAGAATGCACCTGTTTATAATACAACTACTAAGAAATTTGAAGCTGCGCTTACAGGTACTGCTGCTGATGTTCAAGTAGTATATGCTCAGGTAACCAATTCAAAGGTATTGACAGTCTCTAAACTTTCTGGTACTCCTTCTACAATCGAGCAAGGTGTCGCTCCTTCCGTAAAATTAGGTAAGGGCACTCCGGCTACATTGCCTACTGGTGATGGTGTTTACTTCATCAAGGTTAAATCTGGTGATGAGTTTAAGTATGTTTATGCTACGGCTAGTGGATTAGAATTGAAGAAGGATGCTCCTAATGCATATAACCCTGCTGGTCAGTTCTATGTAGTTGCTAAGGGTGGTAAATACCAATTCGTTGAACGTAACTTCAACCAAGGTCTTACAACTGCTGCCGCTCAGATCTATAAGGTAACAGGTAAAGACGCTTACAGAGTGGATGCTGTAAATAGCGCTGCTTCTGCAAGTTTAGCGGCTGGTACTGAATTCTATTTCGAATATCAGAAAGATATCAAAGCCGGTGGCAAGGAATACAACTATATGGCTACGAAGTATTTGGACAAGGTAGCTGTTGATAACTTCGCTTATACATTGAACTTGATCTCCGGTACGGAGGGTGTTGATGATTTGTATACAATCGTTGACGGCGTATTGAAGGTTAAGAAAACTACAGCCGAAGACGCTGCTAAATTCAAGGTTGAAGTAATTAAAGATAAAACGGGTAAGGTCTGGACTAGCAATGCTGATGAACACAAAGCTGGTGTAGGTGCTATCGCTTTAGGTGATACTTTAGCTACGGCTACTTATAAACTTTACAAGCAATATACAAAAGAGTATGTTGTAGCTAAGGATAATGAATTTAAGTTGGCAAAAGAAGATAATACAGCTACTCCTGCAGTTGCTGGTTCTGAGTTCACATTCAAAACAGCTAAGGGCAATGGTTATTTATTGTCTACAGGTGATAAGATTGTGGTATTGGATGTTAATACTGGTAAGTTGATCTCTGCTGCAGCTTCAGCTGTAAATAACAACTATTTTGACTTGGTAGTAGAGCCATCTCCGGACTACGCTACATTGAATGCTCCTTCTCACATGTTGGTTAAATCTGCCGAGGCTGATGGTAAAGCTCTTTCCATGAATCCTAAGTCTTTGTTTGCGGAGGTTAAGTTGGCAGGTCAAGAAGAATATATCGACAGCTTGTTTGGTTTGTGGATTGATACTGCTTGTGTAAAAGATGTAACTAGACCTACTTATTACATCACAACAGGTAATGGATTAGACTCTGCTGCTATCGCTGATGGTTACAGATATTTCTTGGTAAATCCTCAAGATTCTGTTTATTCTGCGGTTAAGGGTGATGATGATAAATATACATCTAAGACAAATGAAGGTAGCGCTTATTGGAATGCTACAGAAGGTTTGGTGAAAGCAGCTTTTGTTAAAGCTATCGTTTATGGTGAGGATTCTTTAGCTATTGTTCGTGAAAAAGCAACTGCTGTTGATACCTTGAAGACTATGTCTGTAAATCCGGCTGCAATGGCATTTGTTACAACTGCAAATAATACATTGAAGATCGAGAATAAGACAACAAAGGAGATTGCAAACGAAGATGATGCAACTAAGACTGATCGTGAAGATGTAACTTCTTATTTGAAAGTTATCAACAACGTATTAGTTTGGACGGATAATCGTGACGAGGCTCATGAGTTCGTTGCTGAGGCTACGACATTACACCCGACATCCAACGATAACGTTGAAGAAGGAGCTTCTGCTATCTCTGTTGTCGCTAACGATGGTACTGTAACAATCCAAGGCGCCGCAGGCAAGTCTGTTGTTATCTCTAACATCTTAGGTAAGGTGGTTGCTGAGACAGTTCTTTCATCTGATAACGCTACAATCGCTGTACCGGCAGGTATCGTAGCTGTAGCTGTAGAGGGTGAGGCTGCTGTTAAGGTAGTTGTTAAATAATTATTTTATTCGAAATGATACAGTAGAGGCGGGCACGTCCCGTCTCTATCTAAATATATTTAATTAAATAATTTCCACGCAACAAAGTATCCCGTGATGGGGGAACGTGTGGTTAATACTAAAGTAAAAAAGTTCTTCCGATAGTATTTCCGTGAGGAAGGAAACCGGATAAAAAATTGCTCCCGGCGATATTCGTATCGTCGGGACTTTTTTATGGTTCGGAAAGCTTTTATATAAATAAATACGTATATTGCGGCAAGCTTATAATTTTAGAGTTTATGGAATATACCTTACTGATACTTCTATTACTGATCATGATTTGGATAAACTTGCGTAATAAGATATCCAAATCACAAGAGAAAACGGAGGAATTGTTGAAAGAGATCGCTGCCTTGCGTAAACGTTTGGAGAATAGTCCGGAAGTTGCGGACGAGATAAAGGAACCCGAGCCTGAGACCTTGAAAGAACCGGAAGTTTTCGTACAACCTGAACCGGTAAGGGCGATTGTCGAACCTGCTAAAAATCCTCAACCCCAGAAGGTGCGGAAGCCTGTCAATTATGAGAAATATATCGGTGAGAACCTATTCGGTAAAATCGGTATCCTGATACTCGTCTTGGGTATGGGTCTTTTCGTGAAGTATGCGATAGATAAGGAATGGATAAACGAGACCTTGCGTACGATCCTTGGCTTTGGGATGGGCGGATTACTTCTATTCGTGGCTTGGCATTTGAAGGATTCCTATCGTACTTTTAGCTCTTTGTTGGCGGGAGGCGCTTTTGCGATCTTCTATGTAACGGTGGCGATCGCCTATCATTATTACGGGCTGTTTAGCCAAACGGTCGCTTTTATTCTGCTTGTGCTGTTTACCGGATTTATGTCGTCTTTATCTATACTCTATAATCGTAGGGAACTGGCGATTATCGCTTTGGTGGGTGGATTTATCGCTCCATTCTTAGTGGGTAGCGGAGATGGAAGTTATTGGGTGCTGTTTACCTATGTCATGATCTTGGACCTAGGAATGTTCGGGCTATCTATCTATAAGAAGTGGGGGGAATTGCCTGTAATTTGTTTTGCCTTGACTTGGATCGTCTTTGCGGGTTATACGTATGCTGCGGATCTGGATTTGATGGGAAGTGTCCAATTAACACATTTACTTATTTTCTCTATTGCCTTCTATTTGATCTTCTTATTATCGGTCGCTTCCATCGTACGAATCAATATCCGGGGGATCAATCAATATTTATTAGGAGTGATCGGATTGAACAATTTTGTATTCCTGTTCTTTGCCCTTTGTCTCCTGCAGAATATGGAGCTTGAGCGGAATTACAAAGGTCTGGTAACCCTTTTTGTTGCGGCTATTAACTTCGCTCTTTTCTTTTGGATCAAACGGAAAGGGGAACCTTTCACTTTCTTGATGCATACGTTATTGGGTATCGCTCTTACGTTCGTATCGGTGACGATCCCGATCCAACTGGAAGGGACCTTTATTACCTTGTTTTGGGCTTCAGAGGTAATGATTATTCTCTGGTTCTATAGTCGTTTCCGTCTGCGGGTTTACGAGATATTCGCTTGGGTACTTCCGGTCTTGACGCTGGGCTCTTACGGAATGGATGTCTTCCACGGATGTATGGAGGCTCGGTACGGAGATTCTTCCCTATTTATAAATGGCTTGTTCGCTACCGGCATTTTTACGGGGCTATCGTATTGGGTAGACGCTTGGTTGGTACGTCCGACAAGGATATCTACGAAAGGGCCTCTCTTGACGGGATGTGTCGTATTATATATAGCCTTTGTTTTCGATTTCTATTCATATGTAGATCCTTCGATCGTGTCCTTTAGCTATATCGAGACATTTACGGTGGCGGTTTTATTTGCTGCGAATGTTTTATTAGGGAAAAGCTATTTGCCTGTGTCAAGAAATGCGGGGGGATACGGACTACTCTTGGGGCTATCTTTATCCCTGTTCGGAGGAATGTCTTTGTGGGTCGGGTATGATGATCTCTTTATTCCCCGGTTCCTGCTATGGGTTTCCTTGCTTTTAATCGGGGGGCATATTTTTGTCTTGGGGCGGTACTATTATAAGTCATTTGACGCAAGAGAAAAGCGTACACATGGGATGACCTTATATATTTGTTTGCTGTCTACGATATTACTGGCCGTGGGAACGAATAATTTGTTGAATCAGTTGGGCTTGCCGGATGAATTAAGCGCAGGCTTCTCTATCTCGTTGAGTCTTGCCGGTTTTATGCAAATGGCGGTGGGAATGCGATTGCACCTGAAAGTTGTCCGGATGATTAGTTTGGCCACCTTCTCGATCGTATTGCTAAAGTTGGTGTTGGTAGATCTGTGGCTCTTGCCTACGATCGGGAAAGTGGTCGTCTTTATAATCTTGGGAGTTATCTTATTGGTTCTCTCCTTCTTGTATCAGAAGTTGAAAACCGTCTTGTTCGATGATAGCTTATAGGATATCCGCTAGTTTCTCCAGCCCCATGCTATGAGAGCCTTTGATCAAGATATGATAGCCCTTTAACGGCTGTTTCCGAAGCTCTTCCACCATTGCCTCCGTGGTAGCGAAGGGGGAGAACTCTTTGCCTACTTTAGAGAAATGCTCGCCGCAGAGGAACACCTTGTCGAACTGGCCTTTCTTGATCTGTTCGACAACCTCCGCATGTAATTCGTCGCTAGTTGGTCCAAGCTCGCGCATATCTCCAAGGATGATGGCTTTAGGCTGTACGGGCATGGTGATGAAATTGTCCAGAGCTACTTTCATGCTACTCGGATTCGCGTTGTAAGCATCGATAATCAATTCGTTATTATCGGTTTTCTTGAACTGAGAACGGTTATTGGTAGGCTCGTAAGCGGCGATAGCACGGCTGATACGCTCTGCCGGGATCTTGAAGAAGCGGCCTACGGCGACGGCGGCCAATACATTATCTAGGTTATAACTACCGATCATATGTGTTTCGACGGTATGCAACTTTCCTTGTTGCTTCCAATTGAACACTAAGAAAGGATCGCAACTGACTACCTGTCCGGACGCGAAAGCATCATCCCCGTTTCCATATGTGATTTGTTCGATGCCTTTGGCGATAGACTGAAGGTACTCGTTCTCTTTCTTGATAAATATCTTGCCTTTGGAGCGACGGATATAATCATATAACTCCCCTTTTGTCCGGATCACACCCTCGAAAGAACCGAAGCCTTCCAGATGGGCACGGCCTACGTTCGTGATGATGCCATAGTTAGGATGGACGATATCCACTAATTCCTTGATGTCTCCCGGATGGCTGGCGCCCATCTCGATAACCGCCATCTCATGGTCATGAGTCAATCGGAGCAAGGTCAAGGGAACGCCAATATGATTATTGAAATTTCCTTCGGTATATAGCAAATTGAATTTCGTTGAGAGTACGGCAGCCAATAACTCTTTGGTCGTGGTCTTGCCATTCGTTCCGGTAATCCCGATGATCGGCAACCCCAGTACCTTGCGGTGATGGTGCGCTAATTGTTGCAAGGTCTTCAGCACGTTATCAACAAGGATCGTGCGTTCGCCTATATAATAATCGGGATTGTCTATGACGGCATAGACACAGCCGGATGCCAAGGCTTTCCCTGCATATTGATTTCCATCGAATTTATCGCCTTTTAAGGCGAAGAAGATAGAACCCTTCGGACAGTTCCGGCTATCTGTCGTTATTTGAGGGTTATGTATAAATAAATCATAGAGGTCGATAATACTCATGACTGTATCGCGTTAAATATTTATTCCTGTCTAATTCGGGGCAAATGTAGCAATTAAATAAAGAATGAAGAATCTAGAAGGAGATTTTAAGAGAGAAACCTGTATCTTTGCTGGAAATAAGGAAAGATCATGTTAGATAAAATGCTCAATATTAGAGGGACACTCACTTCTTTAGCGACGCCGTTGGTGATGGGAATCTTGAATATTACCCCTGATTCTTTTTATGCGGGCAGCCGCAAACAGACCGAGACCGCTATCGAGGACCGTATCCGGGAAATCTTATCGGAGGGAGGAGATTGGATAGATATCGGTGGTTATTCATCCCGTCCGGATGCCGCTGAGGTTACGCCGGAGGAAGAGATGCGCCGTTTGGAGTTTGCCTTACATATATTAAATAAGCATTACCCGGATATTCCGGTGTCCGTAGATACGTTTCGTGCGGGGATTGCGCGTCGTTGCGTAGAGGAATATGGAGTGGCTATCATAAACGATATCTCCGGCGGTGAGTTGGATGCGGATATGTTCCAAACGGTAGCGGATTTGAAGGTGCCTTATATTATGATGCATATGCGTGGAACCCCTCAAACTATGCAGAGGCATACTGATTACCCGGATATGATGGAGGAGATCATGCTGTATTTTTCCCGGAAGGTACGCCGGCTTCGGCTTTTAGGGGTGAATGATATCATCCTCGATCCCGGTTTTGGCTTTAGTAAGACGTTGGAGCAGAATTACCAATTGATGAGCCATTTAAAGGAGTTCTCTATTTTTGAGTTGCCTTTATTAGTTGGAGTCTCCCGTAAAAGCATGATTTATAAATTACTGGGTGGAACCCCTGCGGATAGCTTGAACGGAACGACCGTATTGAATACGTACGCTCTCTTGAACGGCGCTAATATCCTTCGTGTACATGATGTGCGGGAAGCAGTGGAAGCCATTTGCGTCATAGGTCAAATGACCAACAAATAATTTTCAATTTTCAACTTTCAATTCTCAATTAACTATGTGGATGCATTTCGGTATAAAAGACTTGATTGACGTATTGCTGGTGGCTTTCTTCCTGTACCAGACCTATAAATTGATGAAAAGCTCGGGCACATTGGCTATATTCAGTGGAGTCGTATCATTCATCGTCGTATGGATCTTGATCTCGCAGGTATTGGAGATGCGGTTGATGGGGGCCATCTTGGATAAGTTTATTAGCGTAGGTTTCGTGGTTTTGGTAATCCTTTTCCAAGACGAGATCCGCCGTTTCCTGTTGGCGTTAGGTTCGCACCGGGGCTGGAAATTCCTAGGAAAACTTTTTTCCAAACGAGGAGACGATCCGGAGAAAGAAGGGAAGTTTGTCGCCCCTGTTGTCTTGGCCTGTATGAATATGGCCCGGAAAAAGACGGGTGCCTTGATCGTGATCCAGCAAGATATGGACTTGACGATTTATGAGCATACGGGCGAGATGTTCAACGCCGATGTAAATGCCCGCTTGATCGAGAATATATTCTTTAAGAACAGCCCGTTGCATGATGGTGCCATGATCATAGCCGATAACCGGATCAAGGCGGCCGGTTGTATCTTGCCGGTCGCCCAAAACGCCACCCTTCCCAAGGATATGGGATTGCGCCATCGTTCCGGTTTAGGGATGTCATTGGAGACAGATGCGCTGGTTATTATTGTCTCGGAGGAGAGAGGAAAGATCTCCGTGGCCCATAAAGGCAAGCTAAGTGTGAATGTGACAGCGGAAGAACTGCAACAAATACTCTCTGGGGAGCGGGAAGTGACGAATTACTGTTAAAAGATCTGAAACTGGTATCTCTACCTGTAATTCTTTTGCCTATTTTGTAAACTCTATATTGCATTATGCCTAATTTTGTAGCCGGATTACGAGTACAATTATTAAATAATATAAAATATCTTCCGCTATGGATTTAATGCAAGACATTATTGCGCGCGCTAAAGCTGACAAGCAGCGTATTGTTCTTCCCGAAGGTACCGAGGAAAGGACTCTTAAAGCTGCCGACCGATTACTGGCCGACGGTGTAGCAGACATTATCTTAATTGGAAACCCCGCTGAGATCAAGGAGTTGGCGGCTGGTTTTGGGTTGAACCACATCGGTGAGGCAACCCTTGTCGATCCGAAAAATCACGAGAAGAAAGCCGCGTACGCAGACTTGCTTTTCCAACTTCGCCAAAAGAAGGGTATGACTCCCGAGAAGGCTGCGGTTCTAGTTGAAGATCCTTTGTTCTTGGCTTGTTTGATGATCAAGGCGGGTGACGCTGACGGTGAGATCGCTGGCGCTGAGAATACGACGGGTAATGTATTGCGTCCTGCTTTGCAAATTATCAAGACGGCTCCGGGCATGAAGTGTGTTTCCGGTGCGTTCCTTATGTTCACGCAGACTCCTCAATATGGGGATAATGGTATTTTGGTATTCGCTGATTGCGCGGTTATGCCAAACCCGAACGCGGAAGAGTTAGCTAGCATCGCTGTTGCTACCGCCGCTACGGCTCGTAATATCGTAGGCGTTGAGCCTCGTGTGGCTATGTTGAGCTTCTCTACGAAGGGTAGCGCTTCTCACGAGATGGTGGACAAGGTAGTGGAGGCTACTCGCTTGGCTAAGGAAATGGCTCCGGATTTGAAGATCGACGGAGAGTTGCAGGCCGACGCCGCTTTGGTTGAGGCTGTAGGTAGCAAGAAAGCTCCGGGTAGCGAGATCGCCGGTAAAGCGAATGTTTTGGTATTCCCGACTTTGGAGGTGGGTAATATCGCTTATAAGCTGGTTCAACGTTTGGGTGGCGCTGAGGCTGTCGGTCCTATCCTTCAAGGTATGGCTGCTCCGGTGAATGACTTGTCTCGCGGTTGCTCCGTAGACGATATTTATAAGATGGTAGCGATCGCTTGTAATCAATCCATCGGTTTGAAATCCGCAAAATAATAGATAATCCTAACGACTTAATAATATGAAGATTCTAGTATTGAACTGCGGTAGTAGTTCTATCAAATATAAGTTATTCGATATGACCTCCGGTGAGGTTATGGCTCAAGGTGGTATCGAGAAAATCGGTTTGCCGGGTGCGTTCTTGAAATTGACGGATAAGGAGGGCAAGAAGGTGGTTATCGAGAGAGAGATTCCCGGCCATCAACAAGGTATCGAGTTTATCTTGAGCGTATTGACCGACGCTACTTATGGTTGTATCAAGGACTATAAGGAGATCGACGCTGTTGGTCATCGTTTGGTACATGGTGGCGAGGAGTTCGCTTCTAGCGTATTGATCAATCAGGATGTAATCAATAAGGTAATCGAGTGCTCTGATTTGGCTCCGCTTCATAACCCGGCTAACTTGAAGGGTGTTCGGGCGATGGAGGCTTTGATCCCGGGTATTCCTCAAGTAGCGGTGTTTGATACGGCTTTCCACCAGACCATGCCGGATTATGCGTATATGTATGGTTTGCCTTACGAGATGTACAAGAAATATGGCGTACGTCGTTATGGCTTCCACGGAACCAGTCATCGATATGTATCCCGTCGTGCTTGCGAGATCTTAGGTGTTCCTTATGAGGATCAGAAGATTATCACGGCTCACGTAGGTAACGGTGGTTCTATCACCGCTATCAAGAATGGTAAGAGCGTGGATACTTCCATGGGCTTGACTCCGGTTGAGGGTCTGTTGATGGGTACTCGTTGCGGCGACGTGGATGCGGGTGCTTTGTCTTTCATCATGGATAAGGAAGGCATGGATGGTGCCGGCCTTTCCGACTTGATCAATAAGAGAAGTGGTGTTGCCGGTCTTTCCGGTATCTCTTCCGATATGCGTGAGATCGAGGCTGCCGTAGCTGCCGGAAATCCGCGTGCGATCATGACCTTGAACGTATATAACTACCGCATCAAGAAATATATCGGCGCTTATGCCGCCGCTATGGGTGGTTGTGATATCTTGGTTTGGACCGGTGGTGTCGGCGAGAACCAATGGGCGACCCGTCGTGCGGTTTGCGAGAACATGGAATACATGGGCATGAAGATCGATGTTGAGAAGAACGAGGGTATGCGTGGCGAGGAGATGGTAATCAGCACTCCGGACAGTAAGGTGACTATCATCGTCGTTCCTACGGATGAGGAATTCATGATCGCCGCCGATACCTTGGAGATCTTAGATAAAAAGTAACCAGTAACGTTTCATATAATTTTAGCTAATCCTCGCAGCTTACAAAACACGGGATTAGTGTTTAGATCGCCCCGACACCGGTTGGGGCGATCTTTTTTATTTATTGTTGTATACTATAAGATTAATTCCTAATTTTGTAAAAATGATTCATTATGAGGTCTGCGGCAGAATATAAAGAGATATTGGCTAGATTCAAGAAAGAGTTTGGTGCTCAGTTCGGGATTAAGGAACTGGGGATATTTGGTTCAGTGGCTAGAGGTGAACATAGGGAGGATAGTGACTTAGACGTATTTGTGTCATTAGAGAAAGTCGAGCCTTTTATTATCTTCGATCTAAAAGAGCTTTTGGAGTCTTTGTGTAAATGTAAGGTGGATTTAGTCCGATTAAGAGACTCTTTACGGCCTGCGCTAAAAAATAATATTCTTAAAGACGGAATCTATGTTTGATAAGAATCGAATTATAGACCGTTGCGAACAAGTTGTCGAGTCAATAGATTTGATACTTCATTGGAGTGAGGCTATCAATACTCCGGAAGAGTTTTTATTGTCTCCTGATAGTGTTTTGGTATTTGACGGATGTGTCATGCGTCTTCAAATTATAGGGGAGAGCATTAAAAAGATAGATGATCAAACAAATGGTGAACTATTGTTGAGTTTCCCAGATGTTCCTTGGCGAAAGATTATAGGACTAAGGAATATTATTTCACATGAATATTCTAGTATTGATGAGGCTATTATATTTGCGATTATCAAACAAAGTCTTCTTCCTTTGAAATCGAATGTCTTGCGAATTATCACAAGCCTTCAATAAATCATTACTTTTGCGGAATTACATATTAAATATATACAAAACATGGCTCAATACAAACGTATCTTATTAAAATTAAGCGGGGAGTCGCTGATGGGTGGTAAACAATATGGGATCGATGAGGTTCGCTTGAATGAATATGCGGCACAGATCAAGGAGATCGCCGAGATGGGTGTACAGATCGGTATCGTGATCGGTGGCGGTAATATTTTCCGCGGGTTGAGCGGCGCTTCCAAAGGTTTCGATCGGGTAAAAGGAGACCAGATGGGTATGCTGGCGACGGTGATCAATAGCTTGGCGCTTAGCTCCGCTTTGGTCGCTCAGGGCGTGAAGGCGAAGGTACTGACGGCTATCCGTATGGAACCGATCGGCGAGTTCTATAATAAATGGCGTGCGATCGAGTTGCTGGAACAAGGCAACGTGGTAATCATGTCTGGCGGTACGGGTAATCCGTTCTTTACTACGGATACCGGATCTTCCTTGAGAGGCATCGAGATCGAGGCGGATGTCATGCTGAAAGGTACCCGTGTGGACGGTATCTACACCGCTGATCCGGAGAAAGATCCTACGGCTACCAAGTTCTCCGATATTACGTATGATGAGATCTATACCCGGGGCCTGAAGGTGATGGACTTGACCGCTACCACGATGTGTAAAGAGAACAACCTCCCGATCATCGTATTCGATATGGACACCAACGGCAACTTGAAGAAAGTGATGAGCGGAGAGAATATCGGGACACTGGTGCATAATTAGTGCCATTAACCGATGACATGGCAGTGCCATCCGTATGGCACTGTCGTGCCACAGGCATGGCAAGGTTGTGCCAGCCCTGTGGCAAATACGTTAGACCTTTATTCTTGTATATGAAGCATCCCTTTTTACTAGTATGGTTAACCTTGATCGTATTGTGTGGTTGCACGAGCTCGGGGAAACAGAAGAGGCACGTTATCGGCCTCTCCCAATGTATGTTGGACGATGCTTGGCGGGAAGCTATGATTAACGATATGCGTATCGAAGCCTCTAACTATGATGATGTGGAAATTATTATAAAGGACGCGCAAAACAATAACGAGACACAAATACAACAAATACGAGACTTGATCCGCCAAAAGGTGGATGTCTTGATCATCTCCCCCTATCAATCCGAGCCGATCACGGCAGTTGCCGAGGAAGCGTACCGTGCCGGAATCCCGACGATCATTACAGATCGCAAGGTAAATACCGATCAATACACCTCTTTTGTCGGGGCGAACAATTATGAGATCGGACTAGCGGCAGGCAATTACGCCGCCCATTATCTTCCCCCGAACGCTATTATCTTAGAGATATGGGGACTCACGCAAACCTCCCCGGCGCAAGAGCGACATAAAGGTTTTGTCGATGCCTTGCGAGAAAGGGAGGATCTTTCTTTCCGTAAGATAGAAGGACAATGGCTGGTCGATACCGCCCGGATGGAGCTTCGGAAGTTAGAGCATCCCGAGCAGATAGATTTCGTTTACGCCCATAACGACATGATGGCCATAGCCGCCCGGGAATACTTTATGGCATGGGATTCCATCCGAGGACGGGATTTGCGGATTATCGGCGTGGATGCTGTGGCGGGTGCCGGTCTGGAAGCCGTGGAAGATAGACGGATCAACGCCTCTTTCCTCTATCCGACAGGAGGGGAGCAAGTGATTCGCACGGCTATGCGTATCATTCAAGGGGAGCCGGTGGATAAGTTTATCCCTCTTCGTACGGCTCCGGTAGATCATCAGTCTGCCCGCACCTTATTGTTGCAAGCGGACCAACTCCAGAAATATAAGCAACGTATCGAGGCGCAGCGTTCCCGCATCGACGGTTTGTCCGACCGGTTTTATTTCCTGCGAAACTCTTTAGGGGTGATCTCCTTATTGATGATCGGTTTTATCGCCCTTTCCATTTACGCCTTTTACATAAACCGGAAGATGAGGCAGGCGAATCGTAAGCTAATCTCCTTGAACGCGGAGATGAAAGAGGTGACGGCGCAGAAACTCCAATTCTTTACGAATGTCTCCCACGAGGTACGTACGCCCTTGACCTTGATTCTCGCCCCTTTGGATCGCTTGATTGTCTCGTTGCGGGAATCTCCTTACGCCTCGGATCTAGGACTGATCCAGAAGAACGCCAACCGTTTGTTGCGTGTGATCAACCAAATATTGGATTTCCGGAAGGTGGAAGGCAAGCAAGAGAAACTAGCGGTACGGGAAATCGATTTGGTTCCTTTCGTTGGCGAGATCAAATCTTATTTTGACAGTATGGCCTCGGTACGTGCGATCTCCTATACGTTCACTTCTTCGATAAAACAATGTACGCTATGGATCGATCCGGACTTATTGGAGAAGGTATTTTTCAATCTTCTCTCGAACGCTTTTAAGTTTACGCCGGAGGGAGGTAGCGTGCGGATAGAGCTGACGGAAGAGGGAGGCCGGGTCTTTATACGGGTTATCGATACGGGAAGTGGCATCCGTCCCGCTAACCTTCCGCATCTGTTTGACCGTTTCTATACGGAGGATCGGTCGATGGGAACCGGGATCGGATTACATTTGGTAAAGGAGTATATAGATATGCACGGAGGGGAGACCCGTGTGGAGAGCGAGCCGGGACAAAGGACTACCTTTACGGTCTGCCTACGGAAAGGAAAGGCGCATTTCGAGGATAGCGACCTGATGGAAACGCCCGTATCCCATCAAGCCTACGAAGCCTCCCGGTTGGACGACTCGGAAACCAAGGAGATGCTTTCCAAGACCTATCCTTATACGATACTGATCACCGAGGATGACGATGAGGTCCGCGGCTTTTTGGAACGTGAGCTTAGCCTTCATTTCAAGATCCGGACGGTCGCGAACGGGAAAGATGCCTTGCGGGTATTGGAAGAGGAGGAGATATCATTGGTAGTAAGCGATGTGATGATGCCGGAGATGAATGGTTTCGAACTTTGCCGGACGATCAAGTCGCAACTTCCCTTTAGCCATATCCCGGTGATCTTATTGACCGCCTTGACCGATGAGCGTCAACGGATTTTCGGAATAACCGGCGGGGCGGACGATTATATACAGAAGCCTTTCCATACGGATTACGTGAAGATCAAGATTATCCACCTATTGCAAGAACGCCAGAAGTTACGGGAACGTTTGTTGGAGAAGCTGCGGGATAATAAGCTCCTTCTGTCCGAGCCGGAAAAGGTGGAGAGTATCGATGATACCTTCTTGCGTAAGTTCGCGGAACAGATCGAGGCGGTTTATGCGGACCCCGAATATAATGTGGAGAAACTAAGCGAGACCTTGGGATTATCCCGGGGGCACCTTCACCGGAAGATCAAGGAGCTTACCGGAACCGCACCCGTCGAGTTCTTGCGTACCTATCGCTTGAATAAGGCGACCCAGTTGTTGAGGCAGAACGCGTATACGGTGAGTGAGGTCGCTTACCGAACCGGTTTCTCCTCGCCCGCTTACTTCTCTAAATGTTTCAAGGCGGTCTACGGGGTTACGCCTACCGAGTATCAATAACATTTGTACGATCTTTATCACAAATGTCATATCTCCTCATCTTTAGGGGATAAGTGTTTTTCTATCCGGAAGAATCCTATTAATTTTGGCGGAGAATCAAACTGTATTATCCTTTAATCCGTTCGTTTATGAAACAACAAACAAAGAGACTTCTTAAGAGTTTATGCATGGCTGTCGGTGTCGTTCTATTAAGTGCTGTCGATCCGTTGGCCGGATATGCGGCAGAACGTACTATAGATATAAAGCATCTGGGCGAAGGACAAAGCATTGTCCGTGTGGATGCGCAAGCCAAGTATTTGTTGCTTCCGGTCGAGGAGTCCTCGCCGGAATCCAAGTTATATATGATTGTCGATAATGACGTGGTACGGACTTTTAATGTTCGTTTGGCGGTGAATAAGGTGGATTATTTCGTTCCGGTAGATCTATCAGGGTATGCGGATAAGCATATCTCCTTCAACTTCCAGCTTGCCCCGGAATCGGCTCTTTGCTGGAAAGAGATGAAGCTATCCGATCAGTTTGATTCGTCTAACCGGGAGAAATTCCGTCCGGCCTATCATTTCTCGCCGGCTTGGGGATGGATGAATGATCCGAACGGCATGGTATACAAGGATGGTGAGTATCATTTGTTCTATCAATACAATCCGTATGGCTCGATGTGGGGGAATATGCACTGGGGGCATGCGATCAGCAAGGACTTGATTCATTGGGAGCATCAACCGGTGGCGATCGCTCCGGATGCCTTGGGTACGATCTTCAGCGGTAGCTGTGTGGTGGATAAGGATAATACCGCCGGTTTTGGCGCTGGCGCTATCGTGGCTTTCTATACCTCGGCTAGCGACCGGCAAGTGCAGAGTATGGCCTATAGCTTGGACAACGGCCGGACGTTCAGGAAATATGACCGGAATCCGATCCTTACTTCTACGCAACGTGATTTCCGTGACCCGAAAGTCTTCTGGCATAAGGAATCCAATAAATGGATCATGGTACTCGCCGTAGGGCAGGAGATGCAACTCTATTCTTCTCCCAATTTGAAGGACTGGACGTATGAGAGCAGTTTCGGAGAAGGACAAGGAGCGCATGCGGGCGTTTGGGAATGCCCGGACTTGATCGAGCTTCCGGTGAAGGGTACGGAATTGAAGAAGTGGGTCTTGATCTGTAATATCAACCCCGGCGGTCCGTTTGGCGGCTCCGCTACCCAATATTTCGTAGGTACGTTCGATGGGAAACAGTTCGTGAATGAATCTCCGGCCTTGACCAAATGGATGGATTACGGCAAGGATCATTACGCTACGGTAACTTGGAGTAACGCTCCGGAGGACCGGAAGATCGCCTTGGCTTGGATGAGCAATTGGGAGTATGCGAATAACGTGCCGACCTCGCAATACCGGAGTGCGAACTCGGTTCCTCGCGACTTGGCTCTTTATACGAAAAACGGGCAGACGTACTTGAGCAGCACCCCGTCTCCCGAGGTGTTGAAGTTGAGAGGGAAAGCCCAGAAGAAAGGTTCCTTCAAGGTAGACCGTTCCCATGAGGTCAATCCGATACTTTCCGATCATACGGGAACCTATGAGATCGAGATCAAGTTTAAGAATAACGGAGCCGATATCATGAGCTTCCAGTTGTTTAACTCGAAAGGCGAGGAAGTGGAGATGTATTATAATCTTCTGGATAATACGTTCACGATGGATCGCCGTAACAGCGGGGCTACGGATTTTAGCAAGACATTCGCCACGGCTACCTCGGCCCCGATCTCCGCCGCTAAGGAATATACCTTACGCTTGTTGGTAGACAATTGTAGCATAGAGGCCTTCGACGGGAATGGAGAGTTTGTCATGACCAACCTAGTCTTCCCGGAAGAGCCGTATAATCGCATTAGTTTCAATGCGAAGGGAGGAGCGTTTACGGTTACGTCATTAACCATTTATCCCTTCAAATAATTAAAAACAAAATATATCATGGAAAAGAGTAAACCTGTAGTAGTAGGCATTGGTGAATTATTGTGGGATGTTTTCCCGGAAGTGAAGAAAGCCGGTGGAGCGCCGATTAATTTTGTGTATCACGCTACCCAATTAGGAGCGGGAGGTTACGCGATCAGTGCCGTGGGCAACGACGTGTTCGGAACCGAGATTATTCAGGAATTGGATAAGAACGGTATCGATAGTAATTATATCAGTACGGTGGAATATCCGACCGGAAGCGTGATGGTAGAGCTAAAGAACGGCATCCCTTCCTATACGATCATCGAAGGTGTGGCATGGGATCATATCCCTCTTACCCAAGCGTCTATCGATTTGATGAAACGTGCGGACGCCGTATGCTTCGGAACATTGGCGCAACGTGCCGCGGAATCTCGTGAGACGCTTCGTACCTTACTTTCTTATATGCCTAGTCATGCCTTGCGCTTTTTCGATATCAATATCCGTCAGCATTTCTATTCGAAGGAGCTGATCGAATCGTTGCTCGAATTGGCGAACGTATTCAAGATCAATGATGAGGAATTGGAAATGCTTCGCCCGATGTTTGGTCTGGAAGGCACGATAGAGGATATGTGTCGCTGGTTCATGAAGAAATATGGTTTGCGCTATTTGGTACTTACGGCCGGGGCGGAGTATAGTACGATCTTTTCCGAGGAGGAGGTCTCTACGATTCCTACCCCGAAGGTACAGGTGGTAGATACGGTAGGCGCCGGCGATTCTTTCTCCGGGGCGTTTATTTCATCGATCTTAACCGGAAAACCTTTACGTGAGGCACATGAGAAAGCGGTAAAAGTAGCCGCTTATGTTTGTACGCAGAGTGGCGCATGGCCTGCTTACCCTAAAGATTTATAAGCCATGAGCGAGAAGACTTCATCCTTGAAATTGATTCCCGTGATGTTGGCGTTCTTCGCCATGGGATTCGTGGACTTAGTGGGAATCGCCTCTAATTACCTGAAAGCGGATTTAGGCTTGAGTGATTCGGAGGCGAATATCTTCCCGTCGCTTGTGTTCTTCTGGTTCTTGATCTTCTCCGTCCCGACGGGGATGTTGATGAACCGTATCGGGCGGAAAAAGACCGTGTTATTGAGCTTGATCGTAACGTTTCTTTCACTGGTGATCCCGATCTTCGACGACGCATATATGGTCATGTTGATATCCTTCTCCCTGTTGGGTATCGGCAACGCTTTGATGCAGACTTCCTTGAACCCGTTATTATCGAATATCGTAAGCGGGGATAAGCTAGCTAGTTCCTTGACGTTTGGCCAGTTCGTGAAGGCGATCGCCTCCTTCTTGGCGCCTTATATCGCCATGTGGGGTGCTACCCAAGCGATACCGTCGATGGGACTCGGTTGGCGTGTCCTTTTCCCGGTCTATATGGTGATCGCCGTGATCGCTATCCTGCTATTGGGAACTACCTCTATCCGTGAGACCAAAGAGGAGGGGCGGCCCTCTACCTTTGGCGAATGTCTGGCTTTGCTGGGCAAGCCTTTTATCCTGCTTTGCTTTATCGGTATCATGTGCCATGTGGGGATCGATGTAGGGACGAATACGACCGCCCCGAAGATCTTGATGGAACGTCTAGGCATGACGTTGGCCGACGCAGGCTTCGCCACGAGCCTGTATTTCATCTTCCGTACGGCGGGATGCTTCTCCGGGGCTTTTATCTTGCGAAAAGTCTCTCCGAAAGGATTCTTTGCCTTTAGTGTTTTCTTGATGTTATTGGCGATGATCGGTCTGCTGTTCTTCCATTCGAAAGAGATCATCTATGCTTGTATCGCCTTGATCGGCTTTGGAAACTCGAACGTCTTCTCCATTATTTTCGCCCAAGCCCTGCTTTCTATGCCGAATAAGCAGAATGAGGTGTCCGGCTTGATGATTATGGGACTGTTTGGCGGCACGATCTTCCCGATCTTTATGGGCGTGGCATCCGATATGTTGGCTTCTCAAGCAGGGGCAATACTGGTGTTGTGCGTGGGCGTAGCCTACTTACTATTCTTTACGCCCAAGTTAAGTAAACGATAATAGATACGGATATATTTTTTGTCGGATCTATATGATTTCTTCGTTCGCCGCCGCCGAATGATCGTTCGTTGCCACTGAATATATATTCGCCACCGCCGAACGATCATTCGGCAGTGGCGAATTGAGAATAGATCCGTATGTGCGGATCTATTTATGGAGTCTTGTGAATCTTTTCTTCGGTAGTATTTTAATTATATGCTTGCGGAGTTAGAAATCTTTATTACTTTTGTTAATTAAAAGATTCGCAAACAAAAAACGTATATTTATGATAGATACGAAACAATTGATCAAAGCAGGGGAAGAGAAGATGACGTTCGCCATTGAGTATCTGGACGAGCAATTGTCTCACATTCGGGCTGGTAAGGCTAATCCGAAAATCCTCGATTGTGTGAAGGTAATGTATTATGGGGCGCCTGTTCCTCTTACTAACGTGGCTACGGTGACGGTTCCGGACGCACGGACTATCATGATCACTCCGTGGGAGAAGAAGATCATCCGCGATATTGAGAAAGGTATTCTGGATTCTGAGTTAGGTATCACGCCGGAGAATAACGGTGAGGTGATCCGCTTAGGTATTCCTCCGTTGACTGAGGAGCGTCGCCGTCAATTGGTGAAACAATGTAAGCAGGAGGCGGAGAACGCGAAGATCAGCATTCGTAACGCTCGTCGTGACGCTATCGAGGCTTTGAAGAAAAGCATCAAGTCTGATGGGGTTCCCGAGGACGTAGAGAAAGACGCCGAGGCAGAGGTTCAGAAAATCCATGATAAGTTTATCAAAAAGATCGATGAGCTTTACGCCGCTAAAGAAAAAGAAGTAATGACCGTTTAAATAATTGAAAGTTGAAACTTGAGAATTGAGAATTAAGGAACCCCATTGAGTCCTTATTCCAATTCTCAATTTTCAATTCTCAATTTTCAATTCTCATGAGGGGACTGGTAATAAAAAACACAGGTAGTTGGTATACGGTCCGTACGGAAGACGGGCGAGATATAGAGAGTAAGATCAAGGGTAACTTTCGTCTGAAAGACATAAAGAGTACCAATCCGGTCGCGGTAGGAGACCGTGTCGTAATCGATATTAATAAAGAAGGAACCGCTTTTATTACAGAGATCGAGGAGCGTAAGAATTATATCATCCGTCGTGCCTCTAACTTATCGAAGCAATCGCATATTATCGCCGCGAACTTGGATCAGGCGATGCTGATCGTTACAGTGAATTATCCTATAACAACAACGATATTTATCGATCGCTTCTTGGCGACAGCCGAGGCTTATCGTGTCCCCGTTAAATTAGTTTTCAATAAGATTGATCGTTATAATAATGAGGATCAAAGAGCGTTGGAGAATTTAATCGAGTTGTATACCTCGATTGGTTATCCCTGTTCGACGCTATGTGCCCGGACCGAGGAAGGTTTGGATGCCTTGAAAGCGGATCTAAAAGATAAGATTACGCTTTTGTCCGGCCATTCGGGTGTCGGAAAATCCACGATTATCAATAAACTGGTGCCGGGGGTGAATCTCCGTACCGGTGATATCTCCGAATATCATAACAAAGGAATGCATACGACCACCTTTTCCGAGATGATTTCTCTTCCCGGGGGAGGCTATTTGATCGATACTCCGGGTATCAAAGGATTTGGAACGATCGAGATGGCGGACGCTGAGATCTCCCATTATTTCCGGGAGTTGTTTAAATACTCGGAAGAATGCCGTTTCAATAACTGCACGCACCGTCATGAACCGGGCTGCGCCGTCATTCAGGCCGTTAACGATGGGCTAATCAGCGAGTCCCGCTATAAAAGCTATCTAAGCATCTTGGATGATCGCATGGAAAGCAAGTACCGGGAAGAATTCTAACACTTTATTACAACATCAAACGGCCGGCAGGCTCATACCTGTGATTTTCCGGTATAGATCGAGCGCATATACATCGGTCATGCCGGAGATATAATCGAGTACGCATTGTATCTTGCCATATGTAGTAGGAGCGTTTGTGTCGTATTGCTCCGGTATCCGTTGTAAGAGCAGCTTGCTGTAAGCATGCTCTTGGTTCATCACGGCCTCGGTCAAGCTGTCGATCAGATGGCTGAAAATATGATAACCGGCTAATTCAATGTCGAGCACTTCTTTTGCCTTATATATTTTCTTGTATGCTGTAGCCGAGCAATTAGCGTAAGCCTGTTTGGCTTGATCGCATATGTTACTGATTAACGGAGTGCTGTAGGTACCATTGAGGATGCTTTCCTCGTTCTCTAAAAAGACACGGGAACATTCATCCACTAATAGCCCGATAATACAAGAACGCAGATAGGCGATTTGCTCATTGGTATCGTCTACCATATGCATGACCTTGCGGATATGCTCCAACCGCTCTCCTTCGAAAAATCCCAATAATAGTTGTATGGCCTCTTCGGTGGTCAGGATATGTAGTTTGCAAGCATCTTCTATATCCATAATTTGATAGCAGATATCGTCTGCCGCCTCTACTAAGTAAACTAACGGGTAACGAAGAAATTTGTCCGGGGCTTCCGGGTTATGCCCGATCCCCAGCTCTTGGGCGATTTGCAGATAACTTCCCTCCTCCGATTGGAAAAAGCCGAATTTCCCTTTCTTTCCTGAATAGATGGATGCGTAAGGATATTTGATGATAGAGGCTAATGTGCTATATGTTAAGGCAAATCCCCCTTTTCTGCGTCCAATGAACTGATGGGTCAACAACCGCATGGCGTTTGCGTTACCTTCAAAATGGACAAAGTCTTCCCAGCGTCCCCGTTCCTTCCGTACTTTCTCTTCTAGTTTTCGCCCATTCCCTTCGGAGAAGTAAGCGGAGATCGCTCTCTCTCCGGAATGCCCGAATGGAGGGTTTCCCATATCATGGGCAAGGCAAGCGGCTGATACGATGGAACCTATCTCTGGGAAGTTGATACTGCCGTCCGGATATTTTTGCATAAGTCCTTTCGCTACGTTATTACCCAATGAACGTCCTACGCATGATACTTCCAGACTATGTGTAAGTCGGTTATGTACAAAGATACTTCCCGGAAGGGGGAACACCTGTGTCTTGTTTTGTAGTCTTCGAAAAGGGGATGAGAAAATCAAACGGTCATAGTCACGTTGGAAATCAGTTCTCTCGTGTTTCCGCTCGTGATACTCTTCCATCCCGAAACGCTTGCCGGATAATAGCTGGGTCCAGTTCATAGTCAATACATTAATATATATATATCGCAAATGTAGAGATAATCTGTGCAAATCATTGAATATTTGTGGAAGAAATTAGAGTTAATGGTTAATTTCCTGACTGAGTTGTTTTCGAAGCTTGTAAATAAAGCTGTAATTTTATTCCAAGATGATAGTCAGATAGTGATTGGATGTTATAGGAGGAAGAAGATAATGAAGGAAAATTATGTTAATTGAAATTTGTTGTTAGTTTCATTAGAACTAAATCAAATTAACATATTTAATTTATTGAGGCATGATGAAAATTTGACTATGTGTTATCGCAAACACCTGAAAAAGTGAGGAGCATACTGATTTTTGTTACGTTTTAACTTGTATGTATAGTTATTATATATATATTTGTCTGTCAAAACATGAAAAACGACTTAGTTCTAATGATACTATGTTGTTATTATTATTTAAAATAGAACCGTTTGATTTTAAATAGAAAGAGATTTCTGTATGAACATAATAATAACTTTAAACAAAAAAGAGTAAATGCCTATGCACTAAAAAAGAAAGAAAAGAGAGCTCGATCTCTCTAAAAAGAGTATGAAAATTAAAAAAGCACAAATGTAGAATCACTTAAATCAAAAACGATTTTTCATGAGAAAGTCATTTATCTTATTATTGGCGTTTTTTCTGTGTGTTACAGGATATGCACAGAAACTAACGATTAGTGGTGTCGTCATTGACAAGGATCTAAATGAGCCACTAACAGGAGTGAACGTGTTAGTAAAAGGTACGACAACCGGTACCATTACTGACTTTGATGGAAAATATACCTTAGAGGCTGACGCAAACTCTATTTTGGTATTCTCTTATTTAAGTATGAAAACGATTGAGGAGCCTGTAAATGGCCGTACGAAAATCGATGTTACGATGGTTTCAGACGCAGAGGCTTTGGATGAGGTTGTCGTAACGGCGATGGGTATCAAACGTGAATCAAAGACTTTGACCTATTCCGCACAAACGGTAGGCGGTAAGGACTTGAACGAGATTAAGAATGTAAATATGATCAACTCTTTACAAGGAAAGAGTGCTGGTTTGCAGATTACCCCGAACTCTACGGGTGCGGGTGGTTCTTCCAAGATCTTGTTCCGTGGTAATAAATCTATTAGTGGTAATAATCAGCCGTTGATCGTTGTGGATGGTGTTCCTATGATGATGAATGTCTCGGATTCACAGATTGATGGATCTTATGGTGGTGGTCGTGATGGTGGTGATGCCATGTCTACTATCAACCCGGACGATATCGCTCAGATTACCTTGTTGAAAGGTGCTTCCGCCGCTGCTTTGTATGGTGCGGTCGCTGCCAACGGTGCCATCATGGTTACGACTAAGTCATCGCAGTCTGGAAAAGTCGCTATAAATGTATCTAGCAATACGACGGTTGAGACTCCGATGGTGTTACCGAAGTTCCAGAATTCTTATGGCGTAAGTAACCAAGGAACGTTTAGCTGGGGCGATAAGCTTGCTTCTGCTTCTCCAAACTATGCGAAGGATTATTATAATCTTGGCTATACGACCAACAACTCTATCTCGTTGGCTGGTGGTAATGATAATATCTCATCTTATTTTTCTTATGCGAATGTATCTTCTAATGGTATTGTTCCGGAGAATACATATATGAGCCATAACTTGCTAGCGAAGGTTGGCTTTAACCTATGGACAAAACTTCATGTAGACGTGTCCGCTCGTTATAATAATCAGCATATCGAGAACCAGCCGACTGCCGGTTATGTGGGTAATCCTACTTTGGGCGCTTACTTGTTTCCAAGAGGAGAGGACTGGGATTATTATAAGAGTAACTATGAGGTGTACGATGGGACAAGAAATATAAATGTACACAATTGGACAAATACCGCTCAAGAGCAGTTCTCCAATCCATACTGGATGTTGAATCGCCAAAAACCGGTTTCTTATCGTAATCGCTATGAGTTTGGCGGTAGTGTCAAGTATGACATAATGGAAGGTCTTTCCGTTACAGGTCGCCTGCGCTATGAACGTGGTGATGAGACATGGAACTTGAATGAATATGCGTCTAGTACGGCAGGCCGTAACTTGCTGGGTACGATGAAAGACACACGCGTGAATAGCGAGCAGACTTATGGTGACTTGTTGGCCCAATATAATAAGACTTGGGAGGATACTTATTCTTTGTCTGTAACTGCAGGTGGAAGCTACCAAAAGACAAAAAGTTCTTCTTTAGAATTGATCGGTTGGGGTGATTCTCAGTTCTCTGTTAACGATGCGGGCGTGATTACAAGTGGTGCTTACTATCCTAATATCTTCTCTCCGGCTAACTATTATAAATTACAGACTACAAAGACTTTGGCCGAGAAACGTTTGAATTCAGTGTTTGCTACTGCCCAATTTGGTTATAAGGAAGGTCTGTTTATCGATGTTAGTGCCCGTAACGACTGGTCCTCAACATTGGCGTTTACAGATGGTGTTTCATTCTTCTATCCGTCTGTTGGAGCAAGTGTTTTGTTGGATAGATTTATTGATTTCGGCAAGAACGTGGATTTATTCAAGTTACGTGCTTCTTATTCTATTGTAGGTAACGATGTGCCTATCGGTGTGACCAACGAGCGTTATACATTAGGAGATCAAGGAGCGTTGAATCCGCCGGAAAAATCATCTTTCCGTACGTTGAAACCAGAAAAGACAAATTCGTTGGAAGTCGGCTTTGATGGTACATTCTTCCAGAATCGTTTCAACGTAAATTTGACCTATTATAAGACAAATACCAAGAATCAATATTTTGACATCTCCGCTCCATGGGAAACTGGTTTGAAGAGCCGTTATATTAATGCTGGTAACGTACAGAATCAAGGTTTCGAGGTTAGTCTAGGTTGGTATAATCAATTTACGGATAATTTCAGCTGGAGCACGAACTTTAACTTCTCTTACAATAATAACAAGATTATAGAGTTGGCCGACGAGCTTTCCGAGTGGAACCTGACAAGTTATTGTACAGGTGCCAAAGTGCTCTTGAAAGAAGGTGGGCATTTCGGAGACCTTTATGTTCGCGACTTACAACGTGATGATAACGGAAAGCCTATTGTCTCTGATACCGGTGCCCCTGTATTAGCTGGATCCGATAATAAAGATCTTGTTTATGCGGGCGATATGAATGCGAAAGTGAACATGGGTTGGACAAATACCTTCCACTATAAAGATTTCACGTTGTCATTCTTAATCGATGCGAAGGTTGGCGGTAAGGTCTTGTCGATGACTGAGGCTACCATGGATGGTTGGGGCGTTTCCGAACGTTCTGGTTTGGCTCGTGACGCAGGTTTTGTAGAGGTCGATGGAGTACAATTTGACCCGCAATTGTATTATTCAACTACCGGTGGTACAAGCTACAACTCTAATATCTTGACTTCCCAGTACGTATATGACGCAACTAATGTTCGTTTGCGTGAGTTATCATTTGGTTATACCTTCCGCAACTTGTTTGGCGCAGGTAAAAACTTGACCGCTTCTATCATTGGACGTAACTTGTTCTTCTTCTATAAGGATGCTCCGATGGATCCGGATGTAGCTGCTGGAACGGGTAATGGCTGGCAGGGTATCGATATGTTTGCGTTGCCGACAACCCGTAGCTTTGGTTTGAACTTAAAACTTAATTTCTAAATCTTACAGGTATTACTTATGAAACTAAATAGAATTCTAAAATATGCGGCTGTATCAGCTTTAGCTTTTAGCACAGGATTAACAACCGTGAGCTGTACAGACGATTTTGAGACATTGAATACCGATCAGTATGAGGTAGACCCGAACACTCTTCCTTTCTCTGCGCAGTTTAAAGAACCGCTGTCTTATGTATATGCTCCGCAACAGAACTTGTTCCAGTACTGCTTTAGTTTGAACGTAGACTTGTTTAGCGGTTATTTCATGACACCACATAATTTCAATGGTTCCGGTAACGTGGATTATGCGTTGAATCGTAGTTTTTGTGGAGGTATGTACGAGAATGTTTATTTGCACATATTCAATAATACACGTCGTTTGATCGCCTCTTGTGACGAACAAGGATTGACAGACTATGCGGGAATGATGCGTGTTGTTCAGGCTTATGCGGTCCAGATGTTGACGGATGTTTACGGCCCGGTAGCTTATACGTCTTGCATCGAAGATCCGACAAATGGTGCTTCGTTCTCTTATGATACACAGCAGAGCATTTATAACTCCATTTTCGAATTGTTAGATAAAGCGCTTCAAGATTTCCAGAGTCCGAAATCCACATTGGAGGAGAGACAGTCATTCGACTATTGGTGTAATGGCGATTTGGATATGTGGATTCAAGTAGCCAATCAATTAAAGCTACGTGCAGCCTTGCGTATCGTGAAGGCCGACCCGACTTTAGCTAAACAAAAAGCTGAAGAGGCTGCCAAGGGCGCTATCTTAAAGCAGGATGTATTGATCAATAAGAGTTTGAGTAATGAGCAAACTCGTATGTTCGAATGGGGAGATAGTGGCATGAACGCTAACTTAACCACGATACTGGAAGGATTCCAAGATCCTCGCTTACCGCTGTATATGACGAAGAACCAAGCTGATGTTGAATGTGAGGATGGGAAGACGATTGCATCCGGTACTCAATATTTAGGTATTCGTGGCGGCTGTGACTTGCCTGCTAAACCGAATCAATGGGGTAACTTCTCGAAGATCGTTTGTTCTTATACAACAGCTTTACCGGTAATGATGGCAGCCGAAGGTTATTTCTTGCGTGCGGAAGGTGCGTTGCGTGGTTGGAGTAACATGGGAGGTACGGCGAAGGAACTGTATGAGCAAGGTATCCGTGTTTCTATTAAGAATCAGTTGGCTTATAAGGGAAGTCTGGCCGGAGTAAGCTCAATTTCAGAAACAGAGATCGATGCTTATATCAGTGGCACGACAACACAAAAGGACTTCGTCGACCCGGTTAATGGTCAAAACAGCATTAAGGCTCAGAATGATATTACGGTTAAGTGGGATGAGAGCGCGACTAATGAGAAGAAATTACAACGTATCATCACACAGAAATGGATTGCGAACTTCCCGCTGTCTTGCGAGGCTTGGGCGGAATTTCGTCGTACAGGTTATCCGAAATTATTCCCGAACCGCGTGAATAAGAGTAATGGGGATATTGATACGAATGAACAGGTTCGTCGTTTATTATATTCCGATAATGAGGATAATACGAATACCGTGGAATATCAAAAAGGTATCGAACTGCTGAACCAAGAGAATACGGGTTCGATCTCCGGTGATAAAGGTGGTACTCATGTATGGTGGGATAAAGCTGGTGCAGGTAATTTCTAATTGGCATTAATAGGTTTTATTGTTAAATAATATGTAATGAAAGGGCTTCTTCGAGTTTGCGAAGAGGCCCTTCTGAATTTTGTAGTACTTTAGAAGGATAAATCTAAGATTATATGATGAACAGATGTATTTATTTATTTTGTTGGCTTTGTCTGGCTTGCTGGTTAAAGCCCGTATCTGCAGAGGAGCAAGCCTTGTTGGCGATTCCTGAGCCGGGAGAGAAAACCTTGATTCACTCAGATTGGTATGCCCGGAAAGCGAATGAAGTGAAAATGGATGGGAACCGGTTGAGCGCGGCGCCTTTGGATAAAACAGGATGGTTACCAGCCCGTGTGCCAGGCACGGTATTGACTACACTTTTGGAGAACCATATGTATCCGGCCCCCGAGTTCGGCTTGAATAACAATCTGATACCCGATATACATGAGGTCGGCAATGATTTCTATACTTATTGGTTTACTCGTCAGTTTACTATCAATAATTTACCAGAGGGACGTAATGTCTGGTTAAATTTCCGGGGCATTAATTATAAGGCGGAAATCTTTTTAAATGGTAAGCGGATCAATCGAAATACCCATGAGGGCATGTTCTTGAGGAAGACTTTTAATATAACCCCTTATCTTCGTACGGATGCCCCCAATGTATTAGCGGTATTGGTTTATCCACCTACACATGCCGGAAATCCGAATGGCGGACAAGGTGGCGATGGGCAGATCGCCCGGAATAATACGATGCAATATACGCCGGGCTGGGACTGGATACAACCGGTACGTGACCGGAATACGGGTATTTGGGATGAGGTCTCTATTACGACAACCGGGCCGGTATGCCTCTCTTCTCCTTATGTTGTGACCAAGGTACCCGGCGTACGTGATCCGGAAACGAAAACTCAAAGGGAGGCTTTTGTGAATACCTCTGTCGAGCTAGAGAATACCGGGAGCACTTCCTTAAAAGGACTATTGGTTTGTGAGACGAACGGAACCCGCTTAACCCAGCCGGTTACTTTATCGCCATTCGAGAAGAAAACGGTATCCTTGAATCCTTTAGCGGTAAAGAATCCTCGTTTATGGTGGCCTAACGGTATCGGTGAGCAGCCTTTATATGATATGAACCTCTCTTTTGAGATCGGGAATCAAGTGAGTGACCGTGAACGGTTGCGTTACGGTATCCGGGAGATTACTTCCGATAAATGCCCGGATAACGGGGGACGCCGTTTCTTCGTGAACGGACAGAAAATATACGTCACGGGTGGTAACTATATTAATTCCGATTGGCTGCTTCGTCTTTCTCCGGAACGTTATCGGGATGAGGTACGTTTCCATGCGGAAATGAATCTGCGTATGATCCGTGTATGGGGAGGTGCGTTGGTGGAACGGCCGGAATTCTATAACGCCTGTGATGAGTTCGGTATCTTAGTCTTTCAAGATCTGTGGGGCAGTGGTGATTGCAATGGCGCTTGGGAGGACCCGACCAAGATGGATTCCCGAGAGCGTCGTTGGGAATATCCTGATAATCACGATTTATTTATCGCCTCCGTGGAAGATCAAGTGAAAATGATCCGTAACCATCCGAGTCTTTGTTTCTGGTGTGGGGCGAATGAATGGCCTTTAGCGAAAGATATCGATCAATGTTTGAGAAAGGAGGTTTTCCCCCGGTTAGATCCGGAGCGTCTTTTCGTGAGTTTCTCTACAGATACGTTGTTTACCCGGAATTATTTGGGGGATAATGGGGATGGTCCTTACGGTATACAAGAGCCGGAATGGTTCTTTAGCTTCCGTTCGCATCCGTTTAATCCGGAAGCCGGATCGGTTGGTTCCCCGGAGGTCGAGAGTATGCGGGAGATGATGACGGAACAGGATTTGGCCGGTTTCCCAAGGAAAGGTTTTACTCGTAATTATACGTGGCGGTATCATAAGGATCTGGGCTATGGCGATCATCTGGAGCGATATGGGGAGGTGAAGGATATCGAGACCTATTGTAAGTATGCCCAAGTCGTGAACTATGACCAATATCGTAGTTTTATGGAAGGCTGGGCCTCTCATATGTGGGATTGGTATACGGGTATCTTGATCTGGAAAACCCAGAATCCATGGACATCCTTGCGGGGGCAAATGTATGATTGGTCTCTCGATGTAAATGCTTCCTTGTACGGAACCCGGAAAGGCTGTGAACCCTTACATGCCTATTATAACCCGGTAACTCGTAAGGCGGGATTGTTGAATACGACTCTGAAAGATTATACGGATTTATCGATTGTAGCCCGTATCTATAATCTGGAAGGCAAACTGCTTTGGGAGAAAGAGACGAGAGCGAGCTCCAAGGCGAATACGGTACAGGAATTATTGGATATCCCCGTTCCGGAAGGGATCAAAGGTGCTTATTTCTTACGGCTGGCTTTGAATGCGGACGTTCCCAATATTTATTGGCTGACAACCGAGCCGAAAGACTACACCAGCTTATCTCAACTTCCGAAGTCAAGACCGGATATCAAGACCGATATCAAGAAGGAAGGCTCGAATTTTGTGGGTACAGTCCGTCTGAGCGCTGATTCGCAGATCTCGTTCTTCAACCGTATCAAGGTCTTTGATAAGGAGACAGGCAAACGAATCTTACCGGTACATTATTCGGATAACTATATTACGCTAATGCCGGGTGACCAACAAGAAATAAGCTTGGAGTTCCCTGCTAATCTGCCGGAGGAGCGAATACAAATCGTGGTGGATAGCTACAATTCTCCTTTGCCTTGACGTACGATCTCGAAATTATCCGTCGTGCAATCTATAACCGTAGAGGCTTCCAATCCTCCGAAACCGCCGTCGATTACGATATCCACTTGATGCTCGTATTTCTCGTGTATCAATTCCGGATCTGTCGTATATTCGATCACCTCATCCTCGTCACGGATGGACATGGTTAGGATTGGATTTCCCAAGGATTGTACCAATGTACGGGTAATGTTATTGTCCGGTACACGGATTCCGACTTCTTTCCGGTTCTTGTAAATCTTTGGAAGCTCGCTGCTGGTGGGTAAGATAAAGGTGAAAGGACCGGGTAGATGTTTCTTCATCAGTTTGAAAGCGGCGTTGCTTACCTTGGCGTATTCACTAAGATTAGACAGGTCGTAGCAGATGATAGACAGGTTGCTTTTCTGTGGATTAACCCCTTTCATCTGACATATTTTCTCTACCGCACGCACGTTTAACGCATCGCAACCGATCGCGTAAACCGTGTCGGTAGGATAAACGACAAGGCCGCCGTCCTGCAGGACTTTGACGACCTTGTCTATTTCTTTTTGATTCGGATTCTCCGGATATATTTTTACTAACATATTAGCCGTAAATGACGTGTCCGTTCTCGTCTGTATATTCCTCTAATCCCTTACTGTATTGGTTCATGGCCCGGAGGCTCATACCCATGCTTGAGAAACCACCGTCGTGGTATAGGTTCTGCATCGTTACCTTGCGGGTAAAGTCGGAGAACATCATTACGCAATAGTCCGCACATTCGTCAGCGTTGGCGTTACCCAGTGGACTCATTTTGTTAGAAAAGTCCATCAAGTGTTCCATTCCCTTCACGCCACTACCTGCGGTTGTCATTGTCGGGGATTGGGAGATCGTGTTCACACGTACGCCTTTCTCACGGCCATAGATGTAACCGAAACTACGGGCGATAGATTCCAGCAGGCTCTTAGCGTCCGCCATATCGTTGTATCCGAAGAACGTGCGCTGGGCGGCCACATAACTTAATGCCACTACGGAACCATTCTCGGCGATAGCGTCTTGTTTCTTGGCTACCTGTAGCATCTTGTGGAAAGAGATAGCAGAGATATCCAACGTCTTTTCCAGCATTCCATAGTCCAGATCATCGTACGTACGTTTCTTGCGTACGTTCGGGCTCATACCGATAGAATGTAAAACGAAATCTATTTTACCACCTAATATTTCCACTGACTTCGCGAATACGGTCTCCAGATCCTCTACGCTGGTTGCGTCCGCCGGGATTACCTGCGCGTTCAACTTCTCCGCCAAAGCATCTACCTGACCCATACGAACAGCGATAGGCGTATTGCTTAACGTGATAGTCGCACCTTCCTCTACGGCTCTTTCTGCCACTTTCCAGGCGATAGACATATCGTTCAGCGCACCGAAGATAATGCCTCTCTTGCCTTTCAATAAATTATGACTCATACCTCTTGTTTATTAATTACGGCACAAACATACACAAAATGTGCAACATACGCAAATGAATATCATAGCCTGACATTTGAATATGTGCCTTGATATTAAAACAAGGTAGAGTCATTCTTTGTTGGCGGTTACTTCTTATTCCCGGAAATAAACCCTCTTTACCCGAGGCGAGATAGAGGTTAATATCTCATAAGGGATTGTTTTCAGTTTATCCGAAAGTTCGCTCACCGGTAGTTCGTCGCCGAAAATAATTACGGCGTCGCCTTCTTGCGCATGGATGTCGGTGACGTCGATCATGCAAGCGTCCATGCAGATGTTGCCGATAATCGGGCAGCGTTGTCCATTGATCAAGACCTCCCCGCCTCCGTTGCTGAAGTGGCGATCCAATCCGTCGGCGTATCCGATCGGGATGATAGCGATCCGGGAATCACGTTTCACATAACTCATACGGCTATAACCGATCGAATCCCCTGCGGGTACGTTTTGTATTTGCAGGATCGTCGTCTTCAAGGTGCTGACGTTCCGTAAGCCTTTTTGTCCGGATGCGCTTACTCCATATAAACCGATACCTAAACGTACCATATCCATTTGATAAGCGGCGAAACGCTCGATTCCTGCGGAGTTTAGGATATGTTTGATTACCTTATACTCTAACCCGTTTTCTAATTCCCCTGCGGCTTTGGTGAATTTATCCAATTGTTGATGGGTAAAATCATCGAAGACGTACGAGTCGCTTCCGGCTAAATGAGAGAAGACCGAACGGGCGATAACCCCGGATTGTGCTCTCAAGCGTTCACAGATCGCCGGGACATCCTCCGGTTGAAACCCTAGGCGATGCATGCCGGTATCGATCTTGATATGGATAGGGTAAGAGGTGATGCCTCTGCGCTCGGTCTCCCGGATCATGGCATCCAATAGGCGGAAGCTATAGACTTCCGGTTCCAGATGGTTCTCGAACAAGACATTGAAACTGCTGAACTCCGGATTCATGACGATAATAGGGATCGAGATACCTTCTTTACGCAATTCGGCTCCCTCGTCGGCTACCGCCACGGCCAGATAGTCGCAACGATGTTCTTGAAGGGTCTTCGCCAACTCGTAAGAGCCGGCTCCATAACCGAAAGCTTTTACCATACAAACCATCTTAGTCTCCGGCTTTAGCTTGGAACGATACTGATTGAAGTTGTGTACGATCGCGTCCAGATTTACCTCTAGGATCGTCTCATGCACCTTTTTCTCCAACAACTCGGAGATCTGCTCGAAATGGAAATGGCGGGAACCTTTAATCAAGATCAACTCATCCTTGAATTTCTTGAAGGAAGGAGACTTGATAAATTCCTCGGTGGTCGTGTAAAACTCCTTCTCGATCTCGAAGACGGAAGCATATTCCTTTAAGTCGCGGCCGATACCGACGATACGATCTATCTTCTTACGGCGAACCAAATCGGCGACCTTCTTATATAGAGATTTCGGCAAGGTGCCCGATTGAAGGATATCGGAGAGGATTAAAGTGCTCTTTAATTGCTTGCCTACCCGGCGGCTTTGTTGGAAATCGAGTGCGATATCCAAGGAGTTGATATCCGAGTTATAGGTATCATTTATCAATAGGCAATTGTTGATACCTTGCTTTACGTCCAATCGCATAGCCACCGGCTCAAGATGTAAGAATTTCGTTACGTCGTTTACGCTGGTGGGTTTTAGGTAAAGCATAACCGCCATACAATGGATCACGTTCTCGATAGAAGCGTCGTCCGTGAACGGAATGGTAACGACCCGGTTGAAGCCCAGTAAAGTACAGTGAATGATCGTCTCAAACTCTTTCTTATCGATAGACTCGATAAACAAAGGAGCCTCGGAGTCCGTACGGCTCCATGCGATCGCTTTATGGGAAAGGCAAGCCGATTCGATACAATTGGCGATAAATAAATCATCCCCATCATAAATAATGGCTTCGCAATCATTGAAAAGCGTCAGCTTCTCCATACATTTCTGATTGGAGGAGAGGAAATTCTCTTGATGAGCCTCCCCGATATTCGTGATGATACCGATCGTGGGGGCGATAATGGGTTGCAGGCGTTCCATCTCGTCCGGTTGTGAGATACCGGCCTCGAAGATGCCCAGTGTATTTTTCTCGCTCATCTGCCATACCGAGAGAGGAACCCCCAACTGGGAGTTGTAGCTCCGGGGCGAACGTACGATGTTGAACTCGTTATGCAACAGTTGATAGAGGAATTCCTTTACGATCGTCTTTCCGTTGCTACCGGTGATGCCGATCACGGGGATATTGAATTGCTTCCTGTGGTGGGTGGCCAGCTTTTGTAAAGCCCGTAACGTATCTTTTACGATCAGGAAGTTCGCATCCTTCATGCTCTCGAACTCCGGTAGCATATCGCTTACCACGAAGTTGCGAACACGAAGTTTATAGAGTTCCTGTATATATCTATGTCCGTCGTTCGTCTTGGTTTTCAAGGCGAAGAAGAGGCTTTTTTCCGGGAAGGAGAGACGACGGCTATCTGTCAACAGCAAACTGACCGTATCGTCAAGCAATTGGTTTGTTTTAGCACCGATAACTCTTGCTATTTCTTTAATTGCGTATTCCATTCTTTTATTTTAGTTTAGACTTTACTATTTCGATCTCTTTTCTGATATCAAAGGAAGGAATTTTCTCGCTAATTCGTTCCATCTTTAACAAAGTTTGAAGTATAAACCGCTTATAGGCCTCGCTATCCGGTTGAAAGGGCTTATGGTTAATAGCTTTTTGAATATCACCCCATTCTTTAAGGATTGCCGAAGTGTCTGTGGATAAGAAATTTTCGATAAAACGTTGCCAAATATAATCAATGGCCAATGGGGAGGGATGGAGCATATCGTCCGCATAGAAACGATAATCCCGGAGCTCGTCCATAAGGATCTCATAAGCGGGGAAGTAGGCGATTCGGTCGGGATAATCTTTCTGTAAGGCGTCCGTGGCTAGCAATAGGGTAGCTTTGCTGAGTTGGTTCTCGTGCGCCCCGTCTTTCCAGTGGCGGATCGGACTTACGGTAAATAAGATTTTCAAGGCGGGATTTTGTTCCCAAAGGGCTAGTAACAGAGGTTTCCAGTCCTCGACGATCTCTTGCGTGGATAATCGTTGCCGGTCGAACATCTTTTCCGGTAGCTTATGGCAATTCGACACGATTCGCCCGTCGCTCTTGAGGCGGTAGACGAAAGCGGTTCCCAACGTGATTACCAACCGGGTCGCTTTTCGCAGGAAATCGGAGGATTCGGATAAGCGGCTGTTTATATGGCCTAGGCATTCTTCTTCCGAGGGAGCGGAGAAACGGCTATGATGGGTAAAACTATGGTATATGCCCTCATGCTGGAATAAATCGCCGGGAGTGAAACGCTCCGGGCGTAGCAGCATCCTCAATCCTTCCGCTACGGAAGCCGGGTTATACAGAGTACCGAATGGGTTTATATCTACGGAGAACTTATTCTCTTCCAGCTTCCGCCCGATATTCTCGGCGAAGCAGGAGCCCATCATCACGACCCGGTCCTCATACGAGAAAGAGAATCGTGCTTTCGGCAACAGGATTCGGGTATAAAGTTCCATATTTACTTTTTCGCAAAAGTAGATATATGTTTACGGAAATGCAAATAAGGAAGGTGTTTTAGGGGAATAATGTAACAATGCCCATTGTAAGGTTGTTAGGATGGGCAGTATAAGGAGCTTACGATGGGCATTGTTGCGACCTTATAATGCCTATTGGCGGAAGGTCGGGAGTGATACTATAAAAGAACGGCGGTAACTTGTTGAGTGTTACCGCCGTTGGTCGTAGCCTTTGCCGGGGCTACGCTTCATCTCCCATCGTTGCCATATATTCTTTCCATAAGGAGTCTATGTCGTAATCATTGCCGAGCGCGTATTTCACGCCACCATCGAACGACCAAGGAATAACTTCTAATGTGCTTCGGTTGAACTTCCGCAGGAAATCCGGGTTTTTGGTTTGCGTAAGCCATGCGAGGAAGAAGCCTGTCGTGCGGTAACCATCCATATAATGGCCGCCTTTGGGACGATCTTCCAAGGTAAAACCGCCGTTTAGGTATCTTACGGCATCCGCCACACCTTCTATCATGGCCCAGAAAGTCTTATTAGTCCCATAGCTACCTATGCCTTGAGGCTCCAATTGGAAACCATGCGTCAGCTCATGGTATAATACGCCACGGGTCTCGTAATCCACTTTCGCGGTGTCGTTATTGGCAAAACTTTTCTCGATCCATTTCGTGCTGTATACGATACTGATGGAAGGGGGCGCTCCGTCTTTCGCGGATACCCCGTCGTATTCCTTTAATGTATAGTGGATCTCCTCGATGCCCGGGATACTATCTTCCGGAGTGAAATAAAGCGTTTCTACGACCTTGCGGGCGTGCTTGGTAATATAAGCTTCCGGATCAGGGATAACGGCGGCATAGATCGCCGAGCCCTTAGCCTCGGGGGAAAGATTCTCGAAATCAATCTTTCCGATGTAATAATTATCCCAAGGAGTAGGGGGAGCTTCCGCTACGGTAGCCGCCTGTTCCTTTTTGCCGGAGCAAGCGATGCAAGTCCACAGCAGGAAAGCACCGCTGATTAATTGTTTATATCTCATAAGTCTCATCTGTTTTTAGGTGAAAATAGGCTAATCTGTCAGTGAATAAGGACGATCCTCTCCGTTGAACAATCGCTTTTTGTTCGGGCTGGAAGTCATCTCGAAAGTGAGCGTTCCGCCGTTCAAGATGTCATCCTGCGTGATGTATCCTTTGGTATAGGGTTTCCCGTTTAGCTTTACCGCTTTTACATAACGGTTCTTGTCGCTGACTTTATCGGCTTTTACCTCGAAAGTCTTACCATTCTCCAAGCGAACCTTCATATATGGAAGGTAGGGAGCGCCTAATACGTATTGATCCGTACCCGGGCAAACCGGATAGAATCCCATGGCGGAAAGGATATACCAAGCGGACATCTGGCCGCAGTCGTCGTTACCGCAAAGGCCGTCGATATTGTTGCGATACATCTTATTCATGATCTCGCGTTGCCAGAATTGGGTTTTCCAAGGCTGGCTGGTCCATGCGTATAAGAATGGGATGTGATGGCTGGGTTCGTTGCCGTGTACATAACCTCCTAGTAATCCTTCTTTGGTTACGTCTTCGGTCTCGGCAAAGAACTCATCGGGAAGATGCATCGTGAATAAGGAATCCATTTTAGTGATGAATGCTTGCTCGCCTCCCATCAACTGAATCATACCATTGACATCTTGAGGGACATAGAAGGAATAATTCAAGGCATTTCCCTCGATAAACCCTTCACCGTGCGTGCTTAACAAACTGAAGTCCTCTTTGAATTTACCATTCGTATAACGGGGACGGGCATATCCGATCGAGGTATCGAATACATTCGCGTAATTGGACGCACGCTTTTTATAGGTATCGGCCACGGATCGGTTTCCCACTAATAAAGCTGTATTATAGATTGTCCAATCATCATAAGCATACTCCAAAGTCAAGGAGCCTGCGCTACCGTTGCGATCTAAAGGAACATAACCTAATTCCATAAACTCTTTGGTTCCCTCATAATACGGAATCGTAGAGCTGCTGATCATCGCTTTTAACGCGGCGTCTTTATCGATCGGTAATCCTTTGGCGATAGCATCTGCCAAGACAGAGACGGAATGATAACCGATCATGCACCAGTTCTCGTTTGCCATATGGCTCCAGATCGGCAAGGCATGATGAACGCTTTGCTCGCAATGTTTCAACATAGATTTGGCGATATCCGTGTTAACTTGTCGGTTGATGATATTGAACAGGGGATGTAGGGCACGATAGGTATCCCATACGGAAAAAACCGTATAGTTCGTGAATCCGTCCGCTTGATGGATATTATGGTCGAGTCCGCGGTATTGACCGTCAACGTCCGTATATACGCAAGGATTGATCATCGTGTGATACAAGGAGGTGTAAAGCATAGCCAATTGATCATCGCTTCCTTTCGCGTCGATGACGGAGAGCGCTTTATTCCAAGTATCGGAGGCTTTGGCGGCTAATTGGTCGAAGTCCGCACCGGAAGCCTCGGCACGTAGATTTTTCAAGGCTCCCTCGGTGCTGACTCCGGAAAGGGCGACTTTCACTTCCAACTCATCAGACGTTTTCGGATCGAAATCAAAATAAGCGACGATCTTACGTCCTCCGATATCCGGGAAGTTCTCTTTCATATTGAACTTGGCATAACCGCCCCGATAATTAACTTTCGCTTTCTCTTCGCATCCGTAATGCGTGATCGGTTTGGAGAAAGACATGGCGAAATAAGTATAGTTGGTACGTGCCCAACCGTTTGTGATACGATAGCCGGTTACCAGCGTATCGTTCTCTACGCGAATATTGGTCCAAAGAACTTTGCCGTCATAGTTATAGATCCCGTGAATCATATCAAGGATAATGCGTTGGTTCTCACTGTTCGTAGGGTATGTGTATTTGTGGATGCCGACCCGTTGGGTGGTGGTCAGTTGTGCCTTTACGCCATAATCGGTGAGCATCACCTCGTAGTATCCGGGACGGGATATCTCGGTGCCATGCGAGAAACGGGAACGGTAACCGCCATCGGGATTCGTGGCCGTTCCGGGGTTTAGCTTCAACGTTCCGGTGGTAGGCATAATCAGGATGTCTCCTAGGTCGGAGTGCCCGGTACCGCTGAAGTGGGTGTGGCTGAAACCTACGATGCTGCTATCCTTATGTTGATAGCCGGCGCAATACTCGTAGGAGCGAGGTTGGTATTTACCGTCTACGTTGTGCGGTATGGTATCCGTATCCGGACTGAGCTGCACCAATCCGAAGGGTACGCAAGCCCCCGGGAACGTATGTCCCATTCCATTCGTCCCGATGATCGGGTTTACAAGATCGACTACATTGGTCTGTGCGATCGCTACTGTTGAGCTGGCTGCCAGAAAAAGGCAACACATCGATTTCTTGAGATTTATCATGTCGTATCAATTAGTTAGAAAAGGATGAAACATAAAAGGCCACCTTTGATAGTTCCAAGGATAACCTTTGATAGTGACAAAGGTAACCTTTTATATTTTCAGATCAATAAGTATAGTAGTCCTCTATCATTGTCAAGTGCTAATTTGTTAATAATGGATTTCTACTATACTTAGTTGATATTTAGAACAATGAGTTAGCCTCGTTCGGAGATAAGTTTGCGTTAGCATCCAATTGTCTTTGCGGAATAGGGAAGATATTACGCTTCGGTTCGTTGGATGCAGTCTTGTCCCACCAAGAAGTGGTTACGAACTTGTTGAAACGAACCAAGTCTGTACGGCGGATTCCTTCGAAAGCAAACTCTCTACCTTTTTCGGCCAAGAACTCATCCATGGTCAGAGTAGCGGTCGTATATTTCGCTTTCTCCCAATCCTCTGCCTTGAAAGAACGTTGACGAACGCTGTTGATCATATCTACCACTTCTTGCGTTGCTTTGCCCCCGTTCTTACGCATCAAGGCCTCCGCTTTGTTATAGATAACCTCGGAATAACGGAACATCACCCAGTCGTTGTTCATATCGCCGGTAGTACCCGGTTGGATCTCATACTTGATAGAGCGAGCACCGCTGTTTTCTTCGCCCTCGGTCATGGACTTAATGTAGTTTACGAATACCAAATCCTGCCCATTGTACTCCTCTGAACCTTTCAAAGGCTCTGCGGTCGTGTCGTAGTAGTAATTACCGTTTTCATCTACTTTGCGAGGATATTGCTTACCGATCAAGAAACCCTCAATTTTTCTCAAGTCGTTGTCAGCGAATGAGTCATAAAAGGTAGGTTGCGTCACCAAGCCGTTCCAAGGACCGGATTGCAAATCCCAGCCAGTTTGGTGTGCGTAATGCAACCAACGTTGATACCAACCCATTCCTTTGGCATATACTTCATCATACACGATTGACCAGATAATCTCGGTAGATCGCTTGTCGTTATCCGCACGGAAAGTGTCGTTCCACTTCTTATCCAATGCGAAACCTCCCTTAGCTAATTCATCGCAAGCTGCGATACAATCATCCCAGCGTGCTTGTCCAGTATAAATTTCCGCATTCAAATAGAGACGAGCCAATAATGCGTAAGCCCCCCATTTGGATACACGTCCGTAGGTCTCTGTTTTACTCTCTGACAAAGAAGGAATACTCTCGTTTAACTCTTTTTCGATCCAAGCGAATAACTCTGCGCGAGATTTGGAGGAAGGATTGATTTCACCGATTTTCTCGCAAATTGGAGCCGTACCGAACATATCCATCACATACCAATAACAGTAAGCGCGATATACACGCATCTCCGCTTGTGCTTGTGCTTTAGACATTGGAACTTGGAGTGCTTCAAAATCTATATTCTCTGTATCTGTAAGGAAGTTGTTAGCATATCCGATACCTTCAAATAATTTTTTCCAAGCATCCACTACTTGACCATCCGTAGGAATCCATTGATGGCGGTGTAAGCGAATCCAGTCTCCATTGTCATAGCCGTGGCGACCTTTTTGAGGCCATGCGGCACAGTCGGAAGATAACTCGTTACATGACCAAGGCGATTGGGCTACTTGCATAGTTCCACAGAAGTGTCCCCATGGACGCATCATGGCGGCCATTACCTCGCCTGCATTGTTGTAATAATTCTCAGCGATTACCGAGCTATGTATTTCCTCTGTCAGGTCCGTACAAGAGGTAAATGCGGTAGCTCCCAGCAATAATGAAATTGCGCATATATTTTTTAAAGCTTTCATTGTATTGTCTTAAATCTATTGTTACTTAATTAGAATCCAAAATTAACGCCAAACGTGAAGGTACGGGTGGTGGGATAAGATCCGCGCTTCTCTATACCTGCTTGTAGTCCTGTTACGTTTACGTCAGGGGTTAAACCTGAGTATCCTGTAATAGTCGCAAGATTGGTGACATTACCATAAATACGTAAGTTGCGCACATATTTATTATTTTTGAAGTTGAATGTATAACCTAGTGTCACGTTATCGATCTTCAAGAAGTTCCCTTTCTCTAGATAATAAGAAGAGAACAATGGTTGCTCTGTTACCTTGTTCTTCAAGGCATCCTTATATACGTTTGTGCCAGACTGATCGATATTGACAGTCGTTCCGAAATAAATAGCACCCTCGTTCAATACGTCATAATCAAACATACCGCGCAGGAAGAAGCTGAAGTCAAAGTTCTTATAGGTAAACGTGTTCTGCAAACCAGCCTTGAATTTCGGCAAACCGTTACCGATAAAGGTACGGTCAGCGTCAGACAGACCTTCCTTTCCGTCTATGTCGCGAAGATTCCAAGTTCCGTCCGGGTTGATGCCATCGCATACATAACCGAAGAATGATGCGATCGGCTGTCCTTCTTGTAGGCGGTAAGCCTTGCCCGGGTTGCCCGGAGAGGGCAGGTCATATTGATCCTCGTAAGAAGATTTGTACACGTCGTTAGACAAAGATGTCAATTTATTATTCTCGTATGAGAACGTGAAATTAGCCGTGTAAGAGAAATCCTTAGTCTTTACGACCTCTGCGTTTAATGCTAATTCTATACCTCTATTTCTCATCGTGCCTACGTTGGTGGTGATCGTGTTGTAGATCAAAGATGGCTGTTGGGCATTGTAGCTACTGATCAAGTCGCGAGTCGTACGACTATACCAATCGATCGTACCATTTAGGCGTCCACCTAGCAAGCCGAAGTCGAAACCTACGTTCAAGGATTCATTCTTCTCCCATTTCAAATCTGGATTCGGGTTGATATTCGGACCGTAAGTGGCGGTTAGCCATGAACCGGTGTAAGCGTTCCAAGCTCCAGCGCCTGTACCGTAGGTAGCGAGAGACATATACGGATCGGTAGGCAAACTACCCGTGATACCGAAACCGGCACGGAATTTCAATACGTCGAACACTTCTTGGCTCTCCATGAAGTCCTCACGAGAGATCATCCAGCCTGCGCTGACAGAGGGGAACCAAGCCCATTTGTTGTTCGCTCCGAACTTCGTGGAACCTTCACGGCGGATAGAGGCGCTGGCCATGTATTTACCGTCGTAATTATAGTTGGCGCGGGCGAAGAAGGCGATCAGTTTGCTGGTCTCTTTTTTACTCTTCATCTCGGCCTTACCATCTTTTAGGTAACCGCCGGCTTCTAGGTTATTGGTACCGAATACGTCCGTCAAGAAGTTCTTGTTCTCGGCGCTGAATTGCTCGTATTCAAAATCTTGGTAACTGTATCCCAGCAAACCGGTAATATTGTGTACGCCGTTGATGGAAGTATTGTAGTTTGCTGTCCATTCAGTGGTACGGTTGGTATTCTGATAATATTCTTTTTTGGCGCGTCCGTTTGTACCGTCTTTATATTGGCTATATTCCTCACGCATACTATAATCGTTAGTTAATGCGTCGTTCTTCTCCATAGCGAAGAAAGCGGCGGCTGTCAAACCGGGGATAATCTCATATTGAGCCTTGAAGTTCGCCAATAAATTCTTGAATTCCTTTTTCTTGGTACGCTGGTATATGCGGGCTACCGGGTTGAAATCTTCGTAACCGCTGTAAGTTTCCCAGAAGGAGCCGTCTTCCTTATAAATAGGCATCGTCGGGTTGATACGGATCGCCTGGTATAATATGCCGTAATTAGGGATATCTCCTACCTTATCCACATCATCGGAAACTGCGTCCACTTTCACGAAAGAGTTTGCTAGATTGAAAGAAAGCTGTAGTTTATCATCAAACGCACGGTGGTTCACGGCGATAGAGCCATTGATCGTTTCACGGCTGGTGTTACGGATCATACCATCATTCTTTTTGTAATTTAAAGAAGCGCGATAGTTTGTCTTACCATTACCACCGGTAGCGGTCAAGTTGTGTACATGGGTGAAATTACTCTTATTCAATAAAGCGTCGTAATGGTTATCCCGTCCACCAAAGTCGCGGATATTGGCGTTGTTGGTTTCCTTGCCATAAGCGACGAACTCGTCTCCATTTAAGATTTCCGGCCGTTTATAAACCGCCTCGTGCATGATATATCCAGAGTAATCCACTTGAGTAGTTCCGGCTTGCGGACGTCTCGTGGAGACGATGATCACACCGTTATTACCCCGGGTTCCGTAGATAGCGGCTGCGGAACCGTCTTTCAATACGTCGATCGCCTCGATATCCTCGGGTGCGATAGCGTTCAAAGAAGTCATATTACCCGGCATACCGTCAATAATAACGAGAGGCTCATTGCTACCTTTCAGAGATGAGGCACCACGCATCTGTACTTTTACCTCGCCATTCGGGTCGGTGCTACCACGTGATACAGTCAGACCAGCTACACGTCCTTCCACCAATTGCATCGGGTTCACTACCGGTGCCTTGTTAAAGTCGGATGCTTTCACGCTGGTTACGGATGAGGTGATCTCACCTTTCTTTTGGGAACCGTAGCCAACGACTACTACCTCGTCTAGTGTCTCAGAGTCTTCAGCTAAGACTATGTTCAATGTTTTTTGCCCGGTATAACGAACTTCTTGGGGTTTGAAGCCGATGAAGGAAAATACCAATGTGCTGTTATCCGGCACATCCAAGGTGAAATTTCCGTCAAAGTCCGAAGCTGTTCCGTTCGTGGTTCCTTTCACAACAATACTAACGCCAATCAGAGGTTCACCCTTTTGGTCTTTTACTACACCTTTAATGGTTGAACTTTGCTGTGCGATCTGATGAATCTCCATGTTTCCCATTTCAGGAACAGTAGAATCTCCGGCCGCATAAGAGGACTGAAACATTAAAGATAAACAAAGTAACAAAGAGGTTCGTCCACCTAATAAAGTCAGGCATTTCCTCGTCTTACCTTCACTCTTTTTTTCCATAAAAACATTAAATTAAAAGTTAATAATGTGCTTCCCGAAGGAAGAATACACACAAGCGGTTTGCTTTGCTATTCGACAGCAATATTAATAGGTCTTAACGAATTGAAGAGTGCTTTGAAATGCCAAAGAAGTGTCATGAAATGCATATAGCAGATTATGATACTCTTTTGGTAGATTATGACACTATTTAGGAATCAATGATTTATGCCTCTTTTGTGCGGTATTCCTTAGGTGTCATGTTATATTTACGGGCAAATTCCCTATAGAAGTATGATTTGTTAGAAATTCCTACATTATAAATAATTTCCTGAACGCTCATGTTGGTATTCACGAGTAATTGCGCTGCATAGTTTAACCTATAATCCTTTATAAAATCACTCGGCGTCATAGTAGATATTTTCTTGAAACGACGATATAAGATGCGAGTGTTTATATTCAATGCGTCCGCTACCAGCTCGGGACCGAGTCCTTCCTTGCTGACATTTTCTTTGATGATAGAGGTTACGGTGTCAAGGAATTCCTTGTCTTCTTGATGTAATAATTGCCCTTCCGTATATTGATAAGCACTTTCCGGAGAATAGAAATACTCTTTTAATTCTCTTTGGTTAGTCATCAATCGATTCACGACGGATAGGAGAACTGTTGGCGAGAAAGGCTTGGTTAGATAGGCATCCGCTCCGATATTAAGTCCTGCCGCTTGCTCTTGGTCTGATATTTTAGCAGAGATGATAATAAGCGGGATATGGCGGGTATATTTATTTTCTTTGATAAGCGAGATCAATTCTAATCCGTCCATATTAGGCATCATGATATCGGTGATGATAAGGGACGGAGTGTATTGTTTGAGGAATTCCAGAGCCTTTTCCGCATTATAAGCTTCTTGAACCTGATATTCGGAAGAGAGGGTTTCCGTGATTAACCAGACGATGTCTTTATGATCGTCGATAACGAGTATCATCGGTTTATCTTCCGTCTCTTTTTGTGCCGTATGTGAGATTTGCGGCTCTTGTATATCCGTGTTTGGGGAAGGAAGCGATACGGGAATCTCTTCGTCTATCGTGTTGTCTGAGGTCTCCTCTACGATGCCAAAAGGTAAGGTAACTGTAAATTCAGCATATTGGCCGACCTCACTCTCTATGTCGATTTTACCACCTAAGGATTGTACGAGGCTGTGACAGATAAATAAGCCGAGGCCATTCCGTGTCGTATTTTGCCTGTTATCATCGTTATCCATCGTGCCAAGGATACGATATCGGTCGAAAATATTTTGCATGTCTGCCTCCTCGATTCCTTTGCCGGTGTTGTAAACTTTAAGGACGAGGAAGTTCTCCTCCTCATGTAAGGAGATACGAACCGTGCCCCCGTCTTCCGTATACTTAAATGCGTTGGAAATCAGATTTGCTAGGATCTTCTTGAAATAGACGGAATCCGTATTCCAATAAAGCTCTTTGGGAGCATCGATCTTGAATTGGATTTGGTGTTGCTCGGATAGTGGGTAAAACCATTCGAATTGAGTTCGCAAAAGAGAGGATACGGATACTCTCCGGATGTGCGTATGACTGAATCCTGCGTCTTCCGCTTTTCGGAAATCAAGGATTTCTTGGATAAGTCCGTTCAGTTCCTCTACATTTTCCCGGAGGACTGAAGTGTATTTTTCTAATGTCTTGTCTTTTGAGGTGGCGGCATAGGCTTGGATATAATTCTCCACGCCATTGATCAAGGTAAGCGGGGTGCATAGCTCATGCGTAATGTGGGTAAAGAAATTCAGCTTGGACTCGTATAGCTTCTCTTTTTGCTCCTCCTTGATCTTGTCTGCGATCTGCTTCTGTTTCTTTAGTATTTGGTGATGGATACGATAGGTGGCGATGATGAGCAAAACTGTACCGATAAAAAGATACGTGAAAATGGCTAACGAGCTTAGATAAATAGGAGGTAATACCTTGATAGGTAGAGTGTATTCTTTTGCTGACGAATCAATGACATCGTTGCGATAACGGACTTTCAGCAAATATTCCCCGTACGGTAGGTTCATGAAAGTTACCTTGTTTGTCTTTTGCAATTTTTCCCAAGAGGAATTATAGTTGACCAACTGATACGAATACTCGTAATTCTCCCCGTTGATGTAATCCGGAGCGACGAACGCAATCGTTAACGATTGCACATCAGCCGGAACCGTTACACCGTTCCGGCTGATGTCCTTATATAATGGAAGGATTTGTTTATCCATTTGCAACTCGAAGAAACTTAATTCGGGTTGATAGGTATGCTCCGGCTCCGTTTGTTTATTTACCCAGACTAATCCGTTGATGCCTCCAAAGAATAAACGCTCGGAGTATGGGCATTTCCAATAAGCGTCATCAGAGAATTCCGTGACGCTAAAGTAAGGCTGATGATAATTATGGAAAAAGTTGTTCCGGGGATTATATTTGGTGAGACCTTTATTGGTACTAAGCCAGATACAGCTATCGTTCCCCTCATGGATACCATGGATCATGTCGTTTACGATCCCGTCGCTTTTATCGAATTGGCGTAAACGCATCTTTCCCCCTCTGAATTTAATCCGGGTGAGACCGGAGCTGGCGCCTGCATAAAACGTGGAATCTTCGGTCTGGCATACGGAAAGCACATCTCCAATGGCCGGGTTTCTTAAATTGTTGGTTTGCAGGAATTCATATCCTTGATTGAAAATATTGAAACGAATGACTCCGTAACCGCCACGGCTCCCGAGGAACAGGGTAGAGTCGTTGTCATATACCATCGATTGGATTTCTTTACAGATGTTCTTTCCGTTTTTTAACGGGAAGGTTTGTACCTTCCCGATTGTAGGTACGGCTTTATCTATATGTAAGGTAACCTTTTGCAATCCGTTACCCGTTGTCGCTAGCCATAATGTGGAATCATCTACCTCGCAAATAGAGTGGACATAGCGTAGAGGGGTGGTGTCTTCTCGTTGCGGTATCGTTTTTATTCGTTTCTCTTTATACGAATAATAGGTCAGTCCCGGGCCTTCCGTGCCAATCCAGATACATGGATGGTACTCGCTTTTTTGGAAGCAATACACACGGTTGCTGGATAGGCCGTCGGCGGTGGTAAAATGCGTGATAGCGCTTTGTGGGATCATCTTTTTGTTATGGTAAGTGTCATACGCTTGTATCCGGACAATACCGTCTCCTTTTGTCCCGAGCCAAAGGGATTGATCATCGTCTGTATATAAAGAACGTATGGGGTTCTGTATATTAATCGGTAAATCCTTGAGTAAGATAGAGCCGAAAAGATCGGGTTTGTCATAAAACATCCGTATACCTTGCCCGTCTGTTCCCAACCAGAGAATCTCCTGCCTTTTATCGTTCATTAGGCAAAAGATACCGATGCCCATATTTATCGTGTTTTCCGGTTGGCTTAGGTCTAGAATATTGCCGTTACGGAAAACGATATACACATTGGATTGGAAGGTGCATATCTTGATGATGTTACCATATTGGTTTGTCATTTCAGGCAGATCGAACAGGAATTCTTTCCCCTTTCCGTCTACATGCTGTCGATATAATTTAGGTAATTATATACCAGTTTACACCACTCCCTACCAACAACCATAAACTATATAAATATTATCTTTGTTAGGTAAAAGCTCTTTAGGTATCTGGATTGAAAAACCGGGAGGATATTCCTCCCGGCGGGAATCACCTTTTATGTTTACACTTGCAAGGTGTAGATCGTCTGTGTCCTTTAACGACGGTTATACTACCATCGCTCTTTGTACGTGGGTAAGGATGCACAGATACAATCTTTTTCCCCTTTTTTGTTTTAGCCATAATTTTTAAGATTATAGCATTAAACAACGCTGATTCACGACCAGCTGCCGACTGATTTTCAGTCAGTTTTTTTAATTCAAGATACCTAAGAGCTTTTTATAATATTTATCACAAATATAGTCAAAACATATATTTTGAATGATTGTGTCCCAGATTCTTATATCTACAATTAACATTAGTTATATTTTACTCGATCTGATTAAGTTTCATAATATAGTATCTTTGCCCCACGTATTAGAATAAAGACGTAGAAGCGTTAAGATATTATCTCGTATTTGAAATCTGGACAATTTCAACCACTCGGGATAATAGACAAAGATGCCTCCTACGCCTATGTTGTTATATTTATACCTCTAGGGGCAAACTATACACAATCATAAGGCGTGGGGCTGTTGTTTGTTATCGAGTGGTGGGCAGTCCAGAGCCTCAAATACGGTAACATCCAATAGTCCCCACGCTTCTTTTATTTAGAAACCACCGAACGAAGGGGACAGGGAGGATAAAAGCAATAGATTTATGGTAACAAAAGTGAGATTTATGTATTTCTTATTGATGTACATAATGCTTATATTTTCATCATGCGGAGATGATGGAAATGAGGATTGGGAAAATGGAGATAAAAACACTTCGCAAACAGAGTTTAAACTCTCTCCACCGGATTGGTTGATAGGTACATGGAAAAATGGTGATGGACTAGGGATGTTAACATTTCAATGTACTAAAGACAATGTAATATATGGATTAGATGGCGCTTCTATGAATTTCGTTAAGCATGCCCAAGAAAGTGCCGCATTTTACAATCAATCCAATCCACCCTTAGGAGATGTAAAATTGTATGAGGAACTACGAGGTAATAATAATTACAAAGTCGTATTAAGCATAACCCAGATGGGGGTTGAGAACAAGATTTTTGTAGAGATATCCAAAATATCATCTACGGAAATATATATTAACACAGAAGAATATAATTCACAAACTAAATTCACCAAGGTAAGATGAGAAAAATACTATATGCGATAGCCTTTTTATTTTTAGTTGTTTCCTACTCCTATTCACAGGGGAGAACACAAGATGTTGTTTATCTAAAGAACGGTAGTGTAATCAGAGGTCTTATCATAGAGCAAGTACCAAACAAATCCATAAAAGTACAGACCAGAGACGAAAGTATCTTTGTCTATCAAATGGATGAGATAGAAAAATTAGGGAAAGAAGAGGATACATCTTATTCGTTTAAGAAAATATTAGGTCCTAAGAGGACTTATGATATTAAAGGGTATCGAGGATTTTTGGATTTGGGATATACTACGGGGGATGATGGATGTATCCAATTTACCACATCTCACGGATACCAATTAAATCCGTATTTCTTCTTCGGTGCGGGAACAGGAGTATCATATTTCACTGATAGTGAATCAGCGTTAATTCCCGTTTTCGCAGATTTACGAGGGAACTTTACCAATGGGCAGATAGTTCCTTTTATAGGATTAAGGATTGGTTATGCCATTGATGTCACTAGCGATTATGGTGGAAATGGTTTTTACTGTAATCCCTTTGTCGGTGTAAAATATATGCTTGGAAAACAATCAGCTGTTAATTTTTCCCTAGGTTATGGGTCACAAGCTAGGAGATATTCTTTTAGAGGGCATTCTTCTAGTAAGAGTATAGACGGATTTAATTTCAAGATAGGTATTGAGTTCTAATTGTAAATATTAATGTTGTAAAAATAAATCTATCGTAATACTATTTTGCGTAATATCAAAAGGAGAGTAATCATGAAACGTATCATATACTTATTAGCGATATCATGTTTCCTACTTATTTCTTGCCACGATGACGATCGTTTTAGTGTCGAAAATGTAGCTGGTAATAATACCTCTATCGTAGGAATGTGGCTTCGAGAAGCAGGCAAAGAACAAATGGTGTATGCGTTCTTTGAAGACGGGACTGGGTATGAAAAAACAACTGATAGAAGAAACAATACTGTTAGCGTAGATGGATTCACATATGAATTTGATCCAAATACGATGAGTATAGTTTTTGATAAGGAGTTTGATAATGCAATATACTCAGAGTGGACCGTGGAAATGAAAGGAAAATCTTATATGATCCTAACACATCACGGGATCTGGGACGCTGGACATGGCTTAACACATGAGGATACTTACTCATTTGAGCTATTCAGAATAATGGATGAGTAGACTAAACAGTAAAATTAAAAGATAAGCGGGATTAGATTTAGGCTAGTCCCGCTTTTGTTTTATTATATTTATTAACTTTTAAAAAATTACAAATATGAAAAAAGAAGAATTAATTAAAAGACTTGACTACCTAGCATTTAAACCGTGTCTAACCAAAGATGAGCATGATGAGTTAGTCAAAATCGTTGATGAACTTTCCGTAGATGCACCCGTAACACATTGGTCAATTCGCATTAAAAATGATAGGGATATTAACTGAAAATTTCAACGAATAATTTTCTAAAATTTCTTCATTTTTTATATTAAAATACAATGCATGTATAGAGGGTAAAAACATATTTTCGTAAGGTACTGTATACATACTATGTATATATTCAATATCATGAATAAAATGTCGATAGATTAATTCTACTAGCATATTCTTAATATAATTTTCGCTTGCTTTATCGATCAAGAATTGTATACAATATTGTGTCTCAGACTTATAAATAACTTTTTTATTAAAATTTTGATCGCAAATTGAGTCATACGGAGAGATTGAAGATACTATATTAACTCTAATAATATTATTATGTAGATGATATGCTTTTATTTCAGCCAAAAATTCAGAAGGAATATTTTCTTCTGAACAAATAGGAACTTTTTTATTAAATTCCAAGATTTTACAGATAAAAGGCACAGATTCAAATGTTTCTTTGTTTTCCATAACATTAGATTTTAAAGTTTATTTTCAAATATAGCAATCTTATTTCTAAACAATCCTAATTAAAACTAAAACAATTTTAATATGATTGTATTGGATTGTGGTTTGATTGCTGGTTTGGAACGAATTTATTATCTTTATAGGGTAAAAATCAGAGTGTTATGTTTGAGATGAATCATTTTAAATCTATTGATGAGTTAGTGAAGTTCTTCCCTACCGAGCAATCATGTATTGATTTTTTGGAGAGGCAGAGATGGGGCGATCATGTCGTGTCTCCGTACGATCCAGACTCAAAGGTTTATAAATGCAAAGGAAACCGATACAAGTGCAAGAATACGGGGAAGTATTTCAACGTCCGGACAAACACGATCTTCGAGAACACGAAAGTGTCGTTGAGGAAATGGATGTTGGCTTGCTATATCGTCATAAACGCTAAGAAGGGTGTCTCTTCCGTTCAGTTGGCTAAGTTCATTAACGTAACACAAAAGACGGCTTGGTTTATGTTGCAACGTATCCAAAATTGTTTCAATATAGATGCCAGCCAATGTCTAAACGGAGAGGTTGAGGTAGATGAGACTTATATAGGGGGATTGAATAAGAATAGGCATAGTAGTAAGAAGGTAAGAAACGCAAGAGGCAGGAGTTGTAAGGACAAGGTCCCGGTATTTGGTATGCTGCAACGAGAAGGCTTTGTTATAGCCAAGGTTGTTAGCGATACGAAAGCCGGAACCTTGATCCCGATCATCAATGATGTTGTATGTCCGGGGTCTACCATCTTCTCTGATGAATGGTATGCCTACAAGGATTTGGATAAGAACTTATACGATCACGGTGTTGTCTATCATAAGAAAGGCGCTTACGTCATTGGGGATAGACATACTAATACGATCGAAGGATTCTGGGGACACCTAAAAAGAACATTGAAGGGTGTCCATCATTGGGTGTCTAGGAAACATCTGCAAAGATACGTGGACTCATCAGCTTTTAGGTATAATACCAAACATCTTTCCGAATGTGAAAGATTCGACGTACTTTTGCAGAATATCGGACACCGATTAAGGTATTCACAGTTAAAAAACGTAGCGGCATGAAAAAAAAGAAAGACCTAGAAGATATAAAACATACTTGGAAATGTAATTCTTTAGAAATCGAGAAGGAGATGAAAAGAATAGCTGATAACATATTCGGCTATAATCCGAAAACAGATCCCCGTGATCCTCTTTTTCGGAAAACTCTTTCTTGGAGCGTTAAAAAAGAAGGAAAGGGAAAGAAAAATGAGAAAAACGATTGAATAATAAAAGGATACATAATCATGTGTCCTTTTATTGTTTTAGAAATAGTGCAAAGTAGTATATAATTACCATAATTTATTGTCGGTATCTACAATGAAAATATGATTATTCTCGTAAAATGCGGATAAGATCGGTTTATTATGGAATTGGCGTTCTTCCGATAGCAAATTAAAAGTAGTATCGGAGAAATCCGGAGTCAACTTTTTCAGTATGCCCGAGGCTAATAATAAATAAAAATGTCCGTCCGTCCCGGCGAATAAGGTACGTACGGTTTGAGGGCCTACTCCTTCTCTCGGCAGGTCCCGGAACCCATCGCTAGATGGGGTGTAGCAAGAGATCCTGTTTTCCTTACAAATAGCGAGCGTGATGCCGGATGAATCGGAGGCTAATAGATCGCATTCCATGTATCCGGGGAAAGACTCGGTGACTTTCCGTTCTTTTAGTGAGAATTTATTGATACCTAAAGAGGTTGATATCCATAAAAAGCCGGGTTCTGCGTCGGATATTTTGTGAATGATATTACTACAAAGAGAGTTTTTGTTATTTAATTCGAAACGATATACATACGTATCTTTTCCGTTGTATAAGTTAAGTCCGTCGTAAGTCCCGATCCACAAATAGCCATCCGGATCTTGATGCATGCAAATAATAGCGTTATTTGAGAGATCAACCATAGAAGTTTTATGCAATACGGTTGAGGCAAATAGGTCTGTTTGCGTGATCAATATAAGGAAACTGGTTAACGCTAGAATAAGCCTTGTGAATCTCATGTATTTAAGATTTAGTGTTTGTTTTCAGCGCAAAGATAATATCTTTATGAACGAACAGAAAAGAATTCACTTTTTTGTTTACTTTTGCAAAAAGCAGGGCTTTCGTATAAATTAGAATGTCTGACGTATGATAATACGAAATAAAGTAAGTGACAGATGGAACAATGTGAAGAGAATTCTCAAGAAAATGACGATGTGATAATAGAGAAAGAAATTTCTAAATTAATAGAAGAACAGCGTTTATTTACGGAGAGTATATATGCTTGTCTGCCGGTGGGTATTGAAATTTATGACGCACATGGTGTGCTGCGTAGTATAAACGACCATGCGTTGAGGATGTATGGTGTGGACGACCGGACATCGGTGGTGAATATAGTCAATCTTTACAAAAGTCCATTTGTTGATTCAGAACTTTTAGCTCGGATACAATCGGGTGAAGATATTTCCTTGGAGTTTGAGTATGATTTTGATCGGGTTAATAAGGATGCATATTATTCTTCCCATAATAAAGACACGATGATCTATGGGGTTAAAGTTATCCCGATATGGAGTAGAAAAAAACATCTTATCGGACATATATTACTCGCAAATGATATGACTTCCGTGAAAGAGGTGGAATTCCGTACGGAAGAAAGCAAGAAAAATCTGGAGATGGCCATGAAAGCGGCTAATATGGCTTCTTGGGTATATGATGTGAATAAAAAGTTTTTTAATCCATTATATGGACTAACCGTAGCCAAAAAAAATATGCCAATGGAGGCGGTACTGGATATTTTGCATCCCCAAGATCGAGCTCCGTTAATCCGGCTCTTCTCTCAATTGATAGGAAATGAGATAGAACAAGGACAAATGACTTTGCGTTTCTATAACGAGCAAGAAGAGATGTATCGTTATTATGAGAGCCGGATGCGCCTATCGACAGAACATCGTGGAAAATTGCAGATCATCGGGACACAAATGGATATAACCGAAAGGTTGCAAATGGCCAAGAAAGCGCAGGATCTGATCGCAAAACGTGATCTGGCCATGAAAGTCAGTAATATTGTTCATTGGGATTTTGATGTAAATTCCCAGAAATTCGAATCTTATAATGATCCGATCAACGATTACGTTTCAGATCGGTTATTGACCGTTTCGGAGTATATGGATGTTATATACCCCGAGGACCGGTCTGTTTTTTACGACGCAATGCAATCCCTGATAGCTGGAGAGAATGTCACCATCAATTTTACCTGTCGCATACAAACCAAGTATGATGAGACTTGGCAGTATTGTGATTTTATGGGTGTCCCTTTCGATCAAGATGAAAATGGAGATATAATACGCTATACGGGATTCAGGCAAAACATTCCTAAGATCCAGCAATTGAATCGGGAACTTAAAGAAAGAAATTACAAGATAGAGCTTTCTTTCAAGACGGTTGGTATGTCGTATTGGGATTTTGATGTAAAAAGCCTGAAATTCAGTGCTTTTAATGATCCTATCAATGATTTTTATTCGGAAAAGACAATCACTCCCGAGGATTATTTGAACGCTACACATCCGGATGATGTGGTTTTTGTGCGGAAATATATGGAGCATATGTTCCGGGGCATAGATAAAGATTTCAACGTTAAATATCGTTCCAAAACCAAATGGGATGACGAGTGGCAGACCTTATTGGTTACTGGAATCCAGGTTGAAAGAGATAAAGAAGGCCATGTGACTCATTATACCGGTATTACGATCAATAATACGAAGTGGGAGAAGATGATTCAGCAATTGAAGGAATTAAAGGAGAAAGCGGAACTTTCGGATCGTCTCAAGTCTGCGTTTCTCGCTAATATGAGTCACGAGATACGTACCCCGTTAAACGCTATTGTTGGTTTTTCAGAGTTAATGGTAACTTGTGATGATCCGGAAGAAAAAAAAGAATATATAAATATCATCCAATCCAATAATGAGTTGTTATTGCGATTGATCAACGATATCCTTGATCTTTCCAAGATAGAGTCAGGCATAATTGAACGTAGGAAGGAGAATTTCAATCTGGCTAAGGTTTGTAATGAGTTATTTGTTACGATTCAGGCGAAGATGACAAATCCGAATGTCGAGTTACGTTTAGATGGTCCCAACTCGGAGTGCTGGGTACTTCTGGATAGAAACCGGCTTAAGCAAGTATGGATGAATTTCCTCACTAATGCGGTAAAATGCACCAAATCCGGATATATTAAAATGGGATATGGCATTGAAAGGGAAGGTCTTCGTATCTATGTTGAGGATACGGGAATCGGTATACCGGATGATTTGCATGACAAAGTATTTACCCGTTTTGAGAAATTGAATGAGTTCTCGCAGGGTACCGGACTTGGCTTGACGATCTCCAGAGCTATCGTAGAAGCGGCAGGGGGAGAAGTGGGCTTCACTTCAAAACTTGGTATCGGATCTACTTTTTGGGCATGGTTGCCTCTTCGCCCTTAGGGCTGACTCCCCATTTATTGGTAATGTCCTTTTAAAATAGTGAAGGATGAGAAGCTTTTTTATCGCAATTTATAGGGATTTTAGAACTGGTGTAGCATATGTGACAGAAATATGACGATAATTCTCCTACCTTTGCGGCGGTAAAAATGTGGTATTAGATAAGATTGTTTATGAAATTTGAGAATGAGTGCTGGGATCACTTTAAGGGTGAGACCTGGAAAAGAGAGATCAATGTAAGAGATTTTATCCAGAGTAACTATACGCCTTATGAAGGGGATGATTCCTTTTTAGTCGCTTCTTCCGAGAAGACTCGTAAGGTCTGGAACAAGTTGACCGAGATGTTTAAGGTCGAGAGGGAAAAGGGAGTTTATGACGCCGAGACAAAATTACCTCAAGGGATCGATGTATATGGTCCGGGCTATATTGATAAGGAGAATGAGGTTATCGTTGGGTTACAAACCGATGCTCCGCTGAAACGTGGTATCTTCCCGAAGGGTGGTATCCGTATGGTCGAGAATAGCTTGGAAGCCTACGGTTATCATTTAGACCCGATGACGAAAGAGATCTTCACGAAGTATCGTAAGACGCATAACGAGGGCGTTTTCTCCGCATATACGGAAGAGATGATTGCCGCACGTCGTTCGGCTATTATCACCGGTCTGCCCGACGCGTATGGTAGAGGACGTATTATTGGTGACTATCGTCGTGTCGCTTTATATGGTACGGCAATCTTGATCGAGGAGAAAAAGCGTTTCTTGAATCGTTTGGATATCCAAGAGATCACGGAAGAGATCATCCAGAGCCGTGAGGAGATTTCCGAACAGATCAAGGCTTTGAAAGCGTTCGAGAAAATGTGCGCTAGCTATGGCTTTGATGTGACTCGTCCGGCACAAAACGCTCGTGAGGCGGTTCAGTTTGTGTACTTAGCTTATCTGGCGGCGGTAAAAGACCAAGATGGCGCGGCGATGTCTATCGGACGTACTTCTACGTTTTTGGATATTTATATCGAGAAAGACATCCGTGAGGGTAAGTTGACCGAAGAGGAGACGCAAGAATTGGTAGACCAGCTGATCATCAAGTTGCGTATCGTTCGTTTCTTACGTACGCCGGAATACAATGATTTGTTCTCCGGTGATCCGGTTTGGGTAACAGAGTCCTTGGGCGGCCAAGGAGTGGATGGCCGTTCTTTGGTAACAAGAACTTCCTATCGTTATCTCCATACATTATATAATCTAGGTCCGGCACCAGAACCCAATTTGACAGTTCTGTGGTTTAAGAACGCTCCCGAGAACTGGAAACGCTTCTGTGCCAAGGTCTCTATCGATACATCGGCTATCCAATATGAGAACGACGATTTGATGCGTCCGGATTATGGAGATGATTATGGTATCGCTTGTTGCGTTTCTCCTATGAAGATCGGTAAGCAGATGCAGTTCTTCGGAGCCCGTGCGAATTTGGCGAAATGTTTATTATATGCGATCAACGGAGGACGGGATGAGCGCAGCGGCGTACAGGTAGCCCCGATGTTCGAGCCGGTTCGCGGCGAGTATCTGGAATACGATGAGGTGATGGCTAAGTATGAGCAAATGATGCGCTGGTTGGCGAAAGTGTATGTGAACGCCTTGAAGATAATCCATTATATGCATGATAAATACGCATATGAGGCATTCGAGATGTCGCTTCACGATGGAGATGTAGAGCGTATCCGTGCGACAGGTATCGCCGGTCTTTCTATCGTTGCCGATTCGTTGGCTGCTATCCGTGATACGAAAGTACGTGTGATCCGTGACGAGCGTGGCTTGGCGGTTGATTTCGAACGTGAGGGCGAATATGTTCCTTTCGGTAATAACGACGATCGTACGGATAGTATCGCTGTAGAGATCACCGAGAAGTTCATGGAATATTTGCGTCAGCACGAGACCTATCGCCATGCGAAACCTACGCAGTCCATCCTTACGATCACCTCTAATGTGGTATATGGTAAGAAGACTGGTACGACACCGGATGGCCGTATCGGTGGAACTCCTTTCGCTCCGGGCGCGAACCCTATGAACGGTCGTGATACGAAAGGTGCTATCGCTGCGCTAGCTTCGGTAGCGAAGCTTCCATTCCAGCATGCGCACGACGGTATCTCTTATACTTTCGCTGTTTCTCCGGCTACGTTGGGAAAGGAGCGTGAAGTGCAGATCAATAATCTGGTTAGCTTATTGGATGGCTATTTTACTCCGGATGGAGGTCAGCATCTGAATGTTAACGTATTTGATAAGGATTTGTTGATCGACGCTATGGAACATCCTGAGAAATATCCGCAACTTACGATCCGTGTATCCGGATATGCGGTAAACTTCGTGAAACTGACTCGTGAACAACAGTTGGATGTTATTTCAAGAACCATTAACCATTCACTGTAAGTGATAAAAGGTAAGATACATTCATTAGAGAGTTTCGGGACCGTAGATGGTCCCGGAATTCGCTTTGTCGTTTTTATGCAGGGCTGCCCGTTGCGTTGCCTGTATTGCCATAACCCGGATACTTGGAACCCGAAAGGGAAGGTGAAATATCAGATGACTCCCGGCGAGCTATTGACGGAAGTCTTACGGTATAAGAGTTTTATCGCCCGTGGGGGGGTGACTGTTACCGGTGGGGAACCTTTATTGCAACCTGAGTTTCTGAAAGAGTTTTTCCGTTTGTGCCAAGAGCAAGGTCTTCACACAGCTTTGGACACATCTGGTTTCGTATGTACCTCAAAAGCTTGGGAAGTCTTGGATTATGCGGACTTAGTGTTATTGGACATCAAAACCTTAAACCCGGATTTACATCCGTTACTGGCGGGTGTCAAGCAGGATAATACGCTTCTGTTCTTGGATGAATTGGAGAGACGTGGCATAGATACTTGGATTCGCCATGTTATTGTCCCCGGATATACGGATAATGACGAGTGGCTGGAGGCGTTAGCTCGGTATGTCAGTTCATATAAAGTGGTTCGCAAAGTGGAATTATTGCCTTATCATACGATGGGAACCTATAAATATGAGCAATTAGGTCTCGATTATCCGTTAAAGGGGGTGGAACCCTTATCAAAAGAACGTTTAGATAATGCGAAAGCGATATTCTCTCGCTACAAACCAGAAAATAACAAGGCCTGATCTCTCGATCAAGCCTTGCGATTATGCAACAGCTAATCAGGGAAAACAATCTAATCCGATTAGCTTTTAAACGATAGTAATAATTTTTTGCCTAGACTAACCTTGACTATTTAATATGTGTTTGTTTTGTTATATGCAACAAATATCTATTTTTGTAAGGAGATAAAAAATGATATAGATCAGAAAATGATGAATAGTATGAAGACACCACAAGAAATAGCCGAAATGATATCCAAACGTTTTTATCCATTACCCGATGCGGATTTGGATTCTCTGGCCTCGATCATAGAATCAAGTAAGGCTGCGAAAGGAGAATTATTGTTGGATAACGGACAAATATCTAAATATTTATATTATGTGGAATCGGGATTATTACGCCAGTTTTACTATAAGAATAAACGTGATATTACCGAGCATTTCTCCTGTGAGGGAAATATCGTTATTTGTATAGCCAGCACATTCCAAAGAGAACCGACGCGTTTATTAATCGAGGCATTGGAACCGACGGTTTATCACCGGATCTCTTTTTCGGAATTTAGCGATTTATTGAAAACATCTTTAGCTATTAATAGATTGTACCAGAAAATACTGGAGTGGGCTTTGATGCTTTCGCAAGAGAAAGCGGACTCTTGGCGTTTTGAGTCGGCAAGAAAACGTTATCTGCGTTTTCAACAGGAATATCCGGAAGCAGCGAAACGTGCTTCTGTCAATCATATCGCCTCGTATTTATTGATGACACCCGAATCTTTGAGCCGGGTGCGGGCGGGAGTGTTGTAGTCTCTACCTACATTCAGGTATTATTGAGGTGAAAATAGCAATTTGTGGTGATTTCACGGTTCAAGTAATCCATCTATATTTGCGTCAGTTTAAAAAACGTAGAAGCAATGAAAATAGAAAAGATTACAGGACGTGAGATCCTAGATTCAAGAGGTAACCCGACAGTAGAGGTTGATATTTTACTAGAGTCCGGCGTTATGGGCCGTGCGTCTGTGCCTTCCGGTGCGTCCACCGGCGAGAACGAGGCTTTGGAGTTGCGTGATGGCGATAAGAAGCGTTATGGTGGTAAAGGCGTATTGAAAGCGGTTGAGAATATCAATACGATTATCGCTCCGGCATTGAAGGGGATGTCTGCCTTGGATCAGATAGGTATCGATCATGCGATGTTGGCTTTGGACGGTACGAAAACTAAATCGAAACTAGGTGCGAACGCTATCCTTGGCGTTTCTTTAGCTGTAGCGAAAGCTGCCGCAAATTATTTGGATATTCCTTTATATAGATATATTGGTGGAACGAATACCTACGTGATGCCTGTTCCGATGATGAATATAATCAATGGCGGTTCGCATAGCGACGCTCCGATCGCTTTCCAAGAGTTTATGATTCGTCCGGTAGGTGCCGCTTCTTTCAAGGAAGGCTTACGTATGGGCGCTGAGGTATTCCATGCGTTGAAAAAGGTATTGCACGATCGTGGGTTAAGTACCGCTGTTGGTGATGAGGGTGGTTTCGCCCCGAATTTGGAAGGTACGGAAGATGCCTTGAACTCAATTATCGCCGCTATCAAGGCGGCTGGTTATGAACCGGGCAAGGATGTGATGATCGGTATGGATTGCGCTTCTTCTGAGTTTTATAAGGATGGAATCTACGATTACACGAAGTTTGAAGGAGAAAAAGGAGTGAAACGTACTTCCGACGAACAAGTGGATTATCTGGAAAAGCTGATCAACGAATACCCGATCGATTCCATTGAGGATGGTATGAGTGAGAATGATTGGGCTGGTTGGAAGAAACTGACAGATCGTATTGGTAACCATTGCCAATTAGTCGGAGATGATTTGTTCGTGACAAATGTAGAGTTCCTTTCAAGGGGTATTAAAGAAGGTTGCGGTAACTCAATCTTGATCAAGGTAAATCAGATCGGTTCCTTGACGGAGACACTGAACGCTATCGAGATGGCTCACCGTCATGGATACACGACCGTTACTTCACACCGTTCCGGTGAGACGGAAGACGCTACGATCGCCGATATCGCTGTCGCTACCAATAGCGGACAGATCAAGACGGGATCATTAAGTCGTTCGGACCGTATGGCTAAATATAACCAGCTGCTTCGTATCGAGGAGGAATTGGGAGACCGTGCCGTATACGGATACAAAAGAATCAATTAAGTATATAAAGTAAATTATAATCGCTAATTATGTAGTAATCCAAAACCCAAGATATTGAAGGGCTTATCCGTGAGGATAGGCCCTTTTTATTGATTGATAAAGTATTATCTATAACCTCATAAAATATATCGATTAGGAAAATTGTTTTAATGAAGAAATATGTTATATTTTTGTATCGGAAATAAAAACAAATAGTATTCATTTAAAAATAGAAACAAGTATGGAACCGATTATTAATTCTCAACTTCCGGAGTTTAAAGTACAAGCTTTTCAAAATGGTAATTTCAAGACTGTAACCAACGAGGACGTCTTGGGTAAGTGGGCTATCTTTTTCTTCTACCCGGCCGATTTTACATTTGTTTGTCCAACAGAGTTGGTCGATATGGCTGAAAAGTATGAGCAGTTTAAATCAATGGGAGTAGAAATTTACTCTGTAAGTACAGACTCTCATTTTGTACATAAAGCTTGGCATGACGCTTCCGAGACTATCCGTAAGATCCAATATCCGATGTTGGCGGATCCCACTGGAGCACTGAGTCGTGCGTTTGGTGTGATGATTGAGGAAGAGGGTATGGCATACCGTGGCACTTTCTTGGTAAATCCGGAAGGAAAGATCAAAGTGGCCGAGATTCATGATAACAATATCGGTCGTGACGCTTCCGAGTTACTTCGTAAAGTTGAAGCCGCTCAGTTTGTCGCTTCACATGATGGTGAGGTTTGTCCCGCTAAATGGAAGAAAGGGGAGGCTACCTTGAAACCTAGCATTGACTTGGTAGGGAAAATCTAAATAATTAAGAGTATAGATCGTGTTAGAATCAATATTAAAAGAACAATTAAAAGGTATATTCGCAGGGTTAAATGCGAATTATACCTTTGATATATCGATCTCTCCTGCGCATGAAAGTAGACAGGAATTGTTGGATTTATTAGGTGATGTTGCCTCTTGTTCGGATAAAATATCTATGCAGGTATCTGATGGGGAGGGATTGGAATTCATTTTATTAAAGGATGGAGCGAAAACGGGGATTAAGTTTCGTGGAGTACCTAATGGACACGAGTTTACTTCCTTGCTGTTGGCGATCTTGAATTCAGATGGGAAAGGCAAGAATTTTCCGGACGAGAGTATTTGTAATCGTGTTAAAGCCTTGAATGGCCCGATACATCTGACGACCTATGTCTCTTTGACTTGTACGAATTGCCCGGATGTGGTACAGGCATTAAACGCTATGACGACTTTAAATCCTCAGATCCATCATGAGATGGTAGATGGGGCTATCAATCAGGCGGAAGTTGATGCCTTGAAGATACAAGGCGTCCCCTCTGTCTTTGCGGATGGAAAACTGATCCATGTAGGACGTGGGGAATTCGGTGAATTGTTATCGAAGCTGGAAGCTCAGTATGGAATCAATGAGAGCCTGACAGAGAAGACGGTAAAACGATATGACGTGGTTGTGGTCGGTGGAGGGCCGGCTGGTGCTTCTTCCGCTATTTATTCCGCACGAAAGGGGCTGAGTGTCGCTGTCGTGGCGGAGCGTATCGGCGGGCAGGTGAAGGAGACGGTAGGAATTGAGAATCTGATTTCAGTTCCGGAGACAACAGGTACCCAGTTGGCTGACAATCTGCGCTTGCATATGCGGCAATATCCGATTGACCTGCTGGAGCATCGTCGTATAGAGAAGGTTACGATAGAAGGAAACGAGAAGGTTTTGTCTACGGCTGGAGGTGAGATATTCAAGGCTCCGGCGGTTATTGTCGCTACGGGCGCTAGCTGGCGTAAATTGAATGTACCGGGTGAGACAGAGTATATAGGACGTGGAGTGGCTTTTTGTCCTCATTGCGACGGTCCGTTTTATAAGGGAAAACATGTCGCCGTAGTTGGCGGTGGAAATTCCGGTATCGAGGCGGCTATTGATTTGGCGGGGATCTGTTCGAAAGTAACCGTTTTGGAGTTTATGGATGAGTTAAAAGCGGATCAAGTCTTGCAAGAGAAAGCGAAGAGTTTGCCGAATGTCGAGATCTTTGTTCGTTCACAAACAACCGAGGTGGTTGGAAATGGCGACAAGGTAACCGGTATCCGTACAAAGGATCGTAAGACAGGGGAAGAGCGTGTTATTCATTTAGACGGTATTTTTGTTCAAATCGGCTTAGCCGCTAATAGTGGTGTCTTTAAGGAGATTGTCGAAACAAATCGTCCCGGTGAGATCGTGATTGACGCACATTGCCGGACGAATGTCCCGGGTATTTATGCAGCGGGCGACGTTTCCACCGTACCCTTTAAGCAAATCATTATTTCTATGGGAGAAGGCGCCAAAGCGGCCCTTTCGGCCTTTGAAGATCGGGTACGTGGTGTACTCGGTTGATGAAATACCTACAAATAGGTAATTTTTGAACAGCGTATCTCTTTTATCGGTTATATTACTATATTTGCGATCGAGAGAAAAGAGATGGATAGATTAAGAAAATATCTGAGGATATTACTCCCTGCGCTGTTCATAGCCTATTTGGGATGTATTATCGCGTTTACCCACGTTCATATTGTCAACGGGGTAACGATCGTCCATTCTCACCCGTATCATAAAACGGACGATGGTCGTCCGGACCATGAACATGGCTACGCCGAGTTTCAGTTGCTTCATCAGTTATCTGTCTTGCAGATAACAGGTGCGGCTTTCGTCGCTATTCTGCTGGCGGCTTTTTATTCCTTTATCCGTAACTTATCTTTCGCTCCGGTCTATCCGGACTATATCGTTCCCTTCCGGGGAAGACGTACGCTTCGGGCTCCTCCCATATTCTGATATTGTGAGATTAATAACATTGTATTACTTATCAGAATAAATTAAAATGAATAAATTTTTCATCTTTATACTATGCCTGTGCTGTGCCCTAACGGTAGCTCAGGCCACGGGAGAGGACCGTCTAAACGACTCAGACGCAAATGTTTTCGGACATGTATTGGATAAGAAAACAGGGGAACATCTTCCCTTTATCAACGTATTGTTAAAAGGTACCACGATCGGTACGACCACCGATAACTCGGGACATTATTTCCTGAAGAATCTGCCGGAAGGGAAGTTTACGCTGGAATATAAAGCGCTCGGCTATAAGACTGTCTCTAAAGAAGTGACCCTAAAGAAAGGAAAAACCTTAGAGATTAATGTAGAACTGGAAGAAGACCAGATCGCCTTGGATGGCGTGGTGGTATCTGCGAATCGTGCGGAAACTTCCCGCCGGTTGGCTCCCACATTAGTGAATGTATTGGATGCGAAGGTTTTTACTACGACCAACGCGGTGAATTTGGCACAGGGACTAAATTTCCAACCGGGTGTACGGGTAGAGACGAATTGCCAGAATTGCGGTTTCCAGCAAGTCCGGATCAATGGATTAGACGGACCTTATACCCAAATATTGATTGATTCACGTCCCATATTCAGCGCTTTATCCGGTGTATATGGGCTTGAGCAAATACCGGCGAATATGATCGAGCGGGTAGAGGTGATGCGTGGAGGTGGCTCCGCTCTTTTCGGCTCGTCCGCTATCGCCGGGACAATTAATATTATAACGAAAGAACCGTTGCGAAATTCGGGGGAGTTAACACATACGTTGACTGCTATCGGCGGTAGCTCGGCTTTCGATAATAATACGACATTGAACGCTTCTTTGGTATCAGAGAATGGAAAGGCCGGTTTATATATTTTCGGTCAGAACCGCCATCGTGCCGGCTTTGATTATGATGGGGACGGGTTTACGGAGTTGCCTAAACTGAAGAACCAGACAGTGGGCTTCCGTTCTTATCTGAAGACGAGTACTTATAGTAAATTGACATTCGAGTATCATCATATGAATGAATACCGCAGGGGAGGAAATCTGTTGGATCGTCCGCCTCATGAAGCGGATATCGCCGAACAGTTGGAGCATTCGATTGATGGAGGAGGTCTGAAATTCGATCTTTTCTCCAAGGATTACAAACATAAATGGAGTGTTTTCACTTCTGCCCAGAATACGGACCGGGATAGTTATTACGGGACGAACCAAGATCCGAACGCTTACGGCAAGACTACGGATCTGACGGTTATGGCCGGTACGCAATATGCTTATAGTTTTGATAAATTCTTGTTTATGCCATCGGATTTGACTGCCGGTTTGGAGTATAGTTTCGATCATTTGAAGGACGAGATGATCGGGTATAATCGCTTTACGAATCAGAAGGTGCATGTCGAGAGCGCGTTTTTGCAGAATGAGTGGAAAAATAAGCGATGGAGCTTCTTGATCGGCGGTCGTTTGGATAAACATAATATGATGGATCATGTAATATTCAGCCCTCGTGCGAATGTCCGTTTTAACCCGACGGAAGATATCAATATCCGGGCTAGTTATTCCAGTGGTTTCCGTGCCCCGCAAGCGTTCGATGAGGATATGCATATCTCGGCGGTCGGCGGAGAGGTCGCTATGATCCAGCGTGCGAAAGATTTATCCGAGGAGAAATCGCAAAGCTTGAGTGCTTCGGTCGATTTTTACCATCGTTTTAAGAATGGTATCCAGTTGAACTTCTTGGTGGAAGGTTTTTACACCAGCTTAAGTGATGTGTTTGTCTTGGAAGATATCGGGAAAGATGAGCAAGGCAATCTGATTAAGGAACGTCGTAACGGTTCCGGGGCGAAAGTGATGGGATTAACCTTGGAAGGAAAGTCGGTGTTAACTTCATGGCTATCTTTGCAAGCGGGCGCTACTTTCCAGCGAAGCCGTTATAAAGAGGCCGAGAAATGGAGCGATGACGAGAATGTGCCAGCCGAGACAAAGATGTTCCGTACGCCGGATATCTATGGTTATTTTACGGCTACTCTCACGCCTTTCAAACGTTTCACGGCTTCCCTGTCGGGAACTTATACGGGAAGTATGTTGGTGCAGCATTTGGCGGGATATATACCATTGGATAAGGCGGTGGAGACTCCGGATTTCTTTGATATGAATATCAAGCTTGCGTATGAGTTCCCGCTTTACAAAGAGCTGAAACTAGAAGTAAATGGGGGCGTGCAGAATCTGTTCAACGCTTACCAATCCGACTTTGACCAAGGTAAGAACCGGGATTCCTCCTATATCTATGGCCCGGCTAGCCCGAGAAGTTATTTTGCCGGTGTAAAGATGAGCTTTTAATCATGTAATGCCCTTTGAAAAAACATGTACGTGTTTCGTGAAAAACACGTACGTGTTTCCGAAAAAAGACGTACGTGTTTTTTTGAAGGCAAAATAAATAAAAAGACAGTGTTCCCAAGCGTATGATCGCCCTACGGAAACACTGTCTTTTTTATGGGATAAATCGGGATGTTTTATTTAACGAACGGAGCGGCTTGCAAATAGGCGGCGCTCTTCTCTACGCCCTCGAACTGGGTACGGCCTTTTTTGTCACCTTCCAGTTCCACGTAGTAGCCGAGGATACCGATCTCGTACGCTTTTTTGAATATATTCGGGAAATTCATCATACCGGAATCACCGATGATCCAACGATCCTTGATGTGCAATAACTTAAAACGATTCGGATAATTCTCCATCCATTCCACGGGATCTTGCTGCCCCATAACGGCCCAATATACATCCAACTCGAACATAACCTTATCCGGATCGGTATTTTTCAGGAATAACTCCTCGATATAAGTACCCTTAGGAGGTGCCCACGGATTCGGGTTCTGTTCCGGTTTCTCGCCGGCTTTCAATACCCGTTTGAACTCATTGCTATGATTATGGTAACCCCATAGGATTCCGGCTTTCTTCGTGATCTCTCCGGCACGGTTGAAGATCTCCGATACTACTTTGGCGTCATCCTCGTTTTCGATACGGGGTAAACTCGGTTGTACCATACAACTAACACCTAGCTCGGCATGGATATCGGTTGCCTTTTTCCAGAACTCGTCGAATTTGGGCATATTCTCTTTCGTGTACTCACGAAGAGAAGGGGTCAGGTGTGAGCTACTGATTCTCAAACCGGCATCATCCACCATTTTCTTATAATCCTTGGAGGCGATGAATGTCGTATTTTTAGGATTATAATCACCGAATTTACCAGTGTCTTCCCTATATCCGAAAATCTCCAGATCGGTATATCCCGCTTTTGCCAATCGGTTCAATCCGTTAGGCATATCTTGCAGTAACTCTTGTCCGAGCGAATAGGTTTGCAACCCCATCTTTTTCCCGGCGGTTGCCGAGGATATCGCATCCGTGGCGGGTATGGATCTGGTGGGATTTGAAGCCATTACTTTTTGGCTGGCTATGCCCCCTAAAGTAAGTAATGAAATGTTTCTCAAAAATGTTCTTCTGTCTGTCATGGTGATAAAGAATTAAAATTAAACATCTGTTTCTCGCAAATATAGTTAACCTTTTTGAAGTTTATTAAGAAAATGTCTCTCAAAAACTTGCGATTGGGTTTAAATAGATTTAAAATTTGACATAACTCAATTTTACGAACTTACTCCATACATCCAATTACCTGAATAAGGGGATTGTTTGGTATACCTCCGTGGATTTTTAATGTGATTTTACCCATTCTTAGGTATTGTGGGGCGGTAGTCTCTGATCGTAACTTTGCAACGTTTTAAATAACATAATTGATTAAATGATGATGAAGAAAATCAGAGGGCTTTTCCTCTCCTTTTTACTGTTGCTTATTTCCATCTCAGCTTTTTCTCAACATAAAACAATGATATCGGGCAAAGTCCTGTCTACGGAAAGAACAACCGTGGATTTCGCTACCGTTTATCTAAAAGGTACGAATTATGGTGGGACTACGAATGAGGAAGGTATCTATCATCTTCAAGCTCCCGCGGGAGAATATACATTGGTGGTATCGGCTATCGGATATAAGACGGTAGAGAAACCCGTGAAACTGATGCGTGGGGAACGAACAGAGATGAATGTGGTAATCAGTCCTCAGGCTACGGAGTTGGATGAGGTGGTCGTCGTTTCTAATGGCGTGACCCGGCTCAAGCGTTCTGCGTTCAATGCCGTGGCCCTCGATACGAAAGCCTTGCAAAATTCAACCCAGAACTTGAGTGAAGCCTTGGCTCAAGCGCCCGGAATGAAGATCCGGGAGTCCGGCGGTGTCGGCTCGGATATGCAACTGATGATGGATGGATTTACCGGCAAGCATATCAAGATCTTTATCGATGGGGTTCCGCAAGAAGGTGTCGGCAGTTCTTTCGGACTGAATAACATTCCGGTGAATTATGCCGAGCGTATAGAGGTCTATAAGGGTGTGGTACCGGTGGGTTTCGGAACAGACGCTATCGGAGGTGTTATCAATATCATCACCAAGAAGAACCGGAACAAATGGTTCTTGGATGCTTCTTATTCATACGGGTCTTTCAATACGCATAAATCTTATGTGAACTTCGGACAGACTTTCCGGAGCGGACTCACGTATGAGATCAACGTTTTCCAGAATTATTCGGATAATAATTACTATGTGGATACTCCGGTGAAGGACTTTACGACCGGAGCGATCAATAAGAAAAAGATCGAGCATGTGAAGCGTTTTCATGATACGTATCATAACGAGGCCGTTATCGGGAAAATCGGTTTCGTGGATAAGAAATGGGCGGATCGTTTGATGTTCGGGTTTACCTATTCACATATGTATAAAGATATACAGACGGGCGTACGCCAAGAAGTGGTGTTTGGCGGCAAATATCGGAAGGGATACTCGATCATGCCGTCGTTGGACTATCGCAAGCGTGATTTCTTCGTTAGGGGCTTGGATGTGGTATTGACGGCGAATTATAATAAGAACATGACGAACAATGTAGATACCTCTTCCTATGAATATAATTGGCGTGGCGAGATGCGTCCGCTCCGGATGCCCGGTGAGCAATCTTATCAGAACACCCGGTCGGATAATAATAACTGGAACGGAACCTTAACAGCTAACTACCGTATCGGTAAGGCGCATACGTTCACGTTCAATCACGTGATCAACGCGTTCCGGCGTTCGAATCAGTCTCTTTTGAACGAGGACTCGGAAGCGAACGCTATCCCGAAGGAAACCCGTAAAAATATCAGCGGTCTTTCGTATCGCTTGATGCCGACGGAACATTGGAACTTGTCTGTGTTCGGTAAATATTACAACCAGTTTATCGCGGGGCCTGTCGCTACTTCCTCGGCTCAAGATGACTATATACGTACGACCAATTCGGTAAGCGCGATGGGATATGGGGCCGCGGGAACTTACTTTATCTTGAAAAGCTTGCAAGCGAAATTGTCCTATGAGAAAGCCTATCGCCTGCCGACCAATGAGGAGATGTTTGGCGATGAGGACCTTGAGACCGGCGATATTTCCTTGAGACCGGAGAACAGCGATAACGTGAATCTGAATTTAAGCTACAACGAGACATTCGGTAAGCATTCCGTATATGTGGAAGGCGGATTGATCTACCGGAATACGAAAGATTATATCCAACGGAATATATCGGATTTGAGCGGCGGTAAATATGGCGCTACCTATGTGAATCATGGTCGTGTAGAGACCAAGGGTTACAATATCTCGGTTCGCTACGGTTTCGCTAACTGGGTAAGCGTAGGAGGAAACTTTACGCAGATGAATGTGAGGGATAACGTGAAGACGGTTACCAGCGGGACGAACCAAGAGAGCTTGACATATGGCGCACGTATGCCGAATCTTCCTTATCAGTTTGCCAACTCGGATGTGACCTTCTACTGGCGCAATTTGTGGAAGAAAGGCAATACGCTAAGTGTCACTTACGATAATTTATATATGCATAGTTTCCCGCTGTATTCGGAGGCGGTAGGCAGTGAATCCGAATTTGTGGTACCAACTCAATTCTCGCATAATCTGACACTCTCTTATGGTATACAGAACGGGCGTTACAATATCTCTTTCGAGTGCAGGAATCTCACGAACGAGAAATTATACGATAACTTCAGCTTGCAGAAGGCTGGCAGGGCTTTCTATGGTAAGGTGAGGGTTTATTTCGGTAATTAATTTAAAGTGTGACTATCTTTTATTTATCAATAATTAATTCAAAACATAATAGATTAAAACAACATGAAGAAGAATTATTTAATGACAGGTCTTGCCGCCGCGTTATTAGTTGGGGGAGTATTTACTTCTTGTAGTGACGACGATCCTGTAAACCCGGATAACGGAGGCAACGGGAATGGAAATGGCGGAGGATCGACCTCGGAGGCGGTTTCGAGCTATGTAGTCGCCGCTTCTGTCGGTGACGCAAATTACTTGTTGACAGCCGATACGCTGGGGGATGGCTCTATCTCCGCTAAAAACAACGGACTCACTACGGAAAGCGGTACGCAATGGATCTTCTATAAGGATAAATATTTGTATCGTTTGGTTTACAACCAAGGAAATGCCGGTGTTACTTCTTCATACGTACTGAATGCGGAAGGTAAGATTAAAGAGCGTGATAATACTTACGAGATCAAGCGATTTACTTCTTATGGTATCTACGGCGACTATATCATTACATCTTCTACCGGTGATCTGGGTGAGGAATATGCGGACGAGAATGGTTATCTGCCTAAAGGCTTCTTGCTCTCTTATCTGGATGTGGCCAAAGAGACGTTTACGACAAACACGAATACGATCTTGTCGGAGAATTATTTGGGAAATGGCGAGTTTGTTACGTTAGCGGGTATTCTCCAAGCGAACGGCCGGATCTATTCCGCGGCTATCCCGATGGGATTGAGTAAGTACGGCGTGAAAGCGGAGGGAGGTAAATATGTTAAATACCCGGAGCTGGTAAAGACAGAATCCGGAGGAAGCGGTAGTGGCGCTTACGAAAAAGGGGAATTGCAATGGACGCAATATCCGAACGAGGCTTGGGTCGCTATTTATGCGAACGAGAAATTCGAGAACCCGAAACTGATAAAGACGGATAAGATCAGTTATGCTTGCGGACGTAACCGTTCTCAATACTACCAGACCATTTGGACGGCAGACAACGGCGATGTGTATGTGTTCTCGCCCAGCTATGCCAAGACGATGACCGCGGAGGTACAGAAAACGACTTTGCCGGCCGGTGTAGTTCGTATTAAGGCTAATGCGGAGGAGTTTGATCCTGATTATTATTGTAATTTGGAGGCACAGACGGGTGGTAAGGCATTCTTGCGTTGTTGGCATATCACGGAAGATTATTTCTTGTTGTTGATGTATGATCGTCCGTTGACTGAATCCGGATTCGCCGCGAAAGAGTTGGCTATTTATAAAGGAGAGGATAAGAGTCTTACTTACGTGAAGGGGCTGCCTTCCACGGATGTTATTTCCGGATTTGGCAATACTCCGTTCTCGGAGGATGGTATCGCTTATATGGCGGTTACGACTACCGATGGAAGTCAACCTGCCGTGTATCGTATCGATCCGAAGACAGCTACCGCAACAAAAGGTCTTACCGTTGAGGCAGAGCAAATCAGTGGTGTAGGTAAATTGACTGCCGCTCAAGAGTAATAAGCAAGTATGAGTCGGACTCACATTCTTTTAATATTCCTCCTGCTCCCGCTAACCCTGCGGAGCCAGGAGGATATTTGTATAGGAAAGGAACTGGTTTTGTACTCTACCGTATTGCAAGAAGACCGGAGTTATTGGATAAACCTGCCGGAGCATTATAATATGGATACGAAACAACGCTATCCGGTTGTTTACCTGCTAGATGGAGATTCTTTCTTTCATTCGCTGGTAGGCATAAGGAAAACGTTGGCATCCGGTAGAGGTAAATATCTACCTCCCTGTATTATTGTCGGGGTATTAAATACGGATCGGACACGTGATTTTACGCCTACCGCTTCAGCCGCCGGACGGGATGGTAAAATCTCCATAGATGCGATTCCGCAAGGAGGGGGAAGTGAGGCTTTCAGTAAGTTTCTTACGGAAGAACTTCGTCCTGCTATCGATAGTGCCTATCGCACGAACGGCTGGAATATGCTTATCGGTCATTCGTATGCGGGGCTTTTCACCTTGAATACGTTTCTTCGTCATACGGAATTATTTGATACCTATCTAGCGGTCGACCCTAGTTTGTGGTGGGATCAGGGGCGGTTGGTCCGGGAGGCGGAGGCTTTGGTTGCAGGCCGTGATTTTAAAGGGAAAAGCCTGTATATCGGTGTCGCGTCTAAAAAAAGGACGGACCGGGTGGACATTCATCTTGACAAAGTGAGTTATCTTCTTTCGGAGGTTTTGCCACAAGCGGAGAACCTGCGTTTCTTTAGTAAATCATTTCCCGACGAGAACCATGGAACGGTAGCGGTTCCGGGTATATATGACGGGATTAAACAATTATTCGGAAAATGAGAAAATTCTTTGCGAAAGTACATTTATGGCTATCGATACCTTTTGGCATTATTATTGCGATTGTCTGCCTGACCGGGGCGATTCTCGTCTTTGAGACAGAGATATTAGAATTAGGCTACCCTTCCCGTTATTTTGTAAAGGAAGTAAAAGGGGAACCTCTCTCACCTGCCGCCTTGATAGAATCGGCGCGCCAACAATTACCCGATTCGGTTCGAATAAACGGTATTCGGGTATCGTCTGACCCGAGACGAACCTATCAACTTGTATTACCGGGGAAAAAAGCCGCCGGTTTTATTGATCCCTATACCGGGGAGGTGACCGGGATGGATGACGGACAAGGTTTTTTCCTGAAAATGATGCGTCTTCATCGTTGGTTACTTGATGAGTATAAACGGGATGGAAGTTTTTCTTGGGGAAAATCAATAGTTGGCTATGCGACTTTGGTCTTGGCGATTATTATTATAAGTGGAATCGTAATTTGGTATCCCCGTAATAAAAAAGTATTGAGAAACCGGTTGAAAGTAAAGACCAAGGCTGGTTGGTTCCGTTTCTTCTATGATTTACATGTCTCCGGGGGATTCTATGCGGCATTGCTCCTGCTTATCTTAGCGTTAACCGGATTAACATGGTCGTTTGGTTGGTATCGAAATGCCTTTTATAGTGTCTTCGGTATTAGTGCAAACCCGCCTCAAGCGCATCATGCTCCAGCTTCTTCCGGCGCGAAGAAACCCGCGAAGAAAAAGACGGATTACACACAATGGGCTGAGGTGTTATCGGCATTGAAAAGCCATTATCCGGACTTTAACTCAATCACGATCCAAGATGGCTCCGCTACGGTTTCTACGGCCCGTTATGGAAATACAAGAGGAAGCGACCGTTACTCCTTTGATCCTGCTACGGGTGAGATTACGGAAGTCCAATTATATAAAGATCTCCCAAAATCGGGGAAGATAAGAGGATGGATTTATTCCGTACACGTCGGCTCGTGGGGGGGAATGACTACCCGTATATTGACTTGCTTAGTTTCCTTGTTGGGGACGATCTTCGCGATAACCGGCTATTATTTTTGGATAAAGAAACAATTCAGGAAACTGAGATGAAAAGAAAGAGGTATGTTTGACCCACATACCTCTTCATAAATCTAAACCAATCAAGTTGAATACGCAAACGTTGTAATATTAAGGTTAAACAGTTATGTATGTAAAAGTGTGCGTCTATTCAATTCCTTCTTTCCTTATAGATGCCAACCACTGGTCGATCCGCCCTTCTGTTTGATCGTCTTCATTCATTTCATCCAAAGGAAGTCCGACGAACATACCGTTTATGCAGGCGGTGGAACTGTCAAATGAATATCCCGAGGCATCTACAGCGCCAATGAATTTGCAACCTGTATTTCGCAGGTCGGAATAGATCGTACCGATGGCGTCACAGAAAGTGTCGCTAAAAGAGGCTGAGTCTCCGCAACCGAATAATGCGACGGTTTTCTCACTTAAGTCCAGCTTTTTCAGCTTCCCTAGATAACTATCCCAATCATCTTGCAAATCTCCGGCGCCCCAAGTAGAACAGCCCAATAACAAGATTTCATAAGGCGCTACATCAGCGGGAGAAGCGTTAGATACGTCATGAATATCTTTGTCTTCCACACCCAGCTTCTCTGCGATACGTTTCGCGATCCCTTCCGTCGTTCCTGTAGACGAGCCGTAGAATATTCCTATAGTCTTCATTCCTATTTGTTTTTATAGTTTAATAACGAAGACAAATATCCGATATCTTATTAGTCTCAGCAATACCTACAAATATGTATTTTGACGGTCGGGAATACCCATGAATGACCAGTGATGGTTGGGGGAAGAAAGCATTTTGTGAATTTGTCGATAATTTGAATTGTTTTTTATAAATTTGCCAACGTATTGGTTCGCCTACTTTATTCAGGGTACGGCGATTAAAAGGGAATCAGGTGAGAAACCTGGACAGTCCCGCTGCTGTAAGCTCCAAAAAAGCTTTAGACATCAACTCATTGCCACTGTTTCCGGAAGGAACGGGAAGGAAGTTCTAAAGTGGAGTAAGTCAGAAGACCTGCCAATGCCGGATAACCGCCGTGATTTTACGCTACCGGGGTTTAGCGTATGATTCAAATATGGAATACAGAGGACATTGCTCTAAAGAGGTAATTTTGATAGGGTAAGTTATGCCATAGTTCGTGGGGAACTATGGGTAATTTATTTTGTGTTAACCTGTTAAAGCCATGTCTTTTTATATCATTCAGTGTATTTGTTTTTTGGAGTTTTACATTAATATTATGCTTATGAGAAAGTTTTTATCTTTTTTCTTTGTAATGGCTTTTTACGTAGTTGGAGCCTATGCGCAAGTATTGGTCCAAGGTCAACCGCATCCTTCCGCAAGGAATATCTCAACAAAGCAGGAGTCTCAGTTAAGAGCTGATGCCAGTTTTACTTTCGATGACATCCAATATTGGGTTGGTAACGGTAGCAATAAAGCCGCTTTAGTGATTGAATGGCATGATGGGAATCGCCCGGATGCCATAGTTTGGGGATATCGCTGGGATGGCGAGGCAACCGGACATGATATGATCGTGGCGATTGCTCAAGCAGATCCTCGATTGGTATTGCTCACCCAATACACTGGCTGGATGGGATATACGATCGATGGAATCGGGTATGGTGAAAGTAGACTTAATATTTCTTATGATCTAGAGGGAGCGAAGTCTGAGCCTAAAAATGCGTTTAAATTTGAACCTCCTATCACAAATCCGCTGTTGGGGCAAACTTCTCATCCAGAGCATCCGGCAGAGGATGTTGCGGCCGCCATTCGGCAAGGGGTTCAAACAGGAGTTATTTATCACCCGATAAATGCGGAAAGATATGGATATCCATCTTATGACTATGACTATTGGAGTTGTAGCAATGGCATTCATTGGCAAGCCGGTTGGTATTATGGCTATTGGAGTTATTTTGTGAGAAGTAGCCAAACCTCTAATTTTAGCTATTCTGGTTTAGGTGCTACAAGCCGTGTATTGACGGATGGTTGTTGGGATGCGTGGAGCTGGAATGGAAATATGAATACATCAGAAGGAACTCAGCCCGGGGATGTCTTTGTCGCTGCGACAATACCCTCTGGAGGTGGAGGGGATGAACCCGAGATCCCAGTGATACACGTAACATCCATTTCTCTCAATAAGTCTTCTTTGCGTTTACAAGCAGGAGCAAACGCAACCCTTGTAGCTAGCATCTCTCCTGTAAACGCTGATAATAAGCAGGTTACTTGGAGTAGTTCCGATACAGGCATAGCAACGGTAGAAGATGGGGTCGTAACTGGTGCCAAGCCCGGTGTGGTGAAAATAACAGCCCAATCGGTAGATGGCGGATATACCGCTGTTTGCGAGGTAACGATAACGGAAGTTGTTATTCCGGAAATAGATTTCAATGGTCCTGATGCTGTTTTAACTTTCCCGAAAGTAGAGGAAGCCACCTCTTATGAAGTTCGTGTTTATAGAAATGAGGATAGTGGTCATAAAAGAATCGCTACTTATGTAATCGATGCCGAAGGTAATATAATCACAGAATTAAGAGCGGTGAGCTTACAAGGCTCTTCTGGGGAAATTTTGGTTCCATTGAAAAATTTAGACATAGACGGTGTTTATACGATAGAGATACAGGTGCTGAATGGATTGGATATAATAGATACCTATACAGTAGAAACAATATCGAATCCAGTAAGTAATGAATATTTATCCGTAAGTGGTAGTCGGGTAATTTATCAAAATGGGACATTGTCTTTGGAGCATTTGGATGGATATCATTTTTATTTAATGACAATGGAAGGAAAAATATTGAGAACCTTTATAGCTCGAGTTCCCCACGAACTTTATCCTATATCGCTTCCCTCCGGGAATTATCTGTTGACAGGAGAAAAGGATGGAGACCGAAAGGTCTTTAAATTCCGTATTAATTAATAATTAAATTCATTTGCATGAAAAGAACACTTTACTTAAGTATGGTTTGCTTACTATCGGCCTTTTCGGCTGTGGGGCAAATCGGTTTGCGGGGGCTGAATCCGATAGAGAAGCAGAAACTGCAATTGCCTGAACTTCCGGCTTCGCAAAGCCGAGTCACGCTACTACGTTCAAGTGAAAACGTAGATTATACACAGGGAGTTTTTATTTTGAACGAGGACTGGTTTGGTCATAACAACAGTACTATTAATTTTATGACTTCTTCTGGTGATTTTGCTTATAGGATTTTCCAGACAGCAAACCCTGGTAAAGAATTAGGTTGTACATCTCAGTTTGGTACTATTTTTGGAGATAATATGTTTATTACTTCTAAACAGCCAAAGGATGGTGGAGCCAGTATTGAAGGAGGTCGCCTGAATGTGGTGGATGCCAAGACAATGAAAGTGAAAGCTCAATTTACGGATATAGGCGGAGGCGATGGGCGTGCTTTTTTAGGCGTGAATGACTCTGTTGGCTATATTGGCGCTTCAAACGGTATTTTTTTGTTTGATATAAAGAACTTGACGGTTGGAGATCAATTGAAAGGTGCCTCAAATTCCGGGGGACTTTATAATGGTCAAGTAGGAATGATGGTCCGAACAAAAACATATGTGTTTGCAGTTCAGCAAAGCAAAGGCGTTTTAGTGATAGATCCTCTAAAACATGAGATTATCAAATTGATAGAAGGAAGTTTCAGCACTTTGACACAAAGTAAGGATGGCAGTGTTTGGGTAGGTGCTGGATCACGCCTGTTATGTATTGATCCGGAGACTTTGGAAGAAACTTATCTATCATTACCCGATGGCTTGACTATTCCGGATTCATGGTATGCTTGGACTGCGGGTGTTCTTTGTGCAAGTACGCAAGAAAATGCTATTTATTGGACAAAGGGAGGTGGTTTTAGCAGTGGTAATGAGATTTATCGTTATGAGATCGGTAATCCTTCTTCTATGGATAAACCATTTTATACCATTCCGGAGAAGGGACGCGTATTGTATGTGGGTGCCGGTTTACGTGTAAGTCCAGATGACAAATTGTATATTTCCGCTTTTGAGAATTTTGGCTCTATAAACTATTGGCAATATGTTGTAGATGCTAAAACTGGCCGTCAATTAGGGTGTTATCCGCTAGAACCCAGCTATTGGTTCCCTGCCATGCATATCTTCCCTGATAATGAGGCTCCGGTTGTTAAAGATTTTACTTCGATAGAGGCTGGTATTAATGATGCGCCTATAACTGTATCTTTAAAAGATATGGCTACGGATAAAGACAATATAGCTGAAGCTATCTATAAATCCGTTAAATCAGTATCGAATGAGAGTCTGTTATCTGCATCTATCTTAGGTGATAATCTGACTCTAACATTGAAGCCGGATCAAACAGGAGAAGCTACCGTCTCCGTTAATTTCGATTCGAATGGAAAAATTGTCACAAAGGATTTGAAAGTGACGGTGAAAGGAAAAGCAGTTTATTTAGATAAGCATGAGTTATCTCTGAATGTGGGTGAAAAATCCACATTAAAGGTGACTGTTCCCGAAGGTGTTTCTGCCGTATGGACTTCTTCGAACAGCAATGTGGCGAGTGTGGTGAATGGAGAAATAACCGCTGTTGCTCAAGGTTCTGCCAAAATTATCGTGTCAGCAGGTAATGAGAAGGACACTTGTCTTGTAAATGTTTCTCTTTCAGTCCAAAGTTTGACTTTAGATGTCGAGAGTGATACGACCCGTGTACAGCGTGATGGTACACTCCAGTTAAAAGTTAAATTACATCCTGAAGGAGCGGTTCTACCTGAATTGCTTTGGAACTCCTCGAACACAAAGGTCGCTCATGTGAATAATAAGGGATTGGTTACGGCTTTTGCGGATGGACTAGCTGTTATTAAGGTTATGAGCGCAGATTCATCCAAAATGGATAGCTGTGTTATCAAGGTTCTAGCCAATATTCAATCCGTGAGTTTACCGGAATCAATATCCCTAAATACGAATTCGAATGGAAAGCAACATACTTATACATTGAAACCTACGTTTATACCTGCTAAGCCTACAAATACGGTTGTTAGTTGGAAATCTTCGAATGAGGATATTGTCACGGTTTCAGAGAAAGGCTTAATTACGGCTATTAAAGCAGGTGAAGCTACCATTACGGTGACTACGGAAGATGGATCGAAAACTGCGGAATGTAAAGTGAATTGTGTACAATGGCCGGATGCGGTTAAATTGGATTTGACATTTGTTTCTATGAAACCGGGTAACACGCAGCAATTGACGATAACGACAACACCAGATTCGATAGGTGCCGTACCAATGAAGTATGTTTCTGATACGCCGGATGTTGTTACGGTTGATAAGAATGGTGTATTGACCGCGAAAAAATATGGTGAGGCAATCATTACGGTGTCTCCGTTAAGTGGTGCGGATGTAAAAGCGACTTGTAAAGTTGCGGTTGAGATTCCTGTAACGAGCATCCAATTGGATAAAGATACGATTTGCCAGAAACCGAACACTTTCGCTCAATTGACCGCAACTATTAATCCGGGGGATGCTACATTCCAAGAACTGACATGGAAGTCTACCAGTATGAGCCCCGTGCGCGTGTCTAGCGATGGCAAGGTTTCTTTCGTTCGTCCGGGTAAATCAAATGTCGTCGTTACTTCAAAATACGGAGGAATAACCGATACTTGCGTAATAATCGTTGATTCAATCCATGTGGAATCTTTTGAATTAAAACAGCATGAGATGACAATCGATATCTCGAAGTCTGGTCGCTTAGAATGGATTTATGCGCCTGATGACGCATCTCAGACAATGCCCGATATAACGGCCGCTGATGAAGATATATTATATATTTATTATGATGGACGTATTCGTGGAGAAAAGGCGGGCTCTACTTGGGTCTATGCGAATATGGAAAATGGCAAGTTTGTCGATTCTTGTTTAGTCCATGTCGTATGTGATATAGATACTGTAACGTTGAATAAGAATCAAGCTACGATAGAACTAGGTCGTACGATAACGTTAACTCCGACAGTTAAAGTAAAACCAACCGTAGAGAATCCGGAAGAAGTGGATCAAACAGTTTATTGGAAAAGTGATAATAAGGAGATCGCTACCGTTGTGGACGGTGTAGTGACCGCTATTTCAGGAGGTTCTACTCGCATTTGGGTATATACGAATTACGGAGATATTCCTGCCTATTGTGATGTCACGGTAGTTCCGGTTACGGAGGCTCCTTCCTCTTCAGTTACAGGGGTTTCTTTAAATGCTTCTTCTTTGTCTTTAGATAAGGGCGAGACGGCTGTTTTAGCTGCGATTGTCACTCCTTCAAATGCGGAAAATAAATCCGTGTCATGGAGTAGCTCGGATATTACTGTTGCTTCTGTAGCCGACGATGGTACGGTTACCGCCGGAATTGCCGGTGTCGTTACGATAACCGTAACAACGGATGACGGTGGTTATACGGCCACTTGCGAGGTTACGGTAACCGACCCAGACTTGGATAAACCTGTGGTTGAGGCCGCTGATTCCACGGCTACGCTGACCTTCCCGAAAGTGCCAGAGGCTACCTTCTATGAGGTCTCCGTATACAAATATGTGAATGAGGTTCCCGTATTGTTTGGTGTTTACACGATGGATGCGGACGGGAATATCCTCACCAGCTTGCGAAGCGATCTGCGTTTAGGTACTCCGGATAAGATCGCTATATCCTTGCGGGATTTGGATGAAGATTCTGATTATATCGTGAAAATTACGGCTGTTAAAGAGAAAGACGGAAAGAAAGAGGTGGTAGGCACATTCTATAGTGAACCGTTCTCTACCTCTTCCGGGACGGTCAGCAATGAGACGATAGGTGCGGGTGAGGCCCGTATCTATTATTACGCCGGCTATCTGCATTTGAATAATCTGGAAGGCTATCGTTGCTATATCGTAGGATTCAACGGTACGGTATTGGATGCTTTTGAGGTGACCGATTTGAATGAGAGCCGTTTGATGAGTTTTTCCAAAGGATCTTATATCATCACTGCCATCAATGGCAATGATCGGATAACGAGGAAGTTCGTAATCAAGTAATATCGAAACAAGGTGAAGGAGAGTCAAAAGGCTCTCCTTCCTATCGTTATAACAATGTGATATGAATGACATTTTAAATTAATTAGCTTATGAGAAAATTTTGTTGTTTATTTCTATCTTAGTACCCCGTTATTGAGCAATTTTAAGCATGAAAAGATTCATAGTTCCCGCATTGCCGGACGAAACCTCTGAGGAAGAGGATGTTTACGAGCTAACGCATATCGATCACTTGTTTATAAGAGACCGGATCGAGATTCCGGGATTCAGTAATTACGAGACGTTAAAATGTGACTTTCATACCCATACGGTATTCTCCGACGGCTTGGTATGGCCCGATGCCCGGATATATGAGGCTTGGCAGGAGGGATTGGATGCGATAGCGATTACTGACCATATCGAGCACCGGATCAACAAGGTTATTTTGAAAGGAGATTTAAACGAATCTTACAAAATCGCTAAAAAAGCCGCTGACGACATGGACTTTATCGTGATTCCCGGAGCGGAAATAACACGTTCCAAGCCCTTGGGACACCTAAACGCCTTGTTTGTACAAGATGTCAATCTTATGGAGAAAGAAAATCCTGTGGAATCTATTGCCGAGGCAAAAAGGCAAGGGGCATTTATTGTGTGGAATCATCCCGGCTGGCCGAATCATAAGGCCACTTTATATCCCATACATGAAAAACTGATTCAAGAGAACATGATCGATGGTATAGAAGTCATGTCTTACAAGGACTTTTACCCGATTGCATTAGAATGGTGTTCCGGTTTTAAGAAAGCGTTTATGGCAAGTAGCGACGCTCATTGTGTTCTTTCCGGGATATACAGGAAAGGACTACGTCCCCTGACGCTGGTATTCTCGGAAGAAAGAAGTGAGAAAGGGATACGGGAGGCATTGTTCGCCGGTCGTACGGCCGCGTTATTCGATGGGAAAATCGCGGGAGAAGAAAAATACTTGGCCCCATTGGTCAAGGCCTGTATCCGGGTTAAGCGAATGAGGAATACGTGTTTGGAGGTAACCAATATATCTGATATTCCTTTCATTATATATTGCGAAAACAATTTATACCTGCTCCCGGAAAGAAAAACGATTATAATGATGAATCCTAAGGAAAATAGTTGGATAATGAAAAACTGTTTTATCGGCAGGAATAAGAACCTATCGATTTATTTCGATGATTTTTCGGTATGAGTCAATTTTCATCCAGCTCAGAGACCGGGCCCTAATGCGGCATATTACGTCTCTACAACTAGATATAAATTTCTCGGAAGGGCTAAACTTTTCGATCCGTAATTTCTCTAGTGCTTCCGACAATCCTCTGGCGGTAGCACGCTCATCGATCTCCCCTGTTTTCATCCGAACTGATCATGTGGGTATCTATATTAAATCGGATTACTATTGATAGTAACCGCATTTTTTATGGATAGTAGTCGGTATTTCCCTCGTCCTTATTTTTTAATTTATACAATATGCAGTATAGTCAAAAAAAAGCATTTAATAATATTGTGTATATTTTGAATTGTTTTTTATAAATTTGCTGCCGTATTGGTTCGCCTACTTTATTCAGGGTACGGCGATTAAAAGGGAATCAGGTGAGAAACCTGGACAGTCCCGCTGCTGTAAGCTCCAAAAAAGCTTTAGACATCAACTCATTGCCACTGTTTCCGGAAGGAACGGGAAGGAAGTTCTAAAGTGGAGTAAGTCAGAAGACCTGCCAATGCCGGATAACCGCCGCGATTTTACGCTACCGGGGTTTAGCGTAGGATTCAAAAAGGGGAAATATACGAAGTGAATATTGCTTTACATGAAGGATTGATCGGGTGAATCGTGACTTAGTACCTCCCGGACTATGGAAATATTCATGATTATTTGATCTTTCTTTTATATTCCCTCTTGATCGTTTTTTGGAGTTTTACATTTAATATAAAAGCTTATGAGAAAAATTCTATCTCTTTTCTTTGTAATGGCTTTGTGTGTAGTAGGTCTTTCGGCGCAAGGATTGGTTCAAGGGCAACCACATCCCTCGGCTCCGAATGTGCTGGCGAAAACAAAGTCCCAGTTAAGGGCTGACGCCAGCTTTTCTTTTGACGACATCCAGTTTTGGGTAGGAAGCGGCAGCAAGAGAGCCGCTTTAGTGATCGAATGGCATGATGGGAATCGACCGGATGCTATGGTTTGGGGATATCGCTGGGATGGCGAGGCTACCGGACACGATATGATCGTGGCGATAGCGAAGGCCGATCAGAAACTTCTTTTATTAACCCAATATACGGGTTGGATGGGTTATACGATCGATGGTATTGGATATGGGGATAATCTGGACGTCCGATATGATTTGGATGTGGCCAAGAATGAACCGAATAATGCTTTCAAATTTGAACCTCCCATTACGAATCCTTTGTTGGGGCAGACTGGTTTTCCTGAAAATCCGGCGGGGGACGTAGCGGCGGCTATTCGACAAGGCGTACAAACCGGGGTTATCTATCACCCGATAAATGCGGAAAGATATGGATATCCATCTTATGACTATGACCATTGGAGTTGTAGCAATGGCATTCATTGGCAAGCCGGTTGGTATTATGGTTATTGGAGTTATTTTGTGAGAAGTAGTCAAACCTCGAATTTTAGTTATTCAGGTTTAGGTGCTACAAGCCGTGTATTGACGGATGGTTGTTGGGATGCGTGGAGTTGGAATGGAAATATGAATACATCAGAAGGAACTCAGCCCGGAGATGTCTTTGTCGCAGCGACAATACCCTCTGGAGGTGGAGGGGATGAACCCGAGATCCCGGTGATACACGTAACATCCATTTCTCTCAATAAGTCTTCTTTGCGTTTACAAGCAGGAGCAAACGCAACCCTTGTAGCTAGCATCTCTCCTGTAAACGCTGATAATAAGCAGGTTACTTGGAGTAGTTCCGATACAGGTATAGCAACGGTAGAAGATGGGGTCGTAACAGGTGCCAAGCCCGGTGTGGTGAAAATAACAGCCCGATCGGTAGATGGCGGATATACCGCTGTTTGCGAGGTGACGGTAACGGAGACGGTTACTCCTGAGATCGATTTTGAAGGGACCGGGGCGGTTATCTCATTCCCTAAAGTGGAGGAAGCCACCTCCTATGAGGTTCGTGTCTACAGATATGAGAATGGAAGTTATAAAAAGATAGGCACTTACGTAGCGGATGCGGAAGGCAATATCATTACTGAACTACTGACGAAAGGCTTACGGGCTACTTCCGGCACTATATCCGTCCCACTGAAGAACCTAGGGAGGGATGACGCTTATCGGATAGAGATCCAAGTCATGAATGGCTTGGACGTGATCGATACCTATATGGTAGAAAAATCTTCTGATCCGGTGAGCAATGAGACTATGGCTCCCGTTATCCCAAAGGTTTCCTATCAGAATGGAGCGTTGCGCTTTGAGCATTTAGCCGGATATCAAATCTATTTAATGCAGATAAACGGGAAAATGTTGGAACGTTTTGTGATTCAAGTTCGGGAGGAACTTCATCCAATATCTCTTCCATCCGGGAATTATCTACTGATAGGCGAAAAGGATGGCGATAAAAAGACATTTAAAATTCATATTACTCAATAATTAAATTTATTAACATGAGACGAACACTTTACTTAAGTATGGTCTGTTTGCTATCGGCTCTGTCGGTAGTAGGCCAAACCGGTTCGCGGGATCTGAATCCGATAGAGAAACAGAAATTGCAATTACCTGAATTACCCGGTTCGCAGGCACGAGCCTCGATGCTTCGATCCAATGAAAGCGTGGATTACACGAAAGGTACCTTTATCGTAAACGAAGATTGGTACGGGCACCAAAACAGTTCGGTGAACTTCCTGTCGGATGATGGGACTTGGACATATAACGCGTTCCAAAGAGAGAATCCGGGACATGAATTGGGATGTACGAGCCAGTTCGGTACGATTTATGGGGATTTGTTGTATATCGTGTCCAAGCAATCAAAAGATGGTGCGGCATCTGTAGAGGGAAGTCGCTTAGCGGTAATTGACGCGAAAACGATGCAAGTGAAGAAGGAATTTCAGACGATCAACAGCGCAGGAGCTGATGGACGTTCTTTTTTAGGAGTGGATCTGACGAAAGGTTATATCGGAACGAGTAATGGTATTTATGTTTTTCATACAGGATACGATGAAAAGACCGGAAAATATGATGAAAACCAGATGTCTATCGAGGCCAGCGCAATCGAAGGAACGACGGGAATTTCTTCCAGCGATTTGTATCATTCACAGATTGGAACCATGATCCGTGTTGGAAAATATGTATTTGCGGTACATCAAACGAAAGGATTGTTGGTGATCGATCCGAAAGAAGATAAAGTTATCAATATGATATTGAAGCCCGAGGAGGATAGTAATCATGGCTTGGGCTCTATCGTGCTTTCTAAAGATGGTAATTTATGGGCTAGCGTGACATTCGAGTTAACTGGTACCGGAGCGACAATGCCTTATATGTGGAAAGTGAATCCATATACGTTAACAACGCAAAAGGTAGATATACCAACAACGGATGGTATTGAGGAGATTCCCAACTCTTGGTATGCATGGACCGCCGATGGTTTCTGTGCCAGTACGAAAGAGAATAAGATCTATTGGAAAGGACAAGGCTCCGGTAGTTGGTTCACGGGATATAAGATTTTCTGTTATGACATAGATAAGGATTCTTTTTATCAAGTATTCGACTTTACAAAGCTAGATAAAGGAGATTGGCGTCTTTATGGTACGGGATTCCGTATTGATCCGGTGGATGATAATATGTATTGTTTCCTTTATCATGAATTCTTAAACCCGGAACATGAATTAGCGGTAATTAAAACAGACGGAAGAGGGGATACGAACGGAACAATGGTAGGTCGCTATCCTTATGAGAAAGTGAATTATTGGTTCCCTGCTTTGCCTGTGTTCCCGGATAACATGGCTCCGACAATCACAGACGGTTTACCTAGCGAAATTACGTTTTCCGCTGAAAAAACGAAGTATAGTAAATCAATGGATGAGATTATAGAAGATGGTGATAATATGATTTCAGCGGTTGTTACTACGATTGTGAATCCGAATCCGGAACTAATTAGTGCGGAGGTGATAAATAACACGTTGACTATTGCTCCGATCGTGGAGAGTATCCAAGAAGTGAAAGAAATTCAACTTAATTTTGAGTTTAACTCAAATGGTAAGATCGTAAATAAACAAGTTGTCGTAAAGTTGACAACTTCAACAGTAGCTCCTTTTGAGTTTAATGAAAAAGAGGTGACACTGGAAGGAAAAGAAAAAACTTTAACATTGGCTGTTACAGGATTAGCGGAAGAGACAATAGAATGGAGTAGTTCTCATCCTGAAATTGTGAGGGTTTCGGAAGATGGTACTGTCATTGGTGTCACTTATGGTACTGCGATAATTACAGCGAAGAGTAAGATACGCCCGACACTTTCTGCGAAATGTTCTGTTACTGTCAAGCGTCCAGCAATGACATTAAAGGAATCTTCTGTAGAATTATATGTTGGAGAAACAAAAGAAAGAGTGCTGACTCCTGTAGATAATAGAATAGAATTAGGAGAAAAGATAGAGTGGACTTCATCCGATGAAAATATCGTAACGGTGGAAGGAACGGCATATTATGCGAATGTTACTGCTCATTCTGCTGGTGTCGCTGAAATTATTGCGACAATTAAATCGGAAATAACCGGAGAAACTTTGTCTGTAACTAAACGTAAGGTAACGGTAGAAACATTTATACCTGTCGAAAAAATAGAATTGCGATTCGCATCTTCAGGAGAGTTGCTGCCAGAAGATGTCATAACGATGAACCTGAATGACAAGCTACAGCTTTCCGCTATTGTTAGGCCGGACAATGCCAGTTCGAAGGATTTGAAATGGTCTTCTAGTGATGAAACTGTTTTTTCTGTTAGTAATGCAGGAGTGATACAAGCAAAGGGTAGTGGTGAAGTGACTATTACTGTTTCAGCTGCGGGTAGTGATGCTTTAGCTTCGTGTCAACTTTCTTGTTCGTTTGAGTATGAAGGTGCGGCCTTTAAAAATAAGACTGTAAAATATAATTATAATGATGGTGCCGGAGAGTGGTTTTTGGAAATTCCTGTTGTTTTTAAACCAGCTAAGCCTGATTATATTGATATTATAGATGCTAGAGTTGAAGGAGATTTAGCGGATCGTTGGGGATTTGACAGTTTTGACGGTGAGAATTTAGTTTTGAACTGTTATGATGATACTCAAGGGACAGGAACACTTATAGCGACAGTCCAGGACTCGCAGACAGGGGAAACGAGTGAAATCTCTTGTCTTCTGTGTAGTGCAAATGATTTAACTAAGTTCGAATTGGAAAAAAGTTCATTGTTTATGAAAACCGATGAAACTTTTCAGTTAAAACCTCAAATAGAGTGGGGAGACGTAGAACCTGTAAAAGTCTTATATGTTTCATCGGATGAAACGATAGCTTCTGTTGATGATGGAGGATTGGTTACGGCCCATAAAGAAGGGAAAGCAAATATTGAAGTATATCTTGAAAATGGTTTGGCTTCTACAGAATGTCAGATAACTGTTGCAAAAGTTGCTGCTGCCAGATTAACAATTCTTGTACCAGATAGAATTGTGAAAGTGGGACAAAATGAAAGGTTTCAGTTCACCGCAAAAGTTTATCCTGATGATGTTAGTTTCTCTTCGGTAAAATGGAGTGGTTCTACTTATATTGATGAAAATGGTTTATTTCAATGTCGCAATATGTCTAAGCATACAATCATAGCAACATCGGAAGATGGTCAAGCGTCTGACACGTGTATGGTTTATGTACAAGGAGAAATACCTCTAGAATCCTTTAGTGTAGAACCTAAAGATATATTATGGGATATAAATGATGGACAGGTTTATGATTTGCGCTCTAAATTTAAATTTAATTATTATCCAATGAATGCGTCTTGCGCTTCTAGTACAATGCTTCCTGAAGTGGTTATCGAAGATGAGGATATTATTACTTATGTAAAACCGGATCCCTCAGGATTGAACGGAGGTTATAAACCATCAAAGGTTGGGACAACAGGAGTTGTGTTTGAGGCGATAGATGGCGGTTTTAAAGATTCTGTTCAAATCCATGTGACTGATAAGAGCTTAGGGGTTTGGGGTGTGACTTTAGAGTCTTCTCAAAGAGTAGCGGCTATTGGTGAGCATTTCACTTTATCTTATGAAGTACAAACTGATCCAACAAAGCCGGATGTGGAAAAAAGTGTGACATGGACTAGCAGTGATGAAAATGTTGCGACAGTTAATTCTAAAACAGGAGAGATCCAAGCATTAGCTGACGGTGAAACGGCAATTCGAGTGAAGACTGATACTGGTGGGTTTGTTGCGACGTGCACATTGTCTGTGGGAAAGGGTATTATAAAAGTGACAGGTGTTTCTTTAAATCAAGATCGGCTGGAGTTGCTAATAGGGCGTTCTGCTCAATTAATAGCGACAGTTCTTCCGGAAAATGCTAAAACAAAAACTGTAAACTGGTCAAGTGATAATCGATTGGTTGCGGAAGTCGATGAAGATGGCAATGTTTCCGCATATGAGGAAGGAACTGCTACGATCACGGTAACAACCCTTGATGGAGGCTATACAGCTACTTGTAAAGTGATTGTTTCTGCGGAACTGGAAAAACCGGGGGCAAATGTTACGGGTGTTAGCCTAAATGCGTCTTCTTTGTCTTTGAATAAAGGTGAGGAGGCTGTATTAGCAGCGGTGGTATCTCCATCCAATGCGATTAATAAATCAGTAACTTGGAGTTCTTCGGATGCCACGGTAGCCACAGTAACTAACGACGGTACGGTTAAGGCCGGTATCGCCGGTGTAGCTACAATTACGGTGACAACAGATGAAGGTGGTTATACCGCTACTTGTGAAGTAACGGTAATAGATCCGAATTTGGAAAATCCCGTGGTTGAAGTAAAAGATTCCACGGCTATATTAACATTTCCGAAAGTTCCGGAGGCTACTTTCTACGAGGTGTTTATTTATAAGTACGTAAATGGGATACCTGTATTATTTGGTGTTTACACGGTTGATGCAGAGGGTAATATTCTTACTGGCTTGATGAGTGAGCTTCGTTCTGGGGAACAAGAAAAGATCAAGGTCTCTATTCCTGAATTAGATGGAAGTTCAGAATATATCGTAAAAGTTACAGCTATCAAGGAAGGTGATGGTAGGCAAGAGATATTAGGAACATTCTATAGTGAGCCATTCTCCACATCCGGTCCGGTGGGTAATGAGGCTATCGGTGTTGGTGAAGCGATGATTTATTACTATGAAGGTCGATTGCATTTGAATAATCTGGAAGGTTATTCTTGCTATATTGTAAATATGAATGGCGCTATATTGGATCTTTTTAAGATATCGGGAATTAACGAGTCTCATCCAATCCAATATTCAAGAGGTGCTTATATTATAGTAGTGGTAAAAGATAATGATCGGATGAGCAAGACGATCGTTGTTAAATAAATAATGTATTAACAAATTAAACATTGATGAGCATGAAAAAGCTTTATCTTTTTCTCGCATTAATCTTAATGGCGGGAAGTATCAGCGCACAGCGTATGGTACAAGGTGTGTTACGTTCGGATTTACCGGCGGAAAAACAGAAAGCGGCTTTGATGTCCGCAAGGAGTAACCGTACTTTTTCTTTTGACAGTATTGATTTCTGGGTAGGTGATGGTGAAAACCGTGCGGCTATAGTTTTGACTTGGCATGACACTGATAAAACCGTACCCGATAATATGGTATGGGGATATCGATGGTCTGCTGATGTAGATACCATTTCTGGATTGAGCCTATTTGAGTCTGTGATGAAAGCTGATCCCCGTTTGGTTGGATTGGTTCAATATACAGGTTCAATGGGTTATACGATTAATGGCATTGGATACTGTGAACCAAGAGCGACTTCAATGCAAATATCTTTTCAGTTAGACAGCGCTAAAGCTCATGTTAGTTATACTTATCCAGATAATGCGGCAACACTTGCAAGAACTGCTATAAACCAAGGAAAATCATCAGGTGTTATTTATCATCCATTTGGTTCAAATGGAACAAGTTATCCTGCTTATGATTATGACTATTGGGTGGCTACGGCTACGGCAACTAACCACTGGTTCGCTGGTTGGTATTCCGGTTATTGGAGTTATTTCGTTCGTGATTCCTATACTCAAGATTTCTCTTATTCCGGATACGGGGCATCAAGCCGAAAAGTCCAGAATGGTACTTGGGATGCTTGGAGCTGGAATAGTTTTATGGGAACGACATCGGGAACAGAACCGGGTGATAATTTAGTAGCGGCAACTCCTATCATTTGGCTTAATAAGAAAGCTATTTCTTTGAGTGGAAGTGGAACCTATCAATTAGTTGCGTCTGTACAATCTGCTTATGCTTCTTTAACGGGTGCGGTATGGTCTTCTAAGAATACTGCTGTTGCGACAGTTGATCAAACGGGTAAAGTTACGGCTGTAGCTCCGGGTACAACTGAAATCAAATTAATTACAGCTAATGGTAAATATAACACGTACTGTAAAGTAACCGTAACCGGTACAGCCACGAAATCAGCGGCCGCAACCGCAAACATCTCTTATTCCGACAATACCTTGCATGTAAAAGATCTAGCCGGTTATACCGGTTACATCACGAACACCGCAGGTTCTGTAGTATCTACTTATGCGATCACCTCTTCTGATGACGTGAAAACAGTAAACTTGAATAAAGGTGTTTATGGCTTTACAGCGGTAAAAGGTACAGAGAAAGTCTCTGTTAAGTTTGTCGTGAAGTAAATCATCTCTTGATTTCGCTAGAGCGCTCTCTCTTACTCATGAGAGTACTCTAGCGTTACAGATTCCGTGAAAGATGTATGATCTTACGGCGATAAGATTATACATCTTACAACGGTAAGATCATACATCTTATAATGGTAAGATCATATATCTTTTTATCGGACTACAAGCTAGCTTCTTTTGGGTTAATTTGCGTTCCTTGCGACGATCCCGGAGTATATCACCATAATACCATGCCATTGTTTTTTCATTGAAAGCTTCACGTGTAGCTGTACTGTGTTCCCTGTATTATAATGTATGTAGTTGCTGATTTTTTTATTTCTTTACAAGAAAATTTTCTTTTCATATGATCGAATATAAAAGCTACGATTATACAAGAACCATCCCTGTGGATGATTATATCTTACGTTATCGGGATGAGCGGCGTTTCATGGCCTATTGCCGGGAGTGTCGTAGGTATGGAAACAGTTGGAGTTGTCCGCCTTTTAATGATTCGGAGGACTATTTATCCGGGTTTCGGAATCTATTGATTGTTTGTACGCGGATTACTCCTGTCGTATTGGATGTACCGGATGCGGTGGAAGCGGGGCAAGAGTTGATGCACCGGGAAAGGAGCCGATTGGATAAACGTCTTCTTGCGTTGGAGGAGGAATATAATGGGCGGGCGTTTTATGCCGGTAGTTGTATCCTTTGCCCTTGGGAAGAGTGTGCACGTAGATCTGGTAAGGCTTGCCGCTACCCCTCGCGGATTCGTCGTTCCCTTGAAGCCTGTGGGTTCGATCTGGGACGTACTACCTCGGAGTTGTTCGGTATAGAGATGAAGTGGTCCGAGAATCGGAATTTGCCGGAATATTTACTTCTGGTTAGTGGATTCTTATCTGATAGGGAAACCCCGATTTGGTAAGTTAACTTACTTCGTCGATGGAGTTAACTTACTTTGCCGATGAAGTTAACTCCGTGAAATGGAGGAGTGGTACGGCTAGGCTTTATTTATTCGGTAACCTCCCAGCATTTCCATCCTTTATTGGCGCAGATATATACAATGTACGAGCGTACATTATATATAGGGAATTTCAGTTTGGTATCCTTGGCGTAAGCACGTACTTGCGCCACGTCCTCGGGGCGAGGATCGTTTAGCGCCAGCATGTGTTCGGCCTCTTTCGCCTTGAAATACTTGAATTCCACGATGCGATCGTCTTTGTAATAATCCGTGCCGGGTATGCCGGTCATCTCGAAATCGGAGCGGCCCGCCGAGTTGTTCTGTTCGATGGCGAACGTATAGTAACTACTCAAGTAGCGTGAGCAAAGCTCGAAGAAGGAGCAACGGATGAAGTTCTCGTTGATCTTGTCGAATACCTGCGCCGGGAACTGCCCGAGATACTGCTCGAAGTAGTTTTGTACCAACGGTTCGAAACGGCGGTCTTCCGTGAAGCGTTCGTAGGTGGGTACATAACGGGGAGCGCCACCTTCTATATGGTTCATCTCGTTGTAATAGTCCATGTAGATGCTGCGCATCGTGAGGTTGGGTAACACCATACGGTAATTATTCCTCAGCGTGGTCATGCCCAGATAGAAGAGGCTGACCGGATAGAAGTTCTTATCGAAGAATTTCTTCTTGTTGAACTTACTGGATAGGTCGGCGATGTTGTAAGATAACTCATCATTGATAACCAAAGCATCAAGCATTTCTTTTGCGTTTTCCATGGATAGGGTCAGACGACGGATCCAGCTGATATCGGTACGCAGGTTCTCATCGACCAGTTCAGAGGGGATAAAGCCATTCAGCGCCGCGAAGTTCTTAAAGAAATAAGTCAATATCGTAGAGTTGAACAAAGGCTCGGCTCCCGGACGGAAACGATAACCATCATAATTATTTACGATGAGTTGCCAAAGCTCCTCAAAGGAGTCTTGCCCCATACCATATTTGTCGATGACATACCTTAGGTAAGCGTTGGCCTCCTCATAGGTAAATCCCAGCATATTTAGGAAGCGTGGCTGCAAGGTGAGGATCTCCGCTATATTGTACCCGCTCGTCAGGTCGTCCATCGTTACGGGAAGGACACCCGTGCAGAAACAAGTTCGGATACTGCCTTCGCCAATACCTTTCTTTATTACCTTGAAGAAGGTACGCAGGAAGCTGTCCTTCGTGGTTACTTGCTCATAGAGCGGATCCTTATAGGCGGTTAATAATTGATTGGTGAAATTATCATATTCGTCTATCAATATGTAAACCTTCGGGAGGTCATGCTCACGGGCATACCCCAAGGCCTCTTCCAGCATTTGGGAGGCATTGCCTTTGGTGGTAAACTGGAAGTCTTGGAATAAGTCCCGGTTGTGTGTCACCATGATCTCCACGGGAGAGCAATTCAAGCGGTTGAAATTCCGCTCCAACCCCTCCATGTCATCTGCCATGGCCATAGCGGAGAAATCATAGCGTACGATCATGTAGCGGCTATGTTCCTCCGTCGGGTGTTCCCCGATCCAAGTGCCGCCGAACAATTCCTCGAAACGATCGGCCTTGGTGCGATCGTAGTAACAGGCAAGAGTGGATACGAGTAGGCTTTTCCCGAAACGACGGGGACGCAGGAAGACCGGGGCGTTGTAGTTCTCCAATCCGGGGATAAAGCTCGTTTTATCCACATAATAGAACTTACGCTCCCGTAAATCTATAAAATCCGCTACCGCATAAGGAATCGTTATTCGTTCCATGACATTTCTTTTTTCGTATATTACACAATACTACAAATATATAAAAATTCCTTATGCGATGAGATTTCCTGGACTTATGTTTTCCGGAAAGGGTATTGTTTCTGCCGATGGCGAATAACCCAAATGTAAAAACCAGTGAAATAGAGAAACGGTACGGCTAGGCTTATGAGGATCCATAGGATTCTGGAGAAGTGCCCGAGGAAAGTGCCGAAGTGGACAAAGTACATGGAGCGGACAAGCTTCTCGGCGGCCGGTTTGTCTTTCCATAGGTTTGTGGCGACGACCTTTCCGGTGATAGGATGGATGTAGATATGGTTGCTTCCCGTTCTTTCGAAGTCCCCTTCCTGATACATCCGTACGGAGAAGACAGACGTGTTGTCTTTCGGGAAGAAGATCATTGTCGGGGTTCCCTCTTTGAACTCTTCTTGGGCGGTCGCTAAAACGGAATCCAATGATACCCAATCACCTGTGTATTTATCTGTTTTTGGTGCCGGTGCGACTGCTTTTCCTGCGGATATGGATTCAAAGAAAGATTGATATTCTTTCTTGAACCCGAAATAAGAGCCGGTAAAAGCGATGACCAGCAAAAAGAGGGATGTACATATACCTATGATGGAATGCGACTTGAAAAGCTTGGCTCTCAAGCCCATCTTTCGGTTCACGGAGAAGATACGACGCTTGGGTAATAATAGAAAGCCGGAGAGAGTTAGGAAAATCAACAGGAATCCCGATAAGGCGACGATGGTCGCTCCTTGCTTTTTCAATAGCAGGTTCACGTGAAAGTCGTATAACCATTGAAAAACCTTATGCCGGTATCTGTCCACTCCCGTAACTTCCCCTGTATAGGGATTGACATAGATCTGGATACGGCCTTTCTCATCCGGGAATGTAGTACGGAAACTGTAGGCGCAATCCTCGCCTCCGTATAAGACCATATTATTGATCTTAGCTTGTGGATATTCGTGCCTTACGTTCTCTAGCAAAGTTTGCGGCGACACGGTTCGGGAGGCTGGCTTGACAAAAGCGATATCCTTGACAGATAGTTTTTCAAGTTCCGGCTTGTACACGATCGCTGTGCCGGAGAGGCATATTAGGGTTATTATTAGCCCTAATATGAGTCCGGTGTATAAATGTAACTTTACTATGATCTTTCTAATGATCGAATTATGCGACATGTCTTGTGCCTTTTTTAGAAGTTGACCGCTAGCATAACCATCAGCGTCCTGGCCGAGCCGGGGAATAAAAGATAGTTCCCTTGGGATCCGGTATAATATTCTTGGTTGAATACGTTTTTCAAGTTCGCCGAGATCTTGTAGAAACTGCGCTTGTAAGCCACGAAACAGTCAACCAGATGATAGGCGTCCAGATCGATCGTATGTGCCATGTTTCCGTAGGATTTACCTTGGAAGTACCAACCACCGCCGAAAGATAAGCCTTTAACCGGGCCTTTACGGATTAGGTAGGAGGTCCATAGGTTGAACTGGCTTGGTGAGATATTGGCCAGTTGCGTACCTACGGGATAGGTCTCGTCGTTCGTTTTCGTTACCTCGGCATGCGTATATGCGTAATTGAAGGCTACGCTCCAACTGGGAGTGATCTCTCCGTTTACCGAAAACTCTATACCTTTGCTGGTCTGCTTGCCGATCAGTATCTTATATTCCTCGTCTTCTGGGTCTATCGTCGGCAAGTTGGTCTTCGACAAGGTATAGAAGGCTAGGTCGGTGCTCAAGCGATCGTTGAAGAATGATTTCTTGACTCCCGCTTCCCATTGTTTAGAGGTAATCGGGTCGAATGCCTCGCCATCCTTCGTTTGCCCGGATTGAGGGACAAAAGACTGACTGTAGGTAGCATATAGGCTCAAGTCGGGCATGGGCAGATAAACAAGACCCACACGAGGCGAGATGGCAAAGTTGTTTTCATCCGTTTTTTTATCCTTAATATAATTATCTTGTTTATCGTTCACCCAGTCCGCACGGGCACCAAGCAATAACTTCCATTGATCGGAAAAGCTTACTTGGTCTTGTAGATAGATTGCGTAGGTACGTTGGGTGATACGTAAGTCTGTACTCTGTTCCATCTCGAAATCAACTGGTTCTTCGGAATATTCCGGATGAACATAACTAATCGGGGTGTACATATTCCCTTTTACTTTCCTTCGGTTGGTAAGCCATCCGTATTCCAAGCCCGCTATTACTTTATGCTGGATGAAGCCCGTCTTGAAGCTGCCGTTCAATTCCTCCAATACATTGGTATAATTGATTTTTGCGTCCCAATGTGCCAAACGGCGGGTAATCGTGCTGTCCTTCTGAGGGGTTTTCATCTGGAAATACAGACGATCCTCATGCGTGAAATATTGGCGGGCGGAACTTCTGAATGACCAGTTCTGGTTGAAACGGTGGGTCAACTGGAAACCAACGCTATTATTGGTAAACTTGCCATAGGCCCACGGTTCGCCAAGGAATGTCTTGAATCCGTTATCTATCACCTCATTGTTGATATGCAAAACGCCCGGATCCTGTGTCCTTTTATCCCGGAAGATATCGGCATCGATATTAAGGGTGGTCTTGCGTCCTAAGTCAATGTCGATGACTGGGGTGATGTCGTATCGTTTGCTGTTTTGCGGTTTCCTGAATTTGTCGGCATCTTCATACATTCCGTTCAAGCGGTAACGGATGGTCTTTTTGGTGTTCAGCGGGCCGGAAATGTCGATAGAGGCTTGCTTATAGTCGTAACTGCCGTATCTGATCGTAGCGCCATACCGGGGCGTATATAAGGTCGGCTTGGTGATAAAGTTGATGATACCTCCGGGCTCTACCGCTCCATAAAGGACAGATGCCGGGCCTTTGAGGATCTCTATACGCTCGATACTGGATAGCGCGTCGTTCGAGAACTTTAGGTATCGTACCCCGTTCCTGAAATAGTTACGGGAGTTCGTCATGGAGAAACCACGGGAAGAGAAGACCTCGTTGATGTTGGAAGCCTCGCCGGAAGGTCCGCCTTTCACGCCGCCCAGGTTCCTTACGGCCTCGGTCATGGTGGTAGCCTGTTGGTCTTCCAATAATTTCCGGGTCGCTATGCCTACGGTTCCGGGTATTTCCATCACGGGGATATCCATACGGGTAGCCGAATTAGCGATGTCGGAGTTATAACTCTGTGGTTTTGCCCCGACGATATCTACCTCGGGTAATCCTAATAGTTTGTAAGATAACTGAATCTCCATCTCGTAATTTCCTTCTCCCGCGGGAATATCCCGGATCGCCGAGACGGTGTTGTAACTGTTGGTGATTAGTACGTGGTCCTTCGTGTCCTTTAGTGATAAGGAGAAATACCCATCCGTATCTGAAATAACCCGTATATCCGTACCCTTAATGTAAATGACAATGTTTGCCATCGCCTTGTTGTCTTCATCTACGACCGTACCGGATATGACTCTGGAACTTCCCTCGGATGGCCTACTTTGAGCGACCGTCCGGGTGCCACACAAAACAATCCCGCTAACAATTAGCAGGAACAAATAAAAGTGTCTCATAATGTATAAAAATTAATTACGCAGTTTACATCTCTAATGTAATCGTTCCACTAGTTCCCCAAATCCCGGGAGAATCTATTTCTTTTTTTATCTGGCAGGTTTCCTGACTAACCCGGAAAGCGACCTTCCCATCTTTAGAAAAGACAGTGGCATGAAGAAGCTTTCCTCTTTACGGGTTTTACAGTAGCGGGCTCTGTTCCGGAATCTAACCGAAATTCCCTTTTATAGACTTGCAGAATGCAACGTCTATCACCAAGACATCACAAAAGTATAGTATTGATAGGGCTTTTTTTAATGAAATATGTTAAATATATTGAACGTGTTAAACAATTTGGCATATCCTTATGCGATAGTTTTTCCCGGACTAATCTTTATGGAAAAGTTTTTTCACCATTCAATGAACTTTCCTCTTTCCCGGCGCTTTTCCAGTTCCTCTTGTAAATGTCGTTGGCGATCTTTGGCGATGTAACGACGGGCGAAGATGTTCGGGACAGCTACACCGAGTGAGATACAAAGAATGATGAGTGCGGAATTGATCCCGTTGAAGAATGCGTTTGTGACCTCACCGACTACTCCATGCAGGTTTATAAATGCCAGTAATGAGCGATACATGAGTACTCCCGGAATCATAGGAATGACAGATGGAATCGTCAATACGTGATTGGGAACATGGCACCAATGAACCGCTTTTACGGCAAGGAGGCTGACTACGAAGCTTCCCATAAACGAGCCGATCACAGGACCATAACCTAATTCGAAGTTCACAAAGTTACGGGTACATACCGCAATGATACCTCCTACGGCTACCACCCATAATAATCGGCGTTGAATATTGAATATCATGGAGAAGCCTATGGCGGAGATAGCTGCCGCTAATGCATATATGTAGTACGGGTCATGTGGAACCATATTTAATTCACTGAACTTATGATCTATCTCGACATCATTCATGACAAGTACCCGCATGGCGAATGCGATACCGAAAGTCATGGCGGCTACCATCATGACCGTATTGGAGGCCCGGGTGATGCCGACAAGCAAATGATTGTCTAGCATATCATCCACGAAGTTAATCAAGGGTACGCCCGGCACGATAAATAAAGCGCAGGCTAATAATGGATGATAAGGAGTGTCGGATAGCCCGGAGAAGGAGGATGCGTATGCCAAGCAGGTGGATACGAAAGCGGCCGCGGCGATACTCATATATACGTTAAGTCCAGCCTCGACACAGCGGGCCCGTACCCTAAACCCGACGAAAGCGCAAATGGAAGCGAATAGGAATGCCATCCAGTCGCATCCGAATAGCTTACAGAATCCTCCGCATGCGAATCCCGCTCCGATAGCTACGATATAAGGGGTATAATTCCGGGGTTGGTGAACGATCTTCTCCAGTTCTTCCTCATATTTATCCAAGGAATAATCTTGCTCGATCGCCCGCCATGAAAGCTTGCTTACCTGTGAGATTGTCGTCATGTTAATGCCATGCTTCTCGCATTTCTGGAATTTGGAGAATGAGTTTCGCTCATCGCTTACGTTTACCATGATCATGGTCCACCGGATATCGATATGCAACTTCTCCTCGGGGATCCCCATAAAGGCGGCAACTCGTTTCATGTTTCGCTCGATACGATTCGTGTCGGCGGCGCTTTCCATCAACAACTTTCCTGTACGGAGCAAAAGATCCAGTTTGCGCCGTAACAACAATACTTCCTTGTCTGTCATCATTTTCTTTTTGTTCTTATATTGTCTGTGTATCCTATGTCCTAACCCACGAGGACATGAATCTGAAATGAATGGCAGGTCTTCTGACTAGCTCCCATCCTAATGCCTTCCCGACCCTATTGCGTCAGTGGCGAAAGTAGTATTAGAATGTTCAACAGAGCTTCACAGCAGCGGGACTGTCCCGGATTCTCACCGGATTCCCTTTTAATCCGTACGCCCGAATAGGCACTACGGAACCAATTCGGGCGCAAATGTACGGAATTTTTTTTATATTTACTTCTTAATCATCCGTAGAGACTCTGTCTTTCCTCCGGTTATGATACGGATGAAATAGAGGCCTTGGGATAGATCGCTTACGTTGATGGATTCTCCGGGATTGATCGTGGATTTCCGGACCATTGTTCCGCGAGATGTATAGATCTCTATCTTCGCCGGGGTATCGATATTGATTTGTATCGAGTTAACCGCCGGGTTCGGATAGATTTTCAAGGTCGGCTGCGAGACCTCTTCTATGCTTGTCGGTGCTTCTTCGGTTGTTACGACCATGTTCTTGGTGACGATCTTTCCGTTCGAGTTGAAGCGGACGGTTATTGTAGCCTTCTGATATTCCTTGATATCTGAGGTCGTACTGATGATTAAGGAGTCATTACGAACGATCGCGTTAATCGGGCTGGAGGGAGTAACGGATGAGACTGATTTTACGATGGCGGCATCCATATTGTCCTCATCGGTCACCATATTGCCTAAAGCGAGTTTATAGACTGGCTTTTCCTCGGTTAATACGATAGAGGAAGGGAAACCGGAAGATACTACCGGTGCGGCGTTATCCGGGAAAACCGGGATAGCCGGGAACCAATAGTTGACGATCATCGAATATTCTTGTACCACTTCGCCTTTGTTATTTATACGAGCTAACATGTGCGTAGGATCTTGGAACTCATGATACAAGAAGGTGTATAGCTCGTCGGTTTTTGGGTTAAGGCGAAATCCGGTTCCGTACAAGCGCCAATCCCAGTCCTGTTTTCGGAGGTCGATTAGCTGGAAGAATTGTTTCTTGTCAATATCATACCCACAGATTTGATACCCCGTGAACCAACTGCCTTCTTTCGGTTGTCCGTTCCAGTAAATCTTATTTTCTTTGGCACTGGCGCAGAAACCGTCGGCGGTCCATGCGTACCAAGAGTTTGGAACGACACCGATGGTCTCGCTTAACGGGATCTTTACCGTGTCCACCTTAAAGGTATAGGGGTTCAAGTTCAGCATATATTCCAAGGCGGAACCATCCCCGGCCGTATTCTGGGTCATGCTGATCCAGAGCGTACCATCCTTGGATTGAACGATAGAGCCGAAACCTCGTTGAATCTCCTTCTCTAGCCCTTTTACAGTCTCTTTCTCGATCGGGGCGGCGATGGTACGGATAATTTTATCGGTTTTCGGATCTATTATTAATAAACCATATTGTTGATGGACGGCAAAGACAAGGTCGTTAGCACGTACCATGGTACCGATCTGGGCATAATACAACTCACCGTATCCATCGGCGTTCGGATTTCCGGAACCTTCTATTTGTTTGCCGATCGCCATCTTATCGCTATCGTAGATCCAGATACCGTTGCTGGTTCCTATATAGCCTTTGTGCTCGTCTACCGGAAGATAGGAACGGCCGTCGGCTATGGATTTGCCCTCGGCGTTTTGGGCGATATACTTGAATTCCTTGATCACCTTCATGGTCTTGGCATCGCATACGGCAAACCGGCTTCCGGTGATTTTTGCCCCGGGATCTCGTTCTTGCTTAGAGACTAGGTAGAACTTATCGCCATAGATCGTACCGAATTGCGTGGTACATCCTAACTCATGCCCCGGATTCTCGGTCTGGAAGACACGATAGTGCCATTCTCCATCTTGAGTAAGGAAATTGACGGTACTGTTCTGATGGCCGTACCAATCCTCGTTTACGATAAATGTACCTTGACTGTAATCCATATCCGTGGAACGCAGGATGGAAGATTGTGACGGTACATCCCTCATTTGGACCCGATCGATGCCGGCGGCGATCCATGAGGTATTGCCTTGGGCCATTAGGCCGCTCGTGGCGAACGTACAGAGAAGTAAGGTAATCGTCTTTTTCATAAGCCTTTTATTTTTAAGATTGCTTGATCGTATTGTAATTTCATTTGTTCGCTTACCGGATCGGGTACGATGATGGAAGGGGTGGCGATGTGTAAATCCTGCGCACGGATAATCTCCGTCGAGGTCTCTCCGATCCAACCGCAATATTGGTTTACCGCCGTGTATACCTTGATAAAGTCCACGCCGGGTAATTCCACCTTATTGCCTTCCGCGTCCACGGCCCATTCGATATCGAAGCTGTTCAGATCCTTGTAATCGTTCGGATGGTTATCCACGTATCCCCATGGATACGAATAGAGTACGTAGTATTTACCCGTATCACTCTCGTCCGTAGCGTTATCCTTTAACCGGGTACCGGAGAAAGTCAAGGAATTCTCTTCAATCCATTTCGGATAATAACTTTGCGTATGATATATATTTTTCGCTATATAACCGGTATTGCCTTGATTATCTTTCCATGGTACATAAGTAGCGTCACTCCATTGCTGGCCCATGTCTGGCTCGGGGATCTTGTTGGGATCTGGACGATCATAGGTAATGCGATAATTCTTGATGGTTTCCGGTTTATAGTATTCACTACCGGCCAGTTCGTACCATTCATCGTCCAGTAAGCCGTTCAGGTTCGTGTCGAAAGAGACCATGACAATACCGGGCTCGCAGCTGCCTCCCTTTTTCTCTTGATATTCCGGCAGGTCGGAATAGAAAGAGTTCCCAAGGATCATAAAGTCCTTCTTCCCTTTGACGTTGATGACCGTATGGTCGAAGCCGAAGATAACGTATCCTCCGTATCCTCCGAGGGAGATCATCACGTCATTCGTACCGGAGATATTCTCCTCTACCTTTTTCAGGATGGTTTCTTTCGTATCGCCTTCCTCGTATTCGGGCATCGTATTGACGAACTGACCCGGTGCGGGACAAAAGTCGTATACCTTGGATAGGTAAGGACTGTACTCTATATCCTCCTGCATCACCTCGAAACGAAAATCGTGCTTATAGGGGGTCTCCTTATCGATGATCTCGAAGGTCATCTGATAGGTGCCCGTATCTTTCGCAAGGAAGATATAAGAACGTTCGGTAGATACGAGAGAGTCCGTCCCGTTCCGGTGCAGTGTCCACCGATACTCGTCGCCGGTAAAGGCCGGGCTGAGTAGATAGGTTTTCATGCGGGGCAGATAATAGACATCATCGATACCCAAGCTAACCATCTGTATCTTGTCTTGGGTACAGGATAGAAATGCTAGGAAACCTGAAATGAATAGATATAAAACTTGTCTCATAACGCTGTTCTATTTATAAAGGAAAACCATATGGGCGGGGATATCCCCGGTACGTACGCCCCATTTTCGTATCCCGTTCTTATCGTAGCAATAGAGGGTCCCGCTGGATACGTAATTCTTGGCATCGGTGACGAAGATGTCTTTCGTATAGGGATGGACCATGATCCCGTATGGGATACGAATGTCTTTCTCGCTACCGTCGGTGATAAAGTTCGTGCTGATCACCTCTTTGGTACGGACATCTATGATTCCGTACGAGATGCTGTTACTCTGCGTATTCACGTTCCATTCCGTACTGTAATAGAAGAGGGAATCTCCGCTGATGCAAAGGTTGGAGCAAGGGATATTCAGGGTATCGGTAACCACCATCTCATTATATCCTTTTCGCTTTTCCAGTACATACAGGTTGGAATGTACCGTATCGTAATCTCCCCGAGAAGTTACCCATAATTTACCGTATTTATCCGCACGGATACGGTGCAGATTGATCCCTACCGGAATCTTTTGGACTTGCTTGAAACGGTTTAGTTCGATGACGGAAACCGTATTGTCGTACTCCGGGGCACGATAGCCTCCGGAATTCACTACGTAGATATATTCACCCAAAATCTCTAATTCATCCGGCTGGTAGCCGACAATGACTTTAGCGTCTATTTTCAGGCTGGTCGTGTCTACCCGATATACGGCTCCTTGTGGAGCATTCGGGTCGATTTGCACGGGGCCGACATAAGAGGTTACATAGGCGTTTCCCCGGTAAAAACGGATGTACCGGCAGTTAGGAATGTCTATTTGCGTGATCCGCTCACAAGTCCGGGCGTCCAATACTTCTACTTTATGGGAACAATTGACTACAACATATAGCTTACTTCCGTAAATCTGGATATCATTGCCTACATCGCCCAACTCCTTGACCACGTTTGGGTTCCGTTCCGAGTAGAGGTTACGGATATAATAACCGTTCACGTAATCCAGATAATCCAGCGTACATTTATTGCTTCCCATATTCCCCTCGTTCACTAAATACATCCCTTGAGGATTCGCCTCGGGGTGGATACCATCGGAGACCAGCTCGTATTCCGATGGAACTACGATCTCGATCTTACGGCAGGATGAAAAAGCGCAACCGATCAGGATACCTATTATATATAATGTATGTCTTTTCATATCTCGATCGTTAAAGACACTTTGTAATTTCGTTTCGGCATCGGATAATTCAGGATCACGTCGTAGTCTTGGCTTAACAGGTTGTTTACCTCTACGGCAGCCTTGATAAGTCCGAATTTGAATTTCAAATCTTTCGACAAGGAGATGTCGCTGGTGTACCACGGTTGCGTATAATTGTATTTGATATTTTCCTGCTGGTTATACCGCTCTCCCACATATATGAAACTATAGTTGAGGTTCCATCCCTTGAAAGAGGCTTGTGCGATGGCGGAGCCGCTATGCCAAGGGATATAAGGGATTTGATCTCCGTAATAGGTATCCGAGGGATCCGTGAAGTCTTGGGCCTTTTGATAGGTGTATTGTACGCGTAGCGTGACGAACAAATCTTTTACCGGATTGACGGTCGTTTCCGTACTGACATCTATACCTTTGATTTCTACCTTACCCAAATTCAGCATCGTCCAACGGAACTGCTGGCCTTTGGGGTAAGCGATGATCTTGTCTTTCACCTTGTTGTAATAACCATCCGCCTGTATCTTGAAGCGATAGAAAAGATGGTTCTCCCATGTTTTCGTGTAAGCGAAGCCGGCATCATATTGGGTTACGTATTCCGGGTTTAATTTGGAGTTTCCCATATCGGCGTAATACAAATCGTTGAAGGTGGGCATGCGGAAGATCCGTTTATAGAAAGCGCGTACATTAAAGTCTTGTTTCTCGAACGGCTTATAGGAGGCGAACACGGCGGGTGTGAGGATTTGCCGGGCTTCCGGTGCGGGGCCTTCTTCTACACGGTCGTTGATAAAAGTCGCCAGTCCGCTGGCCTGTAATTTTACTTTTCCTAACCGGAGCGCCGTAGCGACCGAAAGGAGGTTGGTGAAGCGTTCCGGGTAAACGAATCCATACATATCGGCGTTCATCTTGTTCCATTGCAAGTCGTAAGAAGCAGAGACATCCCAGTTCGAGAGGATGGAGTAGACATTAGCGGAAGATAGGTAAATCTCCCGTTGCTTATACAGGTTATCTACATGAATCAGCTTGTCGTCGTTGTTCACATAATGCGTACGGTAGAAAGCGTATTTCGCATTGACCTGTGTCTTGAATTTACTATTGATTTCTTTGATATAGGAGCCTTGCATGAAAGAGTTCGTATCCCATACTCGTTCGCCGCGTCGCCATACGTTGTTTACGATAGCCCCCGGGATACCTCGTTCGGAATTGTAGTTGTAGAACTTAAGATTCCAAGTACCGTCGCTCATCTTGCCATACAATCCGGCCTCTAGGCGGGTGGCGTTGATATCCCCGTTTTCCCGGACGGCGGTCGTATCGTAAGCGATCTCTCCGGCAGGGTTGATACGGCGGTAACGAAATTTGTATTTACCGCTTCCGCTTAACCATTCGGCGCTGAAAGAGGCGGCTACGTTTTCTGATATCTTATATTCGAACAGGGCCGAGGGATTGATAACGTCGAAGGAACCGACTTTCATCGTGGCACGGATATTCGTTGTTTTTCCTTCTTCGAAACGAGGACGACGAGAACGCAGATAAAGCGTACCGGCCGCACCGAAATCTTTCGCGGATTGGAAGATATCGCTCTTCTGGCCATTGTATAAAGAAATCTCCTCGATATTGTCTAAGGAATACATTCCGAGGTCTACTTGTCCGTTTTGCGCGTTGCTTAATTCGATACCGTCGTAGAAAACACCCATATGGTTCGTTCCCATGCTTCGGATGTTTACGGTCTTGATACCTCCTACGCCCCCATAGTCTTTCAATTGGACGCCCGAGAAGTAGCGTAAAGCATCCGCTACCGTGTGGCTGTTCAAATTTTGTAATTCTTTCCCCGATAGTTTTTGGGAAGGAATTACCTCTTTAAAGCTGAAACTCCGGGCCGTGACCGTAACTTCGTCCAAGTGTTGGATAGAGTCGAGTTTGCTTTGTCCATGGGACATACCTATCGCCAGCATCGATAATACGCAAGCGAGGTATCCCTTTCTAGCAAAGGATAACACCATTATTTAAAACCTGTTTAGAAAATGATTCGTACCAAGCCGCTCTGTCCTCGCGAACGACTTCTCCCTAACTGGCAGGTCTTCTGACTGACTCCCATCCCGAAAGCCTTCCCGATATATATCCTTATATACCAGTGGCGAAAGTGTTTCCGGAATGTTTGAAATAGAGCTTCACAGCAACGGGACTGTTCAGGAATTACACCTGATTCCCATTTAATCCGTAACCCCGGTTGGGTGAAACGGAACCAATTCGGGACAAAGGTATGAAATCTTGTTAATATCCGGGCTATAATTGGAGAATTTCCTTAAATGAAAGGGTTGTACTTGTATGTTACGATTTCCTTTTTATTTAAAGAAGCTTGTACGTCAATTAACCGTTGGTTGCTGCTTCCCCGGAATAAAAGGCTCTCATCCCGAAGGGTTTGTTTGTAGCGGCCATCTACCAATACGTCGATATAGGATAATAAGGCGGCTTGTGCCGGGTTCTTTATCAGGTCCTCGAATTTATATCCCGTGTAGCACCAGATCGTCTTTTGGCTTTTTGCCTTGATCGCCTTGGCTACCTCGGTGAAGCCTTCCGGTTGGAACATGGGATCTCCTCCACTGAAGGTGACGTTGGCGAATTCGTCAGCCAGCACTTTCTCCACGATCTCTTCCGTTCTTACTTTCTTCCCTTTATGGATGTCCCATGATTCGGGGTTGTGGCAACCCGGGCATTTGTTCGGGCAACCCGCCGCATAGATGGCGGTCCGGAATCCCGGACCGTCTACGGTGGTATCTTCGATGATATCTATGATAGACAACATGGTAATTGAAAATTGACAATTGAAAATTAGTTGTGGGTGATGCGGTCGTTTAGCTCGGATAGCTTGGCGTTGTTCCAACGGTCGGTGGTTCCTACCAAGTAACCGGTGATGCGTTGAAGTTTGTCCAAGTGTTTGCTGCCGCATTTCGGGCAGGCTTCCAGATTCGGGGTGGAGTTCTCGTAGCCACAATCCAGACAACGGTTACGATTATGGTTTACGGAACCGTATCCGATATTGTATTTATCCATCATATCCACGACACGCATGATCGCTTCGGGGTTATGGGTAGCGTCGCCATCCATCTCTACGTAAAAGATATGGCCGCCACGAGTCAAATCATGATAAGGAGCTTCCACTTCGGCTTTATGACGGGCACTGCACTTATAATATACCGGGACGTGATTAGAGTTCGTATAATAATCCCGATCCGTGATACCGGGGAGCGATCCGAACTTCTTACGATCTTTTCCCGTGAACTTGCCGGACAAGCCTTCAGCCGGAGTTGCCAGTACGCTATAATTGTGTTGGTATTGCTCAGAGAATTGGTTGGCGCGATCCCGGATATACGTAACGATCCTTACGCCTAAGGCCTGCGAATCCTCATCTTCGCCATGATGCTTCCCGGTAAGGGCTACCAAGCATTCGGCCAGTCCGATAAAGCCGATGCCCAAGGTGCCTTGGTTGATAACGGAGGCAATCGAATCGTTAGGCTTCAATTTTTCTGAGCCTAACCACAAGGAAGACATCAACAACGGGAATTGCTTCGCATAAGCGGTTTTCTGGAACTCCATACGCTCATGCAACTGACGAGCCGTAAGTTCCAGCATATGATCTAGTTTAGCGAAAAATAGGGCGATACGCTCTTCCTTATTCTCCACCTGCATGCACTCGATAGCCAATCGTACGATATTGATCGTCGAGAAAGATAGATTACCTCGTCCGATAGAAGTCTTCGGTCCGAAACGATTCTCGAATACACGGGTACGGCATCCCATGGTCGCTACCTCGTGGATATAGCGCTGAGGATCGTCCGCATTCCAATCTTCGCTTTGGTTGAAGGTCGCGTCGAGATTCAAGAAGTTCGGGAAGAAACGACGGGCGGTGACCTTGCAGGCCAATTGGTAAAGATCGTAGTTACGGTCTTCCGGCAGATAGCTTACGCCTCGTTTCTTTTTCCATATCTGGATCGGGAAGATAGCGGTCTCGCCGTTACCTACGCCTCTGTAAGTACTTTTTAATAACTCCCGGATGATGCAACGACCTTCCGCCGAGGTGTCGGTTCCATAATTGATGGAGCTGAATACCACTTGGTTGCCTCCACGGGAATGGATTGTGTTCATATTATGGATAAAAGCCTCCATCGATTGGTGTACACGGCTTACCGTGCGGTTGATGGCATGTTGTATAACCCGTCTATCACCGCTTAATCCATCCAAGGTCTGTGTCAGGTAATCGTCGATAGGCTTATTATATAAGTGGGAGAAATCCTGCCCGTATAAATCCTCTAAGGTCTTTACTTCCTCGATAAAGCTATTACGTACGTAAGGTGCTAGGTAGAAATCGAACGCCGGTATCGCCTGTCCGCCATGCATCTCGTTTTGGGCGGTCTCTAGAGAGATACAGCCAAGGATACTTGCGGTTTCGACTCGTTTAGCCGGACGTGATTCGCCATGACCGGCGGAGAACCCGTATTTCAGGATGCGATCCAACGGGTGTTGTACGCAGGTCAAGCTTTTAGTCGGATAATAATCTTTATCATGAATATGGAGATAGTTGTTTGATACGGCTTCCTTGACCTCCTCGCTCAATAAATAGTCATCGACAAACGGCTTGGTGGTCTCGCTGGAGAATTTCATCATCATGCCGGCGGGTGTATCGGCGTTCATATTCGCGTTCTCACGGGTGATATCGTTGGATTTGATATTGATAATCTCCAAGAACATATCCCGTGTTTTCGCCTTGCGGGCTACGCTTCGCTGATTTCGGTAAGCGATATATTTCTGCGCTACGTCCTTCCGGCTACTGGCCATCAATTCCAGTTCCACGGCATCTTGAATCGCCTCTACGGTCATTTGAGGTTCTCCCTTGAATGAGATATGATCTGTGATCTGGCGAATCAGTTGCATATCTTCTCCCTTGTCTGTATGCAACATGGCTTTACGGATAGCGGTTACTATCTTCTCCTCGTTGAAGCCAACGATACGCCCGTCCCGTTTAACAACTGTCTGTATCATGATGTCGATTAATTTGTGATTGATTATGCGTGCAAAGGTATCTTATTACTCCATATGATTTTCTTTTTGGAAAACTTTTTGCTGATTAAATTATGTTAAGGTGTTAATTTATAGTTTGTTGTAAAAAGTTTTGGAAAACTTTGTGTCTTGTGCGATTATTTCTGTTTTCCTTTTTGGCGATGTTGTGTGTTATAAGCTTCTCTTTGTAAAGCTTTTAAAGAACATAAGCCGGGATATATTTTTGTTTATATAAAATAATTTATACTTTTGCCCCCGTTTTGGTGATGACGTAAAACCATCCGGTTTCGTCATAAAGAGGGAATCCGGTGTGAATCCGGAGCAGTGCCCGCTACTGTAAGCTTTTGTAAAGTAGAAAACATTTCTCATACCACTGTCTGCGAAAGGCGGGAAGGTCGTTTTCTAAGAGGTAAGTCAGGAAACCTGCCAAATGTTTTTATTACTGTTTTTCTCGGGGTCAGGAAAGCGGAAATATACATAATAACAAATCGTTTATGAGAAGAAAGTGTTTGTGCGCGGCTTTAGCTGTAAGCTGTGTGATAAACGTATCACTTGCGCAGGTGCGTTTACAGGGTAAAGTCGTGGATGAAAGTAATGAGCCGATCCCGGGTGCGAATATCCGTGTGTCGGAATCATTAAATGGTACAACTACGGATGCGGGCGGAAAATTTGAGCTGAACCTTCCGGATGGCAACCATCGTATTCGTGTGACTTACCTTGGCTATGAACAGGGCGTGTATCAAACGGATCACTCGGAAAAAGATGTCGTTATTAAGTTGAAAGAAAAGTATGTGAATATCGATCAAGTGGTGGTAACCGGTACCGGTTCGCATCGCCGCATGAGTAATTCCCCTATTCCCGTGAAAGTGCTTACCGGAAAAGACTTGAAAGAGGCGAGCGTAACCAATTTCCAAGATGCGATGACCAAGCTGAATCCGAGTATCGTATTTATGGAAAACGGACAGGGGGCTACGATGAATATGAACGGATTGACAGAGAAGTACGTGGTTATCTTGGAAAACGGTAAGCGTTTGGCCGGCGATGATACCTATTCCCGTATCGATATGTCTAACGTAAAGCGGGTAGAGATCTTGAACGGGGCCGCTTCCGCTTTGTATGGTAGCGACGCGATCGCCGGCGTTATCAATATCATCACGGATGATTCCCGCAATAAGGTGAACGTGACGAGCAATAGCCGTTATGGTAGCAAGAACCAATTCTTGCAGTCGGTCAACGCGGACGTGAATGTAGGGAAGTTCGGTTCATATACTTCTTATCAATATCAACGGGCCGATGGTTGGCAATTAAATCCCTATACGGAGAGTAAAGGCGAGTTGGTTCCTACCAATAAGCAAGCTTCCGAGGGATTTCACCGGAACGTGATCAACCAACGTTTCACGTACGACGCTACGGATCGTTTGTCTTTTTATGTGCGTGGTACTTTCTTCGGACGTTCCAGCGATCGTCCGATGCCGATGGATAAAGTGAATACGACCAACTATGATATGAGAAGAGAGACGTTTACTTATGGGGCGGGCGCTCAGTACATGATTAATAAGAACTCTTATTTGAACGCTGATTATCTGTCGGACAATCATAGTACGTATAAGGATTTCTTTGATGGAAAGAAAAGCGGAGAGAGTGATATGACGAAACGGATTCATTACCATAACTTGAATGTCAAGGGAATCTTTCGTTTGGGCAAATATAATAAGCTTTCGGCTGGTACGGAGTTCATTAAAGAGTTACTGAGTAGCGAGACGGATAACATAGCGGGTAAAAGTATGTACACGACCGCGCTTTATGCTCAAGACGAGATCAATATCAATGAGCATTTCCAAGCGTACGCGGGTTTGCGCTATATTTACCATGAGAATTTTAAGAGTTATGCGACTCCTAACGTGGCTTTGCTGTATAAGGTAGGCGGTTTTAATTTCCGCGGATCGTATGCGGCTGGTTTCCGTACACCTGAATTGAAAGAGTTGTATACGGAATCGGAGAAGAAAGCGTCCGGAGCGACTCGCCTTACGATCGGTAATCCGGATCTGGACCCGGAGAAGAGCGACAATTTCACGTTGAGCGCTGAATATACGATGAGGTATTTCTCTTTGTCCGTGTCCGCTTTTATGAATAACGTACGTAGCTTGATTAACTATAAGATATTGGATACGGCGGAACGGGATGCTTATAACACCGCCCATGGTACGGATTATGATGAGATACAGATGCGTGCGAATATCGATAAAGCGAAGATCAAAGGTATTAACGTAACCTTCAATAGTTATCTGGGAGCGGGCTTTACCTTGAATGGTGGCTATAGTTTCATGGATGGAAAGAACGTATACGAGGATGAGCCTTTGGATAAGACCGTTAAACATAGTGGTACGGTAGCGGCTATGTGGTCTCATACTTGGAATAAGTATAAGCTGAACGTGAATTTTAATGGACGCATCCAAGGGGAACGTTATTCTACTTCTTATGGATACGCACCGAAATATTCCTTGTGGAATCTCAATACGAGCCATACGTTTAGAGCTGGCGATTTCTTGTTGGAACCGGGAGTAGGTATCGAGAACCTTTTTGATTATGTAGACGATCGCCCCTTTAATTACAATTACGCTACATTGACCCCGGGCCGTACCTATTACGTCAGCCTTCTGGTCCGTTTCAAGCAGTAAACTGTCACATGTCAACTATCAACTAATATAATAATGTATAGGGGATTTTTACGATCCATGTTTGTTTGTTCACTCCTGCTTGGGTTCGCCTGTTCATTATGGGCGAAACCCGGGCGGGAGTTTTACGCTTCCGATATCCGGGAGAGCATGGAAAAGGGAGATAAGTTAGCGATCTTGATGGTACATTTCGGGAGTGCTTACCCGGAAGCTCGTACCCAAGTACTCGATGTGATGAACAAGCGTGTCAAGGAGGCTTTCCCAGACGTGGAAGTCCGGCAGGCTTATAGCGCCCGTAGCGTAGTGAGTCGGTTGAGGGCGCAAGGTGTTTGGGTTCAGTTGCCGGCGGATGCCTTGGTAGAGTTGCGTGATCAAGGGTTTACCCATGTAATTATCCAACCGACTATCATTATAGAGGGTGTGGAGATGGAAGCGATCCGTAAAGAGGCGGAACAGCGGAAAGGTTTGTTTAAGGATTTGCGTGTAGGTAATCCCTTGTTATATGATGATACTGATTATGAGGCGGTGATGAAAGCGGTTTCCTCACCTTCTGGAGTGACTAAAAATGGGGCAAAGTTATTGGTAGCGCACGGAACTTATCATGCTAGTAACTCGGCTTATGCGAAATTGGGGTATATGTTCCAGACCAAAGGAATGAAAGATTATTATACCGGAACCCGTGAGGGTTTCCCTACGATCGAGGATGTGGGTGAACAAATGCGCCAAGCCGGTCATAAGCGTGTGCAGTTGATCCCTTTTATGTTCGTACTGATTCGAGGTACGGAAAATACGGTTACGGATTTCTGGCAGAAAGGGCTACGTCAACAGGGGTTCGATGTGGATATTTATTTGAAGCCTTTAGGTGAGAATCCGGCGATCCGGTCTTTATTTATCGATCACATTCGTTTCGCCATGAAATATAAACGGGCGACGATTTTTGATCGAAAGAAATTATATACACACTGAACAATTGAGAATTGAGAATTGAAAATTGGTTCAGTAAGTACTCCCTAATTTTCAATTCTCAATTTTCAATTATTTACTGGTAGTCTTCTCCGGTTTCCCAAGCCTCCGCATCATTATATAATGCTTTTAGATGGTTCACCCAGATCTGACGAACAGCGTCGTAATCGCCTAAGCCTATGATCTTACAGTTCTCTAAACTTCCGTTATGGCTTTCTTCCGTGTCGATCTTGAAGCCCATCTTCAAAAGTTTTAGTCTCCAGCAAGCGTCGGCGTTAGGAGCGGCAGCGCTGAAATCATCACCCTCCTCGATACCCCAAAGGTCATTATGCGCATGGTCTCCGGCGATAGACATGAACGGAGCTAAGGAGATCGTGATCTCTTCCGGTTTTAAGTTATGATCCTCGCAGTATTTGGTAAGTTTGGAATAGACACATTCCTCATTAGGTTCGCCTTCTTCCGGCCAGAACAACATATCTCCGTAATCAACGGTACCTACGAATACATTTTTGTTAGCGGCCAAGGCTTGCATAGCCTCTTCTGTTTCCGTGTATTTCGTATTTGCGTTATAGTTTTTATCCGGGTTACCATGTCCCATTAATAAAAGGATGTTCTTGTTATCAGCCAATTTATCACTGTAGTGGCTGTATAGGACTTTCGCTACGGCTTCCACATCATCCTCGTCGTATACCAAACAAGGGCTTTTTACGACTTGAACACTCGGGAAAGACTCGATCATGAATTTCTTCTTCACGTCCGTATTCATCAAGCTTAGGTATTCCTCACCCGGGATGATGTGTAAGGACTGTACCGCTACCTTCTTGTAACCGGCATTTCCTAGGGCTTGTAACCAAAGGTCCGGTTGATAACGTGCGATACCTGTCTCTGCCTCTACACGATTCACACAAGTACGGGAGGTAAATGACAAATAGATGTCCGCATCGGGAAATGCGTTTTGGAAATCGGCCAGTGTAGCGTCGTATGTCTTGATAGACTCTTTGAATGTGCTACCGAATGTACACAACAAGATCGCCGTGTCATGTTTCTTACTTGCCTTTACGACTTCTTCCGCAGGGTTTGCGGTATTGTCGTCGTCTCCATCATCACAGGAGGTAAAAACTGCGCTTGAGGCAAATAGACTCGCCGCAAGCAAAAGGTACTTAAATTTGTTCATCGCATTTAACTTTTAAGATTGTTTATAGTTTATGTTTATTCTGAAATTTCACGATAAAGGAGGCGTACCAAGTCCGTCCGGGAGACGTAGTTCCACGATGGCGTCCGAACGGGGTACGATCCACATAATCGAAGATATTATCGATACCGACATTGATATCTAGGTTCCATTTTTTCTTTTTCAATACGTTATGACGGGTATTCAATCGCCATAGCTGATAACTTTTTCCATCACCGTCTGTGATATAAAAGCGGGTGGATTGGTATCGGCCGAACAAGGTGACATCCAATTTATACTTTTTCCACGCATGGTTCCATGCTAGTTTCCAATTGGTATTATGGAATGAGGTTCCATTGATCGGGGTGTAGAGCATATAATTCGGGTCGGCCGGATCATCCGTATATTGTGCTTTGGTATCCGTATAGCTATAGCCTCCACCAATAGCCAAGGAAGATAGGATTTGATAGGTGAGCGATATATCTCCTCCGAAAGAGCGGGCTTTGGATAAGTTCTTGTGTTGCATGCTGGCCTCGATCTCATCCAATCGGTCTTCGGCGCTTGTCGGGATCTCGGTCAAGGCGATCATGTTCTTGATACGGTTGTAGAACCCTGTTACCGTGATCTGCAGGTTCGACGCGTGATATTCCACGCTCGCCGAATAATAATTGGACTTTTGCGGTTTTAAATCCTTATTACCATAATAATGTTTCCACGGGCCGCCACCGATCTGCGTGATATAATCATCGTGCAACTCCTTTAAGGTAGGAGCCTTAAATCCATTTGAGTATGTGGCTCGGATATTGAAGTCGCCTAGTTTGTACATGGCGGAGACTTTAGGGGTAAACGTAGCCCCGAACTCTTGGTGCACGACGAAGCGCCCACCTACCGTCACATTCAACCGATCCGTCGGGTTCCATTCGTCTTGTACATAAGCGGAAGCCGTAAATACGGAGGCTTTCCCGTTCTCGATACGCCGGGGGGATTTCAAATGATCGTATTGATATTCGAGTCCGGCGCTTAGGATATTGTTTTCCCCGAGGGTGGAATACGCTTTTGGCTTGTCCAAGGAAACGTTGTTGAGAGGTTTCCAGAATATGTTCCCCCGGATAACGAGTAATACGTAAACCCGTCTCCGGATCGAAGAAGTTCGTGACATCTTTATGATGGTAATTATAGAAATAGCTATAGTTACCATAAGTTAGGTCTACCGAAAGAAAATTCAGTCCTCCCAATGCGTATTTAGCTCCTCCGGCCACATCGAAGTTCCGGTAGAATTGATCATAGGTATAATACTTGAATGTGCCGTGTGGACGATAATTCCATTTCTGGTAAAAAGAGCCATCGGCCGAAAGGCTCAGCCGGTCGTTCACTTTGTAGGTTAAGTTCTCCCTTAACGTAAAGTTCGTGGATCGGTTTACGGTTCGTGTCACGGTTCCATTCATTACCTCGTGATGGTCCCATTCTTGGGTCGTATTTCGCCTGCCGTCCGTATGGGTCGTACTAAGTGAGGTGGTGGAATTCACTCTCTTATGCCCAAAGCCGATTTGTACGCTTTCCAATATATCTCCATACGATCCGACACGAGTCGTATTCGATAGGCTCACTTTATCCCGGTTCTTTTTCGTGATAATATTGATAACACCGGCGATAGCGTCCGAACCATACAGGGAAGAGGCGGCACCTTTTACGATCTCGATACGTTCGATATTGGCGGGGTTGATAATACTCAAGTCGTTTTGTCCGCCGGTATCTCCGTTGATCCGTTTGCCATTGATAAGGATCAAGATGTAATCGTTGCCTAATCCGTTCATCTGGATGCCACTACCCATGTCGCTCGGATTAAAGGTGATGGAAGCGTTCAGCCCTTCCAGAATATCTTGCAACTGCGTCCTTGGTAACTGTCAAGGGCTTTGCCAGTGATTACCTCTGTTTGCACAGGGGCGTCTTTCAGATAGTGTTCGGTACCCGTACCGGTGACCACGACCTCGTTCAATAGCACGGAAAGTTCCTTCGGATCTTTCAATATGCTTTGGGCGCATACCGATTGTATGCACAAAGCTAAAATAGCAGATGCTAAAAGCCTCATATAGTGTTTTATTGGTTCACGAAATAAAACAGCAAGCTTCTATTGATAATGTCTCAAAAAATAAACTGAATTGTTTTTTGTATGACACGTGCTCTTATCCTGAAAGCTTGATGTTATTGTAAGACTTTAGCAGGTATTCTGGCTCTCCTTTGGTTAGAAACCTTCCCATTCCAACTTAGGAACAGTGGTTTTTGAACTTCTAACCAACTTCATGAGGATTACAGCTGCAGGAACAGCTCCGGATTCACACCGGATTCCCTCTCACCAAACTATGTGATAGCTTGATTACTAAAATCGGAGGCAAAGATATGAATGTTTTCTAATATTTAGAAAATATATATGAAAAAGTTTTTTTGTAAGGTATGATATGTCTGTCCACTTCTATTAAGGAGAAAGAATATTTACATCATAAAGAAGATATCGGTAAATGTAATTGGCTGACAATTCGTAAGTAATACTGTTTGTCGAATCTTACTTCAAGCCTCTCGATTGATAGATCCTTTCTTTGGCCTCATTTATTTTCTGAAACTTCTCGTTGGCGGCCTTGCGGATGTCTTCTCCCAAACTGGCTACTTTGTCCGGATGATGCTTGACGGCCATCCGGCGATAGGCGGCACGGACTTCCTCGTCTGTGGCGGTCGGTTCTATCTCTAACACCTTGTAGGCATCGTCCAAGGAACTTCCTTTTAGGTTCAACATGGATTCGACTTCTCTATCAGACATTCCCATCGCCATCGCTACCTCTTTCAAGGCATTGATCTCGGCTGCGCACACATTCCCGTCACTCTTAGCGATCTCGGCGAGGAACGCAAGCAATTGCAGCCGCTCCTCATAACTTAGGTTGTATGCGATCTGGGTTCCGCATTCCCGGATGGTATTCTTGAATCCCATGTTGTTCTCCTGATCCATGCGTTTGGCTTGGTCGAAAAGCTTTAGCAATATCTCCTCACCTTGGCTTACGGCGATCTCGCCGAAGTTTCTCCGAAGGAATTGACGGACGTATTCCATCTCGCTATGCATGATCTTCCCGTCGGCACGGATGATATAGGATGCCATAACCAACATGGAGAAAAGGAAACTGTTACGTTCCCCGGCGTATGGGTCTCTTCGTATATATTCATCATCGTAATTGGTGCCGCCACCGAAAGACTGCCCCGTCATATTTGCCCCTTCCTCGAAGAAAGAGCCTAATATAATGCCGGCTAGAGCGCCTAGCGGTCCGAACGCCATAAATCCCAAGACGCCACCTATCCATTTCCCGATACCCATATTCCTGTTTATCTTATTTGTTGATTACCGATATGCAATATTCGTAAAAAAACGGGAGATATGCAAATGTGAAAGGCGGGTGTGTGAAGCATACCCGCCTTGCGGTTATTTGGAGAGTTGGATCTTGAATGTTTTCTCATTTATCCGGATGACATACGTACCGAAGGGCAATCCCTCGTAGCCCTGTAAGCCTACTTGCTTTTGGTAGCGTACAATCTTTCCATTGAGTGCGATCACCATCACTGGCTGTAGGCTGGGAGTGTAAACAAATAGAACTCCACCTCGGGAAGTGATTTGCGGATCCGTTTTGTGAGAATCGATGGAGGTTGGTATCTCAGGTTCCCCCGGCGTAGGATCTATGGGGGTTTCCGGATCGGTCCCCGCATCTACTGCTTCTGCCAAAAGGATTTCGATGAAGCCAGCATCCAGATAGCCCCCTTTCTCCGGGGTAGGCACGATCGTTTCCCCAAGGACGGCTGTCATCTCTTCTGCTTCGATGAGACAAGAAGAGAGACTGCCTCCGGTGAGGCTTTGCGCATACGCATGGTTCAAGCCGCAGATGGCTATGAATACGAATATGAGTTTCTTCATGATTAATAACCTCCGTTTTGTGTCAGGTTGGGATTTCTATCCATTTCTTCTTGTGGTATGGGCAATAGGGCTTTGTAAGCATCCATATTGAAATATTTTGCGCTATAGTTTAATATATTCAGATAGAGATTGCCTCGTTTGTAAGTCGAATGATAGTTGTTCATATATTCTTCCATCAAGGAAGCCTCGGTGATTTGTGCCGTTGGATTCAACTTCCAGTCTGCGATCTTCTTGATGAAAGCCAAGATGCCGCTTTTCGCTTGAATGGCAGAAGCTGCTTGCCAATTCCCTTTTAATAACTGGGCCTCATAGAGCAGGATTTGGATATCTTTGGCGGTTAGCTCTCCTTCTTTCGATAATGAAGAGACTCCTTGTGCTTCTGTGAAGTCTGTGATTATGGCATCAAGAACGTCTGAACGATCTGATTGGGTAACGTTAGCAGATTCTGAAAAGGACAAGGTTTTCAGTACTAAGGGGACACGCCCGAACCAAGAGGTCAACATCAAATGAGCATAAGCTCGGATGGCTTTGGCTTGCTTGATGGCATTGGTCTTTACGTTTTCGGTGATATCTGAACTTGTGTTTTGGGCAAGGCCTTCCAATAGATTGTTACATCGATTGATTGTTTCATAAGGTATCTGCCATAGACTTGTTAGCATACCTCCAGAATTAGGTGTATATGTCTAATTCTCAAATTCATTAAAAGGAGTTGTGATATCCGGAGATCTCTTGTTCATGAAATCAATATCGATTTCTGTATTTAGAAGGTTATAATCATCCCAGGGACTGTCAGAATTAGGATCGATTATGGTAGCAATAGATGCTAAAATATCATCGTCTGTTTTCCAATGACTTTCAGGATAAACCCCGGTTTCTCTTACTTCATATATGAATGGATAGCTTTTGGTTTCATTATATTTGTTTTTGAAGACTATAGTACATGAATAGTGAGCTTCTGGAGTATATTGCTTCGGGGGAAGAATACTTAGTGTTAAAAGTCTACCGAATGGTCCGGATTTTAAGCCGCAATCGTTATTAAATGAAATGTCGGATGGTAATCCAAGGATTTCCATAGTTACCTCTTGGTCTGTATCATCTAGATATTTCACGAAAAAATTACTGCTTGTGGGATTGTAAAGCGTTGAGGAAAGGGATGCTTTCCCTGTTAAAATCATAGCGCTGTTGTTATCATTTGGTAATACCCAAAAATCATGCTTCTTCTCGGTTTCGCTTCCTACCGTTCCCGCTCTCTCCGCATACAGCGCATACGGAACGGAGAGCATTTGTGACGTTGACATCTCCTTATAATTGCCCCCTCCATCTGTGTCCATGCTGATCCGAAGGTAATAGGGGGATTGGCTCCAATCAATCTCGGTGAAGATACCGTTTATCGCTGTTCCGTTTCCGATTTGTAGATTGACTACCCCATTCTTGGCTGTCGTTGTATGGTGCGTTTCTCCATAAACGGTTGTACCGGATGCGCTCCCTTGTACGATTTCTATTTTAATTCCGACTTCCTTGTCTGATATAGGATTGCCTCCGGCATTTCGTGCTACCGCTTGGAAGTTCATTGCCTGTGGTGATTGGGCGTAAGAAAACAGGCTGCTTAATAACATTGCTACCCCAAGTAACCATTTGTTCATGATTGCATTTGATTTAAGTTGTCAACCTGTCCCTTCGGCTGAACGATATTAATAAAAAAGCGGGGACCATCGGCTATTACCGTATTTGGGGCTCTGGACTGCCTACGAGTTGATAATGGCACAATGATCCCGCGCCCTATGTCGATATATGTCTTCCCATAAGGGAGGTATATAACAAACACAAGCGCAGGAGCCATTTGGTCTATTATCCCAACTCATTAGAATTGTCCAGATTCCAAATACGGGATAATATCGAAACGCTTCTACGTTATTTTCTCAATACAATGCCAAAGGTCGGAATATTTCTTGGAAGAATGAAATATTTAATCGATAATAAGAAAATGCCGTTCAAGTAAGGGACACACCCGGAAGGATTATAGAGCCGCCTCCTATCTATACACCATCTTCTATAAGGACGGGTCGGGCAATTGTGTCGCAGATGGACGCTCCGGGATGTGTCCTTTCCGCAAGTTGAACGGAATGAGTTGCGGTATATATTTTCACATCGGGGGCTATCATCACGTTGTTACCGATAATGATATTGTTATTATCGAGGAACGTACAGTTCTTGTCATTGTTGAGCCTTACTCTTTGTTTGAGCCAATTATTACGACAAGGTAACGCAAGCAAGAATAGGCAGCTTCAAATTGATATGCCTTCAAGCATACGCAAAGTTACACAAAATAGCTGAGAACACGAACAAACGAAATGTATAAAAACTGTACTTGCCTGTTGACTCTACAAAAAGTAAGGCTTTTTCATTTAACATCTCATTTAAGTGGAGCTTCTTGTAAATTTTAGCATGCGCTATTGTTTTCGGTGGAAGGATTCAGGAAAACACGTACGACCTTTCCAGAAAACACGTACGACTTTTTTCAAAAACATGTATGTGTTTTCGCAGAAAGATTATCCTGTTTTTTTAATGTTGATTTTTAATGCTTTATGCATAAGCTTCTCTTGTGAGCTTATTGTACGGAATTTTACTTGGGATCCGTGTATTCCGTATATTCCGGCCTGGCTGAAGTGGATAGTTAAATAAAAAATACTATCTTTGCCCCCGAATCGGTTCCGCATATACCATTCGGGTATGTGGATTAAAAGGGAATCGGGTGTAAATCCCGGACAGTCCCGCTGCTGTGAAGCTCCGAAGAACATCTTGAAACAACACTATCGCCACTGGTTCTAGCGACCGGGAAGGCCTCAAGATGGGAGTCAGTCAGAAGACCTGCCATTCATTAAAGGCTGTTTTTGCTCGAGGGATTAGGAAAGCAGTACGAAAAGAATAAGAATCAATAGTTAATGATTTATGGAGAATTTATGTCCTCGTGGCGACATGATCCGTAAAGTGCTTGTTGCGAATCGAGGTGAGATCGCTATCCGTGTGATGCGCTCATGTAAGGAGATGGGGATTCGCACTGTTGCCGTATATTCGGAGACCGATCGTACCGCTCGGCATGTAATGTATGCGGATGAGGCAGCCTTGATAGGCCCGGCGGCTTCCAAGGAAAGTTATTTGAATATAGACAATCTGATCGCTGCGGCGAAACGGCACCATGCCGATGCGATACATCCCGGTTATGGTTTCTTGTCGGAGAACGCGGACTTCGCACGCCGTTGTAAGCAAGAAGGATTGATATTTATCGGTCCGTCAGCGGAGACGATGGAAGCGATGGGAGATAAGATCGCCGCACGCAAACGCATGATCGCCGCAGAGGTTCCTGTGGTTCCCGGTACGGAGCAACCGTTGCAAAGTGCGGAAGAAGCGCTTCGGGTTTGCGAAGAAATTGGTTTCCCTGTTATGCTGAAAGCTTCTATGGGAGGTGGAGGAAAAGGGATGCGCCTGATACATGAGAAGGGCGAGGTTGTCGAGGCTTATCATACGGCTCGTTCAGAATCGTTGTCCTCATTTGGTGATGATACGGTATATATAGAGAAATTCGTAGAGGAGCCGCATCATATAGAATTCCAGATATTGGGAGATAACCATGGTAATGTCATTCATCTATTTGACCGGGAATGTTCGGTTCAACGTCGTAACCAGAAAATAGTAGAGGAAAGCCCGTCTCCATTCCTAACAGCGGACTTACGTAAAGAAATGGGGGAAAAGGCTGTGGCTGCGGCTAAAGCGGTTCATTATTCCGGAGCGGGAACGATAGAGTTCCTTGTAGATAAGGACCGCCATTTTTATTTTTTGGAAATGAATACCCGGCTACAAGTAGAGCATCCTATCACGGAAGAAGTGGTAGGGGTGGATTTGGTAAAGGAACAAATCCGTATCGCCAATAATGAGGTTTTGCATCTTCGTCAAGAAGATCTTTTCCAACGAGGACATGCCATCGAGTGCCGGATCTGTGCGGAGGATACGGAAAATAATTTCATGCCTTCCCCGGGTATTATCCGGCAATTAACGGAACCGAATGGTATCGGGGTACGTATCGATAGCTATGTATATGAAGGGTATGAGATTCCGGTCTATTATGACCCTATGATCGGTAAATTAATCGTATGGGCAACGACACGTGCGTATGCGATCGAGCGTATGCGCCGGGTTCTATATGAATATAAAATCACGGGCTTAAAGACGAACCTCAGTTATTTGAAACGTATCATGCATAATCCTGATTTCGTGAAAGGGGAATATAATACATTATTTATCGCTAAGAATGCCCGGATGCTACAACGGTCTAACGGTAATAACGAGGAAATCGAGAATATCGCCATGATCGCCGCTTATATGGATTATTTGATGAATTTAGAGGAAAATACTTCTACCCAATTGGTGGATACACGTCCTATCAGCCGTTGGCGGGAGTTTGGTTTACAAAAAGGTGTCTTACGGATTTAACGGGTATTGGTTATGGAAATACATATCGGAAATCGTGTGGCCGATGTGACATTGGTCAGTAAAGAAGGGAATAAAGTCCGGCTTTCTATCGACGGGAAGCCGTATGATGTGGATATCGTGATGACGGAGAACGGCAGTTGTTCTGTCTTGCACGATGGGAACTCATTTAACGCGGAGATCATCTCCGGAGAAGATCATCGGAGTTATGACGTGAATATGTTCTACCGTTCCTATCATGTGGATATCGTAGATACCCAAAAGAAATATTTGCGTATGCGTAAAAGTGCGGAAGAGAAGCAAGATGACAAGATTGTCGCCCCGATGCCGGGTAAAGTCGTGAAAATACCTGTGCGGAAAGGAGATCGCTTGGAAACGGGGGATACCGTGGTCGTACTTGAGGCGATGAAGATGCAGAGTAACTATAAGGTAAGCTCAGCATGCGTGGTAAAAGATATATTGGTATCCGAGGGAGATTCCGTTGATAACAATCAAGTGCTTATGACTTTAGACCTATTAAAAGATGATTCATATGAATAACGAGCAATTATATAAAGATTTTGAGGCTTTGAATAAAGAGGCCTCGTTGGGAGGAGGATTGAATCGCATTGAGAAACAACATGCTTGCGGGCGTATGACCGCCCGTGAACGAATTGAGATGCTGTTGGATAAAGGGACTTTCAATGAGCTGGATAAATTCGTGGTGCATCGGTGTACAAACTTCGGGATGGATAAGAATAAGATTCCCGGTGATGGAATGGTAAGTGGTTATGGAAAGATCGATGGTCGTTTGGTATTTGTTTACGCTTATGATTTTACCGCATACGGTGGGACCTTGAGTGCCACGAATGCCGCTAAGATCGTGAAAGTGCAACAATTAGCCTTAAAGAACGGAGCGCCGATCATCGCCTTGAATGACTCGGGGGGTGCCCGGATTCAAGAAGGGGTGAATAGCTTGGCTGGTTATGCTTCTATCTTTTACCAAAATACGATGGCCTCGGGAGTCGTTCCCCAATTATCGGCTATTTTGGGGCCTTGTGCGGGGGGCGCTTGTTATTCCCCGGCTTTGACCGATTTTATTTTTATGGTCAAAGAGCAAAGTCATATGTTTATCACGGGGCCGGATGTCGTAAAGGCGGTGACTCACGAGGTGATCGATAAGGAAGAGCTGGGCGGGGCGCAGGTACATAGCGGAAAAAGCGGGGTCGCACATTTTGTGTGTGATACGGAAGAGGAGACTTTGATGAGTATCCGGGAACTTCTGAGTTTCCTGCCTTCTAATAATATGGAAGACGCTCCAGTTATAGCTTGTGCTGACGATGTGCGTCGGGTAGAAGAGTCGTTGCAGCATGTGATTCCGGAAGATCCTAATGTCCCTTATGACATCAAGGATATTATAGAGCCGATAGTGGATAATCATTACTTTTTCGAGGTTATGCCTCATTTCGCTCGCAATATTGTAGTGGGATTCGCTCGTTTGGGAGGCCGTACCATAGGTATCGTAGGGAACCAACCTGCCTTTTTAGCGGGAGTCTTGGATATCGATGCTTCTGATAAGGCCGCACGTTTCATTCGCTTCTGCGATTGCTTCAATATTCCATTGATCACGTTCGAGGATGTGCCGGGCTTCTTGCCGGGCTGTACGCAAGAACATGCGGGAATTATACGCCACGGGGCAAAAATTGTCTACGCTTATGCGGAGGCCACGGTTCCCAAAATCACGTTGATTACCCGGAAGGCTTACGGGGGAGCCTATATCGTAATGGCAAGTAAGCCTACCGGTGCCGATATAAACTTGGCATATCCGATGGCTGAGATTGCGGTGATGGGGGCTGAAGGTGCCGTGAATATATTATACCGGAAAGCCAACGATGAGGAGAAGAAACAAGCAATTCGTGAATACACCGAGAAATTCTCAAATCCTTACCGGGCAGCCGAGCAAGGATTTATAGATGAAGTCATACAACCTAGAGACACACGTTTTAAATTGATTCAGGCGTTGGAAATGGCGAAAAATAAGAGCCAGAGTAATCCTCCTAAAAAACATGGAAATATTCCCTTGTAGTAATTATTATTTAAGGAAAATCAAAGCCTCTTCCTGTCGGGAGGATAGCTTAGAGGTTAAAAGATCCCGGTTCAATTGTTTTGTCCCGGGATTTTTTTATTTGGATAATAAAAGTAAACAAAAAAGCGAAAAGATATGATATATACGGAAAACATGCTATCTTTGTTCCCGAATCGGTTCCGCATATACCATTCGGGTATGTGGATTAAAAGGGAATCGGGTGTAAATCCCGGACAGTCCCGCTGCTGTGAAGCTCCGAAGAACATCTTGAAACAACACTATCGCCACTGGTTCTAGCGACCGGGAAGGCCTCAAGATGGGAGTCAGTCAGAAGACCTGCCATTCATTAAAGGCTGTTTTTGCTCGAGGGATTAGGAAAGCAGTACGAAAAGATAAGCAATATCTTAAAAGGAACAAAGACGTATGAAAAGGATCTGTTCGCACTGTCGTGCGACATTTGAATGGCCGGTAACCCTTTTGCCGGAAGAGGAAAGTTTGTCTAAATTATCAGCATAAGAAATAGAAAATATATTAGTAAATGTTGTTAGAATGGATGCCAGATTAAACTGGGATACTAAATGTTCAATATGTGTATCTCTGCCGAAGTGATTCGCCAGAGGTACTTTTTTATCTTAAATTAATATATACATGAATAGATATGGAATGGATTAATGAATTGTTATGGGGAGAAGGGGTAGGGCATTCTATCCTTTTGTTATCCGTTGTGATCGCTCTGGGGATCCAGCTTGGTAAACTGAAGCTATTCGGTATCTCTTTAGGGATTACCATGGTACTGTTTGTCGGGATCTTTCTCGGGCATTTCGGTTTTACGGCGAATCCGTCGGTCGTTCATTTTTTTAGAGAGTTTGGTTTGATCTTATTTGTTTACTCGGTAGGTATGCAAGTAGGCCCCGGATTTTTCTCTTCGTTTCGAAAGGGAGGGATCACGTTGAATATGCTTGCTTGCGGTATTGTTTTTCTAGGGGTGATTACTGCCTTGATTATACATTATATTACAGGCATTCCTATACCGACAATGGTAGGTATCTTATCCGGAGCAGTGACGAATACACCGGGATTGGGCGCTGCTCAACAGGCTTATTCAGATATGACGGGGATCTCGGATGAAACGATCGCTTTAGGATATGCGGTTGCCTATCCGTTAGGTGTGATCGGCATTATCTTGTCGATGATTTTTATCCGTTATGTTTTCCGTATCTCTTTTGCGAAGGAGACGGAACAATTGGAAGAAGAGACGGATACGGAATCGGGAGGAGAGGCTGTACCTATCTCTTTGGTGGTGAAGAATCCGGCGATTTTTGGTCGTAGCGTAAGTGAGCTATCTAAATTGTTGGAACACCGTGAATTTGTTATTTCCCGTATTTTACGTAACGATACGAATCGGATAGAGATCGTGGCGGGGAACACGGTATTGAATGGGGATGATAAGATTTTTGTTATTACCGCAGAGCATGACGTGGAGGCGATAAAGACTTTTATCGGTCAAGAAATACAGATGGATCGTAAGCAATGGATTCCGGCGGAAAGCCAGTTTATCAGCCGGCGTATTTTGGTTACCCGGTCTGAAATCAACGGTAAGCAATTAGGGGCTTTGCAGTTACGCCGTTTACATGGAATTAACGTGACTCGGATCAATCGTGCGGGGCTGGAGTTGGTAGCTACTCCTAATCTGGTCTTGCAAATAGGCGACCGGGTGACAGTGGTCGGTAGTGAATTGGCGGTGGAGAAAGTTGCCGAGACGCTGGGTAATTCAATGAAACGCTTGAATGAACCTAATTTGGTGACTATTTTTGTTGGTATAGTTTTGGGTATTATCGTGGGAAGTCTTCCTATTAGTTTTCCGGGTATTCCTCAACCGGTGAAATTAGGATTAGCGGGAGGTCCGTTGATCGTTGCGATATTGATAAGCCGGTTCGGTTATCGTTATAAATTGGTTACTTATACCACGCAAAGTTCTAATTTACTATTGAGGGAATTAGGAATCACGTTGTTTCTCGCCTGCGTGGGATTGAGTGCGGGTGAAGGTTTTGTCGATACGATAGTCAATAAGGGTGGTGTAGCTTGGATCGGTTATGGTTTTATAATAACGTTATTGCCTCTACTGATTATCGGTTGTGTGGGAAGGTATTTTTATAAACTGAATTATTTTACGTTGATGGGATTGATTGCGGGAAGTACGACCGATCCTCCTGCGTTAGCCTATTCCAATATGGCGGCAGGAAATGATGCGCCGGCGGTTGGATATGCGACGGTTTATCCATTGACCATGTTTTTGCGTGTGTTGACCGCACAGTTAATGATATTATTCTTTTATACATAGAATAAATATTTTGTTGTTAGTAATGTTTAGAAAAGTGTAAACTCCCTAGCCTTCCGCCGAAGTGATTCGCCGGGGGGCTTTTTTGTTGCTAATCAAAAAGTAAACATGTATCTTTGCGGCCAATCAAGGTGTAGATGTTATCGATTCCGATAATAATCAGTAAAAGGGAATCCGGTGCGAGTCCGGAGCTGTACCCGTAGCTGTAAGTCCTTGGAGCCCCGGCAAATCTTGTTGCCACTGCCTATCGGATAGGCGGGAAGGTAGCCGACAGAGGGTGGACGAGCCAGAAAACCTGCCATGATTTTGTTATGCGACGTTTCGGGTGAAGACGTTGGTAAATCTAAATGTTGCTATGCGAGATTTATATCTTATAAGATGCCTATGCGTTTTTAGCGCATGGTTATTCTCTTTGGGTGTCGCTTACGGTCAACAGATCGATACGACGGCCTATCACGAGCTTTCCGGGGTGGAAGTGGTGGAGAAGGTACGTCCGTCGGTCACCCGTGAAGGTACGCCTTTGCAAATTATGGACCGGGCGGGAATCGATCGCTTGGGAGTACAAGACCTATCCGAGGCCGTGAAACGCTTCTCGGGAGTTACGGTACAGGATTATGGGGGGATCGGAGGATTGAAAACGGTCTCGGTACGTAGCTTGGGGGCGAAGCATACCGCCGTCAGTTACGATGGGGTGACGATTACGGACGCGCAAAGCGGGCAAGTCGATATCAGCCGTTTCTCGTTGGATAATGTGGAGATGGTTTCCTTGTCAATCGGGCAGTCGGATGACATTTTCCAAACGGCAAGGGTGTATGCTTCGGCAGGCGCCTTGAATATACAAACCGGAAAGCCCACGTTTAAAGACAAATCGTTTCATACTTATCTTAAGGTTAAGGGAGGTTCCTTCGGGCTTTTTAATCCTGTGCTGCATTATGATCAAAAATTAGGAAAGCGTTGGAGCGCATCCTTACATGGTGATTTCGTGCGTGCGGATGGACAATATCCCTATACATTAATTAATGGGGAATTGGAAACGAGAGAGAAGCGAAGAAATAGCGATATCCATTCTTTCCATTTGGAAGGTAATCTATTCGGCGATTTTGGAAGGGGAGGCGAACTTTCCTTTAAGGCGTACTATTTTGATTCGGAGCGGGGGCTTCCCGGTTCTGTTAATTTATATAACAAGAACACTTCTGAACGATTATGGGATAATAACTTTTTCGTGCAATCGGGGTATAAGAATGTTCTTAATGAGAAATTTACGCTACGGGCCATGGCTAAGTATAATTATGCTTTTACTCGTTATTTAGATATAAATGATAAATATGCTGCGGGCGAACAAGTCGATTTGAATACACAGAATGAGTATTATGGCTCTGTAGGTTTGCTGTATACTCCTATAAAGTATGTATCGGCGACGTTGACTACGGATTTAACTCGCTCTATGCTGGACAATAATTTTGTGAACGGCCCTAATCCAAAGCGAATGGCCTCTCAATCAGTACTAGCGGTGCAATATAAGAACAGTCGATTCACGGCTACCGCTAGTTTATTGGGAACATATATCACTGATAAAGTGGAGCAAGGGGAAAAACCGGATGATAAGAGGCGTTTATCCCCGGCTGTAAGTTTGTCTTGGCGGCCATTCTCGGAAAGTACTTTGCGGATACGTGCCTCTTACAAAGATATATTCCGGGTTCCTACATTTACGGACTTGTATTACCTCCGTATGGGAAATACAAATTTGAAACCGGAAGAAACTTCCCAATATAATGTAGGGGTAACATGGAGTTCTTCCTGTGGGGATTGGCTGCGGCATTTCAGTATTTCGGCGGATGGATATTATAATACGGTGAAAGATAAGATCGTGGCTTTACCTACCATGTATGTTTGGAAGATGATGAATATGGGCGAAGTGGATATTAAAGGGGTAGATGTAAATTTATCTACACAATTCCGATTGCCCTTACGAATGAGCTTGCTTTTGGCTTCCACTTATTCTTTTCAATACGCGGTTGATGTGACAGATCCGGAAGCTAAGAATTATAAGGATCAGATTCCTTATACACCTCGTCATTCTGGCACGGTTTCCGTAACCTTGGAAAATCCATGGGTAAATGTCTCTTATATACTGACTGCGGTTGGTGATCGTTATGCATTGCCGCAAAATATAGATCGGAACAGGATTGATTCTTATATAGAACAGAGTATTTCTATAAATCGAGATTTTCGTTTTCGATATTTCGGTTTGCGTTTGCAAGGTGAATTGTTAAATCTTGCGAACGTGAATTATGATGTTATTCAGTATTATCCCATGCCGGGCCGTTCTTGGCGTTTAAGTATTTGTTTATCCTATTAGTAAACTATAAAAGTAAAGTAATGAAAAAGAAGAATTTAGTTTGTGTCTCTGCCTTGTGTGCATTGATGTCTTTCTCGTTTGTCAGCTGTGATGATGACAATGAGCCTTCACTGAACATACCAAATGTATCTGTAACTAATGTCAGTTTTACGGATGAGAATCCGGAAGCTTTAAAAGTTAGCGGAACCTTAAATTGGACAGCTCCGTCTTCTGTTGACAATGTAACAAAGTACGTGATTTATGGTTCCTCTGATGGAACCGCTAAAGATATGAAAATTGCGGAGGTAGAAGTTGGAACACATTCATATGCTATTACGGATGTCGTAAATATAGGCTATTTATTAGTTATAGCCGCAAATGCGGAAGGTGAGTCTTCTGTTTATGCTTCCGTAAGAGTTATTGATTTTGTGAAGGATAGTTCTTTCATGGCTTTATATTTCTTGAATTCGGGCAATATGGGAAATAACAACTCTTCTTTATATATGTACGACATAGAAAAGGATGAGGTTGTCCCCGATTATTTCTTGGCTCAAAATGGCAGGGGGCTGGGAGATACGGCACAGGATATGATCGTGTATGGCGATAAGATGTATATCGCGGTATATGGAGAGTCTACGATAGAAGTGACAGATCTGAAGGCAAAATCCATTAAGCAAGTCAAGACAGAGGGGCAGCCCCGTTATATGGTATCAGAGGGTGGAAAAGTCTATATTAGCTATTATAATGGATATGTCGCTCGTTTGGATACCGCATCCTTGGAGGTTGAGGCGAAAGTAAAGGTCGGACGGAATCCGGAACAATTGGCGGTATCTTCTAATAAATTGTTTGTCTCAAACTCCGGAGGTATGGATTACAGTACCGAGGTTGGGTATGATAAAACGGTATCAGTGGTTGATCTGTCTACTTTTACAGAGATAAAGAAGTTGGATGTAGTATTGAATCCCACACGGATACAGGCGGATGAGCAAGGAAATGTATATGTGGTTTCTATGGGTAACTATGCGGATATACCCAATACGGTACAAAAGATAAATACGGAGACTTATGAGGTTACTTCCCTTACGAATTGTCCAAACGCAACGGAGATGGCCTATGAGGATGGCAAGCTATTTCTGTTCTATGCGCAATGGGGAATGTCTAGCCCTGCATTTTTAACATTTGATACAAAGAGCCAATCTGCGGGAACGAGCTTTATTACAGATGGAACCTCAATACAATCCCCTTATTCAATCAGTGCCGTGGGTGGAAATGTCTATGTCGCAGAGTCTGATTATAAGAATAATGGCGATATCTATTGTTTCGGAGGTGACGGTAAATTGTTCAAGAAGTTTGAGGCCGGTTTAAATCCCATGAAAGTAGTCCTCGCTCAAAAAGATAATATCTAATGCGATTACTGATTCTCTTAGGGTTTGCTTTCTGGATGGTGGCATGTACGCCATCCGGAAAGCAAACTTCTTCCAAGGAAGCTCTTTCCTCTGATAGTATTCAATATGCCCAAGGTTTCACGGTTCAGCGCTTTGATACCTATATAATGGTGGAAGTTCGTGATCCGTGGGATAGCACCCGTCTGCTTCAACGCTATTTATTGGTAGACCGGACAAAGTCGGTTCCCGGCGGATTACCCAAAGGGACGATCGTGAAGGTCCCGGTAAAAGATATTGTGATTTATACTTCTGTCCATGCGGCTATTATTGATCAACTGCACGAAACCGATAAGGTTATAGGCGTTTGTGAGCCTCGTTATATGGATACTCCTGCCATACAAGAGGGTATACAGGCCGGAAGAATCGCTGATTTAGGTGAGGCTACCTCTCCGAATATAGAGAAAATGATAGAGATCGGCGCGGAACTCGTGATAGCTTCCCCATTCCAGAACAGTAGTTATGGGCCTGTCGAGAAGATAGGGATACCCATTATCGAAGGAGCCGACTATATGGAGGCATTTCCTTTGGGGCGTACGGAGTGGATTCGCTTTTATGGTTTGCTATTCGGAAAGGAAGAGATGGCCGATTCTATATTTAAAGAAACAGAGCAAGCCTATTTGTCTCTAAAGGACTTAACCGCAAATATAGATAATCGTCCTACTGTTTTGTCGGAGAAAAAGTTCGGCTCTTCGTGGTATGTACCATCCGGAGATAGTTATATGGCTCATCTTATCGAGGACGCCGGAGCTGATTATATGTTTAAGGATTTACCGGGTGCCGGAAGTACCCCCTTAGCGTTTGAGACCGTGTTTGATAAAGCGATCCATGCGGATATTTGGCTTGTTAAATATAATCAGTCTTCTGAGATGACCTATAACGATTTACGCTCCGAATATACTCCTTACGAGAATTTCGACGCTTTTAAAAAAAAACGGATTTATACCTGTAATACAGGTGCAGTTCCTTATTACGAGGAATTCCCTATACATCCGGAATATTTATTGAAAGATTTAATCTGGATTTTCCATCCGGAGCTAGTATTCGGGTATTCTCCCCGTTATTTTAGAGAAATGCCCTGATTGTCTTAAAGGTTTCATATCTTTGTTGAAATGTCGTTTCTAGACAAATAAAGGTATTAGACTATGAAGATAAAAAAGGTATATGCTGATGCTTTAACTACATTAGCGAAGGGAACAGATGCCGGGATTTACAGGTTGAATCCCAAACGAGTTGAAATCGTGAGTCGTGAGCAAGATGTAAAACGTGTTCTTGCTGAATGTGAGAAGACTGGTAAATCTGTAACCTTTAAAGCTGGGGGGACCTCTTTATCCGGCCAGACTATTACAGATTCTGTATTGATGGAAATCAGTCCTGACTATGGAAAGGTTAAGATTTCAGGAGATGGGAGTTTGGCTAAATTCCCTTGTGGTATAACTGGAGAAGAGGCGAACCGCTGGTTGAAACCTTATGGCCGTAAGCTAGGGCCTAGCCCTGCCTCCATCAAATCCGCACGTATCGGCGGGATCGTAGCGAATAACTCGAGTGGTTCTAGCTATGGTATTATCCATAACTCCTATAATACGGTCCGGGATATGGAGATTATCTTTGCGGATGGAGCCTTTTTGGATACTTCTTCGTTAGCGAGTCGCAGGGATTTCATGCAAACGCATATAGGCTTATTGGAGAAGTTGATGAATTTCCGTTTGGAGATCTTGTTGAATCCAGACATGGAAGACCGGATTCTATCTAAATATGAGTTGAAGAATACATGCGGTTATGGAATGAACTCTTTCTTGGATTATACCGATCCATACGATATACTCATGCATTTAATGGTTGGCTCGGAAGGAACCTTAGGGTTTATTTCTTCGGTTACTTTCGAGACAGTCCCCGATGAGGCTTTAAAAGCTTCCGCCTTGATTTATTTCCCCTCTTTGATGGAGGCGTGCAGAGCCATAGCCCCGTTACGCCAATGCAAAGTGTCCGCCGCCGAGTTGATGGATAGAAACGCCTTACATGCGGTAGAGGATGAACCGGGGATGCCGGAGATATTACATTCTTTACCCGAGGATGCGGTAGCGTTGCTGATCGACACGTCTTCTAATTCGGAAGAAGAACTTCAAATCCAATTCCGGGATATAGAGGAGCGGCTAGCAGATATACAGACCTTATATCCGGTATCATTTACGACCGATCCGAAGCTTTACGCTACTTATTGGCGGGTACGAAACGGTTTATTTACTTCCGCTGCGGGAAGACGGCCACGGGGTACGGTATCTATTATTGAAGATATCGCTTTCCGGGAAGAGGTTTTAGGAGAGGCTTTGGAACAAGTGCGTGGGGTCTTGTCGGATTATGGATACGGAAATGCGGTGATGTGGGGACATTTATTGGATGGAAACGTTCATTTCACGATTTTTCCGGATATAAACGCACAGGAAGGTATTGATCATTACGCTTCTTTTATGCGTAGCCTTGTAGATGTGGTACTTTACTACGACGGTAGCTTGAAAGCGGAGCATGGCACGGGACGAAATATGGCTCCATTTGTTAAAGATGAATGGGGTGAGGAGATTTATGAGTTGATGTGGAAGATCAAAAGGCTCTTTGACCCGGAAAATATATTAAATCCGGGTGTCCTTTTAAATCGGGACCCGGATGTGTTTATAAAGAACTTAAAGCAAATACCGTTGGCGAATGAGCTGATCGATAAATGCATCGAGTGTGGTTTTTGTGAGATACAATGTCCGTCAAGGCATGTGACATTGACACCCCGGCAACGTATCGTGATCTATAGGGAATTATCGGCTTTGGCGGAACAGGGGGAAACAAACTCTAAGCGATATAAAGAACTCAAGAATGCCTTTAACTATAAAGGTAACGCTACCTGCGCTACCGATGGCCTATGTGCTACGGCATGTCCGGTTGGCATTAATACCGGTTTATTGATCAAAGAGTTACGGTGGGAAGAGAATGGTACCTTGGCGAATGCTATCGCTTCGGGCATCGCCGGGAATATGGGAGTCGTAACGGGTATGCTTCGTCCTTTGCTTAAGTTGCCCCATGTGCTTTCAAAGCTGGTGGGGTATAATGCATTCGAGAGATTTGCCTCTTTCTTGTTTAAGGCTTCCGCTCGTAAATTCCCGCTTTGGACTCGGCATACACCTTCTGGCGCGTCAAAGTTCAAGGAACTGACGGGTGTAGAGAATGGGATGGAAATGGTCTATTTCCCCTCTTGTATTACCCGTACGATGGGGACTTCGGCTGATTATGAAGATGTGGATTTCGTGAGTGTAACGGAACAAACAATCGTTTTGTTGACAAGAGCCGGCTTTACGATTCGTTATCCGGAGAATCTAAGCAAGCTTTGTTGCGGTATGGCTTTTAGCAGTAAGGGGTTCCGGAAGCAAGCGGCGCAGAAGGCGGAGGAATTGAATGAGGCTCTTTTGCGGGCGAGCGATAACGGCCGATTGCCTATTTTGTGCGACATGAGCCCTTGCTTGCTGCATATGAGGGAAACCTTGGATAAACGTTTACGATTATATGAACCAGTGGAGTTTATCTATGACTTTATGCGTGATCGTCTGAACTTTACTAAGTTGCCGGTTACGGTAGCGGTACACTCTACTTGTAGTACAACGAAGATGGGAGTACAAGACAAGCTGGTGGAACTGGCAGGCTTATGCGCGAACCGGGTGGTCTCTCCCGCTCAAGTTACTTGTTGCGGTTGGGCGGGCGATCGTGGTTTCTTCTATCCGGAACTAAACGCTTCCGGTCTTCATTACTTGAAACCGAACTTGCATGGGGCGACGGAAGGATATAGCAATAGCCGTACGTGCGAGATTGGTTTGACGATGAATAGTGGGATATCCTATAAGTCGATCGTATATTTAGTGGAAAAGGCTACCCGTTAAAAATCAAAAACCCCGGTTTCGTACAACTGAAACCCGGGGCTTTGTAGTTTGGCATTCGAAATTATAGGGAGTTTTATTTCATAGATTCTTTATTCATATTATGCGTAACCGTTAAGCATTCCGTTGAAATACATCGGTTTTAAAATATATACCTTTAAGATCCAAGCAAGCCATTGCTCTTTTGATGTATCGATCATCGAGAATGGGAATGAAATGTCGGGTTTCTTTTCGTAGTCAAACTCACAAAGCAACACATGGCCGTAATCCGTGACGATCGGGCAAGCGGCATAACCGTTGTATTTCTCGGTCGGCTCTTTGCCTTCCATGAGCGCGATCAGGTTCTTGGCGGCGATAGGTACTTGCTTACGGATAGCGGCAGATGTTTTACTGGTCGGGATACCGGCTACATCACCCAGAGAAACGATGTTCTGGTATTTCTTATGTACCAAGGTCTCTTTATCGACCATTACCCATGCGTCCGCGGCCAATTTACCTTCTGTCCAACCTAATCCGGCATCACGAACGAAATCAGGAGCGGACATAGGCGGGGTGAAGTGTAAGAAATCGTAATCCTCTACGAACGGCGTTACGATCTTTTCTTCGCCTTTTGTCTCTATCTTCTCAAAATGTACTTGCTTCGCGGATGTGTCTACACCTTTTACACGTACATTCAAGTTAATAGGTATGTTACGTTCATTATATATTTCTAGCAAGCGAGGTGTGAAATACGGGATATCGTATAGCTCCTTCGATGCGGTAAAATAATTCAATTGCAGCTTGTCGCGTGTCCCTTGTTTCCTTGCGTAATGCTCGGATAATAAACAGATCTTTTTGGGGGCGCCACCACATTTATGTTTTGTATAAGTATCGGTATAAATGCCTTTACCTCCTTTTTTAGCGAATTCTTGAAGAGCTTTCCATGTCTTTTGGGCTCCTTCAAAATCGTAAATAGAGTTTGCGTTTCCTTGTCCCAAGGTGTCGTGGGTAATGCCCTCTACTTTTTCCCAGTTACATTGTAATCCCGGGGTCAGTACTAAAAAGTCGTATGGAATCTTTCCGTTACTTTTGGTCGTTACTTGATTCCATACGGGATCAACCGCGGCGACCGAGTCCTTTATCCATTTTATACCGCTAGGCATACAATCCTCTTGCTTCTTCCAAACATCTTCCGGTTGGTACACACCTGAGGCGATCAGAGTGAATCCCGGTTGATAAAACTGACGATCGCTGGGGTCAATCAGGGTGATATCCGGTTCATCAAGCCAATGTTTTAATCGGGCAGCCATACTGATACCAGCGGCTCCTCCACCGATAATAACGATTTTACCTTTTGCGCTGCTTGAAAAAGCGTTTGCTTTTCCGGTATTAACTCCCGCGATCAGTCCTGTCGCCGCTAATAACTTAAAGAAATGTCGTCTGTCGACACCTTTCTTTTCTAGCGCATCTAATTGTTTCTCCAGTTCGTGTTTCATCATGTCGAAAGAATTTAAGATTTTATTCGCCGGCAAAGGAAACATAATAAATTACGGTAGCCATGAAAATGACTACTACACGACTTGCGCAAATGATTTTTTTATTGAATAAGACTACTACAAGACTTTCTCAATCTCTTTCTATGTGCGTTTAATATACTGTTATGTAGAATATTATATATTAAGCATATTCTAGAAAATATTTTTAGTAGTTCATTAAGAAATCGACAAGATTCGTATCCCCATCAAGGGCTAATCGCTTTCTTAAGCGGTATCTTCTTAGCTCGATAGCTCGTACGGATACATTCATTAACGACGCGATTTCCTTCGTGGAAAGGTTCATGCGGAGTAAACAACAAATGCGCAAATCGCCTGCCGTTATATCTGCGTATTGCTGGCGTAAACGATCCATGAAATTCTGGTGGGCGCTATTAAAATAGGTCTCGAACTGCACCCAATCCGCTTGATCGTTCAAGGTAGATTCGATCAAGGAACGTAAACGGGTATATAACTTATTGGGATATCGGTCACCCAATGTCTCTTTCTGTTTATCCAGTTCTTCCAACAAAGCTTGGATTGCCTCGTTTCTTTTTACCAAAGCTGTTGTCTGGAGAGTAAGCTCATTGTTTTTGTTTTGCAACTCCGTTTCCAGCATCTCGCTTTTCATTTGTTGAAGCCTTTGCTGTTCGGCTTGTCGTTCAGCCTCCAACATTTCTTGTTCTTTTTTTCGTAAGTTCCTTAAATGATACCGAAGCCCTTCTTGAATGGCGAACCATATCAAAGCGACGTAGATCAAATAGGCCCATACGGTATTATACCAAGGAGGGCGCACCATGATTTGCATCGTGATCTCGGGAAACGGACCCCGGGTTACATATTTACGTACCCTTAGCTCATAAGTTCCTTCCGGAAGTTGTAAGAAGGTAATTTTGCCGTCTTTCTGCCAAGAAGACCAATCGGCGGATACCCCTTCCAGCTTATAACTGATTTGGTGATTAGGAGTGAATACCGTTGTCCCGATGTATAGCGAGAGTTCTTGGAAGTTATGGGGCATGTTGATTCTTTGCGTGTCCGGATATAAATAATGTGTACCTTCTTGATCTTGATACTCGATGCGCATAAACCGTGGCATCGTCAATCCTCCTAGGCTTCCCTCTATTAATTGGCGGGTGTTGATTAATAGGGTTCCTTGCATGGCGGATACCAAATCAAGAGAATCATTCAAGGGGATGATCCGTTTGCCATTGGTCACCAGATTCAGATCGTAATTATCGAATAGGATCCGGCATTTTAAAGTTCCTGTACCGTTTTCCCGATGGAAGAGTCCGGCCTCATTCTGGATCGTGAGCCAATACAAATTGTCTGGAACCGGGTAAATACTTTCTGCGTTGGCGAATACGCCCAATACATCTTTATTCTTAAATAAAGTGCTTACCGATAAATGATTGTCGGCCGTATCCGGATGGATATATGAACGTCCGATCTCACCGGATATCGGGGTAAACTTATCTCCAAACATCAAGCTCCGGCTGAAGTAGCCGAGATTTGTCCGGATATAGAGGCGGTTATCCTCTTTTACAGCGTCTTCCAACTTTCCGATCTGGCTTCTTTTACCTAACATGGCGATGGGAGGATTGATATCTATTTGGGAGATACCATTATCCAAGGCGACCCAGATTAAGTTATTATCCTGTACGCAGATGGAACGTACGATATTATCTTGTAACTGATTATTGATGTTGAGATGTTGAAAGATCTCCCCTTCGTCGTTGGTGATATAAATACCGGACGTAGATGTTCCCGTGAAATTGAGACCTCCGGCGCTAGCGAAGGAAGTTGGGTGCTTCTCCTCGATTTCTTTCGGGATCGTGTAATTCGTCTCGGGATCATCGAAATTTATATATGACGGGAGCGTATCGATCGGATGGTATTCCAGATTCCCGAGTTTGTCGTATAGCCAATAGCCTAACGATGATTTGCCTTGGGTATAAATAGAATCGTTCTGGAAAGATACTTTATAAATAGGGGTTTTATCCGGTAATGGATATGTGTTCCATGTATTCCCGTCAAAAGTAACCAGACCGGAATTATTAGCTACATATAAGATGCCATGATAGGAAACCGCTAAATCCCAATTTTGGCAACTAGCCTTGTAATCGTCTACGGAATAATTTTGTACGAGGATAGAGGGAGCGACCACAGACGCACGCAAGGCGAAAACCGCCAGTATAGATAATAATATGATAAAAGGTAGCCGTCTGTACATGGTCTTTAAACTATAGAGACAAGGCATAAAGCCTTGTCTCTTTATATTACACACATGCAAATATAATCAAATTTTGATTACTTGTACTCCTGCCAGCTCTTAATCTGTATATCTTCTACGTTCATATTGCAGAAAGCGTCGATAAAGGCGCTAGCCAGACGGGCGTTCGTGATCAATGGAATGTTATGATCGATCGCCGCACGGCGGATCTTATAGCCATTGGTCAACTCACGTTTGCTATGATCTTTCGGGATATTTACTACCAATTCGAAAGCGTGATTGCTGAACATATCCATGATATTCAAATCACCTTCCTCATCCGGCCAGCAAACGGCGGTTGCCTTGATTCCGTTATCGTTCAGGAACTTGGCGGTTCCGTGCGTACCATAGATCGTGTAACCCTTGGCATCTAGCATGCGGCAAGGCTCCAATAGATCGACCTTACTCTTAGCTGCGCCGGAAGATACTAAAATGTTCTTCTTAGGAATACTGTTGCCTACGGCGATCATGGCGGAAAGCAAAGCCTCGTTGAAATCGTCGCCGATACAACCTACCTCGCCGGTGGAGCTCATGTCCACACCTAATACAGGGTCTGCCTTGTGCAAACGGGCGAATGAGAACTGGGAAGCCTTGATTCCGATCCAGTCGATATCGAATGCGCTCTTATCCGGTTTCGTATACGGAGCGTCCAGCATGATGCGGGTAGCCGTCTCGATAAAGTTGCGTTTCAATACTTTAGATACAAACGGGAAACTACGTGAGGCACGTAAGTTACATTCGATTACTTTCACGAAGTTATTCTTCGCCAAGAATTGGATATTGAACGGACCGCTGATATTTAACTCCTTTGCGATCATCTTGCTTACTTTCTTGATGCGGCGGGCTGTCTCGAAGTAAATCTTCTGAGCTGGGAACACCAAGGTAGCGTCACCGGAGTGAACACCGGCGAACTCGATATGCTCGGAGATCGCGTACTCAACCACCTCGCCATTCATAGCGACAGCGTCGAACTCGATCTCTTTCGTTCCTTGCATGAACTCGGATACGACCACCGGATATTCCTTGGAAACCTTAGCGGCCAAATCCAAGAACTCGATCATCTGCTCTTTCGTGTGGCAAACGTTCATCGCCGCTCCGGACAATACGTAAGACGGACGGATCAAGATCGGGAAACCTACTTTCTCGATAAACGCGTCGATCTCTTCCATGCTGGTAAGCTCTGCCCAACGAGGTTGGTCGATACCTAGCGAATCCAACATCGCGGAGAATTTATGACGGTTCTCAGCACGGTCGATCGATAGCGGGGAAGTACCTAATACCGGAACATTCTGGCGGTACAGTTTCATCGCCAAGTTGTTCGGGATCTGTCCACCTACGGAGACGATCACGCCCTTCGGCAATTCCAGATCGATCACGTCTAGCACGCGCTCGAATGAAAGCTCGTCGAAGTACAGACGGTCGCACATATCGTAGTCGGTAGATACGGTCTCCGGGTTATAGTTGATCATGATCGATTTATAACCTAGCTTACGAGCGGTCTGGGCGGCATTCACCGAACACCAGTCGAACTCAACGGACGAGCCGATACGGTAAGCTCCGGACCCCAAGATAATCACGCTCTTCTCATTCGGGTAGTAGGTGATATCGTGCGGCGTGCCGTCGTAAGTCATATATAGATAGTTGGTCAATTCCGGGTGTTCGGAAGCGATCGTGTTGATACGTTTCACGGTAGGGAGAATGCCCATTTTCTTACGCAAGTTGCGTACGCGGATATTCTCTTTCTCCATATTTCCTTCCGGGTTCTCTACGTAACGAGCGATCTGGAAGTCTGAGAAACCAAGGCGTTTCGCCTCTTTCAATACATCTTCCGGAAGATCCTCGATCTTGTTGTAACCTTTCAATACGTTGGCGTAATCCACGATATTCTTCAAGCCCTCCAAGAACCAGCGTGTGATCTTTGACAACTCATGTATCTTGTCTACGCTATATCCCTGTTCCAAGGCTTGCGCCACGGCGAAGATACGCAAGTCGGTAGGGTTCGCCAACTCCTCGTCCAAGTTATCGAAATGGATATCGTTGTTACCTACGAAACCATGCATTCCTTGTCCGATCATACGAAGACCCTTCTGCATGATCTCCTCGAAGCTCTTACCGATCGACATGATCTCGCCGACGGATTTCATGCTGGAACCGATCTGGCGGCTAACGCCGACGAACTTCGTCAAGTCCCAACGCGGGATCTTCACGATCATATAATCTACCTCCGGTGCTTTGTATGCGGAGTTCGGAGTACCCATCTCGCCGATCTCGTCCAATCCGTAGCCCAACGCCAACTTAGCGGCAACGAAAGCCAATGGATAACCGCTGGCCTTGGATGCCAAGGCGGAAGAACGGCTCAAGCGAGCGTTCACCTCGATCACACGGTAATCGCAAGTCTCGGAGTTGAAAGCGTATTGGATATTACATTCACCCACGATACCTAAGTGGCGGATCGTCTTGGTAGAAAGTTCTTTCAATAAATCTAATTCTTTCTCGGTCAAGGAGCAAGTCGGAGCTACTACGATACTCTCGCCGGTGTGTACGCCTAGCGGGTCTACGTTCTCCATGCTCACTACCGTGAAGCAATGGTCGTTCTTGTCGCGGATCACCTCGAACTCGATCTCTTTCCAACCCTTCAAAGATTCCTCGACCAAGATCTGGGATGAGTAAGCGAAAGCGCTTTCCGCCAAGGTGCGAAGCTCGGCCTCGTCCTTGCAGATACCACTGCCCATACCACCTAATGCGTAAGCGGAACGGATCATTACGGGGAAACCGATCTTATAAGCGGCAGCCACGGCGTCGTCCATGCTTTCTACGGCTTGGCTGATCGGGGTCTTCACTTCTATCTCGTTCAGTTTCTTAACAAATAGGTCACGGTCCTCGGTGTACATGATAGCCTCAACGGATGTACCCAATACTTTCACGCCATATTTAGCCAACGTACCGCTGGTGTAAAGTTGAGTACCGCAGTTCAAAGCGGTCTGCCCGCCAAACGCCAATAGGATTCCGTCCGGTTGTTCTTTTTTGATAACTTCCTCCACGAAGTAAGGAGTGATAGGCAAGAAATATACCTTATCGGCTACTCCCTCGGATGTTTGGATAGTCGCGATATTCGGATTTAGCAATACGGTACTGATCCCTTCTTCTTTCAGAGCCTTTAACGCTTGCGAACCAGAGTAGTCAAACTCCCCGGCCTGTCCGATCTTCAGGGCACCCGAGCCCAGAACAATCACCTTTTTGATATCACTTTTCGACATAGTAATTTGGGTTGTTTTGTTTATTATAATGATTTTAGAATATTATACCTTTATATTATATCACCGGACCGATGGACACAAAAAAAATGCGTTAGTAAAAGTAACCAACGCATCTTATATAACCAAATTATAATCCCGTAAAATAGAGAAAAGAGCCTCAACCTCCGACATATAACCGGAATAGAACTTCGGATTATCCTTATGTGTCTTGTTTGTCATCTGCTCTCTCTTCAAAATTTCGGCAAAGATAGGGCTTTTGTTTGAAAGAACAAGTTATTTTCTTAAATTTGTAGTATTGTATCAGAAAAAAGAAAGCTTATGGCACGAATAACGATTCCTTATGCGGTAGCGGATTTTGTAGAGATGCGGGAACGCAATTTCTACTATGTGGACAAGACCGATTTCATTCCGGGCTTGGAAGACTATAAGGCTCCAGTCTTCTTGCGTCCCCGTCGTTTCGGGAAAAGCCTGTTTATCTCTACCTTGGCTTGTTACTACGACCGTACCAAGGCCGACCGGTTCGAGGAACTGTTCGGCGGGACTTGGATCGGGGAGCACCCGACGGAGGAGCATAATCGTTATATGATCGTGCGCTATGATTTTTCCAAGATGGTGATGGCCGATGACATGGAAGGGTTGGAGCGGAATTTCAACGATCTGAATCGTTCTCCCGTGGAGATCATGGTAACGCATAACCGGGACTTGTTTAAGGATTTTCAGTTCTCCAGCAAGAAAGAGGCCTCCAAGATGCTTGAGGAAGCTTTGGGGTACGCCCGTGAGCATGGACTGCCTAAAGTGTATGTGTTGATCGATGAGTACGATAATTTCACCAATCAGTTGTTGACGGCCTACAAGGATCCGCTCTATGAGCAGGTAACCACGAAGGATAGTTTCCTGCGCACTTTCTTCAAGGTGATCAAAGCGGGTATCGGCGAAGGTAGTATCCGTACATGTTTCTGCACGGGGGTTCTTCCCGTCACGATGGACGATTTGACAAGCGGATATAATATAGCGGAGATCCTGACCTTGCATCCGAGGTTTCTGGATATGCTTGGTTTTACGTATGAGGAAGCGAGCGCTTATCTTCGTTATGTCCTTGACAAATACGGCACGGGGCAGGACTCTTTTGAGGAACTTTGGCAACTGATCGTGAACAACTACGACGGCTATCGTTTCCGTCCCGGCGCGGAGCCTTTGTTCAATTCCACGATCTTGACCTATTTCTTTAAGAACTTCGCCACGATGGATGGTATGATCCCGAGTGAGCTGGTGGATGAGAACCTGCGTACGGATATCGGTTGGATCCGTCGCTTGACCCTCTCGCAAGAGAACTCCAAGGAGATGCTGGATGCGTTGGTGATTGACGACGAGTTATCCTATAACGTTTCCGACCTGTCGAGCAAGTTCAACAAGAGGAAATTCTTCGACAAGAACTTCTATCCGGTCAGCCTCTTTTATCTGGGCATGACCACGCTGCGGAATAATTACCGCATGGTGCTACCCAACCTTACGATGCGCAGCATCTACATGGACTATTATAACGAGATGAATCATATAGAGGGAAACGCCCAACGCTATGTGCCTACTTACGAGCGTTTCACGGAAGAGCGTCGTTTCGAGCCGCTGGTACAAAACTACTTCGAGCAATACCTCGGGCAGTTCCCGGCGCAGGTGTTCGACAGGATCAACGAGAATTTCATCCGTTGCTCCTTCTTCGAGCTTTGTTCCCGTTACCTGAGCAGCTACTATACGTTCGCCATCGAGCAGAACAATTCGGCGGGCCGTTCGGATTTCGAGATGACCGGTATCCCCGGTACGGACTATTACAAGGATGACCGGTTGGTGGAATTCAAGTATTTCAAGGCGAAGGAGGCGGAGCGCATGCTGGCGCTCAGCGATCCCCGTCCCGAGGACGTGGCGCAAGTACTCGCCTACGCCAAGGATACCAAGGAGAAGTTCCCGTACTACCATGTCCGTTCCTACATTGTATATATCTGTGCCAACAAAGGATGGAAATGCTGGGAGGTGACTCCGTGATATCAATCCAATTGCTTTATTAATAGTACTTTGTGGTGCCAATGATGTGCCATGCTATTGGCACAGTTGTGCCACCATGCTGGCACGCCCGTGCCACCTCGATGGCAAAGGCGTGCCACTGCGATGGCACACGCATGCCACGGTGATGGCACGTTCGTAACATGGGTAGTGGCACAAGCCTCTCTTCCTTGGTTTACCAGTCGTACTCTTCGAAATAAGCGTCGAAGTCTTTTGGTTCCTTCACCCCACAGCGTTTAAGCGCATTCAATACGACCTGTTGTTCGGAGGGTGAAAGCGGCCTTTCTCCCTTGCGGACACGGTAGTAAGTACGCCGGCTGAAGTGCCTCATGAGTCCCGGGATAACGGAGAGCATCTGTTTGTGCGGCAAGCTCTCCAATAGGCTTACGAATCCCGCGGCATAGCGTACTTTCTTGTTCGGACGGTAATAAGGGCAAGTTCCCTTCAATGAGGCGAGGTGTCTCGGGCTGATGATTTGCCAATAGGCCGTCTCGTCGGGCATACTTCGCTCCGCTAGTTGCCTGAGGCAAGTAGAGGCTTTGGGGCATTGCCGGTCTAGGCATAGGGTATATTGGTTGGGGATTGTAGCGTTGTCAAGTTTTTCTTCCATATTTTTATGTATAAATAGTTTGTTATCGTGGTATTTCCGGATTAAATGATTGTTCTCCCGCGAATGTAAATATAAAATGAAGACAGATACGGAATTTACGGTTTAATTGTCTGGTTGGGCCTCAATATTTGTTGGATAAGTGCCGTGATGCGTTTATTTTATTTATATGTGAATATTCTTGATAAAAGATTAGGACGATAAGAAATATTTTGTATACATTTGTGAAAATACATCTTGGATGTATTTGATAAACTGTTAATAAGACCTGCTTTTTTTCTTTCCAGTTTCTATGGTGATGAAGGCCAGTCCAGTAAGGAGCCTAATTACTATAGGGTTTTTAATTATGAACATTTGAATAGGAGGCTCGATCTTGATTGGGATGTGGAGCCGGTGCGTAACGATGATGGGTGAGAGGTAATCTCGCTTTCGTTGGATAACCTAGATACGAATGATCTCATGGATACGATCATTTTGTAGGTTCGGCGTAGATTCGGTCAGACTGGCGGAATTGGATAGACGATATCTATTTTGTTGGGTATTCTCGTTAAAGGTGATTGTTTTATGTACTGCTTCAGTTGCGGTCCGGTTGACTGTATAGTGAGTTTGGTATATGATAATGGCCTTGTATTATGAATTTTATTTCTGGAGAATTTAAATTTTAAGACCATGAAGACGATTAAATCTTTTTTGTTTGTGATGTTTATGTTGCTTGCTAGCAATGTGATGGCTAATCCGATTCTCGGTGAAGTTAATGAATCTGAGCCTGTAGAAGGAGCAGTTACTGGGAGTGAGACTCTTATGATTTATTTGTCAAATTTCTATGAAACTCCGGGGCATAAAGAAGCGGTGGCTCAAGTGGTACGACCTGGCACTTCTGCGGATTTACCTCTACTCCCAATCGGTAATTACACATATGAGTGGACTATAACTCCCGGTGGAGCTACTACTTCTGCGAATATGTGGCCTACAAATGCACGTAGAGGGGATGTGAGTGTCAACTTTAACACACAGATCAGTTCTCGTGTAGAATTGGAATGCAAGGTCTATCTAAATGGTAGTTTATACGATACCTTGTCTTATTTCTGGTATTTATACTAGCTATATGTTTCGTTGATGTTCGAGAGGTGGGCTTCAGAAACGAAGCTCACCCTTTCGTTAGCATTGGATAAAGGTCGGAATATATTTGTTCGTACAGCTTAATGTTTGGTTGATATGAAAAAACTTTTTCTTTGTTTGTTCTTTTTGCCAGTTCTTATCGGTTGCATCACCGACTTCGCTCCCGAAGTGGAGGGTGTACAGGGAATCTTAGTGGTGGATGGAATGATCACCTCGGGAGAATCCGTGTTCCGGTTGAACCGGAGTATAAGTATTACGGGAGACTTGCGTGATAATGACGCGATCTCGGATGCCGTGCTGAATATAGAGCGGAGTGATGGGGTATTGTTTGAGGCTAGGCAAGATGAGAAGGGTGTTTACAAGATACAGAATGGAGAATTCGATTTTAATTTAGCGTATCGCTTGAACCTTGCGGTAGACAATAAACAGTACCAGTCTACTTTCTTGAAGCCCTTGTTCACTCCGGAGATAGATAGCCTTAGTTATCAGAAAAGAGGTCGTGAGGAGCCGGTGACCATTCATGTCTCCAGCCATGCCGGGAAGGATAGTCCTCCCTATTATCGTTGGAGCTATAAGGAGAACTGGGAGGTTCAATCTCCTTTATATGCGAATGCCGGAACTATTGACGGTAAATTCATGTATTTTAATCCTTATACATCCGACAATCTCTATCATTGTTGGGTAAAGGATTCCTCGAAGATATTGCTGATAGGCACCACCGAAAAGCTGGCCGAGAATCGGCTGGCGGAACACAAGCTATTCGAGATCTCTGCGGCAGATGAGCGATTGTCTATCTTGTATCATGTGGAGATCTCGCAGATGCAGATCCGTAAGGAGGCGTATGATTACTTCAAGATGTTGCAAGAGGAGATCGAGCGCACCGGCAGTATCTTTAGCCCGGTCATGTCGGCTGGTGATAATGGAAATATTTTTAATATATCCGATCCAGATGAATTGGTGATAGGGTATGTTGAGGTGACTAGTTCGACACGGAAGGGAATGTATCTCTCGTATGAGGATGATCTATATGTCCCGGATAAGATTATCCCATGCGAGATCTATCCAAAGGACTTTCCTATGGGAGGTTTGGCTTGGTATCAATATCCGGATTCGAAGACTTATCCTCGATGCGTGGATTGCCGTCAGGGGAAGGCCACGAAGGACCGGCCGTCTTGGTGGCCGAACGATCATTATTAATTTAAAATAGGAACCCGATCATGCGAACAGGAAAAACCATCTTTTATATGCTTTGCCTCCTTTGCGGGTGGCAAGTATCGGCGCAGGAACTGGCTGTGTCGGAGAGTTTACCGGTAGACGGTAAGGAAGGACGTTATGTGGAGAAAGCCGGTAATCAAGCCTTGATCTATGCCGGGGAGTTGGAGCCTCTGTACCTGAACCGGTTGGAAGGGCATCCTTATTTGGATACGAAGGATTACCGAAAGGGAACGTTGGCATTCGATGGGATCGTATATCCCGGGGTGGAGATGCGTTTGAACGTGTATCTGGAAAAGCTGATCGTGCTCTCGCCGGATAGACGGTTGCATGTGATCGTTCCCTCGGAACGGATTCGGTTTGTGCACCTTCCCGGCTATGATTTGTATTATATGGAACCGAAAGGGGAGAAAAGGAATTACCCCGAAGGTTTTTATGTTCGGTTATATGCCGGGAAATATTCCCTTTGGAAAAGATCGACAAAGGGATTGGAGCGGCGCATGGAAGAGCTGACCCTGACAGACCGGTTCGTCGAAAAGATATCTTATTATATATGTAGGGACGGGGTATATTACCCTGTAAGTGGTAAACGCTCGCTTTTCAATTTATTCAAGGAAAATAAGAATGAGCTGAAGCGATATATAAAAGAGCGAAGGCTCTCGTTTGGAGATGAACGGGAACGCTCGCTGATCGAGGTGGTGGAATATTGTGAAACCTTAAATCTACGCTGATGAAAAAACGAAAGTATATCTGGATGATCCTGTTATTTGTCACGGTAGCGGCTTTTGCCGGACGACGGGTAACCATCCGGCTGGACGGGCGTCCGGCTATGGAATTGATCGAGGCGATCGAGGGGCAAACGGGTCTCCGTGTATTGGGTGATCCGGCGGTGCTGGATTCGCTGACGGTTACGGTGGACGTGAGGGACGCGGAACCGGAGCAAGTCTTGCGGGATGCTTTGCGTTCTGCCTCATTGTTTGTGACGAGGTATTCGAATGACTTGATCGTCACGAGCGAAGAAGAACTGACCGCCTCTTTGCCAGAAGGATATTTTAACGCCATCGTGGTTCGTGAGGTGGAAGATGCAGTTTCCTATCTCTCTTTGCGGCGTGAACAACGGGCCTCCTCCGAGAATAAAGTTTATGAGATCGGTTCTCCGACCGGACAGGTGGAGGAATGGGTGACCTTGGTCGGTACGATCACGAATTTTAAGACGGGCGAGCTCTTAAAAGGTGTCTCCTTGCAGATCGACGATCCCGCCATCGGGGTGACGAGCGACGCAAGCGGTCATTATTCGATCCGGCTTCCCGCCGGACGTCGGGATCTACGTATCCGTTCTATCGGCTTAAAGGATACCAAACGACAAGTTATGCTTTATGCCTCCGGCAAGTTAGATATCAAGTTGGAAGAACAGGTATATGCCTTGAGCGAGGTTTCCGTTTCGGCGAATATCGTGGAGAACGTGCGGAGTACGGCTTTGGGCGTGACTCGTTTGAAAATGAAAGAGATCAAGAATATCCCGACGGCTTTCGGTGAGTTGGATATCTTGAAAGTGGTCATGGCCTTGCCGGGAGTCAAGTCGGTGGGCGAGGTATCCAGCGGATTCAATGTGCGGGGAGGCGCTACGGACCAGAACTTGATCTTGTTTAATGGCGGGACGGTTTATAACCCTACGCACCTGTTCGGGCTTTTCTCTATCTTCAATTCCGATATGGTGAAAGATATGGAATTATATAAAAGCAGTATTCCCGCCAAATTTGGTGGTCGTATCTCCTCCGTGTTGGATATCAATTCCCGGGAAGGAAGTAAGGAGAAATTCCAAGGTTCGGCCAGTCTCGGCTTGCTGACCAGCAGCCTTACGCTAGAGGGGCCGCTTTTCAATAAGAAGACCTCGTATATTGTCGGTGCCCGTACCACGTATTCGGACTGGCTCTTGAATTTATTGCCGGAGAAGAGCGGATATAAGGACGGTAACGCTGGTTTTTACGACTTGAACGCCTCGATCGATCATCGTTTTGACGTGAATAATAGTTTGACGTTGACCGGATATTTCAGCCACGACCGTTTTCATTTCGATGAGGTGGAACGATACGCTTACCAGAATGCCAGTGCCTCGCTGAAATGGACGCATGCTTTCCATCCGAATCTCACCGGGACATTTATCACCGGATATGATCATTATAACAATCGGACTGAGAACACGGATAACCCGGCGACCGCTTATACGCTGACTTTCGGTATCGACCAGTTTTACGGCAAGGCTGATTTTAGTTGGCAGGCGCATGATCATCATACGATCGGGTTTGGATTGAGTTCCTTGTATTATAACTTGAATCCCGGGGAATATCTGGGGAAAGGCGAGGCTTCATTGGTGCTGGACGACCGGATGCAGTCCGAGAAAGCGCTGGAATCGGCTATTTACGTGGGCGATCGTTGGGATATAACTCCTACCTTATCGATAGACGCTGGAATCCGTTATAGTATGTATAATGTAATGGGGCCTAGAACTTATAATTTGTATGAACCGGATAAGATGCCGACTCCTTCTGCCGTGATAGATACGAAGGAGGAAGGGAGTGGAGTTTATAAGACTTACCAAGGACCGGAGTTCAGGATCTCCGCTCGCTATGAGTTCGCAGACGGATTCTCTATCAAGGCCGGTTACAATACGATGCGGCAGAATATCCATAAGCTGTCCAATACTACGATCATGTCTCCCACGGATACTTGGAAACTTAGCGATGCGAATATCAAGTCGCAAACCGGTTCGCAGGTGGCTGTCGGGCTTTATAAGAATTTCATTAGGGCCGGACTGGAAACTTCCGTGGAGGGCTATTATAAAACCATGGATAATTATTTGGATTACCGTAACGGGGCGAACTTGATCATGAATCATCATATCGAGACGGATGTGGTCAATACGAAAGGACGGGCCTACGGTGTGGAGTTTATGATACGCAAGCCGAATGGGAAGTTGAACGGTTGGGTGAGTTATACCTATTCCCGTACCCAGCTCCGACAGGAGGACGCTCGTATCAAAAAGCCGGTCAACCGGGGCGAGTGGTATCCGGCGGATTACGACAAGCCGCACGACTTGAAGTTCGTGGGTAATTATAAATTCACCCAACGGTTCAGCGTATCGGTGAATTGTGACTATAGTACCGGCCGCCCGGTTTCCATTCCGGTCAGCAAATATAATTTCGCTGGAGGGGAGTTCGTCTATTTCTCCGACAGGAACCAATACCGGATTCCTGATTATTTCCGGATGGATCTTTCTATCAATATAGAGCCGAGCCATCATCTGACTTTACTTACGCATAGCACTGTCTCGCTGGGAATTTATAACGTAACCGGACGGGATAACGCTTACTCTGTCTATTATGTTGCCGAGGAAGGCCGGCTGAAGGGCTATAAACTAGCGATTTTCGGAGCTCCCATTCCGTATATTTCTTATAATATTAAATTCTAAAGGCTTGAACCATGAAATATTCGATACTATCATTGATCTTGACACTGCTGTTTCTGGGACATGGTGATTTATTGGCGGCGAACGATTTCCGGGAGCGTATTTACGTGCAAACAGATAAACAGGTCTATCTGGCAGGCGAGTTGCTTTGGCTGAAACTTTGCGTGACCGATGCGACAGGTATCCCCGTTTCATTCAGTAAAGTGGGGTATGTGGAGTTGCTCGATGAATCGACAGCCTTGGTGCAAGCGAAAATAGAGATCAAGGAGGGGATCGGGGAAGGATGGCTGGAACTGCCCGCCCTTTTGCCTACCGGCTATTATCGCTTGGTGGCTTATACCCGTTATATGCGGAATGAGGGTGATACGGTCTTTTTCCGGAAAACGATCGGCGTGGTGAATACCTTCCGGAAAGACGAGACTATTCCCACAGACACCCTTATAAAAGCTACTTCTCCGGATATATCCGGTAATACGCTTCAATTGACTATGGATAAAGCTTCTTTTTCACGAAGGGAACAAGGTAATATCCGGATTCAGGGTCTACCTGCTGATGTGTATACGTTGGGAATCTCTATTGCCGGCAAAGAATTTATTCCGATGCCCGACGATCATTCTATTTGTCAATGGCAGGCTATGTTACCTTCTCTAAACCAAACAATTTTTACGGGCGATTATCTTCCGGAGTATGAAGGCCATTTGATTCGGGGCAAAATTGTGAATGTCCGGACTGGAGAAGCGTTAGTGCAAACGAGTGTTTCTCCGTTACTCGGGTTTGTAGGTGATGAGATCCGATTGTTTGGCGGTCAGCAGCAGGAGGATAAGGAATCCGTGCTGTTTTATACCTCGAGGATCACGGGTACGCATGAGCTAGCCACTACTACCGATTCAAAAGGGACAGAGGCTTATCGAATAGATATCCAATCCCCTTTCGCTCTTCATCCTGCCTCGAGAATGCTGCGATTCAGGATGAATCCCGCTTGGGATGAAGGATTAACGCAACGTAATATCGGTCTGCAAGTCACCCGTACGTTTACGGCGGATTCCTTGGGACATGTAGAACCGGTTCGTGCATATTTCCAATGGAAACCGTATAAGACTTATTTACTGGATGAATATACCCGTTTCCCTACGATGGGAGAAACGGTCTTTGAATTTGTGGAATCCGTCTCTTTCCGGAATACGAATGGGAAACGTTCGCTTTTCGTCTTGTTAGAGGATCTTTCCAACCAAACGGTATCTCTGAATAGCCCGCTGGTGCTGCTGGATGGTATTCCTATCATGGATCATGAATTGATTTATAACTATAATCCGGCTTTGATCCGGCGTCTGGAGGTGTACAGGAATCGATATAGTTTTGGGGGACAGGTTTTTGAGGGGATCTTAGCTTTCCATACTTATAAGAACGATTATCCTACGCTGAAAGTCGGTGCGTCTACCCAGCTATTTGATTATGAGGGTACACAGCGCCGCCGTTTGTTCTACGCTCCCACTTACCCAGATGAGATTTCTCGTAAAAGCCGTATTCCGGATTACCGGCATACTTTGTTATGGATGCCGAATGTACAAACCGGAGGCAAGGCGGTATTGACTCTTCCTTTTTACACGTCCGATTTGCCGGGAGAATATACGGTGACTGTCGAGGGGATAACAAAAGAAGGGAAAACCGTTCGGGGTATTGTTTGTTTCGGCGTTCTGGAATAGGGGTGTTTACGCGTGCGGCCTACCTCATGAATTTACGAGGTAGGCCGCATAAAAATAGCTATTATCAAGTACTTATTTAACCGTAACATTCCATCCGGAAAGAATACCTCCGTAGAAGTAAAAGTCTACGCAGAATGTTTTTCCTGTGTTTAGCTCTTTGACCTCGTAGTATTTCGTGGCACCTTTTTCGTTCACCAATTTATAATCGGCGATATTCGGAATAGGCACGTTGGCGAGCTCCTTGATCTTTGCGTTTATCATGTTCAAGATATCCATGTTCTCGAAAGGATTCGTTACTTTGGTACTCTTGGATAAAGCCGGATTCACCCCATTGTTCTCGGCACGAACCGCACGAACACTATCCGCATAAGCCTTGAACATCGCACGGCTTTCCGGAGTGCGTAAAGCGGATACGGTAAAGATAGAGATTCCTTCCGCCCCATGATTTAGCGCGGCGTCCATGCTGGCTTGCATATCGTCTGAAACCATTAAGCCGCAGTAAAGCGTTGTTTTCGGGTTCTTATCCCGAACATCCTCTATCATACAGTCTGAGATAAAACTAATATCTTCCGTGTAGAAGTTATGGTATACCATGGGGAAGACAATGTCCAGATTCCATTTACCCCAGTCTTGACGAACCATTTTGGACGCCATCTTGGGGGTTGGGAAAGGAGAGGCTGCCATTTTCTTTCCATAGGAGTGAACCACGTCGGCGATCATATTGGCTACCTCGGTAATCTGGTCACAACGGAATTGAAGCCATTTCTCGTCTTGCGAGGGATCTTCTTGTTCCCTTGGATCATATCCGTAAGCGGCCTTGAACTTCTCGATCATAGCCGGGTGATAGCCAAAATCCCATTGCGGATATTCTTGATCTTGCACGATACCGTATTTCGGCCAAAGGGTAGTCGGCAGGATAACGTCCACGAAACGGTTGTAATCGATAGCGATACCGTTCAAACCCTCTACCTCGCAGTAAGCCTCTATTTTCTTCTTGATAAACTCCCGTACCTCGGGTAAGGCAGGGCACATAAATTTGTAGTAATCCACGTAAGCGGTCGTATCGGCCAAGCTTTGTCCGTAACGGTTTACGCTGAACCATTCGGGATGTTCTTTTAAGATAGCGTCCCGGTCATGTTCCAGATTCATCGTCCATAACCAAGCGTAGACCTCTATCCCATGTTTTTGGGCGATGGGAATAGCGGCCCGATAATCATCCGGAGTAGGGGCGTTTAGCATGACACCGTCTATCCCCGCCTCATTCATGATCGTGCAGATGGAGTCGAAATTCATTCCGGGCTGGTAATCCAACCAAGTCCAGAACATCGGATAAGCATCTTTCGTATCATTTTTCGGGGAACTGCAAGCACCTACGCAGCAAGCTACCAGAAGCAATACTAAATAATTTATGTGTCTCATAAGTTTAATGAATTTGATTAACGATTTATCCGTTAAAGATACGTATTCCTGTTTAATGCCGTTCTTTTTTCAGCGTAAATATCGGTAAATAAAAGAAGATGCCTAGGATAGACATGATAAGGCCGCCTATCGTTCCGGCGGCGAGCGGGAACCAAAAGGCTTCTTTATCGGTGCCTAGCATGAACGGGATAAATCCGAGTATGGTCGATATAACGGTTAGGAAAATCGGCGTGATCTTGGCGTTCCATGCCTTTAGATAAGCACGGATTGGGGAAATAGCGGGTATCCGTTCCCGAATTTGGTTATATTCGTTTAAGATATAGATACTGGCGTTTACCGTGATACCGCATAATAAAACGAAGGAGGCGAATCCTCCTTGGTCGAAGTTTAGCTTGAACCAATAGAAGGTCAGGAATACCCCGATATAAGAGATCGGTATGACAAAAATGACCGCCAGCGGTTGTTTCAAGGAATTAAACAAGATACTGGTCGTAAAGAAAATAATAACGATGATCAAGAATAATAACGCATATTGTTTATTATCTTTCTGATCCCATGACCAATAGTTCTTTTCCGCTTTAGCCGTATATCCCATAGGCAGGATCTTGTTAAACTCTCTAAGTTCCCTTTTCTGTATCTTCTCGCCTTGTGAGGAAGCTCCGATATATTCATATTGCAGGCAGAGCCTGTATTGCTGGTTTACTTTCGCTATCTGTTGAGGGGTCTGGCTTTTCTCGACGATAGCGAGTTCGGACAACTTATAGGATTTATCACGGATGGTTTGAGGTACATATTGCATACTCCAGATATCGAACTCCTTTGATTGGCGGGAAGAAAGTTTTAGCTTTTCCGTCTCGTTATCAACGACGATGGTACCTGCGTAGATATCTTTACCGAAAACAGGCCGGATAGACGCGAATAAATCGATAGGCAATATATCCGCTTGCGCCATACGGGATTTATTCAAGTTGAAGTAGAATTCCTGATAATCATCCTTCCACCAAGAAAACTCGGAATTGATCAATACTTCCTTGATACGGCGATACGTAAGCAATTTCTCCCGCAGTTTCTCCGCCCATTCGTATAGCTCGTCATAATTATATCCGTACATCTCGATCCGGAAAGAACCTGCGTTCTCACGGACATCATTGCTGAAACCTTGGTCCATAAGTCCCCATACGCCCCAACTTCCACCACCTAATTCCAACGCTTTGCTAATCACCCTGCTTTTCAAGGTGTAGGGGAAACCACTTCGCTCGTTCTCACGGGTGAAATAGACGTTGATACTGGCTTGACGTGCGTTATAGATACTGGTCTGGAACTGCCGTATTTCCTTATAGGTACTCAAGTAAGCCTCCATTCGGTTGATCAAGTGGTTCATTTGATCAAGGGTCGTACCGTTTGGCATGGAAGCGCTGATACTTAATACCGTTTCTTCATTCCGGGTAAAATAACTTCCCTCGTATACCTTTTGGACAAATAGGCGCAAGGTTCCTCCCAAACTCTTATCGACGATAGGTTTTATCGTTTCCTTCCAAATATCTTTCGCTGCGAATTCATTGTAGCGGGCGATCCACAAAGAGTCCCTTGCGGATAGATCCTTCTCTTCCGGCTCGATCTTCTCCGGCAATAAAAATATCGGTAGTCCGAAAGCCAGTACTAGAATAAGGCAAGCCAGCTTTTTCCAATTGCAAAGGAAACGGATCTGCGTCCGGTAATAATGAGAGAAATAGACTGGGAAACGGTGTATGAACGACCGTATCGGACGGACCACCGGATGTTGTTTCCAATGACTCCGAGCTTTTGGGGAAGAAGAAGCGGCTTTCTTCGGGTGCAAATTCATCTTATCGATCAATGCCGGAACCAAGAATAACGCGATGAACAAAGATACGGCCAGATTAATGATCACGACAGCGGCGAAATCTTGTAAATTCAACCGTATCTTCTCATCCAAGAAGAAGATAATCACGAGGGCACCCATAGTCGTCAAAGTTGCCGCCAGAATAGACAAGAACGCTTTCCGGTCATGATGGTGCCGGATGTGATCAGTCATCACGATCGTATTATCGATCACCAAGCTGAGAGAGATAGTGATACCCGCCAGCGAGTACAATTGCATCTCCAACCCTAATAAATAATAAAGGATAACGGCTATACACAGGTTGATACTTAAACTGATGATGATCAAGAATAGATAACGTACATTCCGGGTAATCAGCAGAACGAAGAGCAAGAGGATCAAGATGGTCAAGCCTGTACGGACGTAGATTTTATCCAATTCTTCTTGGATAAATTCGGTAGCGTCGTAACTGGTATGGATCTCGTAACCGGGAGGAAGCAAGGTGCGGATATGTTCCATTTCTTCCTTCACTTTCTTGGCTAATTGCAACTGGTTGGCAGTCTCTTCCGCACGGATAGACAGGTAAATAGAGTTTAAACCATTGATCCGGTAGTAACTTTGCGGGGCCTCTTCTTGCCGGGTTACCTTTATCAATTGATCCAGCCGGATTAAGCTACCATCTTTGTTTGCGACGGTGATATGCGATGGTTCGAACCCATTCGTGATCTTTTCCGGCATTAACGCCAGACGAATCCATTCCTTGCCGATATCTCCTTGTCCCATATTAGCGGTTCCAAGGAACTCTTTTTTGTAATATTGGCTGATCGCCGATTGGATATCCTCTATCGTGATCCCCAGATCCCGTAGCTGGCGGCTATCGTATTCCAAGCGCCATTCCATAGGGGTCGCTCCGCTTACATCGATACGATAAATACCTTGCACGCTGCTAAGCCGGGGCTTTATCTGATCCTCGGCGAATCGCTGGATGAATATCGGGGTAGCGGAAGCGTTCAAGGTATAACTCATGAACGGGCGTGATTCCTTGTCGTCCGGACGGCTCATCTCTAAAATCGGATAACTTAATTCTTCCGGAAGGTCCGGCCACGTTTGCCTAACAATTGTTGATGCCTCAAAACGTGCGGCATCTATATTCGTATGTTTATCTAGTTCTAAGGTAATCCTTCCCCATCCGTTTCCCGAGGTCGAGGAGATCTCTTTGATTCCTTTGATACGGGCAAGCATCGCCTCCAACCGGGAGGTTACCTCCATCTCGATAACCCTCGCTGAGTTGGAGGGCATATTATAGCTGATACTTAATTTCGGCAGCGTACGGGAGGGAGATAGCTTGATCGGCAATAAAGGCACGAAAGCGATCCCCGCCAATGCGATACAGAGGAAGGTGACGATGATCGTAAAGGATGATATGTTCGGCTTAGAACCCATGCTCGTAATCAAATTCGTTGGCTAATGAGATGCCTGTCTCGAAATCATGTAAGGTGAGCTTACGTATTTTGTAATAGCTCAACCAATAATTTTGCAAGGCCGTGATATAATTACGTTGCGCTTCCTGCTGTCGGTTCAAGGAGAGCGTAAGGCTATTGATATCCGCTTTGCCGATCATGAAACGTTGCTTGGTCTCGTTATAGGCCATGATCGCGATGTCCAAAGCCTCTTCGGCACTGGCGATCAGGTTTTGCTGTACATTGAAATCGCCGACAGTCATGATTACGTCTTCCTCCAGAGTGACTTCCGTCTGTCGTGCGGATATTTGCGTAACATTTAGATTGCTTTTGGCTATATTGTATTTACCCTTCCGTACTCCCCAGTCTATAAGGGGAATAGAGATAGATATCGATACCAAGTCCTGCTGCAGCGGATTCTTGTAAACTTCCTTAAACTGGGTCGCTACTTGATTGAAACCGATACTGGCATTTAAGGATGCGTTGAATAAGGTTTCCTTCTTGGTCTTATCTACTTGTTGCTCGGCCTCTAGTACCTCTTGCCGCACTTCCAGAAACTTGGGGTTATTTTCCCGGGCTAACGTCAATGCTTGATCCACCGGAATATCCATATCATGGGGGCGTGACGGCAGACGAAGCCGTATCTCCGTATTCTTATCGAAATTCAAATACGAGGCCAAGCTGAACATGGCTCGCTTCAAGGCTATATCGGCGTTTTGTAACGTATTGCGGGCATTGATCGCATCCAGCTTGAGTGTCAGTAAATCCGCTTGACTAATAGCCGCGATCTTATGCCGCTCTTGGCCGGTACGGTATAACGTATCGGTTGTCGCTACATTTTCTTTGGCCATATCATATTCTACTTGAGCCATGGCTAAAGAGAAAAAATAAGTGGTGGCTTGCTCGCTGACGGTCTCGATATTATAAAGCAACTCTTTCTTTACTTTCTCATATTTTAGAGGCTCTATCTTCTTCTCCCACCGGAAAGGATTGTATCCCAATAAATCTTGGCTGTATCCGATACGGATTGGAACGGAGGTGAACTGATTATAAGTATTCGAGCCGAAATAGCGCATATACCCCAGATCCGTGTCCACGAAGAAACTACCACCCAGCATATCGAAGTTCTGCTTGATCTTTAAGTTTCCTCCCGCATAAAAGGACTGTTGCTTACGGTATTCGTCGATGTCTTTTTCTGAATCGTATCGTTTCGTGATATCCCGGTAATATTCGGCGGGCGTGATATTCAATGTAAGACTAGGCAGTCGCTCCGCTTTGTAATTACGAAACTCCCAGTAGCCGGACAAGAATAGGTTTTTCGTACGAAAAGCCTCCAGCGAGCTATCGGCGGCCAATGAGATCGTCTTCTCAAGGGAAAGGACGAGCGATTGGGCCGATACTCCTTCGGCTAATAGCGAACAGAATGCGTATAAAACTAGGAATGTCCTCTTGTATCTTTTTTTCATAATGCATGTCTCCTATAGATAAACCAATAAACCAAAGGAATAATAAATAAACTGACTGCCGTACCGATCAGCATCGCCGAGATCATGGCAATGGAGAGTGGCTTTTGCAACTCACTTCCCATATCGAACGTGAATAGTAGCGGTACCATACCGAATATAGTTGTCAATGAGGTCATGATAATCGGGCGCAGACGGCGACGACCCGCCTCATGGATCGCTTCCATCAAGGGTACACCTTCTTTCCGAAGCTCATTGATCGCGTCCAGTTTCAAGATAGAGTCGTTTATGATGATACCGCAAGTTACCACGATACCGATAGCACTCATCAGGTTTAAGGTATGCCCGCATATCCATAATACCAGTAAGGAGGCGGCTACGTCTATAGGTATTTCCAGCAGGACGATCAAGGGCTGCAAGAAGCTCTCGAATTGAGCCGCTAGGATAAAATACATCAAGAGGATGGATATGAACAAGATGACGACCAATTCATTCAGCATTTGTTGGTTCGAGAAGAAGCTTCCCGAGAAATCGATGTCCCAATTCGTCTTATCTTTGGATTCGCTGCGTACGAGCTCCCGAATATTTTCCATTAACTGTTCCGCGTTCTCTACTTGATAGAAGCTAAAAGGAATATATTCCCCGTTCTTTCCAGCGGTGAGTATCTTCAAATCCTCTCCGGGAGTAATTTTTGTTACTGCGCTAAGAGGGACATGATTCGTCTTTTGGTTTTCGTCCGGTTGCGTACGGATTAACGTATTATGTAGGATATGATCGACCGTTTGCTCGTTTCCGGCTAGCGTGATCGGTAAATACTGTTGATAAGAGCGTAAGGTAGCGACTTCATTTTCCTTGAAGGCCGTCTTAAGTACCCGGTAGACCTCTTCATAGGAGATATTATAAAGTAATAGTTTCTGATGGTCTATGGATATGTTTAATTGATTCTCGAAAGCTACGCCAACGGGAGCGAGACCGGTCTTACTCTCTAGTGTTTTCTCTAGTTTTTGCAAAGTAGGGGCATCCGGAGCTTGTTCTTTGTTACGGGCATAGAACTCGGCTACGATATCGGCCTCACCGGTTACGAACAGTTTCTCAAACACAGTCTCCGGCGGAGAGAACGATAATACGGCTGTCGGGTAATTTCGCTTTACCCAAGCGGAGATTTCTTGTTGTAAAGGAGCGATAGCATCGGTCTCTTCTGTCTTGAAATAAAGCTCTACTTCCGAGATGGATAATTCCCTGTCTCGGTTTAGCAGGAATTGTTGCTGTCCGATATAGGCCGTGTGTTGCGCGCCTAACCGATCGGCCTCACCAAATAATTCGGTGACTCTCTTTCTATTCTCATCAATATGGATGTTCTCATTCCATTCAACATGTGCGATTAACTCATTCTGATCGATTTCCGGCATCCGGCTTTTGGGGATCATATAGAATAGGATTGCGCAAAGGGGGATGGTGACAGCTACAAATAGTAGGCTAGTGGTCTTATGCCTGAATATGAAATCAACCCCTCCGTCATAGAACCGGTCCAGCGTATGCTCCTTGATCAAATTGTTTATTTTCAGGTTGAAAAAGGAATGCTTGATCTCCGGTATGCTGTAAACTAATTTGTAAAGTACAGGCAGTAACATGATTCCGGTGAAATAAGAGACCATTAAACCAACCGTAACGGCAAACGCCTGATCGAAGAAAATCGCTCCCGCTATACCACTCATAAATACCAGCGGAACGAATACAGCGATCGTGGTAAATGTGGAACTAAGCATGGGGGTGATTACTTCTGTGGTCCCTTTTATACACGCTTCTTCCAGATTATCTCCTTTTGCCCGGTATTGCGCTATATTCTCCGTCACGATGATGGAGCTGTCTATCATCATACCCAATGCCAGAATTAATCCGGATAGGGAGATGATATTTAAGGACATATTGAAAAGGTAGAAGAACAAGAAACTAATGATGATACTGACTACCATACTTAGTCCGATTACCGCCGGGCTTTTTACGTCTCCGAGGAAAAGGATCGCCACGATGCAGATAAATAAGAAACCTAACGATAGGTTCTGCTTGAGGTTGGAGATCGTATAATCCAATAACTCGGTCTGGTTTCTTGTGATCGTAAATTCAATATCCGGGTAAATAGACTTGAAATAATCGGTAACCTCGGCAAGCGCCTCTTTCATATTGTCCATATTCTCATCCGCTTGCTTGATAACGGCTAACGTGACGGCCCTTTCCCCGTTGGCTAGCGATAAGCCGGTTTCTTTTTCTGGTACGACAGCTACTTTTGCCAGATCTTTTATCTGGAAGATCCGGTCATTCTTACGGATATAGATATTTTGTACGTCTTCCGGTGTACGTAATAAGGTAGAAAATTTGATATTGTACTCATAATAACCATCCCGTACGGTCATGCTTCCCGGCTCTATATTATTGGCAGACAAGGCTGATTCCAAATCATTTAACGTAATATCAGCCATATCCAAGAGCTTCATATCCGGTACGATCTGTAATTGCCGTCCTAATATGCCCGTGATATCCACCATCGCGACTTCCGGCAACTGTTCGATCCTTCGCTTGATTACTGTTTCCGCGAATTGGCAAAGATCGAGGAAAGCGGCATCATTTTCAATTGTCTTGAGTGTGAGGTTGAGGCAAAACACTGGAATGTCCGTAGCGCTCGCCTTGACTACCCGTGGACGTTCTACCTCACGGGGCAGGTAATTCATGGCGGCGTCTATTTTCTCATTGACCTCTATAAAGGCAAGATCCGTGTTCGTGCCAAAGTCGAAGCTAAGGCGGATAATACCCGCTCCATCACGAGTCTCGCTATGGATATCCCGTAATCCTGCCACTTGCATCAATTGCAAACGGACCGGCTTCACGACGGTGTTTTCCAATTCCCGTGCGGATGTATTTTGTCCGGATATCTGAACGGTAATCTCAGGTATGGCGATATCAGGTAATAAGGAGACCGGTATGGTGAAATAAGTCACCAACCCCACGATAAAGCAGGCCGTAAAAGCCATCAATACCGCTATCGGACGTTGTAGCAGGAAGCGAATCATACGCAACTAATTTTCAATTCTCAATTCTCAATTTTCAATTACCTTGACCGGTGACTCATGCGCCAGATTAATATTGCCGCTTGTAATCACGACATCCGCTTCTTTCAATCCTTCCAAAAGGGTATAACTATCCGCGTTTTCCAGTCCGGTGCGCACGTAGTTCCAATAAGCGTGCCCATCAACTAAAGTAAATACGACTTGTTTTCCGGAACGTAATACCACAGCCGTTTTAGGTACGACCAATTGCTTCCCAAGCGAGCGTTGTACGCTAACCCGTACATTCATGCCTTCGAATAATTTACCTTTGTCGTTTACCGCCGCTTTCACTTGTACCATCCCGTTCTCATCCACTAGCGGGTTGATCTCGGATATACGTCCTTCAGTCTTTAAGCTGGTGGTGGCGAAAGGGGTAACTTCCACTTTATCTCCGTTTTGGATAAGCGGCAACTCACTTTCCAATACGGTGAAAGAGGCTTCCAGACTATGAGAATCGATAACGGTACAGAATGCGTCCGTCGTAGACGCCACGTTCTCTTGTTTAGCGAAAAGGTTTGCGATAATACCGTCGAAAGGCGCGATTAGCGTCGCATTCTGTTCCTCATATTGGGCAAGTTGATATTGGGCGAGCGCCAGATCATATCCACTTTTTACCCGTGCTAGGTTGAGCGTTGCGGGCGGGACTTTCGCTGAGTCTTCCAGCATATATCCTTGACCGATCAATACGTCTTTTAATTCAAGCCTCGCTTTCTCTAGGGCATCTTTGGCTTGCGCTGTTTTGTTCGTGAGCCGGAAAGTAGCGAGTTCCGCTATTTTCTGTCCTTTGTTTACCCGGTCTCCGTTCTTCACGTAGATACGGGCGATGGGTTCCGCCGACTCAAACCGTAAGTCCACCAACTTGCGAGCGGACAGTTTACCATTGCTTATCAACTCATGATTAAATTCCGTTTGCTTCAATGTCATGATCGTGACTTCGTTCGCCTCATCCGGCAATACGGTCTCTACGGAATCCTGTGTGGCATCTGTATCTTTCTTTTCTCCGCCGCATGCGCTTAAACAGAATAAAAGCGTAAAGGTCAACAATTTATAGTATTTCATACTCGTATGATTGATCGGTTTGTACAATTTGTCATTCGCAAATATAAGTATTTATTGTTACGATGTAGTCGTAATTGCTATAAAAATAAGGATATTGTATTCATATTGATGTGTTGTTTAACATACTTCGTGCTTTCTCTTTCATTTCTTTAATAGCGGAACTTTCCACTTTGGGTTTCTTAGTTAATACGGAATCAATCGCCATTTTCAATTTTGCAGGTTGAAAATAAGATGGTTCCGTATAAAGATTCATTAACAGATAATACGGATAGATACGTTCCGGTAAAATATCAATGGCATGTAACAGGTGCTTTTCCGCTTGTCGGTATTCACCTAAACACTGCTCATTTTTAGCCATTACGTAATAAAGCATGGGATCGGAGCTTAATAAGACAGCTCTCTCCAGATATTCATTCGCTTTCTCATATTGTCCGGTTTTGCTAAGAGATTGAGCGGCCTCGAAAAGGAATTCCGGTTTATGCTTCAATAATGGATACAAAGGTTCATATACCTCCAAGGCCGCTTCGTAAGCTTTATTATTGTAAAACATTTGCGCCTTATTCCATTGTTGATAAGCCTTATAATGATCTTTTTGCATCCAGAACAAACCAATTCCAAGGATAGCGATTCCCATAAAAAATATCTGTTTGCCCCATCTATGGCCATTTGATTCGGCTTGGTTCTCACGGATCTCATCCTTGTCCGGTGTTACGCTCATCACCCCTAGGAATATCAATACTACCCAAAACTCCGGCAATTGTAATGGATAAGAAGAGAAGGCGAATATAGCCAGAGACATCAATCCCCCGCAACAAGCATACCTTTTGTTCTTTATTCCTTTATAAAATAGAAGCCCCAGCCAGCCTATAAATAGGGCTAATCCTACTAACCCCTGTTCTAATCCAATCTGCAAGTATTCATTAAATGCGTACTCCGGGCATCCGGCAACCAACTTTTCCTGTTCAGTCGCTTTTCCCGAAGCCATGTATTCCGCTTGTGTTTCAGCGTAAGCGGCAGGGAACCCACCTAGGCTGGTACCTGTAATCGGTTGTTTTTGTATCGCTTTCGTCGTGATCTTCCACATCAGAAACCTTCCGTCTGCCGAATCTTTCTTTAATGTATAGAGTGATGCGCTCCCGCCAAGAAGCAATATGCCGCCTAGGATACCGCCTATGATATACCACCTTTTGTGTTGTCTCAGTCTGGTCGCTGCCTGTTTCCTGTCAAGGCGGTACAGGGCATATACCCAGGCGCAAGAAACGACCACCGCTATCCATGCCGATCGGCTCATTCCCGCAGGAAGTACAACGATCGCTGTGCCTATACATCCCATGGACAGGTAATAGGGCATATTTCGTTTGGACTGTTCCAGCAAGATGCCAAGAGCCACCGGTAATGTGATCGCCAAATATCCGGAATAAGGCCCCGGATTGAAAAAAGAGCCGGTCAGCCGAAACAGGGAATGGTTCGAATAGGCCCATCCCTGTAATTGACGGAAGCCCCAGATGGCTTCTATAAGGCCTGTCGCGATAAAGAACATTGAAAAATATCCTATGAGCACCGGATATTCATGGAACACCTGCCGAAGCAGATACCACAAGACAACCATTTGTCCGATAAACAGGAGCTTTTCCGGCTCCGGGTGTATGGAGTAGGGATAAGAGAGGAGGATAAGCCCCAAGAGGGAAAGGGGGAGGATATCCACGTAAGTCCATGGGCACAGCCCCTTGCTTGGATTCAACCACAAACCTTGTAGGGACACGGCGGATAAGAACAGGGCGATTAGTTGAATCCAAAAGGTTTTCTCTGTCACCAAGTGTGTGGATAGCATTCCCAATCCTGCGAAAGGGGCGCTTAGCAAAAGTGTCCCGAGTAGGGTATATACGCCGAGTTTCAACAGCTCTTTCATGGTTAATATCTTTTTACCGTATCGTTTTCCACCAAAAAGATACGATCTTCCGCAGCCTTTTCCGGTCGCGAGATCATCGCTTTCAACAGGCTCCCTTTAGGTATCTTGCGAATGAGGATGCCACCGGGTATCGTGTCTGTCGGGAAATATCCGTTTTTAAAACACTGCTGTTCCTGTTCCCAATAAGCGAGTGTATACGGCACTTGCTGTTGATACGGGTTGTCCGAGGCGATAAAGATGGAATCGGTTCGGGCCGGATCGGGCTTAATTTTCGTGATGATCCCCGTATTGCTCACATGGAAAGGGGATGTGATGAAGCGTAGTGAGCCATAAGCCTCTTTGTCATATTCGGCGATGATAAACACATCATCGCCTACGATCTTCGGGAAGGTACAGCGGTTGCCGATCCGTTCGCTCATGGCGAAAGGCCTCCAGTTACCATGATTATAGGTACAGAGGTAAATAGGTGCTCTTTTTGATCTCACCGGGAGGTCGCAAGTCGTATGGATATCTGCGACAGGTGGTAGGTATTGCTCCGTGACAGCGGTCAATAACGGATTTTTTAAGAACGTACGGTATTCATCGGTCGACTCGGTCGTTACCGGATGTAAGGGGGCGAATCCGTATCTGTAAACCTTGGCCGGGGTCAAGAACGGCTTGGTTAGGTTGTAGATCAAGGAATCCGGGCCTTCGTACTCCGGAGCGAAAGGTAGGAATCGCCCATCCTCGTTTAAGAATGCGCACCAATAATGTTCCCCGTTCCTACGAGTCCAGATCGTATGTTCTGCTACAGTGGGAATACCGGCCGCACGCATCAGCTGGATACCATACAAGACTACCCCATCACAACGTCCAACCCCTGTCCGGTGGATCTCCTCTGCGGTTGGATAGTGGATGGGTATCTCCGTTTGATAGGTGACTCGGGTTCGTAGTATCTTTTGTAACCTCACGGCCGCATCGTACGTGTTATCAATATGCGAACTATCCAGCAAAGGGAGGTACGTCCGCATCAGCTCCTCACGTAAACCGGAGGGCGGTTCGTATAACCCCCGGTAGGGAAGTATATACCTGCAAAAATTCTCGAAACTTACCGATTTATTCCAGGGCTTGGGCCACGCCTGAAACGCCAGCTCGATATTACGGATTAGATAGTCCGAGGATAGGGTGGTGATGTCTGATACCCTCTCTCGCTTCTCATATCCGAAATGATAGACCATATTGCGTATCAAAAAGCGGGCGGCCTCTCTTTTTAACGAATCCCCTTCATAGTATTTGATGACATATTCCAACTCTTTCCTGTTATCGCCGGCTTGCGACAACGCATATTCCAACATACTTTCTTCTTGGCTTTTTGAGAAACCGCAAGAGTGCAGACAGATCCAAGCGCATACATATAAAATAAGCTTATTCATAATTCTTCAATTGTTTCGAATATTTTTCCAAAAACGTCCCTTTCTGTATTCCCCCGTGTAAGGGTCAACGGATTTCCACACTTTCCAAGCTACCCCTACGATAAATTCCTCCGGTATAAGTCCGAGATAACGGGAATCTCTAGAGTTTTCTGTCTTATCTCCGGCCACGAAGTAATAGTTGCTTTGGAACTGGTATTGTCTTACCTGTTTGTCTCCTATATAAACTTTACTATCTTTCCACGATAGGGAATCTTTTGATTCCCACTCGATCATTTGTTTGTATAGCTTATAATTTGTTTGATTCACGGTAATTCTATCCCCTTTTCGGGGGATATACAAAGGACCGAAATCATGAACATTCCAATTGAATGTAGAATCAAAAGGGAAACAACGGTAGACACCGTCCGGCATCCGATCCGCTTTTTGTCTGGATAAGTTCGCTTGACTTTCCACATTCCCCAAAGGCTCTTTTGTATGGTTGTTTCGGTAGAATCCCTGTTCGATCCGGATGGAGTCTCCCGGTAACCCGAGGCAGCGTTTGATATAATATTGCATGATGTGCATTTCGATCCGCTCCCATGAATAGGGATGCGGGTAGTTGAATACGAGAATATCATTCCGTTTGATTTGCCCGACTCCGGGTACTCTGTATATATCTACCCGCTTCCCTTTCATAGATGCGAAAATATTGAATAACCTAGGTCCGGCTATCCATTTGTTTACTAATACTTGATCTCCGGTTTGGAGTTGAGGCTCCATGGAATCGGAAGGGATTTTGAACGTGCTGAAACAGAAGATGAGGAGGAATGCGTATATGCAACCAATACCAAATACCCCATAAAATATAAGTGTCAGATATCGTAACATCTGATTTATATTTGTTTTGTATATACGTTTTTCTATTCCCATTCTTTTATGTTTATGCCTCATTTCCTAAATCCAAATTCTTTGGATATCAGTCATCAATAGTCGAACACTACGATATGATATTCCGGATCATCACTGATACCATAGATCTTCCGTTTTTGATTGTCTACAGCGATGGAGGAGACTCCTTGGTCTAATGTGTAATGGCATTCAAGGCTACCGTCCCATCCGATTACAAATAATTCTTTGCATAATATATTGTAATTAGGCTCTGTCACCATTTTTCCATTATAAAGAACAAATAAACTATTCCCCACGTTTACAGGACTATAAAAAGCGTCTCTATAAGTTTGCGGGCTCGCTTTACTTCCGATAATGTCTCCATCCCTAAATTCTTTGAAAACAGATGCGAAATGATCCGGTCCCCGTAATTGTTTTTCCAAGGTCCCGTTCACGTTATAGATGCAAATTAAATCAGTGAAGTAGTGAGTGATTGCAACCTTCTCTTTTCGGTTGGTGGTTAGGTCTGCCCGAAACGCATTGATTAATTCGGCAGGAGTATACTCCTGCTCAGTTTTAGGATAAGTACCGAAATCCATCGTTTTCTTACCTGTTTGATCAAAAAGGAATCCAGGACTCGTCTCTTGATAGGATACGCCTAAGAACCCGTTGCCCAAGCTTCGAATATTGCTCCATAGCGGTTTTGTATCTAGGGAGATACGGCTGGCGTATTCCGGTTCTTTTCCACTGGTAAATTCCGGGATAGAGTAAGTGAAAATCGTAGAGGTCATCATATCAAAAATGACTACGGAATCGTTCCGATTGACGAAACATGGTGTCATCATCTCTTTAGGCCCTTGTCCTACAGGAATACATTCTCCTTCCTTATGTGCCGTATTGAGGTTGAAGATGTGGAATTGTTTTTCCGCCCCTTGATTGCAAGTAACTAGGAAGGAGTCGAATAATTGGATTTGTGAAGGTCGTAAAATAAGACTGTCAAATTCAATAGTTTTTCCGGATAGTGATTTTCGGACTTTGAAATCACTTCTCTGGAAGGTTATGTTTTTGTCATCTTGTTTTTGATCATCGGTACAAGCGATGAATACTAATAGGATGAGTGAAAGATGTAAGATAATGTATTTCTTCATGATACTGATTTTTTAAGGAGGGCATGCCAAATTAAGGGATTGAACACATTTTCTTCTTGCTCAAGATACCTAGAGTCTATGAAATACAAATTAAAAAATCAATGAGAAAACATCTGCATTCCATTGATTTACCGACTGTATTCCATTGTGATTTTTTTCGTTTTGGCACACCCTCCTTTGATTAAATTTTAGTTCCAACGTCCCGGTATGTAAGTGGATGTCCCATCGGAATATTTGATAATACATCCTCCCCCAGAGTAACTGCAATATCCGCTTCCACCTTCCCCACTAGCCAATGCCTCCACATTGTCAAGCGCTAAATCAGAGAGTTTAATCTCGTTTTCACTCTGGTTGATGTTCCATGCCGCAGCTACTGCTACGACTGCCATTACGGCTATTCCTAAAATCTTTTTTCTCATGATATTTCTTTTTTATAGTTTATGTTTTTGAGAATTTAATCTCTTGCTTACTATTCTTCTGCAAGATAAGGATATTCTCGAATTCCTCTTTCAATTTAATTTACTACTTTTGTGTCACCTCCTTTCTGCTTCATGAGTAAAAGTGGGGTGGGAGGCTTGCTTGTGATCGTTCCAATATATCCGGCAAGCTCTCCCTTCTCTTTTATTTATTGAGCCATCCCCCGAATGTTTAATTTTATCAGTTGATTCGTATTGCATTTCACGGAAATCGTCTCGTCAAAGACTCCTTTGTCTTTCGGTGTCATGATGACTCTTACTTGAAGGATCTCTCCCGGCTTGGCGGGATGTTTGTCGAAAGATGGGCGGGCACAGCCGCAGGTTGTAGCCGCGTCTAGTATGACTAACGGGTTGTTTCCTGTGTTTGTTAATCGGAAAACAGCTTCTTTGCTTTCTCCCATTTGGATAGTTCCTAGCTGTATGGATGCCTCTTCCACTTTCACGGTGGTCTGTATTTGTGAAGCGGGTTGTTTTCCGGTGATCTCTTTTAGGTATAGCTCCCGGATATTCGGGTTGTGGATAGGATTTCCTATCACTACGACCTTATTGTCCTTATCCAATAGAAAGGTTTGAAATCTCCCGTCGGCCGGGAAATGATTCAGTTCGTTCAGTCTGTCTGATTGATCCATGCAGATAGGTTTGTCGAAATTGTCTTTTTTCAATAGATACCGTATTTCTTTCTTGTCATCGGACTGGAAGAAAAAGAGGAAGGGAACCGTTCCTTGGGTAATGGAGTCGGTGTATTGAATCAGTTCTTTCCATCGGTGCAGTTGGAGTTTGCAACTGGTACATCCTATGGAATCCACGAAAACCAGCACCTTGTGGGGGGATTTTGGCAGGGTGAAGTCTACCGTATCGGTTGCAAACCGTGCAAAGACCATGTCTTTCGGAAATCGTATCTCTTTTCCTTGCCATTCGGATACTAAATGCTTGATCTCGTCTTTTTTCTTGTCTTGGCAAGCTAGAAGGAATAATAATAGTATGATTAGATTTAAGTATCTAAAGTTTCCCACCCAAATAAATAGATAGAAAAATAACAGTTTGTCGAATTTTC
>ENA-OROQ01000060-OROQ01000060.1-human-gut-metagenome-genome-assembly--contig:-NODE-60-length-176994-cov-31.8165_pt1 | contig 176994 bp, 174 predicted proteins | sample MGYA00242136_ERZ509062 | MGnify/ENA primary metagenome ERZ509062 (study PRJEB26280, sample SAMEA2338735) | human gut metagenome | biome: human gut; feature: human-associated habitat; material: faeces...
TTATAATGGAAAAGTGATGATTTGGGTACTAATTATTTTTTATGCGGTTGCCCTGATATCTTACTTTTTTTGTATAGACAAATGTATAACTGTGTGTTAAACTGAAAATAATTGAATAAGGAAAAACGGAAAAGGTACGTATAGAATATCTATATGTTTAATAGGGAATGTAGTGAGAGTCTACAACAGCCCAACTTTACTGTGACCGTCGTATCTCTGTTTTATATGTCATGTACATAACCACTGGAGGCATCTGGGAAGGTGAAAAGAGAATTTCTAAATTGAGTGTTTTTATAGAAACTTCGGAAGTCAGGAGACCTGCCTTAATCTGTGTGCATGATTTTCGGTGGGGAAGATTTCGCAAAATAGAGATATTATTTTAGGGAAAGTATAATCCTGCACGAGAATGTGCAGGATTTTTTATGTTCAATTGTTTGAAATTTTGGATTGGAAAGAAAGGAGGAACATATGAAAAGGATAGCAATTCTTGTATGCGGAAAAGCAGTGGGAAATGCATGTACAGGTTCTAGTTGTATGAAAGCAATGAACTGCAGAAAGGGTACGTTTGCCCGATATGAATCAGAAGAAATTGAACTTCAGGCTTTTTTTCAATGCAGCGGTTGTGGCGATGACTTGGAACACAATAGTGGATTACAGGAAAAAGTAGAGCGCATTTTGAAAATTGATCCGGATTCAGTACATGTTGGTGTTTGTACCATTGAAAAAGATACAAAGAAGCGATGCGCTGTCATAGGAAAGATGCTGAAGATTTTTAAAGAGCATGGAATTGAAGTGCTGAATGGAACACATGATAGTGAGTTATTGCAAGAAGTGATAGAATAAAATAGGAAAAAGGGAGAATTCACATGAAATTGAGAAAACGTATATTATCTGTAGTACTGGGAGTTGCTTTGGCTTTTTCCTTGGCAGCTTGCGGAAAAACAGAAAAAGAAGATACAAACACAAAAGAAGAAGTGGTAGAACAACAAAAAGATATAAATGATGAAAAAACAAAACCAGCACATACAGCGGAGGATATGATTGTTTTGGCCGGAGCAAGAAATCTGGTTCCGGGTTTGGAAGATGTTTATTATTCAAGTAATAAACTTGGTACATGGGAGCCGTTGATTTCCAACGACGAACATGGAAATCCAGTTGGTATTCTGGCAGAAAGCTGGGAAAGAAATGAAGATGCTACTGCTTGGACATTTCATCTCCGTCAGGGAGTTAAATTTCAAAATGGAGAAGAGTTTAATGCAGATGTTGTAGTTGAAAACTTTAATCGTTATAAACTCATGGAAAGTGGATATTCTGGATTTACCACATTTAAGGTAAATGAATTGTATCCTGGATTACTTGGATGTGAAAAAGTGGATGATAGTACAGTAAAGATAAGTTTTTCAGAACCGATTCCCCGTCTGCTTTTCAACATGAAAGATACTGCTAGCTGTATGTTTTATCCTGGGTCATGGGATACTACCACTGGATACTTTACAGAACAGCCTGTTGGAACAGGGCCATATAAAATCAAAGAAGTGAAGGAAGATGAATATGTAGTTCTGGAAGCTTTTGATGGATATTGGGGAGAAAAAGCGAAAACAAAGAATATTAAAATCCGTACTATTACAGATCCCCAAGCTCGTTATGCAGCACTGGATAGTGGAGAAATCATGGGCGTACTGGATTTAGGGGCAATGCCTGCAGCATTAGGGGAAGAACTTTTGAAAGATGAGCGTTTTGCAATGGCATCTCAAACTTCAACGATTACACATATGATGCTGTTGAAGGGAGAAGGAACAAAATTTTCAGATGCTCGTTTGCGCCAGGCTGTTAGTCTTGCAATTGATCGTCAGTTAATTGTAGATCAGCTTTGGAATGGATATGGAAAACCAACGCAAAATTTAATTAACCGCATGTGTCCGGACTGGGTAGAACTTCCTGTTGAATATGATATGGAAAAAGCAAAAGCTTTGGCCAAGGAGGTATTGGGAGATTCCCGTATTCCATTAGATATGTATACACGCTCTTTGTATTTGGACCGTGGTCCATATAAAGAGATGATGGAGTACATTCAATCTCAATTATCACAGATTGGTATTGATGCAACAGTGAATGTTATTGATTCACCTACGTATTCCGAAATGTCAAAAGCTGGAGAACTAGGAGCGAACTTTATGACACACGGTATGTCGAATTTAAATGCCTATCATTTTTTGGATATCTATATGAGCAGTACTGGTTCTTATAACCAGTCACAACATTTAGCATATAGTAATCCAAAAGCGGATGAGTTGTTAAGTGAAATGAAAACAACTTTGGATGACAAGCGTTTTCATGAATTGGCAGTGGAACTGCAAGAAATTGCAAATGAAGAACTACCTGTTTTGCCGCTGTTCTATGATACAAGCAATTTGATTTATAATCAAGAAGAAATTACGGGTTATGAAGACTTCTCTGATCATTTGGATTTGAGCCACCTTGCCTGGGTAAATATTCAGTAGGAATTAAAGACCGTACCGGGATATTACTGGTACGGTTTTTGTGAAAGGAGATTTTTTGAATAGCACATTATATTATATAAAGAAAAAGATTCTCTGGACAATTCCCATTTTGATAGGAATTACATTTCTGGCATTTTCACTTGGATTAATGGGTAAGGGAGATCCGGCAACAACCAGAGCTAGTGCAGATCCAAACTATATTCCGACAGAAGAAGAAATCGAAGAAATCAGAGAAGAAATGGGACTAAATGATTCAATTTTCGTTCAATATATTCATTGGATGGAAGATGTTTTACATGGAGATTTTGGAACATCTTATATTGACGATAAACCAGTTTTTGAGGAGATGATGCGCTTAATGCCTAATACACTTATTTTGAGTGTTATGTCTTTAAGTTTGATTATTGTTTTGGGGCTTATAGGAGGCATTTTTCTTGCTTGGTTCCAAGACCGCTTTTTGGACTTGACAGGAAGAATTGCCCTGGTCTTTTTTATGTCTATTCCAGGATTTTGTCTTGCTTATTTTATGATTTGGCTGTTTGCTCAAAAACTCCATATTTTACCAACTAGCGGAGTGGAAACAATGGTAGGATTTGTAATGCCCTGCCTTGCTGTTTCAATTGGTTCATCGTGTGTTGCGGCTCGTATGCTGAGAATTTCTATTTTAGGAGAATTATCTCAAAATTATATTTTAACCATACAAGCAAAAGGATTTCGAAGAAGTCAGTGCATTTTTAGACATGCTTTACGTAATTCGTTGATACCTTTTATTACATATATCGCAAATGTTTTTGGAGGTCTTCTTGGAGGTTCTATGATTACAGAAAGTGTTTTTTCTGTTCCTGGTATTGGAAGTTATGCGTTGAATGCAATTAATAATCGTGATTATGTGGCTATACAAGGCTATGTATTATTTACGGGAGTTGTTTTTGCTTTGACTAGCCTTTTTTCAGATTTGATTTGTGCCTGGTTGAATCCACAAATACGTTTGGGAGAATAAACATGAAAAGAAAAAATATTATTTTTATTAGTTCAATTTCCGTTTTAATTGCGTTTTTACTAGTGGGAATCTTTGCGGACTTTTTGGCACCCTATGACCCAAATCAAGTGGATATGTTAAATGGTCTTGCTGGTCCTTCGACAGAACATTGGCTGGGTACGGATCATCTTGGACGGGATTTGCTTAGTAGGCTGATTTATGGAAGCCGTTCATCTGTATTTATTGCTTTTTTTGCTACAGGATGTACGCTGCTCCTGGGGCTGGTAATTGGATTGCTATCTGGTTATTTTGGAGGTTGGATTGATCAAACGATACAGTCTATTGTAAATATTTTTCAGGGGATTCCCAGTACGGCCTTTGTTGTTGCGGTACTTGGTTTTTGGGGACCTGGAATAAAAAGTCTTTTAGTTGCTATAGTAGTAAGTTCATGGGCAGACTTTTCCAGAATTGTACGAAATCAGGTGTTAGAAATTAGAGAAAAACATTATATTGAAGGTGCCAGAGCATTAGGTGCTGGAGATTTTTATATTATATATCATCATGTTTTTCCGAATATTTTACCACCGTTATTAGTGTTGGTTGCCACAAGGATTGGCTCTACTGTTTTGACAGTGGCATCTATGAGCTTTCTGGGGCTTGGTTTAAGAGCGCCGGCTTCTGATTGGGGAATCATGATTAACGATGCAAAATTATATTATCTCAAAAATTTTATGGTATTGTTAGCGCCAGCAATATGCCTGATCGTTTTTTGCCTTAGTATTAACTTGATTGCAGATTATTTAAGAGATGTTATAGATCAGGATGATGGTGCATCACGCATGTTATAAGGAGAAGGGATATGGATATATCAATACGAAATTTATCTGTTCGGTTTGCAACCGATTCGGGTGAGGTGCCTGCGGTGAACCATGTATCATTGTCTTTTCCGGACAATAAGGTTACGGGAATTATAGGGGAAACAGGAAGTGGAAAATCTGTTCTGGGTCTTTCTATTTTAGGATTATTGCAACCTAATGCTACTGTTTTGGGCAGTATTATGTATGGAAACAGGGAATTGACTTCTCTGAAAGAGAAGGAATTGTGTAAAGTGCGTGGAAAAGAAATTGCTTTTGTTGCACAAAATCCTGCCACTTCTTTAAATCCAAGTATTCGTGTTGGAAAACAAATTGAAGAAGTTTTCCGGCGATCACAAAAAAGTAAAGCAAAAAGTCATGAGGAAATGTTGAAGCTTTTAGAACAAATGGCTTTTCAAAATCCCAGAAAGACAGCACGTTTGTATCCGTTTGAATTGTCAGGTGGAATGAGGCAGAGGATTTTGGCAGCAATTGCTGTAGCTGCTCATCCACAATGGATTATTGCAGATGAACCAACAAAAGGCTTAGATGCAGTCATTAGAAACCAGGTATATCAGACTTTTCAAATGATACAGGGACAATATCAGATGGGAATGATTGTGATTACGCATGATTTGCTTTTGGCACGGAAGTTTTGTCACCAAATAGTGGTTATGTATTGTGGACGTGTCTTAGAGATGAATCAAGCGAAAGAACTTTTTGAACATCCTATGCATCCATATACACAGGGATTAATTGCTTCCCTTCCACATTTAGGCATGAAAGCTATGAATGGTTTTTCGCCGTCTTTTACAGATCAGCCATCAGGATGTGTGTTTCATCCTCGTTGTCCATATGCTACAGAGCAATGTCGTGTAGAAGAACCGAAAACTGTACCATATAAGGAAGGGAGTGTGAGTTGCCATCGCTATTATTGAAGTAGAGAATCTTTCAAAAAAATTTTATTACCGTGGACATAGAAATTATTTTCAGGCAGTGGACAATGTATCGCTTACAATAAAACATGGCAGTACCTATGGACTGATTGGAGAATCAGGGTGTGGAAAATCTACGCTGGGGCGTTTAATTACCCGTTTGATTCCAGCTACTTCTGGTAATGTGAGTTATAACGGAATTGAAATTTTGAATCTTTCTCAGCGTGAGATGCTTCCCTATCGGAGAAAAATCCAAATTTTATTTCAGCATCCGGATACTTCCTTAAATCCCTGTATGACGGTACTTGAGAATTTAAGAGAGCCTTTACGGATTCATAAATTGATGGATAGAAAAGATATGGATGATAAGATAAGGGAGCATATTGTTCCATATGGTATTCAGCCAGAACTGTTAAAGCGAAGGACTTCTCAGGTGAGTGGAGGACAGATTCAGAGAATTGTTTTGGCACGTATTATGTTGTTACAGCCGGAATTTCTTATATTAGATGAACCAACATCCATGCTTGATGTATCTGTACAGGCACAAATCATGGAATTACTTCGAGAAATCCAGGAAAAAACAGGTGTATCGTATCTTTTAATTTCTCATGATTTGGATTTAATCCGCCATGCCAGTAGCCAAATTGGTATTATGTATCAGGGAAAAATTTTAGAACAAGGGGATACAAAATTTGTTTTAGAAAATCCGAAGCAACTCTATACTAAAAAATTAATAGAACAATTTAATGATATGAGAGATTGACAACAAAGGGATTTCTTTTATTATCTATATGGATAATAGAAGAAATCCCCTGCTTTTTTTTACTTATGGTATTAAGGTTTCCGGCTTAGAACTGCTGAGAAGAACCTGTTCCAGACATCTGACGTTCCTGAGCTTCAATCATTTTTTTGACCATATATCCGCCTACAGAACCGTTCTGTTTAGAAGTCAGGTTTCCGTTGTACCCATCTGTAAGAGGTACACCTAATTCATTGGCAACTTCATATTTGAAGCGGTTTAAGGCACCTTTTGCTTCTGGTACTGCTGCTCTGTTAGAAGAAGTATTATTAGACATTTTTTGTTCCTCCTTTGGAATTTGATTTTTTTGTTACAATGGTAGTATGTGAAATATAAATTTTTTTACACTAGAAGTTCTTTCATATTTTGACAAATTCTGAGAAATGTATTACAATAAATAGTCGGATTTGCATGATAGAGTTGTTTTTGTAAAAAATGTATAAAACACCAAAAAATAATTGCAAGAAGTTGGTGTTTTTGCTATAATTACTCTGGACTGCAAGTAGAGCAGACAGTTGCTCTTCTGAAGTAATTAAAAAAATAAGGATGATGTAAATGAACGTTGGGATTATAGCACATAACAGTAAAAAAGCTTTGATTGAAGATTTCTGTATTGCTTATAAAAATATTTTGGCAAAGCATGAAATCTATGCAACAGGTACCACAGGAAGAAGAATAGAAGAAGCTGCAAATCTCCATGTCCATAAGTTTCTGCCGGGCAGCATGGGAGGCGACAAGCAGTTTACAGAGATGATTGAACGGGGAGACATTGATATGGTCATCTTTTTTTACAATCCATCAATGATTAACCCAAAGGAACCGGACGTATATCAGATTTCCAGATGCTGCGACCAGTATAACATTCCCATTGCTACCAATATTGCAACTGCGGAATCCCTGATTCTGGGTCTGGATCAGGGTGATTTGGATTATCGTCTGAACCGCTGGAAGGAATAACAGATATGAGAGTGATTGCAGGAAGCGCAAAAAGTATGCCGCTGAAGACTATTGCAGGTATGGAGACCAGACCTACCACAGACAGAATTAAGGAAACCCTGTTTAATATGCTTCAGCCTCATTTGTGTGAAAGCAGATTTCTGGATTTGTTTGCAGGCAGCGGAGGAATCGGCATAGAGGCTTTAAGCAGAGGTGCAGATTATTGTGTCTTTGTGGAAAAAAACAGAAAAGCAGCGGCAGTGATTCGGGAAAATCTCCGTTTTACAAAACTTGAGGAAAGAGGCCAGATTTATACAGGCGATGTAGTTCAGGTTCTGGCACAACTGGAGGGAGAAGAACCTTTTGACTGCATTTTTATGGACCCGCCGTACCAGAAGGAATTGGAAAAGCAGGCGCTTGAAGTATTAAAAGATGCCTCTTACGTGACAAAAGATACCCTGATTGTAGTGGAAGCCTCTTTGGAAACCGGATTTGATTATCTGGATGCATATGGTTTTTCCATTATAAAGGAAAAGAAATACAAGACAAATCAGCATGTATTTGTAAAAAAGAAGTAGAGCAGAAAGGCAAGAGCATGACAAGAGCAATTTATCCGGGAAGCTTTGACCCGGCAACCTATGGTCATTTGGATATTATCAAAAGAGCGGCAGCTCTTTTTGATGAGGTCATTGTAGGAGTTTTGAATAATTCTGTAAAAAGTCCGTTGTTTTCTGTAGAAGAACGTGTTAATATATTAGAGAATATAACAGGTGATATTCCAAATGTGAAGATACAATCTTTTGGAGGATTATCGGTGAATTTTGCAAAAAGCTGTGAAGCTAAAGTAATTATCCGGGGACTGCGGGCGATTACGGATTTTGAATATGAACTCCAGATGGCTCAGACCAATCGTATTCTGTCAACAGATGTGGATACCATGTTTTTGACAACCAGTCTTCAGTATGCCTATTTAAGTTCCACAACAGTGAAGGAAGCAGCATCTTTTGGCGCTGATATTTCCAAGTTTGTACCGGAGTATGTGGTGCGTCAGGTAGAAGCAAAATTGAGCGGGATGAACCATAGGAAGTAATCTATACAATAAGGAGAAAATGAAGATGAGCAGTAGAATAGAACAAATCATTGAAGAAATTGAAGAATATGTAGAGAGTTGTAAGTATCAGCCTCTTTCCACTACAAAAATTATTGTAAATAAGGAAGAGATTGAGGAGTTGTTAAGAGAACTGCGTCTGAAGACTCCAGATGAAATTAAGAGATATCAGAAGATTATCAGCAATAAGGATGCAATCTTGCAGGATGCTCAGGCAAAAGCAGATAAAATTATTGAAGATACAAAGGTACAGGTACAGGAAATGGTAAAAGAGTCTGAAGTGATGCAGCAGGCATATGCACAGGCAAATGAAACCATTAATGCAGTAAATCAGCAGGCACAGGAAATTATTGATGCGGCTGCCAATGAGGCAAATGCCCTGCGTTACAGCGCTGTATCTTACACAGATGAGATGATGGCAAACATGGGTCAGATTGCAAACAGCATGTTAGAAGATGCAGCAGGAAAGTATCAGGAGTTTTTGCAGGCTCTTCAGTCTTCTGTGGAAGTTATTGCACAGAACCGCGCCCAGCTTTCTCAGCAGCTTAGCCAGGGTGTTCCGGAACAGCCGGCACAAAGTGAAGCTCCGTCTGCAGTAGCTCCTGAATATGCCAAAGCCCAGGAACCAGCAGAAGAAGAATATGATGATGACTATGATGATTTTGAAGATGACGAATTAGATGACGATTTTGATGATTTCGACTAATAAGTAAGCCAGGACAAAGGTGCAGACAGAACAGCATAGTTTTCCCAGAACGTAAGGTTTTAAGGATAGGTCTGTGTTACCCAGTACAGATTTTGTCTGAGCTGCAATACAGAGTCCCCCAAGGGAGGTAAATCCAAGAGCCAGGGGATAGGTAAGTGAAAAGGGATAGGAACTGTGAAGCAGTTCTGACGTTCCGGTTGTCACTTCCACAAAACCGAAAATCAGGTATTTGATGTCAGGAAGAGGCAGAAACAGCAGTTTTAACATGCCCTGAAGAATGGAAAAAAGAATGATGTATCCTCCCAGCCGGACAATAGTTTCAAAACCGTTCATAATAGAGATATCCAGCAATTCTCCGAAAGAAGGAGAGGCGGATATCTCTTTTTTTGCCAAAAAGGTACCAGAGGAGCCGGAAGAGGACCGGTAAAACCGTCTGGTAAAAAGTGAGCAGAAAATTCCAGAGAGATAGATGATGATATAGGTAGGTATTACCAGATATGGACGGTTAAAAAGCCCGGTACACAAGTATGCAGACAAAAAAGAGGGACCTGGATAAGAGGAAAAGGTAAGGAGATAGGAGGCTTCTTCTTTGGAAATTCGGTGCTTTTCATACAAATCCGCTGTAATTTTGGCTCCCATAGGATAACCGCAGAAAATACCAAGTACCAGAGCATAGGCACCCTGGCTGGAAAGACCAAAGCATTTACGCCAGAACATCTGAGATTTTTGCATGAAGTTATCCAAAATCCCTGTGTGAAGGAGTAAATTGGAAAGAATGAGAAAGGGAAGCAGAGAAGGAAGAAGGGTATAAAACCAAAGCATGACTCCGGCTTTAGCATGAACCAGAGCATGCTTTGGAAAGAAGAGCAGGAAACTGAGAAAAATAAAAAAACTACAGATAGTAGCCAGGCGCTTCATGATGATTCCTCCAATGCTTTTGCTTATGGAACTGGTGCAGGAAAGGGATAATATTTGCAGTGACAGCTCCCATGTTTAATATATGGGAAGGTTTTGGGTTTCATGCTTGCTATTTCCGGAAGAATGTGTAAGAATAGGGGGTAGAAATCAGCAGGAGGTATGAACATGAGTGTATTAGAAAATTTACAGCCTGAAAGGGTGTTTCATTATTTTGAGGAAATAACCAAAATTCCCCATGGTTCCGGGAATACCAGGGAAATCAGTGATTATCTGGTAAGCTTTGCCAAAGAGCATGGACTGCGTTATATTCAGGATGAAAGTAACAATGTGGTGATATTCAAGCCTGCAGCAAAGGGCTATGAAAATGCTCCTACAGTGATGCTTCAGGGACATATGGACATGGTATGTGAAAAGGAACCTGGCAGCAGCCATGACTTTACCAGGGATGCTTTGAAGCTTCAGGTTGAAGGGGATTATATTTCTGCACAGGGTACTACCCTTGGAGGCGATGACGGAATTGCTGTTGCTTATGGTTTGGCACTTCTGGAGGATGATACCCTGGAACATCCAGCGCTGGAAGTTGTTATTACTGTGGATGAGGAAATTGGTCTTCTGGGAGCCACTGCTCTGGATGCATCTCCTTTACAGGCAAAATGCCTGATTAATCTGGATTCAGAGGAGGAAGGCTATCTCTGGGCCGGATGTGCGGGAGGTATGACAGCAGTTTCTGAACTTCCTGTCCGGTATCAGGAAGAAACCAATGAGAAATGGAAGATTACTGTTTCCGGTCTTGCTGGAGGACATTCAGGGGCTGAAATTGATAAAAACAGAGCCAATGCAACCTTGCTTTTGGCGCGGTTTTTAAAAGAGGCAAAAGAGCAGGGTTCTTTTGCTATTTCAGAGTTAAACGGAGGCCTGAAGGATAATGCCATTCCAAGAACAGCCCAGGCTCTGATTCTGGCCGGGAAAGAGGATGGAACAGCTATTGCAGCTTACGCAAAGGTTTTCACAGAAGCTCTTAAAAAAGAATATACAGGCAGTGACGAGGGGATCTGCGTTACGGTAGAAGCCCAGGGAATTGGGACAGAGCCGGTACTGCATCCGGTAAGCCAGGAGAAAGTTCTGTTTTTCCTTCTCCAGTATCCAAATGGCATTCAGAAAATGTGCGGTTTTATGGATGGCCTGGTGGAGACTTCCTGTAATCTGGGTATTACCAATCTCACACCCAAGGCTCTGGTGGGATCTGCCAGTGTGAGAAGTTCTGTTGGAAGTGCTAAGAAAGCTCTGGCAGACAAAATTGCTTATTTGACAGAATTTCTGGGTGGAGAGTTCCAGATCGAAGGGGACTATCCTTCCTGGGAGTATAAGCAGGATTCTGCCCTTCGTCCTCTTATGGTGGAAGTATTCCGTGAAATGTACCACAGAGAACCGGAAGTGAAAGTGATTCATGCGGGACTGGAATGTGGACTTTTCTATGAAAAAATTCCAGGACTGGATTGCGTATCTTTAGGTCCTGATATGCAAAACATCCATACCACAGAAGAGAAGCTGTCTGTTTCTTCTGTAGAGCGTGTATGGGAGTATTTATTAGCAGTATTGAAAAAAATAAAATAAGCAGACTGTGAGTCATAAAATCCTCCGCAGGCGCATAAGATGATATGTAGGTTTTCTCTTATGTCAGGCGGGGGATTTTTTATGAAAAAATGGATGCTCATGCTGTGTTTTCTGCTGTTTTTTGATGTGCAGATGATCGGGGGCATGAGGGATAAGACCTCTTTGAGTACTTTTCGTCAGGCAGGGATGCCGGTGGAGCTGTTCCAAAAGATGGGAATGAAAGCCCAGGACATGGAGCAGTATTTGGGTTTCTGGGAGGATTTGAAATATTTTCCTGTGGCAGGGAGAAAGGAAGCGCCAAAGGAAGTGTTTTATTTTGAGGATACATGGCTGGAAGACCGGAATTATGGAGGAAAGCGGGCTCACCAAGGGTGTGACGTTTTTGGAAAAGAGGACAGACGAGAATATTATCCGGTGGTAAGTATGACAGATGGGGTTGTGGAAACCGTTGGATGGCTGCCTCTTGGCGGGTGGAGAATAGGAATCAGAAGCCCAGGGGGCGGATTTTTTTATTATGCTCATTTATCTTCGTATGAGAAGGAGTTTCAGGAAGGTGACGCAGTGAAAGCGGGGGAAATTCTGGGTTTTTTGGGAGATACAGGGTATGGGGAGGAAGGAACCAGAGGAAAATTTCCCTGTCATTTGCATGTGGGAATTTATGTGAAGACGCAAAAGGAAGCGGAGCATGCTCTGAATCCGTATCCTGTTTTGCTTTTTTTACAGAGCAGACAAAAAAACTTTTTCTATTAAAAACAGAAAAACTATGCTATACTTTATGGATATAATTAAGGAGTAAGGATTTATGGAAATACGATTATGGCGGGAACTGCTGGTTCCCTATGAACTGGCAGTCAAAGAACTGGTGATGAAGTTTCAGCAGTTGAAAAAAGAGCACAAGGAGAAGGACCTGTATTGTCCCATTGAGGAGGTTTCAGGAAGAGTCAAATCCATTAACAGCATTTTGGAGAAAATGCAGAGAAAACAGATTTCCTGGGATGACCTGGAGGAAAAGGTGGAGGATATTGCCGGAATCCGGATTATCTGCCAGTTTTATGAGGACATTGAAGTTGTGGCGGATTTAATCCGCAAAAGACGGGACATGCGGGTACTGGAAGAAAAGGATTATATTACTCATATGAAAGCCAGCGGATACCGCAGTTATCATATGATTATTGCATATAATACAGAAACCCTGGAAGGATGCAAGGAAATCCGGGCAGAGATTCAGATTCGGACTTTGGCAATGAATTTCTGGGCAACTATTGAGCACTCTCTTCAGTACAAATACCGGGGAAATATGCCAAAGCATCTGGCAGAACGATTAAGCAGCGCTGCGGATTCTATTTTGCAGTTGGATGCAGAGATGTCCTCTGTGCGCAGTGAGGTTATGGATGCGCAGAATTCCATGCTTCATCAGTCAAATCTGGTGGCAGATATTTTAAATAATATTGAAAATTTGTATCATTATTCCAACAAACGGGAAGTGGCAAAGATTCAGGATGAATTTTACATAATTTATGAAACCAAGGATCTGGAACAACTGGAGCGGTTTCACAGAGAACTGGATATTCTTGCAGAAGGCTACCGGGCGCAGGCACTGCCTCAGGAGCTTGGCGGTGAATTATCCCTTTAGGAGAGAAGCATGGCAAAGATAAGATTGGATAAATACCTGGCAGATATGGGGCTGGGAACCAGAACAGAAGTCAAGAAATTCATAAAGAAAGGGCAGATTACGGTAAATGATGTGATTATCCGTGCCCCAGAATATAAAACAGATACGCAGACGGACCGGGTCTGTGCAGATGGACAGCCGGTGTCTTATGCAGGCGTGGAATATTATATGCTGAATAAACCACAGGGCGTGGTCTCTGCCACAGAGGATAAAAGAGAAAAGACCGTCCTTGATCTGATTGTTTCAAAAAAGCGAAAAGATTTATTTCCGGTGGGGCGCCTGGATAAAGATACAGAGGGGCTGCTTTTGATTACCAACAACGGGGAGCTGGCGCATCAACTGCTGTCTCCCAAAAAACACGTGGATAAAACTTATGTGACAAAGCTGCTGCATCCTCTTGCACCGGAAGATGCTGCAAGGCTGGAAGAGGGTGTGGATATTGGAGAGCCGGAACTTACCCTGCCGGCAAAGGTGAAGCTGTTAAATACAGAAGGAACAGAAGTGCAGATTACCATTTGGGAAGGGAAGTTCCATCAGGTGAAACGGATGTTTCGGGCAGTTGGAAACCAGGTGGTGTTTCTGAAACGGATTTCTATGGGAAGTCTGGCGCTGGATAAAGGGCTTAAACCGGGAGAATACCGGCTGTTGACCCAGGAAGAGATTATGAGGTTAAAGGAACATGCTGGAACAGATAAAAGCAGTGATTTTTGATTTAGACGGAACTTTGGTGGACTCCATGTGGATGTGGAGAAGTATTGATATGGAATATCTTGCCAGTAAGGGAATTGAAGTCCCTGAAAATCTGGAGGCTTTTCAGGAAGAACTGGAGGGTATGGGTTTTACGGAAACTGCCATGCTTTTTAAGGAGCGGTTTGGAATCCCGGATTCTCTGGAAGAGATTAAGGAAACCTGGATTCGCATGTCCGGGGAAAAATATCAGAAGGAAGTACCTTTAAAGCCAGGGGCAAAGTGGTTTCTTGGCTATTTAAAGGAAAAAGGAATAAAGGTCGGTATCAGCTCCAGCAACAGCCGGGAACTGATTCAGATGGTATTAGAAGCCCATGGCATTTTGGAATATTTTGACTGTATTACTACCTGCTGCGAAGTAAAAAGAGGGAAACCGGCGCCGGATGTTTATTTAAAAACAGCCTGTGGACTGGGCGTAGAACCAAAAGCCTGTCTTGTTTTCGAAGATGTTCCCATGGGAATTCTGGCAGGGAAGCGGGCGGGCATGAAGGTTTGCGCCATTGATGATGCTTATAGCCAAAAGCAGGAAGAGCAGAAGCGGGAACTGGCAGACTGGTACATCCTGGATTATACCCAACTGGCAGAAGAAGAAACAAGAAGAGAGGACAAGGCATGAATACAAGGTTTTTACCTGTAACCAGGGAAGAAATGGAAGAAAGGGGCATCTGGCAGCCGGATTTTGTCTATATTACAGGGGATGCTTATGTGGATCATCCTTCTTTTGGCGCGGCAATTATTACCAGATTATTGGAGAGCCAGGGGTTTTCGGTAGGCGTGATTGCCCAGCCGGACTGGAAGAAAAAGGAAAGTATTGCAGTCTTTGGCGAACCGCGCCTGGCATTTCTGGTTTCTTCTGGAAATATGGACTCCATGGTGAATCATTATACAGTGGCGAAGAAGCACAGAAAACAGGATGCCTATTCTCCGGGAGGACGCATGGGGCTCAGGCCGGACCGGGCGGTGACTGTGTACAGCAATCTCATTCGCCAGACTTATAAGGAAACGCCCATTATTCTAGGCGGCGTGGAGGCTTCCCTGCGGCGTCTGGCTCATTATGATTACTGGTCAGACAGTTTGAAGCGTTCTGTACTGCTGGATTCCGGGGCAGATATGATTTCCTATGGTATGGGAGAACACAGCATTCTGGCTATTGCAAGAGCCCTGGAAAAGGGAATTCCTGTAGGAAAAATCAATTTTATCGAAGGAACGGTTTATAAGTCCAAAGAAGCGCCCGAAGGCGTGTTGCTGCCCTCTTATGAAGAACTGCTTCAGGAGAAGGCAAATTATGCCACAAGTTTCCGTCTGCAGTATGAAAACATGGACCCTTTTACCGGACAGGTTTTAATAGAATCCTATGGGACCAGAGGATATGTGGTGCAAAATCCTCCTGCGAAGCCTCTGTCTCAGAAAGAAATGGATATGGCGTATGAGCTTCCTTATACCAGAACTTATCATCCCATGTATGAAAAGCAGGGAAAGATTCCTGCCATTGAAGAAATTAAATTCAGTATTACCAGTAACCGGGGGTGCTTTGGCGCCTGCAATTTCTGTGCGCTGGCCTTTCACCAGGGACGTATTGTGCAGACAAGAAGTCATGCTTCCATGTTAAAGGAGGCAAAAGGCTGCATTCAGGAGCCGAATTTTAAGGGATATATTCATGATGTAGGAGGGCCTACTGCAGACTTTCGTCATCCATCCTGTGAAAAGCAGTTGAGTAAAGGCGTGTGCAAAAACCGTCAGTGTCTGTTTCCAAAGCCCTGTAAGAACCTTCAGGCAGACCATGAGGATTATCTGGAGGTGCTGCGGGCCATGCGGAAGCTGCCAGGGGTAAAAAAGGTGTTCATCCGTTCAGGAATCCGGTTTGATTATGTGAATGCAGACCCTTCCCCTGTATTTTTGGAAGAGGTGGCAAAGTACCATGTAAGCGGTCAACTTCGTGTGGCGCCGGAACATGTTTCAAATTCCGTTTTGTATTATATGGGAAAACCAGAGCACCAGGTATATGAGGAGTTTTTAAAACGCTTTGCAAAAGCTAATGAAAAGGCGGGGAAAAAACAATTTGTAGTGCCTTATCTCATGTCTTCTCATCCGGGAAGCAGAATCCAGGATGCAGTGGAGCTGGCAGAGTATATCCGGGATATGGGCTTTATGCCGGAGCAGGTACAGGATTTTTATCCAACACCCTCTACCATGTCCACCTGCATGTATTATACAGGACTGGATCCCAGAACAGGAAAAAGCGTTTATGTTCCAAAAACAGCCAGGGAAAAGGCCATGCAAAGAGCATTGATTCAGTATAAGAATCCGGAGAATTATAACCTTGTGCGGGAGGCTCTTGTGGAAGCCGGGCGTACCGACTTGATTGGATATGGAAAAAAATGCCTCATTGCCCCCAGAAAAGGGGAAGGAAAGAAGCCTGGAAAGCTGCAAAAAGCCCGGCAGCCAGGAAAGAAAAAAGCCATCCGGAATGTGCATAAAAAGAAAAGAGGCTGACAACATGGGAAATAAAAAGATTGCGCTGGTAACCGGAGCCTCCTCAGGAATGGGAAGAGAGTTTGTCCTGCAGATACATAAGAGATATCCAAACCTGGAGGAAATCTGGGCTGTGGCAAGAAATACAAAAGCTTTGGAACAGTTAAGGAAAAAAGTTCCAAAACTCCGTATCTGTGCGTGGAATCTTACCAGCCCACAGGATTTGCAGAGATTTCAGGAGCTTCTGGAAAAGGAGGAGCCTCAGATAAGAATTCTGGTGAACAGCGCTGGCATGGGAATACAGAAAACCGTGGAAGAGACCGGTCTGGAAGATTTGTGGAATACCGTACAACTGAATTGTACTGCATTTACAGCAGTTTTGAAAATCTGTTATCCTTATTGCCCCAATGGGAGCCAGGTTCTTTGTCTTTCCAGTGGAGCAGCTTTTGTCCCGCAGCCTGGATTTGCCGCGTATGCTGCGTCCAAGTCTTATGTTTTGAGCTTTTCCAGGGCAATTAGGAAAGAATGGAAGGGAAGAGCAAAAATTACCATTGTGTGTCCCGGACCTGTGGATACTCCATTTTTGGAAAAGATGGGAGGAAAGGAGCATATGCCAGCCTATAAAAAATATTTTCTGGCAAAACCGGAAGCAGTGGTGGAAAAAGCGTTAAAGGACAGTGAAAAAGGAAAAGAACTTTCCGTTTACGGATACTCTGTAAAAGCTTTAAGGGTGGCAGGTAAGATACTTCCCCATAGCTTGATTTTAAAATTTCTGTGACAAAAGAAAGGAAGTTAGAATATGAGCAACCAAAAGAGGAAATTAAAAAAGGGAGATTACGGTTATCTGAGGGTACATCAAAAACGCCAGGTACTCTACACTCTGCTGGCCTTTGTTGCGCCGCTGTCTGTATTTTTTACCGGATTGTATATTAACCGCACAAGAAACAGTGTGTTTACGGTGATTGCCCTGGTAGCCTGTCTTCCGGCCTGTAAATTTGCAGTAACCATGATTATGCTGTTTTTACAAAAACCTATGAAGGAAAAGGATTATCAGGAAATTGAGAAGCACAGAAATGGACTGGTATGCGCATATGAACTGGTGGTATCTGCCTATGAAAAACAGTCTTATATTGATTCCTTAGCAGTGTGTGGAAATACCATGGTGGGCTATACCAGCAGACCTAAGACGGATATTCCCTTTGTGGAAAAGCACATTCAGACGATTTTGCGGCAAAATGGATTTTATGTGTCTGTTAAGATTTTTGACCGCCTTTCTGATTATACGGGGCGTTTGGATACCATGTGGGAACACAGGGAAGCCCTGGAAAAAGATATTAAATTCCGCCCGGACCCACAGGAGCCGGATTTAACCAGAAATGAAGCGATTATGAGGGTAATCTATGCGATTTCCCTTTAGGAGATAAGGAAATGAAACAATTAGTAATGAATGAGATTGACAGCGGGCAGCGTCTGGATAAGTTTTTAGGAAAATATTTAAGTGAGGCTCCTAAAAGTTTTATTTATAAAATGCTTCGAAAAAAGAACATTGTGCTAAATGGAAAAAAGGCAGATGGCAGTGAAAAATTAGACGTCGGAGATGAAATTAAACTGTTTTTCTCACAGGATACGCTGGAGAAATTCTGTGGGAAGACCAGGGAGGGAGCTGCAGGAAATCTGGATGTGGTTTATGAGGACGAACAGGTGTTGTTTGTAAATAAACCGGTGGGGATGCTTTCTCAAAAGGCAGCCAGGGAGGACGTGTCCCTGGTGGAATATCTCACAGGCTACCTTCTGGAAAATGGAAGCCTGACAAAAGAGGACTTGCGAACCTTTCATCCAGGAGTGTGCAACCGACTGGACCGGAATACCAGCGGGCTTGTGGCAGCAGGAAAAACCCTGCAGGGACTTCAGCTTTTATCAGAAGCATTTCAAGACCGCAGAATGCATAAATTCTATCTTGCCCTTGTTGCCGGAAGGCTTGAAAAACCGGCTCATATCAAAGGATATTTATGGAAAGATGAAAAGAGAAACAAGGTTCTGGTACAACAGGAAGAACAAAAGGGAAGCCTGCCTATTGAAACCAGGTACACGCCTCTTGCCTCCTCCCAAAGTGGAGCTACCCTGTTAAAAGTGGAACTTCTTACGGGACGTTCCCATCAGATACGAAGCCATCTGGCCAGTATAGGACATCCGGTTATTGGTGACTGGAAATACGGGGAAGAGAAGTGGAATCAGAGATTTCGCAAACAGTATCAAATCCAGTCCCAGCTTCTTCATGCATGGCAACTGGAATTTCCGAAACAGGAAGGGAAGCTGCCAAATCTGGCAGGAAAGACCATAACAGCCAGAGTACCTCTGGAATTTGAAAAGGTATTAAGGGGAGAGAACCTGTGGAAGCAGGTTTGGGGAGAAAATAAGGGAGATGTTTAAAACATGAAAGAACCAACGCAATCCTCCTTTTGGAAGGAATTTATGGAGTATTTAAAGATGATTATTTTTGTGGTGGCAGTGGTTCTGGTGGTGAATAATTTTTTGCTGATTAATGCAAAAATTCCTTCGGAATCCATGGAGCAGACCATTATGACCGGAGACCGGGTGTTTGGAAATCGTCTGGCCTATGTCTTTGGGGAACCGGAACGTTATGACATTATTATCTTTAAATATCCGGATAATGAAAAAGAACTGTTTATTAAAAGGATTATCGGGATGCCCGGGGAGACTGTAGAAATCAAAGACGGAAAGGTGTATATAAACGGGTCTGAGGAACCCCTTAAGGACAGCTTTACACCGGAAACGCCGGTGGGAGATTATGGGCCTTATACGGTGCCGGAGGACAGTTATTTTGTACTGGGAGATAACCGGAATTATTCCAGGGATTCCAGATTCTGGAATAACCCCTATGTGGCAGAGGATAAGATTCTGGGAAAAGCGGTGCTTAGATACTTCCCGGGAATTAAGCTTTTAAAGTAGGAGAGAGAAATGGCAACATGGAATTCCAGAGGCCTTCGGGGGTCTACCCTGGAGGAATTTATCAACCGCACCTGTGAGCAGTACAGGGAAAAAGGGCTGGCATTGATTCAAAAGGTTCCGACTCCCATTACACCGGTACGGATTGACCAGCAAAGCAGACATATTACTCTGGCATATTTTGACCAGAAAAGTACGGTGGACTATATTGGAGCAGTTCAGGGAATCCCTGTATGCTTTGATGCAAAAGAATGTGCCACCGATAATTTTCCCCTGCAGAATATTCACGGACACCAGGTAGCGTTTATGAAGGATTTTGAGAGACAGCAGGGCATTGCCTTTTTGATTTTGTACTTTTCTCACAGGGACGAAATGTATTATATGCCTTTTCGACAGATGGAGGCTTTCTGGGAACGGGGACAAAATGGAGGAAGGAAGCATTTTAAATACAGTGAATTAAATCCCCTATGGTTTTTAAAGCCGTCCGGGAATGTGCTGGTGCCTTTTCTGGAAGGGATTCAGCGGGATTTAGACAACAGAGAAGAGACTGGGAAATAGGAGCAGGTTTATGAAGCAGAAAAGCATGGTTTTTTTCCTGATTTTGTTTTTCCTTTTTCAGACGTCTTTGACAGAGATACCGGATGATTCAGTAAAAAGCACAGAGAGCAGAGAAACATCCAAAAGCCAGGAGCTTGAAGAAAAGCGTTTGGAAAAACAGCCGGTTTTATTAAAAGAATCAGGAATCAGACGGACCATAGGAAAGCTCAGGATACCTTTTGAGGAAGTGCCGGGCAAACAGCAGATATACAGTGGGAAAACATTTGCCAGGTGGCAGGAAACAAAACCAAAGAAATGTAGTATAGCTTTGGGGATGAAAAACCGCAGAGCGCCTCCGTTTGCTGAATGGAAAGAAAGACAAAAACATACAGCATAGGAGACGAAAACATGAAAAATAAGCATAGAGATAAAATTGTTGTGGTTGGAGCCGGAAACGTGGGCGAAGCCATTGCCTATACCCTGATGGTACGGGTTCAGGCTAATGATATTGTATTAATTGATGTGAACGCAGACAGAGCCAGGGGCGCTGCGACGGATATTGCCCATGGAACCAGTTTTCACAAACAGGTGTGGGTAAGACAGGGCGGATATGAAGAGTGTGCAGACGCCCAAATCATTATTATTACAGCAGGCATTGCCAGAAAACCAGGACAGACCCGTCTGGATCTGGCCAAGACCAATGTTTCGATTGTAAAAAGTATTACAGAAAACATTATGAAATATGCAAAAAATCCGTTGATTCTTGTGGTATCCAACCCTGCTGATTTAACTACAGCAGCGGTTTTGGAGGCTTCCGGACTTCCTGCAAACAGGGTCATTGGTAGCGGAACTTCTCTGGATACTGCCAGATTCCGCTATAATTTAAGTACAAAGCTTCATGTAAATGTGGAGGATATTCAGGCTTATATTGTAGGGGAACATGGGGACAGCCAGGTGGCTGTCTGGAGTTCTGCCATGGTAGGCGGATTCCCTCTGGAGGATTATGCCAGACAGGTGGGAGTTTCTCTTGACAAAAAGGAGATTGCAGAACATACTAAGAATGGCGGTGCAGAAATTATCGGGCTTAAAGGCGCAACGTTTTATGGCATTGCCATGGCTGTGTCTACCATTGTAGAGGCAATCATGAAGGATGATAGTGCGATTCTTCCTGTTGCTCATGTGTTGGATGAAAGCTTCGGAAGCTGGGCCGGTATGGCGGTTTCTCTTCCATGCCGCATTGGATGGGAAGGAATTGAAGCCTGCCTGCGGATTCCTATGAATGAGGAAGAGCAAAAGGCAATGGATGCTTCCATAAAAGTCCTGCAGGAATTATGGGCACAGGTAAAACAACAGTAAGAAAAGGAGATTAGCGTAATGGATAAGAAAGAATTTGCATTAAAACAGCATGAAGAATGGAAGGGTAAAATCGAAGTTATCAGCAGAGCAAACATTGAGACACCGGAAGAGCTGTCTGTAGCCTATACTCCGGGCGTTGCGGAGCCTTGTCTCAAAATTTCAGAAGATGTGGATTTATCCTATAAATATACAAGAAGAGGAAATATGGTAGCAGTTGTTACAGACGGTACCGCAGTACTTGGTCTTGGAGATATTGGACCAGAGGCTGGTATGCCGGTTATGGAAGGAAAATGTGCCTTATTTAAAACCTTTGGAGATGTGGATGCATTTCCACTGTGTGTTCGTTCCAAAGAGGTAGACGACATTGTAAAAACCGTAAGCCTTCTGGCAGGAAGCTTTGGTGGGGTAAACCTGGAAGATATTTCTGCTCCAAGATGTTTTGAAATTGAAAGAAAGTTAAAAGAGTGCTGTGATATTCCGATTTTCCATGATGACCAGCATGGTACCGCAGTGGTAACAGCAGCAGCTCTTATTAATGCTCTGAAATTAGTTGGAAAAAAACTGGATGAAGTAAAAGTAGTTACTTCCGGCGCCGGGGCAGCAGGTATTGCCATTATTAAGCTGCTGGTAAGTCTGGGACTGAAAAATGTTGTTATGTGTGACCGTCAGGGTGCTATTTACAAAGGACGTGAAAACTTAAATTCTGAGAAACAGGAGATGGCTGAAATCTGCAACCAGAACATGGAAAAAGGCACACTGGAAGAAGTGTTAAAAGGCGCAGATGTATTTATTGGTGTTTCTGCTCCGGGAACTGTAACAGAAGAAATGGTTCAGAACATGGCAAAGGACCCGATTTTGTTCCCAATGGCAAATCCAGTGCCAGAAATCATGCCGGATCTGGCAAAGAAGGCAGGGGCTGCTGTAGTAGGTACCGGACGCAGTGACTTCCCGAACCAGATTAACAATGTACTGGCATTCCCGGGTATCTTCAGAGGCGCTCTAGATGTAAGAGCAAAGGATATTAACGATGAAATGAAAGTAGCTGCTGCTTATGCCATTGCAGGCTTAATTCAGGAGGATGAATTAAATCCGGATTATATTATTCCAAATCCATTTGACAAGCGTGTGGCAAAGGCAGTAGCAGAGGCAGTTGCCAAAGCTGCAAAGGATACAGGAGTAGCAAGAATTTAATTTTAGGAGTAGGTATGGCAAAAAAGGTTTATGCAGTAAAAAAGGGAATTACAACAGGGATTTTCAATACATGGGATGAATGTAAGAGGCAAGTGCATGGATTTCCCGGGGCGCAGTATAAGAGTTTTCCTACTTTGAAGGAAGCCCAGGAGTATCTGACAGGAGGACAAACAGGGGATGCGGCGCCGGATGAGAACGATCCGGACGTGTGTGTTGCTTATGTGGATGGAAGCTTTGATGCCAGCCGGGGCGCGTATTCTTATGGCTGCATTTTACTGCATGGGAATGAGCGAAAGGAAATGAGCCAGGCTTTCGTTGGTACAGAAGATGTGAGTATGCGAAATGTAGCAGGAGAGCTTGAGGGCGCTATGGCTGCCATGGCTTATTGTGAGACTCATGAAATCCATAACCTGCATTTGTATTATGATTATCAGGGGATTGAATCCTGGGCAACCGGAGAATGGAAACGTAACAAACCGGGCACCATCCGGTACAAGGAATTCTATGACCATCTTCAAAAGGTCAAGGTGTATTTTCACAAGGTAAAAGGGCATAGCGGCGTGGAGCTGAATGAAGCGGTAGACCAGCTTGCAAAAGCAGCCCTTGGCATCAGGGGTTAAATATAAGGTATTGGGGGATTTTATTTATGGTAAGTCAGAAGGTAAAAATCTTGAATCCATCAGGATTAAATTTAGGAAGCGCAACAACGTTGTCAAACAGTGTTTTGAAATATCAGTCTGCAGTGCAGTTTACTTATGAGGCTAATGATGTAAAAGGTGTTGCAAATATGAAAAGTATTTTAAACATCCTTGCCGCGGAAGTGAATCAGGGGCAGGTAATTGAAATATCCTGCACAGGGGATGATGAAGAAGAAGCGCTGAAATCTGTGCTGGATGCAGTAAATAGTGGAATTGGCGAACTTGTTTAGGCTGTTTAGGGGATTTTTGCAGATTATTAAGGCCGTGGCAGGAAAGCAGAAGTGCTTTCTGTGCCACGGTTTTTTTCGTTTTGTTTTCTTGACAAAAAGGGAAAAATCTTATATAGTTACTAATAGTAATTACTAAAGGTAATTAATAGAGGAGAGGAATAATTTATGGATACAGAACATTTAAAAAAATTGTTGGATACCTGTTTTCTGGCAAAAAAGGTAATTGAAACACTTCCGGAATTACCAAAGGGAATGAAGCCCAGGCATATACATGTGTTGGAGGCAATTTATGAAATTACTTGTAAGCAGGAAAGCTGCACGGTCAGCAATATTCGGGATCGGATGCAGATTACCATGCCAAGTATATCAAAGCTGATTCAGGAGCTGGAAGCGCTTCATATGATTGAAAAAGAAGCGGATAGAGAAGACCGGAGATTTTATCAGTTAAAGCTAACCTGGGAAGGAACGGACTGTGTGAAAAAGCATGTTCTTGATTTTCATAAGGAATGGGCAAAACGTTTGGCATATGTTGAGAATCAGAAGGTGGAAGAGGCGGTAAATTTGTTTACAGAATTGAGAAATACCATGCCGGGAGGAGAAGTATAATGATGGCAAAAAAAGAGAAGAAGGAAGTTACGTTTACAGAAGGCTCTGTGTTTCAGGCTCTAATCCGATTTGCGATTCCTGTATTGGGAGCCTTGGTGCTGCAAGCTGCTTATGGGGCGGTGGATCTTCTGGTAGTGGGACAGTTTGGTGATGCTTCCAGTATTTCTGCTGTAGGAACAGGAAGTTCGTTTATGAATATGGTAACCTTTGTAATTACCAGTCTGGCCATGGGCTCTACGGTAATCATCGGACAGCATATTGGTGAAAAAAAGTCAGAAGAAGCAGGAAATGCAGTGGGAACAACTATAGTTTTATTCCTTTTGATTGGGGTGCTTCTTACAGTGCTGCTGGAAATTTTTGCAGGTGATATTGTTTCCCTGCTTCAGGTACCAGAGGAGTCCACAGAAAAAGCAATTCTTTATATTCGTATTTGTTCAGGAGGTATTCTGGTAATTATTGCGTATAATGTCATAAGCGGTATCTTGAGGGGCATTGGCAATGCCAATCTTCCTTTTGTGTTTGTGGGTGTTGCCTGCATTTTCAATATTTTAGGGGACTTGTTTTTTACAGGGCTATTGCATATGGATGTTGCAGGTGTGGCATTGGCAACGGTTTTGGCGCAGTTGATTTCTGTTATTATTTCCGCAGCAGTATTGCGAAAACAAAAGATGCCCATTTCCTTTTCAAAAAAGCAGTGTTGTATCCATGCCAGGGAGTTAAAACTCATTCTCAAAGTTGGTGTGCCCATTGCAATTCAGGAGGCTATGGTACAGGTATCTTTTCTTGTGATTAACAGTATTATTAATCAAATGGGACTTTTGCCGTCGGCTGGATATGGAATTGCACAAAAAGTGGTTTCTTTTATTTTGTTGGTGCCTTCTTCGATTATGCAGAGCGTTTCTGCCTTTGTGGCACAGAACATTGGTGCGGGAAAAAGGAAACGGGCAAAACAGGGATTTTTTACAGCAATTCTTGTTGGATGCAGTGTGGGAATTTTGATTTTCTGTGCTGGTTTTTTTGCAGGGGAACAATTATCCATGCCTTTTACCAGTGACCCGGAAGTTATTGCTCAAAGCGCAGCTTATTTGAAAGGATTTTCTGCAGATTGTATTCTTACCTGCATTTTATTTAGCAGTATCGGATATTTTAATGGTTCTGGCAAAAGTTTTCCTGTTATGCTTCAGGGAATTACTTCTGCATTTTGTATCCGTATTCCAATATCTGTTTTTATAGCTGGATTGCCGGATACTTCGCTGGTTTATATGGGAATGGCAACGCCTATTACCACGGTTTATGGTATTATCTTTTTTGCAGTCTGTTTTGTTATTTTGAAGAAGAAGAACCGGAAAAATAGCTTTGTAAAAATAGCATAGTTTATAGTTCTTGAGATTTTCCATGGAATCGCTTATAATGAAGTCCATGTGGTCTGTGCATTTGATGGCATGGACGTAAGATTTTCAGAGAAAAGGAGAACAAATAACTATGAGAATAAGAAAAATCATTGGCATGCTTGCTGTTGGTATGTTGTCATTGTCACTTCTGGCAGGCTGCGGTAGCACTAAGGAAGAGAACCCAAAGGAGCAGAAACCCCAGACTGAGAAGCAGGAGACTGCAGATACAGAAACAAAAGAAAAAATCATGGCAGAAATCAAGGTAAAGGATTATGGAACCATTACAGTAGCCCTGGAGCCGGAATATGCGCCGATTACCGTAGAAAACTTTGTAAAACTGGCAAAAGACGGGTTTTATGACGGACTTACCTTTCATCGTATTATGGAAGGGTTTATGATGCAGGGAGGTGATCCTAACGGGGATGGAACCGGAGGGGCAGAGGAAACCATCAAAGGAGAATTTTCCGAAAACGGTGTAGACAATCCACTTTCCCACACCAGAGGGGCAATTTCTATGGCCCGTTCCCAGATGCCAGACAGCGCCAGCTCCCAGTTTTTCATTGTACATGAAGACAGTCCTCATCTGGACGGACAGTACGCAGCCTTTGGCTATGTGACAGAGGGCATGGATGTTGTGGACAAAATCTGTACAGAAGCAACCGGACAGGACAGAAACGGAGTGTTGCCTGCGGAAAATCAACCGGTGATAGAGAGTATTACCATACAGGAGTAGAGAGGAAGAGGCTGTCGTGGAGATGGTCTCTTTTTTTAGATTGAGAAAAAAACAAGGGAAAAATCATGCAGAAAAACAATAAAGGTATTGACAAAAAAATAACAAACTAGTATGATAAAAGCATGTAATTCAATATTGCGATAACAGGTGAGAATGGTTGCATTCTAAAGAGGGAATCCGGTGAGAATCCGGAACGAACTGGTCACTGTAAGCAGGAGCGAACTTCAAGAAACCATTGCATGTACAAAATGTGAGAAGGGGAAGGAAACGAAGAACTGTAAGTCAGGAAACCTGCCTGTTATTTGAGATGTGCTCCAGATACAGCATAAACATCCAACAATTATATGGTAATCATGTAAGGATTGTCATATGATTTATTTTTGGTGTCTGCAAGAGTGCAGGCACATTTTTTTGTGCAAAAATCTCCAGATTGATAAACGAAAAAGAAATGGATGCTCTCAAGGCAAGAATTGTTACATATAAAATTTTAGTATTTATTAAGAACGGAGGTTGAAGATGAGTAGTAAAATTACCATTGTTGGTGCCGGAAGTGTGGGAGCTACGATTGCCTATACCTTGTCAGGTGAAGATATTGCATCTGAAATTGTGTTAATCGACATCAATAAAGAAAAAGTTGCCGGAGAGGTTATGGATATTGAACAGGGTACCTGTTTTCGTGATCCTATTTCTATTGTTGCCGGAGAGTATGAAGATGCGAAAGATTCCGACATTGTAATCATTACGTCCGGTATTGCAAGGAAACCGGGACAGACACGTATTGAGCTGACTCAAACAAATGTAAATATTTTAAAATCCATTACTCCTCAAATTGTAAAAGCAGCGCCAAATGCACTTTATGTTATTGTAAGTAATCCGGTAGATATTATGACCTATGTATTTACAAAGATTTCCGGATTACCGGAGAAACAGATTATTGGATCCGGAACAATTCTGGATACTGCACGACTAAAATGTGGCCTTTCTGAACATTTCGGTGTGGCTCAGAAAAATATTCACGCATATGTATTTGGAGAACACGGAGATACTTCTTTTATCCCATGGACAGGCGCATATATTTCCGGTGTCAGTGTGGATGAATTTTATGAGTTGATGAAGTCTACGGGAAAAGCGGTAAAAGCATTAGACAAGGAAGAAATGCTGAATTATGTACAAAAATCCGGTGGACAGATTATTGCAAATAAGGGAGCGACTTTTTATGCAGTGTCAAAGGCTGTATGCAAGCTCTGCAGCATTTTATTATCTGCTTCTGCGTCTATTGCAACGGTATCTTCGATGATGCATGGAGAGTATGGAATTGAAGACGTATGTTTCAGTACATTGACATTGGTTGGTCCGGACGGTGTGCAGGGTAAAGTACCAATGCGCATGAACAAAAATGAGATTGAATCTTTAAGAAAGAGTGCAGACGCATTAAAGGCAGTTATTGCACAGATTGATCTGAACTAAAAGGAAAGGACAAGGGAAGCTATGAAATACAGTTATTATCCAGGCTGTACCCTGAAAACAAAAGCAAAAGATTTGGATGAATATGCCAGAAAGAGTGCAAAAGTATTGGGATTTGATCTGGAAGAAGTAGAAAATTGGCAGTGTTGCGGCGGTGTTTATCCTCTGGGAACGGACGAGATTGCAACAAAATTATCATCGGTTCGTACTTTAAATGCGGCAAAAGAAAAAGGACAGGAGCTGGTGACCATTTGCTCTGCCTGTCATCATGTAATAAAACGTGTGAATGATGATATGAAAAATGTAGAGGATATCCAGATAAAAGCGAATAATTACATGAAACTGGAAGAGCCATACAAGGGTGAAACTACGGTACTTCATTATCTGGAAGTGCTAAGAGATCGAATTGGTTTTGATAAATTGAAAGAGAAAGTAGTATGTCCTTTTGAAGGCAAAAAAATTGGAGCTTATTATGGCTGTCTCCTTTTAAGACCGGGAAAAGTTATGGCATTTGATAATCCGGAAAATCCTACAATCATGGAAGACTTTATCCGGGCAATTGGGGCAGAACCAGTGATTTATCCATATCGAAACGAGTGCTGCGGCGGTTATATTTCTTTGAAAGAACCGGATATGGCAAAAAATATGTGTAACAAAATTATGGAAAGTTCGGCTGGATTTGGTGCAGATATGCTGATTACAGCTTGCCCGCTGTGCAAATATAATCTGACAAAAAATGGAAATGAAAGTCTTCCGGTATATTATTTCACAGAGCTTTTAGCAGAGGCGTTAGGTGTGAAAAAATCAAAAGAGGAGGTGTGAAAATGGAAAGAACGATAAGTGGGAGAGATGCAGCAGAGCGTATCAAAGAAATTTCCGGCACAAATCCGTTAAAATGTATGAAATGCGGAAAATGTTCCGCAACCTGTCCTTCTTTTAACGAGATGGATATCAAGCCACATCAATTTGTATCTTACGTGGTAAATGAGGATATAGAAGCGCTGGTGAATTCCAAATCTCTCTGGAAATGTCTTTCCTGTTTTGCATGTGTAGAAAGATGTCCACGAGATGTAAAACCGGGAAAAATCATAGATGCAGCAAGACAACTGGTAGTACGTAAAAAAGGCGGCGCATACCTTTCTCCGGATGAAATCCCGGAACTTTTAGATCCGGAACTTCCACAACAATTGTTAGTCAGCGCATTCAGAAGATACAGGAGGTAAGAAACGTGCAGAAAATCGGTGTATTTGTCTGTCATTGCGGCAGTAACATTGCCGCTACGGTAGACGTTAAAAAAGTAGTAGAGATTGCTGCAAAAGAGCCTGGAGTTGTACATGCGGAAGATTACCAGTATATGTGCTCTGAGGCAGGTCAGGCAAAAATTCAGGAAGCAATTAAAGAAAAGAGTCTGACAGGAATTGTTGTCTGTTCCTGCTCTCCGCGTATGCATGAAGCAACTTTCCGAAAGGCAGCAGAGCGTGCCGGATTAAATCCCTATATGGTGGAGATTGCCAATATTCGTGAACATTGTTCCTGGATTCATAAAGATATGGAAGAGGCAACTGAGAAGGCTGTAATTCTTGCAAGAGCAGCGATTGCAAAAGTACATTTAAACACTCCGTTACAGCCGGGTGAGAGCCGTGTGACAAAACGGGCGTTGGTTATCGGCGGAGGCATTGCAGGCATTCAGACAGCGCTTGATATTGCAGATGCAGGATATGAAGTAGATATCGTAGAAAAGACTCCAAGTATTGGAGGAAGAATGTCTCAGTTGGATAAAACATTCCCAACCTTGGACTGTTCTGCCTGTATCCTGACACCCAAAATGGTAGAAGCAGCGGCGCATGAAAAGATTACCATTCATACTTATAGTGAAGTAGAAAAAGTCAGTGGATTTGTGGGGAATTTTACAGTAGATATTAAGAAAAAAGCAAGGAGTGTCGATCTTGCAAAATGTACAGGCTGTGGTCTTTGTATGGAAAAATGTCCATCGAAAAAAATTCCAAGTGAATTTAACAGAGGGCTTAGCAGCCGTACTGCAATTTATACTCCGTTTGCACAGGCGATTCCCAATGTACCGGTAATTGACCGTGAACATTGTATGAAATTCCAGTCAGGAAAATGTGGGGTTTGCTCAAAAGTATGTCAGGCCGGAGCCATTGATTATACACAGAAAGATGAGATTATCACACAGAATTATGGAGCAATCGTAGTGGCAACCGGATTTGATACCATTAAATTAGACCAGTATGATGAATATGCCTATAACCAGAGTAAAGATGTCATCACATCTCTGGAACTAGAACGCATTATGAATGCAGCAGGTCCTACAAAGGGACATTTAGAGCGTCTTTCTGACGGAAAAGCGCCCAGGGAAATGGTATTCATTCAGTGTGTCGGAAGCCGTTGCTCTGATGACAGAGGTAAACCATATTGCTCTAAAATCTGTTGTATGTATACAGCAAAGCATGCCATGCTCATTCGTGATAAATATCCAGATGTGAATGTGACCGTATTCTATATTGATGTTCGTACTCCGGGTAAAAATTTTGATGAATTTTACAGACGTGCAGTAGAACAGTATGGTGTAAATTACATCAAAGGTCAGGTAGGAAAAGTAATTCCACAGCCAAATGGAAAGCTTTTGGTACAGGGCTCTGACCTTCTTGATAATAAACAGATTTTAAAGGAAGCAGATCTGGTCGTTCTTGCTACTGCGATTGAACCAAATCCGGATGTGAGGAAGATTGCTACCATGTTGACTGCAAGTATCGATACAAACAATTTCCTCACAGAAGCCCATGCAAAGCTTCGTCCTGTGGAGTCTCCAACAGCCGGAATTTTCCTTTCCGGTGTGTGTCAGGGACCAAAGGATATTCCGGAAACGGTTGCTCAGGCAGGTGCGGCAGCAGTAAAAGCCATTGGACTTCTTGCAAAAGATAAGCTGATGACAAACCCTTGTACAGCCCAGTCTGATGAACTTCTTTGTAATGGATGTTCTACCTGTGCCAATGTTTGTCCTTATGGCGCGATTTCTTACGAAGAGAAAGAAGTAAATGACCATGGTATCCGTGAAACAAGAAGAATTGCCAAAGTAAATACAGCTCTTTGTCAGGGATGCGGAGCTTGTACAGTAGCCTGTCCATCTGGAGCCATGGATTTACAGGGATTTTCAAACAGACAGATATTAGCGGAGGTAGATGCAATATGTCAATAGAAAAGAAAGAAGAATTTAGACCCCAAATCGTTGCTTTTTGCTGTAACTGGTGCAGTTATGCAGGAGCTGATCTTGCAGGAAGCAGCCGTCTTTCTTATCCTGCTGATGTGAAAATCATTCGCGTGCCATGCTCCTGTCGTGTAAATCCGATGTTTATTTTAAGAGCTTTTGAAAAAGGTGCAGACGGCGTTATTATGTGTGGCTGCCATCCGGGAGATTGTCATTATAGTACAGGAAATTATTACGCAAGAAGACGTATGACACTTCTGTTTTCCATGCTGGATTACATTGGTGTAGAAAATGGCAGAACGCGTGTAGAATGGGTTTCCGCGGCAGAGGGTGTGAAATTTTCACAGACAATGAATGAATTTGTAGAAAAGATATACTCATTAGGAAAAAATGTAAGATTGGAGGATTTAAGATGCAGGAATTAGTAAACCGTGCAAAAGAACTGTTGGCTAATCAGACAGTAGTCCGTGTTCTTGGCTGGAAATCCGGAGACTTGCCTTATAATCCGCAGCCGGCTTACTTTGAAACAGAAGAGTCTTTAAAAAATTTTGTATATAATGGATTTTGCGGTGCAAATTTAAGTAAATATTTGATTGAGGCTTCTAAAAAAGAAGGAAGAACACTGGTCTTTCTGAAGCCTTGCGATACTTACAGCTTTAATCAGCTATTAAAAGAACATCGTGTAGAACGTGAAAAAGTATATATTATTGGCTTAGGCTGTAAAGGAAAATTAGACATTGAAAAAATCCGTCAGCAGGGTATTAAGGGGATTGAACATATCAAAGGCGCAGAGCTTACAGATGCGTGCGAGATACTTAGTATCCAGACGATTTACGGGGAAAAAACATGTGCATACCAGGATGTCATGTTAGAACGCTGTCATGTGTGTAAGGGCAAAGAACACATGATTTATGATGAAAAAATCGGAGAATCCAAAGATACAAAGGATGCAGAACGTTTTGCAGAAGTAGAACGCATCGAAGCAATGAGCCCGGATGAAAAATTTGCATTTTTCCAGAAAGAGTTAAGTAAATGTATTCGTTGCAATGCCTGTCGAAATGTATGTCCGGCCTGCAGCTGCAGAAAATGTGTATTTGACAGCAACAAATTTGACAGTGCACAGAAAGCAAATGTGAATTCTTTTGAAGAAAAAATGTTCCATATCATACGTGCATTTCATGTGGCCGGAAGATGTACGGATTGTGGAGAATGCAGCAGGGTATGTCCTCAGGGAATTCCGCTTCATTTGTTTAATCGTAAATTTATTAAGGATATCAATGAGTTTTATGGAGAGTTCCAGGCAGGAGCAGATGCTGAAACAAAAGGACCATTAACAGATTTTACGTTTGATGATGTAGAACCTGGGAGTGTGTCAGAAAGGGGATAATGTATGTTTAAAATTAAAGCAGAAAATCTGCCGGCATTATTCCGGAAAATTGCCGCAGAACAAGAATTATATTTGCCGGTAAGCTCTGCCGGACAGGTGAATTTTGCTGCATGGGAAGAAGAAGCGGAGGTTTCTTTAGAAACATTAAAAACTGTAAAATCGCCCAAAGATGCGTTTTTTCCGCAGAGTGAAAATTTGTATCGTTGTGTACGTGATGGCAAGAAGCTGGAGGTTGAACCAGGTGAGTTAAAATCGCAGAATTTTGTTGTTTTTGGTATGAAAGCCTGCGATATTCAGGGTATAAAGGTTCTTGATAAGGTGTTTTTAAGTGATCCTGTAGATAGCTTTTATGCTGCAAGAAGAGAGCATGGAATAATTGTAGGTCTGGCATGTCATGAGCCGGAAGAAAGCTGCTTTTGTAAGGTATTCGGGATTGACTGTTCCAATCCGGTTGCGGACGTAGCAACATGGATGATTGAGGGAAATCTCTATTGGGAACCAATTACAGAAAAAGGAAATATGCTTACAGAACAGATAAAAGATATTTTGGAAGAAGGAGACTCTGCTGTTGTTGAACAGGAAAAAGAGAAGATACATACCATTGTAGAAAAACTTCCTTATACCCACCTTTCCTTAAAGGGCTGGGGAGAAAAGGACTACATGGAACGCTTTAATTCTCCAATCTGGGAAGAATTATACAAACCTTGTCTTGCATGTGGAACCTGTACATTTGTATGTCCGACTTGTCAGTGCTATGACATCAAAGATTACGATACTGGTCATGGTGTACAGCGTTATCGCTGCTGGGATTCCTGTATGTATTCAGACTTTACCATGATGGCTCATGGTAACAATCGTACCAGTCAGATGCAGCGTTTCCGTCAGAGATTTATGCATAAATTAGTGTATTACCCAGTCAATAATGATGGCATGTTTTCTTGTGTTGGCTGTGGTAGATGTGTAGAAAAGTGCCCGGCTTCGCTGAATATTGTGAAAGTAATCAAGGCATTTGAAGAACAGGGGGTGACAGCTGATGAATGAGCATGAATGCACTTGCCATAAAAATTATACTTTGGACACTTTAATCCCAAAAGTTGGCGTAATTACAGATATCAGAGAAGAAACACCGGATGTAAAGACTTTCCGAGTTAATGCGCCAGAAGGCGGAAAGCTGTTTGAGCATATGCCCGGTCAGTGTGCAATGCTTTGTGTACCTGGTGTCAGCGAGGGTATGTTTTCCATTACATCCTCTCCAACAAATCGTGAATATCAGGAATTTAGTATTAAAAAATGCGGTTCTTTAACGGATTATCTTCACAGCCTGTCTGTGGGAGATGAGATTACTGTTCGTGGACCTTATGGAAATCATTTTCCTGTGGAAGATAAATTAAAGGGGAAAAATCTGTTATTTATTGCAGGGGGTATTGGACTTGCTCCACTTCGTTCGGCTATCAATTATGTGTTAGATAATCGTGATGATTATGGAACTGTTGATATCCTTTACGGCTCTCGTTCTGCGGATGATTTGGTGCAGCTTAAGGAAATCCAGGAAGTCTGGATGAAAGCAAAAGACGTGAATGTATATCTTACCATTGACCGTGAACAGGAAGGCTGGAATGGTCATGTGGGATTTGTACCATCTTATTTAAAGGAGATTGGCTTTGATACCAACAAAACTGCTCTTGTATGCGGACCTCCGATTATGATTAAATTCGTACTTGCCGGTCTGGAGGAGTTGGGATTTTCCAGAGAACAAGTTTATACTACATTGGAACTTCGTATGAAATGTGGAGTTGGAAAATGCGGGCGATGTAACATCGGTTCTAAGTATGTATGCAAAGATGGACCTGTATTCCGCTGTGATGAAATTGATGAATTACCTAACGAGTACTAGGAAAGGATGATACCAAAATGGAAAAAATGGTGAATGTATATTTTTTCGGTAAAAAATACAGTGTACCTGCAGAGCTTACTATTATGACTGCTATGGAATATGCCGGTTACACTTTAAAAAGAGGCTGCGGCTGCCGCCATGGATTTTGTGGTGCCTGTGCTACTATTTACCGTATTAAAGGTCAGAATGAATTGAAAACTTGTCTTGCTTGTCAGACACAGGTACAGGAGGGAATGTATGTAGCAAGTATTCCATTCTTCCCTACAGATAAGAGAAAATACGATATCAACGAGATTAAGCCAACGCAGCAGATTATGATGGAGCTTTATCCGGAAATTTATAGCTGCATTGGGTGTAACGCCTGTACAAAAGCATGTACGCAGGATTTGAATGTTATGCAGTATATTGCTTACGCACAGAGAGGAGAATTTGAAAAATGTGCAGAAGAATCCTTTGACTGTGTAAACTGCGGATGTTGTTCTGTCAGATGTCCGGCAGAAATTTCTCATCCAATGGTAGGTCTTTTAGCAAGAAGACTGACCGGTAAATATATTGCTCCGAAAGCAGAACACTTAGAAAAACGTGTAGAAGAAATACATCACGGTGCATATGATGAGTTAATCGAGCAGATTATGCAGAAACCATTGGAAGAAATGCAGGAACTTTACAATAACAGAGATATTGAGAAATAAGGAGGTTTTTATGTATACACCATATCCGGAAAACATGATGGAATCTATAAAAAAGGTGGAAGCAACCAGAGCACAGCGTATGGCTACAGAACCCAAACGTCTTACTGCAGAGGAAAAAGATGAACTCCTTAAGAAATTCCATCCAGATTATAATCCAGACGCATTTGCAGAAATTAAGGTTGGTTTAAACAAAGGGGAAAAAGCACCTCTTGAGTTGGCTCATATGTTACATTCTACAAGCCGTATTATGAATGAAAAAATTGACCTGACAAAAGTAGATTACGATGTTGATGTATTAGTAATTGGTGGCGGCGGCGCAGGTTCTTCCTGTGCGATTGAAGCACATAATGCCGGCGCAAATGTTATGATTGTTACAAAGCTTCGTATCGGTGATGCCAACACCATGATGGCTGAAGGAGGAATTCAGGCTGCAGATAAGGAAAATGATTCTCCGGTACAGCACTATCTGGATTGTTTCGGTGGTGGGCATTTTGCCGGCAGACCGGAACTGGTAAAACGTCTTGTTATGGAAGCACCGGATGCAATCAAATGGTTAAATGAACTGGGCGTAGAATTTGACAAAGAAGCAGACGGAGATATGATTACAACACATGGCGGAGGAACTTCCAGAAAGAGAATGCATGCTGCAAAAGATTATTCTGGAGCAGAAATTATGCGTACTATCCGTGATGAAGTTATCAATCTTGGTATTCCTGTAGTAGAGTTTACTTCTGCAGTAGAGCTTTTAAAAGATGAAAAAGGACAGGTTGCAGGTGCGGTTCTTCAGAACATGGAAACAGAAGATTATCTGGTTGCAAGAGCAAAAACAGTTGTCATTGCTACAGGCGGAGCAGGAAGAATGCATTATCAGGGATTTCCCACATCTAATCATTATGGTGCAACCGCCGATGGATTGGTTCTGGGATATCGTGCAGGCGCACCTCTTCTGTATCAGGACTCTATCCAGTATCACCCAACAGGCGCTGTGTATCCGGCGCAGATTTTGGGAGCTCTTGTTACGGAAAAAGTTCGTTCTGTAGGCGCACAGTTGGTAAACGCAGAGGGAGAAGCTTATATTCACCCTCTGGAAACCCGTGATGTAAATGCTTCTGGTGTTATCCGTGAATGCAGGGAAGGCCGTGGGGTAGATGTGCCGGGTGGCTTAAAAGGTGTATGGCTGGATACTCCTATGATTGAAATTTTAGGAGGAGAAGGCACTATCGAAAAACGTATTCCTGCCATGTTCCGTATGTATATGAACTATGGAATTGATATGAGAAAAGTACCAATTCTGATTTATCCGACACTGCATTATCAGAACGGTGGTCTTGAAATCAATGGAGAAGGATTTACCAAGACAATTCCAAATCTTTTAGTTGCAGGGGAAGCTGTCGGCGGTATTCATGGAAGAAACCGTCTGATGGGTAACTCTCTTCTGGATATTATTGTTTTTGGAAGAAATGCAGGAAAGGCCGCTGCTGCAAAAGCAAAAGAAGTAGAATTGGGAACCATGAATCTTGATCATATTTATAAATATGCAGAAGAATTAAAGGAAGCAAATGCAGATGAACATGATATTTCTCCGCTGCTTCTTCCGAAGTATGCGCGTCATGAGAGATAAGGCAGGAGGGAAGAACTATGCGTGAAATAGAAGTGAGCAGGCTTACGGATGTTATTGAAAAGCTTTGTATCGAAGCAAATGAACATCTGCCTGAAGATGTAAAATGTGCGCTCAAACAGTGCCGCGCCTGCGAAGACGGTGAAATTGCACAGGGTGTTCTTGATAATATTATTGAGAACTTTGAAATTGCGGACAGAGAAAATGTTCCAATCTGTCAGGATACCGGAATGGCTTGCGTGTTTTTAGAAATTGGACAGGATGTACACTTTGTGGGTGGTGATTTCGCAGAAGCTATCCATGAAGGTGTACGCAGAGGATATGACAGAGGATATTTAAGGAAATCTGTAGTTAAGGATCCGGTTCGGCGTGGAAATACAGGTGATAACACGCCTGCAATGATCTACACCGATATTGTACCGGGAGAACAGGTAAAAATTACCGTTGGACCAAAAGGATTTGGAAGCGAAAATATGAGCCAGATCCGTATGTTCAAACCATCTGCAGGTCTCCAGGGAATTAAAGATTTTATTCTGGAAGCAGTGGAAACAGCAGGTCCAAATCCGTGTCCTCCAATGGTAGTTGGAGTAGGAATTGGCGGCACATTTGATAAATGTGCCCTGTTGGCGAAAAAAGCGTTGATGCGTCCGTTAAATTCACAAAATCCAGATCCATTCTATGCAGATCTTGAAGAAGAAATGTTAGAAAAAATCAATAAACTGGGAATTGGACCACAGGGATTTGGTGGAAAAACTACAGCTATTGGATTAAATATTGAAACCATGCCAACCCATATTGCGGGTATGCCATGTGCAGTCAATATCAACTGTCATGTTACACGTCATAAATCGGAGGTGATTTAAGTGGAAAAACGTAGAATTACACTTCCTTTAACAAAAGAATTGGCTGATACACTCCATGCAGGAGATCAGGTACTTGTGACAGGAACCATCTATACATCTCGTGATGCAGGACATAAAAGAATGTGTGAAGCTCTGGAAAAAGGAGAAAAAATTCCTTTTGATCCCAAAGATGCCACCATTTATTATGTAGGTCCGACTCCGGCGAAACCCGGCGCGGTAATTGGATCGGCAGGACCAACCACCAGTGGTCGTATGGATGCATATGCACCTACCATGATGTCTGTTGGGGCACGGGGAATGATTGGAAAAGGCGCACGTCTTCCGGAGGTTGTGGAAGCAATGAAAGAGTATCATGGCGTTTACTTTGGAGCTATTGGCGGTGCGGGAGCATTACTTGCAAAATGTATTAAAAAGGCAGAGCTGATTGCTTATGAAGATCTTGGAGCAGAGGCGCTTCGTAAATTATATGTAGAAGATATGCCATTGGTTGTCATTATTGACAATAAAGGAAATAATTTATATGAAGAAGGCAGAGCAAATTACCTTAAAAAACGTTCCATCTAAAAATCAGATGTCAGAGACTTTTATAAATAATGTGTTTCTGGCTTTGTCCGGTGGTTTGCAAGATGCTTATACTTATAATACAAGAGATGGTGTGTTTTCCAATGCCCAAACAGGAAATGTTGTTTTAATGAGTCAGGGCATTATGGCAGGCGAGTGGAAAGAGGCAGTGCGCTATATGATACCATTGCTTGCATTTGCCTTAGGTGTATTTGTAACAGAACGCATACAGTATAAGCATAAGTACGATGAAAAAATCCACTGGAGACAGAGAATGGTATTATTAGAGATTTTGATATTATTCTTGGTCGGCTTTATACCGGTAAAATGGAATATGTTTGCGACTGTTCTGGTGTCATTTACATGTGCAGTTCAGGTACAGGCATTTCGAACAGTCGGAGGATATTCTTATGCCAGTACGATGTGTATAGGGAATCTGCGAAGTGGTGTAAACGCATTATCCATGTACTTTCGTGAAAAGAAATCTGCGCAATTAGAGCAATGCTGTTACTATTTTGGTATCATTTTATTTTTTGCTGTAGGCGCAGGAATTGGGGGAAACTTGTCTCTGAAATATGGCATAGGAGTAATTTGGATTTCCTGTGTGTTATTGTTTATCAGTTTTTTCATAATGCATAATAGAAATAAGGGAGTGAATCTATGAGAGGGATATATACATCTGTAAATGATATCCGTAAACGGGTATTTTCAGAGGTGGCAAAACTTTCCTATGAATATGAAGATGGAGATATGACTCAACTGGAGCAGATTCCATATAAGATTATTCCGGGAGAAGTCTCTACATACAGAGAGAGTGTGTTTCTGGAACGCGAAATTGTGCGTGAAAGGCTGCGTCTTGCTATGGGGCTGCCACTTCGGGATGTCTCAGAACATGCTCCGGTAGCACAGGGAGCTTTAGAATGCGTACAACCGGAAAAATACTATCAGCCTCCGCTGATTAACATTATAAAGTTTGCATGTCATAAATGCCCGGATAATATAGTAGAGGTTACAAATGCATGCCAGGGCTGTCTTGCCCATCCATGTAAAGAAGTGTGTCCGAAGCAGGCAATTTCCTTTGTTGACGGCAAGTCTGTTATTGACCAGAAGAAGTGTATCAAATGCGGGAAGTGTATTTCTGTGTGCCCTTATGGCGCTATTACAAAGTTAGAAAGGCCTTGTGCCAGGGCATGCGGTATGAATGCTATTGAATCAGACGAGTATGGAAGGGCTGAAATAAACAAAGACAAGTGTGTTTCCTGTGGAATGTGTTTGGTAAATTGCCCATTTGGTGCTATTTCAGACAAGGCTCAGATTTTCCAGACTATACAGGCAATCAAAAGTGATGTGCCTGTGTATGCGGCGGTAGCGCCTGCAGCAGCAGGGCAATTTGGTGCAAAAGTGACACCCGGAAAACTTCGTGCAGCACTTAAAGCACTGGGGTTTGAAGATGCAATCGAAGTGGCAATCGGTGCAGATTTGTGTACCATAGAAGAGGCAAAAGATTTTATAGAAGAGGTTCCTAAAAAGCTTCCCTTTATGGCAACCTCCTGTTGTCCCGCATGGTCTGTAATGGCGAAAAAACTCTTCCCGGAATTGAAAGATTGTATTTCCATGGCATTAACACCAATGGTGTTAACAGGACGGCTGATTAAGAAAAAATACCCTGGTTGTAAAGTCGCATTTATCGGTCCATGTGCAGCAAAGAAGTTAGAAGCCGGTAGAAAATCTATTCGGAGCGATATCGATTTTGTGTTGACATTTGAAGAAGTTATGGGCATGTTTGAGGCAAAAGGCGTGGATTTTACTAAGTTAGAAGAACATGGTTCCATGCACGGCGCCAGTGGAGATGGGCGTGGTTTTGCAATCAGCGGCGGTGTAGCCGAAGCTGTTGTAAATTGCATCAAAGAATTAAAACCGGAGTGTGAGATAAAAACAGAACGCGCGGAAGGATTAGAGAATTGTAAAAAACTGCTGACTATGGCGAAAGCAGGAAAATACAATGGATATTTGCTGGAAGGTATGGCTTGTCCCGGGGGATGTGTGGCGGGTGCCGGAACGTTACAGCCAATCAAAAAATCAGAAGCTGCAGTAAAACAACAGAAAAAGATGTCTACAAATCCTCATGCTATGCATAGTAATTATAAAAAAATGTTGAGTGATTTGGAAGAATAATCCTTAATGCCTCAAGAAAGGTAGAAGAATTACTGAAACATTTTAAATCTAATAATTCAGGAGGGAATGAATGATGGCATTAGAAGAAAAGAAAAAAGTAGAAAAAAAGAAACAGGCAGAAGAGAAAAAAGGAATTAAAGAAATGATTCATGATCATTTAATGGAACAGTCGAAAATTGTTCCATTTGGTTTGAATGATAAAGAAGATAAGTATTACCATAGTATTTTCAACTATGATGATAAATAAAATGTCTGTGCTTATTGCATTTTGTTTAGCTAAAATATAAAATTTATGAAAGGGGCTGTCGGTTAATACCGATTTCTAGGCTCTAAACCTTAAAATACGAATCTCCCGTAGAAATCAGTGTTTTTAAGAGACTATGAAGAAAAGTCTGTAATTAAGATCTTCTATGATAATGATAGGCGAAAGGATTGTATAAAATCAGCTTTTCGCCTCGATTTATATATAACAGTTACAAAATTGCATGTCAAGAGCGGGCGGGAAATCCGCCCGTTTTTCTGACTTTTTTATTATTCCGGTAATCGTCCCTCATACATGATACTCAGTTCTCCATAGACCTGTGCCCAGTTCCGGATCGTCGTAGTCCATTTTTTCGTAGCTTCAAATGTCGCTAAATAAAGGGCTTTCAAAAGGGCGGTATCGCTTGGAAATACGCTTCTCTGGCGGTTCAGCTTCCGGTAGGTGGAATTCAGGGATTCAATCACATTTGTTGTATAAATCACCTTTCTGACGGTTGCAGAAAACTTGAAAATCGGGGAAATGGCGTCCCAGTTATCCTTCCAGCGTTTCATGGAATTCGGATATTTCGGAGTCCATTTTTCTGTTACCCAATCCAAAGCTGCCAAAGCTTTCTTTTCATCCGCTGCCTGATAAATGGTCTTCAGATCTGCGGCAAATGCTTTTCTGTCCTTATCTGGAACATATTTCAGGGTATTTCTAACCTGATGAACGATACATCTCTGATATTCTGTCTTAGGAAATGCTGCAGCAATCGCTTCCTTGATACCGGTAAGTCCATCTGCACAGATGATCAGGATATCTTTTACACCCCGATTTTTTAATTCATTTAAAACAGAGAGCCAATACTTGGAGCTTTCGTTTTCGCCAATGCTGATGGTAAGCACTTCTTTCTTACCCTCTGTGTTGAGCCCCAGAATTACATACGCTGCAAGTTTCCGGATCACTCCATTATCACGAACAGAGTAGTGGATCGCATCAATATACAGGATTGGATAGACTTCATCCAAAGGACGATTCTGCCAGTCTTCAATCCGAGGAAGGATCTTATCTGTAACGTCTGATATAAAGCCTTCCGATGTCTCAAAGCCATAAATATCTTCGATTGTTTCCGAAATCTGTCGGGTTGTCATCCCTTTTGCATACATAGAGATGATCTTTTGATCAATGTCTGAAATATCTTTCTGGCGTTTCTTTACTACTTGAGGTTCAAAAGTTGATTTTCGGTCTTGTGGAACTTCTATTTCCATAGAGCCATAGCGACTATTTACTCTTTTATGCTTATAACCGTTGCGGTAATCATCGCTATCTGAACGTTCAGATTTTTCATATCCTAAATGCTCATCCATTTCTGCTTCCATCATTTCTTTGATGGTTCCCCCAAGAAGATCTTTCAAAGCATCCGGAATGTCTTCTGCTGACTGGATATCGTATTCCTCCAGGAGTCGGTGAATGATGTTGCGTTTCCCTTCTGTCATTTGTACTCTGTGTACCGGTTTCTTTTCTCTTGCCATAGTAAAAGGCCTCCTTATGATAATTTATTTTATCATAGAAGACCTTTCATAACATCTTTTACAGAAAAAGTTTCACATTCTCGTTTTTAATACTTGAACTTCTCCGGGAGATTCGTATTTTCCCTTTTCTATATGCATTTCAGGGCACAAAAACCCCTTGGCTGCATTTTTGAAAAGCACCCTTTTTCTAAACAGCCTTTTCTTCCGTTTTTCCTTCAAATTTCTTGATCTCATCATGAAGAAAACGATGGTATTTATTTATATTTCTTCCAATCGCATACAGCATGAATTCTTTGTATACTTTTTCTGCTGTCCGGTAATTAAAACGGCGAAAACCGTCATTTTCTTTGATGTCTCCAAAATGTCCTTCCGTCTGAATGGAACGGATCTGCCGGTTCAAAATCCCCTTCTCGCTCTGGATATTTGCATGGGATTCTTCTTTTAAAACTTCCCATTGTTCATTGATCTTCATGACTTTATTTTTCTCTGCATCTTTTTCGGCATTATATTTATAGAGACATTTTGCTTTATATCCACAGCCACTACAATCTGCACATCCATACACCTCAAATGTTTGTGTATAACCAGACTGTTCTTTTTTCTCAGTCCTGATATGATGAAGTTCTCTTCCATCATGACAGACGTAATAAAGTTCATCCTCAAAGATCTGCGTTTTCATGTTGTAATACTTCCCAATATCTTCTGTGTACGCACGTGTTTTCCGTTTTTCATGATCCTGCAGTTTGATATAACTGGTGATTTTATGGTCCTTTAAGTACAGAAGATTCTTTTCACTGCAATAACCACTGTCGGCAGTTACTTCTTCCAAAATTTCTCCAAATGCATTTTTGTGCTTTTCTAACACAGGAATCAATGTATTATAATCTGTCCGGTCATTACTTACATATGCCTGAACAATGAAATAATTCTCTACTGCTATCTGAATGTTATATGCTGCTTTTAGTTGTCCATTTAGCATATGGTCTTCTTTCATTCTCATAAAGGTAGCTTCTAAATCTGTCTTGGAATAACTGTTCCTGTCTCTTCCCATGATCTCAAAGCATTCTTTGTATCCCATCAGGCGTTCACCGCAGGCTTCCAGTTCCTCATATAGCTGCTGGATTTCCGGTTTTCTCTTTCCCTTTCCATAAACAAACGTGATCTGTTCCTGCTCTGCAATCTGAAGCAGATTTTTCTGGAGTTTCAGAATCTCCAACGGAGAACAATTGTCAATTTCGATGATTGTATTATTTGACAACTTTTTATGTTTTGCCAGTTTCCTTTTCCGGTTCTTTTCAATGATATCCCTTACTTTATCCATCCCTTCGATCACAAACATATGTGCATGGGGAATATCATATTTGATGCTATACTCATTTTCATCAATCAGGACATTATATTTCTCATACAGTAAATCAATCGTATCTAACAAGCCTGCAAGGTGATAATTGAGTGTTCCTCTCCAGACAAATGTATAACGGTTTGCATTCGCTTCTATTTTGGTCCCATCAATAAAAAGCGACTTTAGGGTAATCAGTCCTTCTTTTTGCAGACGGTGGAGAAACTGATAGTTTAATTCATCTAATACATCAGCCGTTAGTTTTTTATTCTTAAATTCATAGAATGCATCTCTTTTTGGTTTCTGTCCTTTGGTAAGCCAGATAAACGCAAGGTCTCTTTCACATAACTCCACAATACGGTCAACAGCTCTAACTCCTCGCATGTTTGCGTAAGTAACGACAGCATACATCATAATTGGATTAAACCCGGTTCTTCCCTTATCTGAACAATTGGCTAACAAGCCAGAAAAATCTAAATCCTCCATCACTTTTTTCAGGGTATAGACTGGATCGTCGTCAGGTAAACACAATTCGAAGAAACTGAAGTTAATTTTCTGTTGCCCTACTTCAAAAAATTCGTTATAATAATCTTGTTTTTGCATAGTTCTATTATAACATGGAACGGAGTGAAAGATGGTTGTCGTTAGCCATCTTTTTCTCTTTTTATAGAAAAGTTTCAGGGGCAGATTTGACTCATGCGAGTCAAATCTGCCCCTGTTTGGAACTATCTATTTCCCGACAGCCCCTTTTGCCTCTTTTGGCGCTTTTTCGGAGAGTGGAAAGTGGCTGGAAATAAACAAATTTTTGCTGAGGATTGTTTGTAGAAGAAGGAAATGCTTGTGAAGTAAACAGAAATAGAGTAGAATTGTTTGTAGAAACACAAAATAAGTAGGAGGGAATTACCATGTGCCTTATTTGTGAAAGAATTCAGATGATAAAAGAACATAAAAATCCGTATTTTGTAAAAGAACTGGAAACAGGTTATGTGGTTCTGGGTGACCATCAGCATTTTAAAGGTTATACTTTGTTTTTGTGTAAGGAACATAAGACGGAGTTATTTCAGCTTGATAAAGATGTAAAAATAAAGTTTCTGGAGGAAATGTCCCTGGTGGCTGAGGCGGCTGCAAGGGCATTTCATGCGGAGAAAATGAATTATGAGTTACTTGGAAATGGAGACACGCATCTGCACTGGCATTTGTTTCCAAGAGTGGAAGGGGATTTAGAAGACTATGGAAATCATGGAAAGGGTCCGGTATGGTGGTACCCCATGGAAAAAATGTATGATGATGGAAATCGTCCTGCAGCAGAAGAACTGGAAGAATTAAAGGAAAAATTGCAGAGGGAATTGGATGCGCTGTTATAGTCGGAGGAACTTTTATGTTTTCTTATGATGAATTGCAGAAATATAATGAAACGGATATCCGTATCTACAAATATATCGTTTCAAATTTTGAGAAAATCCAATACATAACAATCCGGGAACTTGCAGAAGAATTGCAAGTATCCACTTCAACGATTTTGCGCTTTTGCAATAAAAATGAGTTTACCGGATATGGGGAGTTTAAGGAAGCGTTGAAAAAGGAGCTCCTTTTGCGAAAATCTATTCCGCCCTCAGAAGATTTACAGGAATTGTCGGATTTTTTTGAAAGAGCCAATTCTAATGCTTTTGAGGAGAAGTTGTCTGCTGCAGTTCAAATGCTTAGAAATGCAGATATGACTATTTTCATAGGCATGGGGTCTTCCGGAACGCTGGCAAAATACGGGGCAAGATATTTTTCCAATCTGGGTCATTTTGCAGTAGGGCTGGAAGATGCCCTTTACCCCATTGACTTTTTTCAATGGAAAAACACAGTGGTTCTTGCAATTTCAGAAAGCGGGGAAACCAGCCGCTTAATGGAAGCAATTCATCAATTCAAACAAAAAAATTGTAAAATATTAAGTATCACCAATTCTTCCTTCTCTACACTGGCAAAATTATCGGATTGGAATTTTTCCTATCATTTAAAGCCGCAGCGGATTAATGGAGGCTATAGTGGAACCACCCAGGTTCCGGTTTTGTTTGTGATGGAGGCATTGGCAAAAAGAATTTAGAGAAACAGCCTGTTACTTGTTCTGTAACAGGTTTTTTTGTACAATGAATCCACAGGAGGAAAAAAGGATGACAGAATTAGAAAAATGTATGGCGGGGGAATGTTATAATTGTCATGATGAAATTTTTTTAGAATTTAAAGCCAGAGCAAGAGCTTTATTAAAGGACTATCATAGTGTGGCATATGAACAGAAGGAAGAGAAAACAGGGATTCTGAGGCAACTATTTGGACACATAGGAAGCAACGTATCTGTTGGCACTCCTTTTATTTGTGATTATGGAAGAAATGTTTACATCGGAAATAATGTTTCTATCAATATGAACTGTACCTTTGTAGACTGCAATGAAATCCGAATTGGGGACTGTGTTATGATTGCATCCAATATACAGATTTATACTGCAACCCATCCGGTGGAATTAAAGGAACGTCTGACAGAGGACTGGACGCGGGGATGTGGAAAGCATTTTTGTCAGACTTACGCGCTGCCTGTTACCATAGGAAGTGGCTGCTGGCTAGGAGGCGGTGTGATTGTGCTTCCCGGTGTCACCATAGGAGAAGGATGCGTTATAGGCGCTGGCAGTGTTGTGACAAAGGATATTCCGGCAAATTCTGTGGCAGTGGGAAATCCCTGCCGGGTGATACGAAAAATCAATGGAGATGAACAAGATGTTTAAAATGATTGCTTTTGATATGGATGGAACCATTGCGGATACCATACCCCTGTGTGTGGAAGCCTTTCGCAGAAGTGTTTCCCCCTATGTTGGTCACGAATTAAGTGAGCAGGAAATTGTAGAAACCTTTGGACTAAATGAAATCGGAATGATAAAAGCCCTGGTATCTGAAAACTGGGAAGCAGCTTTGCAGGATTTTTACTGTGCATATACGCTTCTGCACAGGCAAATCACAAAACCATTTCCAGGTATTTTGGAACTTTTGACAGTGTTAAAAAGTCAAAATATCATACTGGCGTTAGTCACAGGAAAAGGAGAAAAAAGCTGCCGGATTTCTTTAAAAGAACTGGGGTTAGAGCATATGTTTGATGCGATATGCTATGGTTCAGAGAAAGCTCCAAATAAAAAGGAGAATATAGAAGGTTTGTTAAAAGAATATTCTATTTCCAGAAATCAGTTTTGTTATGTAGGAGATGCTGTTTCGGATATTAGGGCGTGTGGGAAAGCAGGGGTTACTTGTTTTTCTGCTGCATGGCAGGATTCTTCGGATATTGCGTTACTGGAAAAAGAGAATCCGGGGAGAGTATGTTCCAGTGTGGAAAATTTGTGCCAGTTTATTATGAGAGATAATACAGAATGGTGAAAAAAGCGGATACTGCGATTGACAATACAGAAAATCCTATATTACAATAAAAAGAAAACAGAAAAAGGAGAATTCTTATGGTACATCATATTGTTATGTGGAAATTTAAACCGGAAATCGAAGAGGAGAGAAAGCCGGAATTAAAGAAGGCAATGGCAGAGCATTTGAAAAGTCTGGTAGGCAAAGTACCGGGGCTTTTGACAGTGGAATTTGTGGAGCAGCCACTTTCTTCCAGCACTCATGATGTTGCGCTTGTTACCACACTGGAAAAAGCAGAGGATGTTGCAATTTACGGGGCACATCCAGAGCATGTGAAAGTGGCGGATACTTATGTGCGTCCTTTTGTTACAGAGAGAGCTTGTCTGGATTATGAAGATTAATGCTTTTTGTATGTCCTGCCTGGTGCAGTCCCAGGCAAGACGTATAGAGAAATTTGAAGACGAAGAGAAAAAAGCCTGTTATATGCGGGAGGTTCTTCATCTCATAGCAGACGGTAATCCTAAGTGGTCTGCGCCTGCACTTTTGGAGCCCATTTCTAAACTCTATGAAACATATTGGGGTGCGCAGGGAGATTTGGAAGAAGAAAAGAGAACTTTTAATGAATTACTTCTTTCCATGGAGGATACTCTGGAACAGAAAATACGCAGCAAAAAAGATCCTTTGGAAGCTGCCCTGTGTCTGGCACGGCTGGGAAATTATATTGATTTTTCTGCTTTAAGTGAAGTTTCTGCTGAAAAATTGCTGGAATTACTTGGGCAGTCAGAGCAGGAAACTTTGGACGCAGAAGAATATGGGTATTTTCGCAAAGACCTGGAAAATGGAAAACATCTGGTTTATCTTACGGATAACTGTGGGGAAATTGTGCTGGACAAAATACTCATAAAATTGTTAAAGGAACAGTATCCCCAGCTTTCCATAGAAGTGCTGGTGCGGGGGATTGCTGTGACAAATGATGCAACTTTGGAAGATGCCAGATATGTGGGTTTAACAGAAGTAGTACCTGTTTTTGGAAACGGAAGCGGGATTGCAGGAACCGAACTTACTCATATCAGTGAAGAAGCAAGAAGGAAACTGGAGCAGGCAGACTTGATTCTTTCTAAAGGCCAGGGAAATTTTGAAACTTTACATACCTGCGGACTGAATATTTATTATTTGTTTTTGTGTAAATGTGACTGGTTTATGCAGCGGTTTCAGGCAGAGCATCTTCAGGGAATGTTTGTCAATGAAACGAGAATTTAAGAAAGAACAGGAGGGAGTCTTATGAACATGGTAAGACTTGGAAAAACGGAAATACAGGTAAGTAAAAATGGGTTTGGAGCCCTCCCTATCCAGAGAATTACCAAGGCAGAAGCAGTGTATTTGCTTCAAAAGGCTTTTTATCATGGTATCAATTATTTTGATACTGCAAGGGCTTATTTTGACAGTGAGGAAAAACTGGGGGCAGCGTTTCCTTATGTGAGAGAAAAATTGATTATCAGTACAAAAACAGCAGCGCAGGATGCAAAAGGTTTTTGGGCTGATTTGGAAGAAAGTTTGAGAAAATTAGGAACAGATTATATTGATATTTACCAATTTCATAATCCGGCTTTTTGTCCTAAACCAGGAGACGAGAGCGGCTTATATGATGCTGCTTTAAAAGCAAAGGAGGAGGGAAAAATCCGCCATATTGGTATTACCAACCACAGGCTTGCAGTAGCAAAGGAGGCTATTGCCTCCGGCTTGTATGAAACCTTGCAGTTCCCTTTTTCTTACCTGGCATCAAAAGAGGAGTTTCAGTTGGTAGAAACCTGTAAAGAAGCAGATATGGGATTTATTGCCATGAAAGCTCTGTCTGGTGGTTTGATTCATAATTCTGCCTGTGCCTATGCTTTTATGAACCAGCCTCAGTTTGCCCATGTGGCGCCTATCTGGGGAATCCAGAAAGAAAAGGAATTGGATGAGTTTTTGGCTCATGCAGCCTGTCCACCGGTTCTGGATGAAGAATTAAAAGGACAAATTCAGAAGGATATTCAGCAGTTATCCGGGGACTTTTGCAGGGGGTGCGGCTACTGCATGCCTTGCCCTGCCGGTATTGAAATCAATAACTGTGCCAGAATGAGTCTGATGCTTCGCAGAGCGCCACAGGCTGACTGGCTGTCAAAGGAATGGCAGGAAAAAATGGCGAAAATCGAGGGATGTCTCCATTGTAATGCATGTATGAAGAAATGTCCTTATGGGTTGAATACTCCAGAATTACTGGCGAAGAATTATGAGGATTATAAGACGTTTCTTTAAAAATACCGGGGGCAAAAGAAAATGGAAATCAGTATTTTAATGGTAGATGATGACCGGATTTTAGTGGAGAAGCTGGAGGAAACGGTGGATTGGAAAAGAATTGGAATCTCTATGGTTTTTACAGCAAATAATATCCGTCAGGCTCAGAAAATTTTAGAGGAATTTCCAATTCAAATCTTACTTTGCGATATTGATATGCCACAAGGCAGTGGCCTGGAACTGTTGGAATGGTTACGAAATCAGGAAATACAAACAGAATGTATTTTTTTAAGCAGCTATGCGAATTTTGCCTATGCACAGAAAGCATTGCAGCTTGCTTCCAGAGAATATCTGTTAAAACCCATTTCTAATTATGAACTGGAACAGGCACTTGAAAAAGTTGTGTTGGAAATCACAAAAAATTCAAGGGGGGGAGAAAAGAGTTTTCGACAAAAGGAGCAAATGTGGCAGCAGATACTGCTAGGAGATAGCAGGTCTTGCTATGAAGGTGAAGGAAAAGATCTGTTTCAGTTGGAATTAGTGAAGGTCTTTATCAAGGCAGAAGATTCTCAAAAGAACAAAAAACAGACGATGTGCAAATTTTTATTATCTGGCAGGGGAGCGGAAGCTCTTGTACCGGTGTATGACAATTTGTGGGCATTGGTATGGAAGAACAGAGAAAAAGGGAAAGAAGAGAGAATCAGAGAGGCTAGAGAACTAGCGGATTTGATTCATTGCCGTGTTGAATGTAATGTTTGTGTTTATATAAGTGAAGAATCTTGTAAAGAGGAAGATATTTCTCAGACATGGAAGCAGCTGAAAACAATGGAGGAGACTGCTTTACCAGAAAGAAATGGTGTTGTATTGGAAATGTCATGCTCTTCTTGGGAAGAGGAAATAGTACCATGGGAAAGCTGGCAGAAAATGATGCAAGATTCTCAAAATTTAGGTATTGTATTTGAAAAGATACAAGCGTTTTTAAAAGCAGTGCAGGAAACAAAGGCATGGACAGGAAAGAAACTTCGGCAGTTTATGCGGGAATTTCATCAATTTTTATATGTTTATCTGGCACAACAAAGGTTAGAATTTCGGCAAGTTTTTGAAAATAGCGAGTTTGAACGACAGGAAGAAGAGGCCTATGTATTTTTAGAAGGTTGTATAGAATTTATTTCTTATGTATTTGAAACTCTTCAAAGAAATCAGTTTTATAATCAAAATCGAGAAAATGCCACAGAATGTGTAAAAGAGTTTATTAGTAAAAATCTGGACAAAGATTTGTCGAGAGGGAATCTTGCAAAGGAAGTTTATTTGTCGGAAGACTACCTTTCCAGAACATTTAAGATGGAAACAGGAAAGAGTCTGACTGTTTATATCGCAGAAAAGCGAATGGAAAAAGCAAGGGAATATTTAGAAAATTCTAATCTTACCATAAGTCAGATTGCTTTGGAAGTGGGATATCACAATTTTTCTTATTTTAGCAAAACATTTCGTGATATTACCGGTTTTACGCCAAATGAATATAGAAATAACAAAAAACCGTACAAGGAATAACAAAAATGTGTTGTACAAAATGCAAGAGACATGGAAACATGTCTCTTTTTTGATAATAAAAATGCACAATAATAAAAGAAAAATAGCCGAGAAAACTATATAATATAGATATAAAAGAAAGGAAAGAGGGGATAAAATATGAGAAAAAATAAAGTACAACAAAAGCAGAGCTTTATACAGGGGATCAAAAGCAGCCGGGCGCTTTACCTGTTGCTGTTGCCATCATTCATTATTTTTCTTTTATTTACGTATTACCCAATGTACGGGGTTATTATTGCATTTAAAGACTTTTCACCAGCCCAGGGGATTCTTGGCAGTCCATGGGTAGGATTTAAAAATTTTATACAATATTTTAATTCCTATCAATTCTGGCCAACGATTAGAAATACCATAGTCATCAGTTTGTATACGATTGTGGTTACTTTTCCGTTACCTGTTTTTCTGGCCCTGATGTGCAATCAGATTCGGGCAAGACGGTTTAAAAAGTTTTTTCAGGTATCTACCTATTTGCCACATTTTATTTCTACGGTAGTTATGTGCGGAATGATTATTTTGTTTTTATCACCAAGTACCGGAATTATTGCAAAGTTAGCAGGGATTTTTGGTTTTACACTTCCAAACCTTATGGGTTCAGCGTCAGCTTTTCCAAGTATTTATGTATGGACGGAGGCCTGGCAGCATGTGGGATGGGATAGTATTTTATACATAGCTACCTTGTCTGCCATAGATCCAACACTTTACGAAGCAGCTACTATGGATGGAGCAAGTAAGTGGAAACGCATGATTCACATTGATATTCCGGCACTGCTGCCTACTGCTACTATTATGTTTATTTTGAGAATGGGAAGTGTTATGAGTGTTGGATTTGAGAAAATTTATCTGCTGCAGAATACCTTAAATTCCAGCACCAGTGAAATTATTTCCACCTATGTATATAAAATGGGTCTGGTAAGCAATCAATATAGCCTATCCTCTGCCATTGGTTTATTTAATAATGTGATTAACCTGGTTTTATTGTTACTGGTAAACTATACATCTAAGAAACTTAGCGATACATCTTTGATTTGATGAGGGGGGAAGGAAATGAAAACAGCCGTGAGAAACAATAAGGTGAAAAAATCAAAGGAAGATAAAATTTTTGATTTTATTTTGTACGGGATTGCAGCCATACTGATTGTCGTTGCCCTTTATCCCATGTATTTTATTGTGATTGCATCGATTAGCAATCCCAATCTGGTTTCCAACGGAGAAATTTTATTTTTGCCAAAAGGAATTAACTTTAAAGCTTATGAACAGCTTGCCAGTTATTCTCAGCTTTGGACAGGATATAAAAACACGATTTTGTATGTGATTTTTGGAACTATTTTTACTTTAGTTGTAAATATTCCGGCAGCCTATGCGCTGTCAAGAAGAAAACTGTATGGACGGAAAGCGCTGACGATTTTTTATCTGATTCCCATGTTTTTTACTGGTGGTCTGATTCCTACCTATCTGGCAGTACAGCAGTTTCATTTACTGGATACTTTTTGGGTCATGGTTCTTCCGTTTTCGGTTGTTACTTATTATATTATTGTAGGTAGAACTTTTTTTGCAAACAGCATTCCAGAAGAACTGTGGGAAGCGGCTCAGTTGGATGGATGTGGGTATATGGGATTCTTTTTCAGAATCGTATTGCCTTTATCTAAGGCGGTTATTGCAGTCATTGCTCTTTGGGCAGCTGTTGGACAGTGGAATTCCTATTTTAATGCATTGATTTATTTACGTGATCCGGAACTTCAGCCTTTGCAGATTATTTTGAGGAATATTTTAATTAGTAATCAAACCATTAGTTCTATGACAACAGGAGCGGCTGCAGCAGAAGCAAAACAAATGGCAGATTTAATAAAATATGCAGTGATTGTTGTGTCATCTGCACCTATTATGTGCTTGTATCCATTTGTTCAGAAACATTTTAATCAGGGTGTTATGCTTGGTTCTTTGAAGGGATAAGAACAAGGCAAAAAATAAACAACACGAAAGGAGATTTTAAACATGAGAAAGAAGAATTTTAGAAAGGGTGTGAGCCTGGTACTGGTAGCCTCCATGTCAGCAGCTATGCTGGCTGGATGCGGCGGTCAGGAAGAAGAAGGAAAAAAAGAGGCACAAGGTGGTAAAAATGATGTTCCAACTTACACGGTTGCTACAGTACGTTGGACAGATGCCTGGCCTACGGATTTCTTAGAAAGTGGTGTTATGAAAGAATTAGAAGAAAAGCATGGCATTAATATTGAATGGCAGATTTATTACAATTCTGACTGGTCAGAACAGAAATCCCTGCTTTTAGCTTCCGGAGATTTGCCGGACGCATTTTTAGGCTCTATTTCTTTAAATGCCACAGATGTTGCACAGAATAAATCCAGCTTTTTAGAGCTTACTGATTATATCAATGAAGAAACCATGCCAAATCTGGTAAGTGTATTTGAGAAAGACCCGGAAATGAAAGCGATTGCAACAGACCGCGATGGAAAGATTTACAGTTTGCCAAAGAAACTTCCTCTTCGCCCGGAAGTTTGTGGAAATCCTCTTTATATTAATAAGGAATGGCTGGATAATTTAGGTCTTGACGTACCAAAGACTTATAAAGAACTGGAAACTGTTTTGGAAAAGTTTATTACAGAAGATGCGGACAAGGACGGAGATCCAAACAATGAAATTGGTTTTTCTAATTCCGCAAGTACTGCTTTGCTAAGTGGAGATTTAAGAACAATTCTGGCTCCTTTTGGTACTATGGTAAGTCGAGATAATAACTATATGGGCTTAAACGGAGAAGGAAAACCAGTGTTTATGCCTATGGAGGAAAATTACAAAGAAGCCGTTAAGTGGATGCACGGATTATGGGAAAAGGGAATCCTGGATCCGGAATATTTCACTCAGGATTCTTCCATGTTTACTTCTAAAAAACAGGCTGACGGTGGTTCTAAAGTTGGTTTGATTCATGGCTGGACAGCAGATGCGGAAGCTGGCGTCAATGCGTCTCAGTTTGTGCCATTGGAAGCTCTGGAAGGATATGATGGAAATCATTATATTGAAAATGCATCCAATTTCCTGGATATTTCAGACAGAGAACTTCTGATTACGAAAGAGTGTAAAGAGCCAGAAAAACTTTTGCAGTGGGCAGATGATTTCTATGATGATCTGACTTCCATGCAGACTTTCTATGGTTCCATTTCAGATGGCTGCATTACAGATAATGGGGATGGCACTTATGATGTCAATGAACCAGAAGACGGTAGTTCTTTAGATACCTCTGCCTGGTCAAATTCTTTAAGAGACTTCGGACCAAAATATATGAATCCGGAATTTTATGATAAAATTCATATACCGGAAAATCAGGGAGACGGCATTAAATTAAAAGAAGATGAGCTGAATGCGAAATATGTAACAACAGATAAAAATGTAGGATTTCCAATGGTTCAGTATACGGAAGATGAACTGGCACAGCTTACTACACTTGGAACGGATATTTATAAATATTGTGAAGCGCAGTATGCACATTGGGTTGTAGATGGCGGAATTGAAGAAGAATGGGATTCTTATCTGAAGCAGTTAAAAGATATGGGTGTAGAAGAATTAGTAAAAATTCAGGAAACAGCATATGAAGCTTATCAGGAAAATATGAAATAAAAGGACAAAAGGATAGAAAGCTGCTGTGAAACAAGGAGGAAAAAGAATGGTTTTGCAGCAGCTTTTTCCATAGGAGGACAGAGATATGTTTCAAGAGAAAAACGGAAAATTATATTATATTTGTGACGGAGAGCAGGTTTGCATAGAAGCCTGGGGAGACAACGCTTTACGGGTCAGAGGAACAAGAAACCGGCGGTTTACAGAGCATGACTGGGCTTTGGATATTCCAAACGGGAAGGAAGCCTGTGTTCGGATTTTTGAGGATCAGGATGCAAATGGTACAGCCTATGCCAATATGTATATGGGTGAAGATAAATCATATGGAGAGATTCAAAACGGAAGGCTGAAAGCTAGTATCAATGCTAATGGCGTTGTGACTTTTTATAAAGAAAGTGGAGAGATTTTGTTAAAAGAAAATTGGCGGCGTTTACAGGATGAAATCAGTGCACCTTTGAATATTTATGGCAGGGAATACGTTCCACAGGAGGGAGAAAATTATAAAATTTCTTTACGTTTTTTAGCAAATGATCAGGAAAAAATTTATGGTATGGGACAATATCAGCAGACACAGATGAATATGAAAGGGTGTATGCTGGAACTGGCACAAAGGAACTCCCAAGTCAGTGTTCCATTTTATATTTCCAGTCTGGGATATGGATTTTTATGGAATAATCCAGCCGTTGGAAGCGTCTTCTTTGGTATGAATGGAACAGAGTGGAGAGCAGAGTCCACAAAGCAAATTGATTATCTGGTAATTGCAGGAGACACACCTGCTGAAATCGAAGAAAATTATATGGAACTTACAGGAAAAGCTCCTCTGATGCCGGAATATGGACTGGGCTTTTGGCAGTGTAAATTGCGTTATAGAACTCAGGAAGAACTTTTGCAGGTGGCAAGAAGATATTATCAGGAAAAGATTCCGGTAGATGTTATCATTGCTGATTTCTTTCATTGGACCCAGGAAGGGGATTTTCGATTTGATCCCAAGTATTGGCCGGACGTACCTGCTATGTGCAAAGAACTTGAAGAAATGGGTATGAAGCTTATGGTTTCTGTATGGCCCACCGTAGATTACCGTTCTGAAAACTTTGCTGAAATGAAAGAAAAGGGATATCTGATACAGTGTGAGAAAGGTGTCCGTATTTCCATGTTATGTGGAGGAAATGAAGTCTTTTTTGATGCTACCAATCCAGAAGCCAGAAAGTTTGTATGGGATAAGATTAAAAAGAATTATTGGGAAAAGGGAGCGAAATTGTTCTGGCTGGATGTGGCAGAACCAGAATATACCACGTATCAGTTTGACAATTACCGGTATTATCTGGGGACGAATCTGGAAGTGGGAAACAGCTATCCGAAATTCTATACACAGGGCTTTTTTGAAGGAATGACAGAAGAAGGGGATCAGCAGCCGGTGAATCTGGTACGATCTGCATGGGCAGGAAGCGCCAGATATGGGGCGCTGGTATGGTCTGGAGATATTGTGAGTAGTTTTGAATGCTTTAACCGCCAGGTGCGTGCAGGTTTGTCTATGGCTATTGCAGGAATTCCATGGTGGACAACTGATATTGGAGGATTTCATGGTGCAAGAGGAGATGATCCGGAATTTCGTGAATTATTTTTACGCTGGTTTGCCTATGGATGTTTTTCTCCTGTTATGCGTCTTCACGGAAATCGAAATCCACAGCTTGATTTTGAAGGGGAGGCTATTGGCTCAGGTAGTCCCAATGAAATCTGGAGTTTTGGAGAGGAAGTTTTTCAAATCTGTAAAAAATATATTGCGCTTCGGGAGCATATGCGTCCATATATGAGAGAACAAATGCGTCTGGTACATGAAAAAGGAACACCAGTGATGCGTCCATATTTTTATGATTACCCGGAAGATAAAAAGGCATGGGAGGTAGAAGATTCCTATTTGTTTGGAACGGATTTCCTGGTGGCGCCTGTGTTGGAAGCTGGAGCCAGGGAAAGAGAAGTGTATTTGCCAAAAGGAGAAGTATGGATTGATGTATGGACAGGAGAAGAAAGGAACGGAGGAGAAACCATAACCGTATCAGCACCTTTGGAAAAAATTCCGGTGTTTGCAAAAAAAGAAAGCGAATATTTGGAAATATTTGACAACTTTTCTTGAATTTTTTATGATAGAAAATAAATAGGCGAGTTTTAGCAGAGCAGGAGGAAAAGAAATGTACCGACAAAAAGAGAAAAAACGGAAGAGAAAAGCAGAAAAACTCCGTACCTTAGGATTAAAGGTACTGATTCCGGTATTCGCGGTGCTTTTGGGACTTTTGCTCTGCCTTTTTGTAGGGATGAGGGAAACCAGAAAACTTGCAGAACAATATACAGAGGATACGGCTGGCTTATATGTAGAGCAGATTAACCGGGATATTTTTCAGATTAACAATGAGCTGATACAAGTCCTGGGGAAAAGTGGGATTCAGGAGATTCCAGATACGCTGGAGGCTTCAGAACAGAAATATTATGACCTTTTAAGAGATATCAGAGAGCAAAACAGATTGTTAAAAATTCGTTACAAAGAAGTACAAAACTTTTTTGTGTATGCAGAGAAAGCAGATGTACTCATAGGAGATGAAGGGACTGTTTTTTCACAGAGTTATGTAGAAGGTTTTTTGAAGGACCTTAGAGGATTTGCCAGAAAAGCGGCAACTCAGAGTTATGGCGTGACTTCCTGGGAGTTTCTGGAAACAGACGGTGAGACTTATATTGTAGGGTGGTATACAAAGGCGGGAAATGTCATAGGATGCCTGATGAATACGGAAAAAATCTTTTCACTGCTAAAGGAAATGACCCAGCGTTATGAAGTTATTCCGTTTCTTGAGAAGGAAGACGGGACACTGATTTACCCGAAAGATTTTGCTGAAAGAAAAAAAGAAATGAGTCAGGCAGAGAGAAAAGGCGGAAACTTTTACAAGTATCAACTGGGAACGATTGGAAAGATGTGTGTGTATGTGCTTCCAAACGGAGGGATTCTGGAAACTATTCTGGAAATGCAGACGGTTTTGGTTGTGCTGATTACTGTTTTGTTTGGTATTTGTATTTTTCTTGCAGTGAGGTATTATTATCATCTTATGATTCCTCTGAAGGTATTTACAGAAGGGATTTCCAACATGGAAGAGGAACAGCTTCTCCATGAAGATGGGAGAAATAACATTCTGGAATTAGAAGCGGTTAGTGATAAGTTTCGTTTGCTTTTAAGGAAAATACAGTCTTTAAAAATTGCAATCTATGAGAAAGAGCTGCAGGAAAAGCGGGCTGAACTGGAATATATGCAAGAGCAGATCCGTCCTCATTTTTTCCTGAACTGTTTAAGTTTGATTCATGGAATGGCGGATAAATCTGGGGAAACGGATATTACCTATATTACAAAAGTGCTTTCAGAATACATCCGATATAATTATCGGGAGTCTGGAAAAGAAAGGAAATTGGTAGAAGAAATTGAACATGTAAAGAAATATATGGAAATCCAGAGGCTGCGATATGGGGACAGTGCTTTTTGTTTTGAGGTGATTTGCGAAGAGATAGGAGATGAAGTCCAGGTTCCATCTCTGGTTTTGCAGACTTTAGTAGAGAATGCGGTAGTACATGGTGTGACTTTGGATCATTTGGTAGAAATTTCTTTATATGTGACCATGGAAAGGTATCAGGATAAAAACTGGCTTTATATCTGCGTGTCTGATACAGGAAAGGGTTTTTCAGATGATATTTTAAAGGCATTGTCCGAAGATACGCCGATTATTTATGGAGGCAGGAAACATGTGGGATTGCAAAATGTGAAAAGACGTCTGGAACTTTTGTATGGACAAGACGCAGAACTGTCTGTGCAAAATATGGGAGAACATTATGGGGCTGTGGTAGAAGTACGGATTTTGCAAAAAACACTTTGAGTGATGGGGACTCAAGGTGTTTTTTCTTGACATTCTTTACTTTTTCTATATAATAATACTTAGTAATACTAAATATTATAAAAAGAGGATGACATATGGAAGAAAAATTTGCACAGCAGTTAAAAAAAGGGGTGCTGGACATGGTTGTTCTGAAATTGATTTCCAGAAAGCAGACTTATGGATATGAGCTTTTGCAGGAACTGGAGCAGCAGGGAGAAGGTTTTTTTCAGCTTAAGGAAGGAACTCTTTATCCCGTCTTGTACCGCCTGGAGGACAGCGGATTTATTCAGGCCTCCTGGAAAATGAGTGAAGGCAGGACAGCGCCTAAGAAGTATTATCAAATTACAGAAAAAGGGAAGCAGATGTATCAGGTATATGAAACTATCTGGAAAGACTTTCAGGCATGTGTAGAAAAATTGTGTGGGAGGGAAACGTTATGACAGAAGAGCAGAAGAAAATTAAGAAATATGTCAATGCCATTGAGTGGCATTTAAAGGTGCCTCTGGAGATGAAGGCCAGAATTAACAGCGATATTGGAACAGAGATTCATCTGCGCCTGGAAACAGGGAAAACCATAGATGAGGTGATGGCAGAGATAGGGACACCGAAAGAGGTGGCGCAGCGGTTTAACACAGAATTGAAAGAGCAGACCCTGAGAAAGCATCCGTTGAGGTTTTTGTTTTTGACGTTGGCAGTTCTTGTGGTAATAGGTACTGTGGCAGGAGGTATGAATCATTTTCCTTCTTTGGGCCAGGAGGAGATTTCTATGATTGGCGGCGTGGATGAACCGACTTCTGTATATGTGAAAGATGCTTTTGGGGGAAGGGAGATTGGATATTGGATATCCGGAATTGGGTTATGTTTAGGATGTATCGGGGCATATTTGCTACTTCTTTATGGAAAACAGGCTGCTCCCAAAGGATGCAAAAGCGTTATGCTCTTGTCCGGAATTGGTTTTTTGATGAATTTTGTGATAGTGGGAATGTTACAATGGAAATTTTCTCCGGGGATTTCTATCATTGAGATAGCGCCAGGTTTTGTCTTGAATTTGGTGGTGTTTCTGATTGCTGCTTTGAGATTGAGAAATAGTTGATAAAAGCAGAAACAGGGTGTATAATAAAGAAAAAATTACTATTTTGGTAATTTAAATTTAAAGCAAGGGAGGCCTATGATATAGAGATTCAATATAAAGATAAAAAAGTTGAAAAACTTTGTACAGACTTAAAGAAGGCTAAGAAAGATTTGCCTGCTAATGTCGCAGAAAAGCTTCATGCACTTATCAACTTAATTGAAAGTGCAGATAATCTAAAAGATATAGATGAATTGCAGATATATCATTTACATCCTTTGCAAGCCAAATGAGAAGGTCAGTATGCTTTAGATGTAGCTGGAAGAAGAGCAGGATATCGCTTAGTCATTATTCCACTGGATGCCAATGGAAATGAATGGAAAGAAAAAAATGTAAATATTGTTTATAAATCAACAGAGGTAATTATTGCGTGGGAGGTGTCTAATCACTATGAATAAAATTGAATATCAAGAGTTGATTGCATTCCATCCTGGCTATTATGTGAAGGATTATATTGATGAGCAGGGCATTACACAGGAAGAACTGGCAAAGCGTCTTCAAACGACTCCAAAGTATATCAGTGATTTGGTGAATGGCAGAATTAATTTGACTGACGAGATGGTATTAAAACTTTCTATTGTATTTGGAACATCAACAAAATTGTGGCTGAATTTAAATCAAAAATATATTGAAAAGAAATTAGAAATTGAGAAACGAATTCGAATAGATCAAGAATGTGAGCTTGCGAAGAAACTTGATTATAAATTCTGGGTTGAGTTGGGATTAGTGAAAGCAACAAGGGCTACAACAGAAAAAGTACAGGAACTTCAAAGATACTTCAAAGTATCTTCACTTAGTGTACTTAGCCAAAGAGATTTTCTTGTTCAGTATAGAACCAGTGTTTCGGAGGTGACAGACGTAAATGTAATTAATGCAAATGCCTGGGTACAAACAGCTATTAATTTAGGTACACAAAGAAATGTAGAACCTTTCAATAAGAAAAAACTTTTAGAGGCTATTCCAGAAATTCGGGATATGACTGTGCAGAATCCTAAAGATTTTTATCCTAGATTAAAAGAACTATTGGCGAATTGTGGTGTGGTACTTGTATTGCTTCCAAATCTTAAAAATTGTGGTGTAAATGGTGCTGTAAAATGGCTGGGAAAGGAAAAAGTTGTTTTGGCACTAAATGATAGAAGGAAATATGCAGATACATTTTGGTTTGCGCTATTCCATGAGTTGGGGCATGTACTTCAACAGAGAATAAAGGTTTTGTTAGTCAGTGAAATTAAAAAAGCAGGATTGGAAACAGATGAACTTATTCAAAGGCTTGAAGCAGAAGCAGATACTTTTTCGCAGAATACATTAATTCCAAAAGCAGAATATGATGATTTTGTCATGATGTGTAACAGAAATTTTACAGCAGAAGCAATTAGAGGTTTTGCGGCCAAAATAAATGTGTTACCAGGTATCGTTGTGGGAAGATTGCAGCATGATGGCTATTTGACGAATCAGACAACACTGAACAGTTTGAAAATAAAATATGTGATTGGATAAATATTTAAGATATATACTTGTCTCTCCATTTGTGGTACAATAATAAACTACATTCTTGCTTTTGCAAAAAGGAGACTATCAATGAGTGACGGAAAGAAATATTTAAACTTTGTAATAGAGAAGCTTGAAAATCGTCTGGAGGAGGTTCAGCATTCCATCCAGGAAGGGCAGAAGGAAATTGAAGGAATGCATGAATATTACTGGGAAAATTATACAGAGATGGACCAGTATGGCTATGAAAATTTTGATAACCAGCAGGCTTTGCTTCACCAGGTCAATGCGAATCAGGAGCAACTGGCATTGAAACACAGGTTGAAAACCATGTTGGATGCACCTTTTTTTGGAAGGGTGGATTTCTGTTATGACGGGGAAGAAGAGCCGGAGCATTTTTATATTGGCATTGGAAATTTTGGAGAACAGGCAGGCCATGTGCCTCTGATTTATGACTGGAGAGCGCCGGTCAGTGGATTATTCTATGACTTTGATAAAGGCCCTGCCAGTTATGAGGCGCCGGGAGGACTTATGGAGGGGGAAGTGACCTCCAAATGGCAGTATAAAATTCGCAACCGGAAAATGGTGTATGAGTTTGAAAGTGATGTAAAGATTGATGATGAAATTTTAAAAGCAGAGCTTGGGAGCAACGGGGATGTACAGTTGAAAAACATTGTGCGTACTATTCAGAAGGAGCAGAATGCCATTATCCGCAATACCAGTGACCGGATTCTGGTGATTCAGGGCGCAGCAGGAAGCGGGAAAACGTCTGTGGCATTGCATCGGATTGCTTATCTTTTGTATCATGACCGGAAACAGATGAAATCTTCCAACATTTTGATTTTATCTCCAAACAGTGTATTTTCAGATTATATTTCTCATATTTTGCCGGAGCTTGGTGAGGAAAATATCAAGGAAATGAGCTTTGACTTATTTGCTTATAAAGAATTAAAAGATACAGTCTTTGACTGTGAAGACCGCTATGACCAGATTGAGAAGGAACTGCAGGGACGTTTTGGCGCAAAAGAGCAGGAGGAATATGAGCGAAAGCAATCCCAGGAGTTTTTGTCCCAGGCAGAGGGCTTTTTATTGGGGCTGGAGGACAGCCTTATGGAATTTCAGGATGTGGAGTTTCGTGGTTTGACGAAAACAGAGGCAGAGCTGGTGGATTTATTTTACTTTAAATTCCAGGAAATTCCTCTTCTAGCCAGAATGGACGCTTTGCTGGAGCATTTTGTGGATGAGTATGAGACCCTTCATAGCTGCACCCTGCCGGAAGAAGATACAGATGCTTTGAGAGAGAAATTTTGGAAAATGTACCGAACCAGGGATTTGTATGTGTTGTACAATGAATTTTTGGAGGAAAACGGGTATACGGTCTTACCGAGAGTGTCTTATGAAAAAAGAATCCTGGCATATGAAGATGTATACCCTATGATGTATCTGAAATATCGCCTTTGGGGAAGAGGAAAGCAAAAGGGCATCAAGCATCTGGTTATTGACGAGATGCAGGATTATTCTTACTTGCAGTATGAAATTTTAAAAGAATTGTTCCCCTGTAAGATGACGATTCTGGGAGACCGGGCGCAGACCATGGAGGCAAAAACCCAGGATGTGCTTACCTTTTTGCCTCAGATTCTGGGAAAACAGATGCGGAAAATTATTATGGACAAGAGTTACCGAAACACAGTGGAGATTGCCTCTTATGCAAATCAGCTGACCGGAATTACGGATGTGCGGCTCTTTGAGCGCCATGGGAAGCCAGTGGAGGAGCAGAGCTTTTCAGAACTTGAGGAGGCTTTAGAGCAGGTTTTGGAAAATTTGCGTCTGGATGAAGAGGGGTACGAGACGGCGGCTTTGATTACTATGACCGAGGAAGAAGCCAGAAGAGCATTTGCTTATTTAAAAGAAAGAATGCCGGAGATTTCTTATTTGGACAGGAACAGCAGCACCTTTCAAAAGGGCCTTACAGTGACCACCTTTTATCTGGCAAAGGGTCTGGAATTTGACCAGGTGTTTGCCCTGTGCAGGGAAGAAAAAACACCTCTTTTAAAACAGGCAGAATACATCTGTGCTACCAGAGCACTTCACGAATTGTATATGTATACCGTAAACTAACAGGAGGAATTTCTATGAATACCTTGGAGTTATTAGATGAACTTCAGAAAAAAGCTATGGCTGACGAAAAAATCAGAAAAGAACTGTTGCTTACCAGAGAGCAAAAAGACCCTCTGAGGGCTTTTTGCCAGAAGGCAAGAGCATTGGGCTATGAGCTTTATGAGATGGAACTGGTGGATGCAGGGGAAAATTTTTATGCAGAAATGAAACGTAGCACCAACGGAGGCGGGGAAAATTCTCCTGTGCTGGAAGGATCTGATGATTTTTATGAATTATTTTTTGCCAGTATAGAGTAAGCAGCGGGTTTTCACCTGAATTTTACAGAGAAATAATCTTACCATGATAGGAAAAAAACAGGCATATTTTCTAAAATAGGAGCATATAGTTATACAGTGTTGCAAATATTTTAGAAAGAATTGAAGTGCCATATGAAAAAAACAGGAAACAAATTAAAGGAGAATCTGAATCAGAAGGATTTTATTGCAAAAGGACAGTGTGTCATGCGTCTTTTGATGACAAAACTGGAGATGATTAACGTGGAATTGTCCGTGAAATTAAAACGGGATGTGATTCAGACGAAAACAGGAAGATTAAAAACATACCGAAGCACCTGCAAAAAACTGAGTAAAAAAGGGCTGGAGAAAAATTTCTCCACTGCTTTGGAAAATATTCATGATTTAATTGGGGTGCGGGCAGTCTGTTCCTATGTGGATGACATTTATCTGGTACAGCGGATGCTGGAGGAACAGATGGATATGAACATTCTGAAAATCAAAGATTATATCAAAAATCCAAAAGACTCCGGATACCAAAGCCTCCATATGATTTTGGAAATTCCCCTGGTGTTTCAGGGAGAGACCCAGTGGGTGAAAGCAGAGCTTCAGCTTCGCACTGCGGCCATGGATTACTGGGCAAATCTGGACCATCAGCTTCGCTACAAAAAAGAGGACAGCAGAACCTATGCGGCTGCTATTGACCAGGAATTAAAAAAATGTGCGGAAATTGTAGAATATCTGGATCGGACTATGCTGGGAATCAGAAGACAAATAGAAAATATTTAGCAGAGAACATTTAGAGAAAGAGGAGAAAAGTATGCTTCGTGATATTGATTTAAAGGCTGTTTCAGATGGCAGATTATACAGACAAAGCGATATGGCAAAAGTGGGCTGTAATGACTGCAAAGGCTGTTCAGACTGCTGCAGAGGTATGGGCAGCTCTATTGTGCTGGATCCTTATGACTGTTTTATGTTGTGTAAAAATCTGGGAGAAAGTTTTGAATCCCTGCTTTCTTATGCCATAGAACTTCAGGTGGTAGATGGGATTATTCTGCCAAATTTGAAAATGGCAGACAAAACAGATGCCTGTGCCTTTTTAAATGAACAGGGAAGATGTGGTATTCACAGCTTCCGGCCTGGGTTTTGCAGGATGTTTCCCCTTGGAAGAATCTACGAAAACCAGAGCTTTCAATATTTTCTGCAGGTTCATGAATGTGCCATGGAACCTAAAAGCAAAGTGAAAATCAATAAATGGATTGGCATACCGGATATCCGGCGATATGAAACGTTTGTCACCGACTGGCATTATTTTTTGAAAAAGGTAGAAGAAATTTTGAAACACTTTGAGGATGAAGCATCTTTGAAAAATATTACCATGTATTTGCTGAAAACCTTTTATCTTATGCCTTATGATGAAAGCCAGGATTTTTATTCTCAGTTTCAGGAACGGTTGGAAAAGGCTGGGAAGTTTTTCTCCTGAATAAAATATCTATTAGACAAGATGGAGCGAATATCCTTTCGTTGATACAAGGGTATTCGCTCTGCATTTATTTCATAAAATGACGAATGAAACAGGATTTACAGGAAACGCCTGATAGGAACGGTAAGAACCCGCAGAAGTCCATAGAACACTTTTTTTCCTGTACTCATTTCTTTTTCTTTGTAGTATTCCCCATAGACATAAGTACCGTCGTCCCCCATGGTTCTGCTGTAAGTTTTGTCATGTTCCATTTCTTTGGCCATCTTTGCATTTAATTCTCTGGAATCCACAGCCAGCATGAGTTCTGTATCCTGGTAGGTGCTTCGCATATCCATGTTATAGGAACCCAGGATTGTCATACGATCATCAATGAGCAGTGCTTTTGTGTGACAGGAGTGTTTTCCCATAAACTCATGAACTTTTACCCCTGTATTCCAAATGTTTTTCTTCTGATTCAGATAATCCGTACAACCCCATGGATTGGCCCCGCTGGAAACGGCATTGGTTATGATTTCAATGTCTGTGCCATTGGCAGTAAGGTCTGTTAGATCCTGATACATTTCTTTTCCACAGATAATATAAGGTGTGTATACAGTTACCTGTTTTCCCTGTTTCATAAGCTGAGTTAAGGCGTACCACATCCATGGCTCTTTGTTATTTGAGGTAATTGGATTGGAAAGCAGGGAAATCCGGTTGGTTTCCATGGTAAGGGATTCCCAATCCCAGGTTGTATAGGATTCAGGATATAAATCCTGCAGTTTTTCATAACGGTTTTCTAATTCCACCCCACAGGCACTGATTTTATCTGTTACCTTAGAACAGGTATAAGCCTTGCTGTCAGGGCTTTTCCATACAGCTTCAAAATAATCCCGTACCTGCAAGAGAGAAGAATCTTCTGCTGCGGCAGTTTCATAGACGAACAGTTCCCGGTCAATGTTTTTAGAAGAGGAATAGTCTCCAAGAAACAGATTCGTGGTGTTTCGTCCTCCAAGCAGATACATTTTTTCATCAATAATGAAATATTTGTCATGAAGTCTTGCCTGAAGATTCCAGGGCTTTAACAAATTCACAGGGTTATAAATCTTAATGCTGACATTTTCCTGGGCAGCAAAAGCCTGAAACCAGGGTTTTCCTTTTAGCCCGTTTAAGTCCAGAAATCCACTGAAACCATCTACAATGACCCGGACCTTTATCCCTCTTTTTGCAGCGCTTGAAAGAGCTGCCATCATATCCTTTCCGGCCTGGTCGGCATTGAAATCAAAGGTAGAAAGAATAATTTCCTCTTCCGCTTCTTCCACCATACGCAGGCGGTATTGCAGAGCTTCTACATTATCATCAATATAGGCTGTACGTTCCGTTCCAACAGAATCATTGCTAAAAGTACGTTTTGCAAAACTTTCCTGGAAAGAGGAGGAAACCTTTTTGTGTGCCACATAAGGAATAGTTAAGGCACCGATATAAACCAGGATGAAAACCAGAATAAGCAAGCCCCAGGGAATTTTTTTCATATGTATTATACCTCCTACGCTTCTGGCGTATTATCTGTTTTTTTAGAAAACAGTTTGTCTTTGAAAAATAAAATCAGCGCCAGCAGAACAATACCAATGGAAATAAACTGAGAGGTGGAGAAAATTCCTACAGCGCCTCTGTCGTCAGAACGGAGAAACTCCAGAAGGAATCTGCCTACCCCGTATAGAAGCATGTAGAGAAAACCAACATTTCCGGTTTTTTTGTTGTGTTTGCTGTATGCCAATAAAAGGAACATAATAAGGAAATCTCCGGCAGAAGACAATAACTGGGTAGGAATTAATTTAACGCCTGCTGGGGCAAGGCTTCCCTCTGGAAAAGTAATACCCCAGAATGCATTGGTTTCTCTTCCGTAACAGCATCCGGCCAGGAAACAGCCAATCCGTCCGAATCCCTGGGCCAAAGCAACAGAGGGAGCCAGAAGGTCAAAATATTCCAGAAATTTCAGATGTTTTATCCGGCAATAAATCATAGCAGCCAGAACACCGGTAATAATTCCTCCATATACTACGAAACCTTCAGAGCCAAGAACACTCATGGGGTCTTTTAAAAAGTCAGGAAATTCTACGATTACATATAATGCTTTTGCGCCTAAAAAACCAAAGAGGACTCCAAAAATCGCAATATCCAGAACCGCTTCGTCACTCATGTTTCTTTTTCTGGCGCGATACATACCAAGGGCAATACATGCCAGAATACCAAGGGCAATCATAAGGCCATATCCGTGTATAGTAAAAGGCCCAATGGAAAATAAATCATTCTTCATAATGTCAACTCGCTTTCTTGTGTTTTTTCATACCGTCGGGTATTTCTCATTATAACATCTTTTGTACAAAAAAGCATTATAGACTTTTTTTCAGAACCTGCAAGTGTTAAAATGAAAGAACTGTAATAAAAATTTGAATTATCAGGAGAATTTTTTATGAGGTTATTACATACCGCAGACTGGCATCTTGGAAAGCTGCTGGAAGGGAAAAGCAGGCTGGAGGAACAGCGCCATGTTCTTGGACAGTTTGTTTCCTTTGCCAAGGAAGCTCAGGCAGATGTGGTTTGCATTGCAGGAGATATTTTTGATAACGGGCATCCTTCTGCAGCAGCAGAAAGCCTGTTTTATGACACATTAAAGAAATTAAGCAACCATGGCACACGTCTGGTTCTGGTAATTGCAGGAAATCATGACCAGCCCTCCAGACTGGAGGCCATTAGTCCTTTGGTACAGGAGCATGGGATTTTGATTTACGGAACACCGAAAACAAAGCTGCCTTCCGGCAAGTACGGAAAATTTGCGGTGCAGTCTCTGGAAGAAGGGGTGTTCTCAGTAGAGATTCATGGGGAAAAGGCGGTTTTCGTCTGTGTGCCTTATCCCAGTGAGAAAAGCCTGAATGAAGTGTTGTATCAGGAGGAAGATGCAGAAGAGAAAAAAGCAGCAGACTATAGCGAAAAAGTAAAAGCGTTATTTCGGAAGAAGGCAGTCTGGTATGAGGAAGATTCGGTAAATGTTCTGGTAAGCCATGTGTTTACGCTTGGGTGTGTAAAGGATGGCTCTGAACAGGGAATGATGCTGGGAAACAGCTATCTTCTGCCATTGGAGGTGTTCCCAAAGGAGGCCCAATATGTGGCACTTGGACATGTTCACAGACCGCAGAAAGCAGTGGGAAGCCAGGGGAGAATCCGTTATAGTGGTTCGCCGCTTCCTTACCGTCTTCAGGAAGCAGTGATTGCCAAACAGTGTTTTCTGGTAGAACTGCATCCCAAGGAAGAACCCAAAGTGCAGGAATATTATTTTGATAATCCAAAACCCATAGAAAAATGGGTGTGCAAAGATTATGAGGAAGCCCTCAGACTTTGTAAGAAGCATCAGGACAGGCCTTGTTATGTGTATTTGCAGATTCATACAGATACCTATATCCGGGAGGAGCAGCTAAAGGAGCTGAAAACCTATAAAGAAGATATTCTGGAAGTGATTCCTCTGTTTTCTTCACAGGAAACAGAGGATGTGAGAGAAACTTTTTTGGAGAAGAGTTTTGAAGAGTTATTTTCCAGTTATTACAAAGAGAAAAAAGGTGTAGAACCAGAACAGGAAGTTGTAGAACTGCTTCTTGGGCTGTTAGAAAAGGAGGGAGAAGATGCGTCCGGTTTGGATGAAGATTAAGGGGCTGAACAGTTTTCTGGAAGCCCAGGAGGTGGATTTTGAACTTCTTGGCAATCAGGGGCTGTTTGGGATTTTTGGACCCACAGGAAGTGGAAAGAGCAGTATTTTGGATGGTATGACTCTGGCTCTTTATGGTACAACAGCCAGAAACAGCGCAAATTTTATTCATGTAAGTACAGACCGCGCTTCTGTAGACTACATTTTTTCGGTAAAAGAGAAACAGGTGAAAACCTATCAGGTTTCCAGAAGTTTCCGCAGAGGAAAGGAAGGGACCATACGAAGTGACGGTGCAAAATTTCTGGATTTAACCGGTGAGGAGCCGGTGATTCTGGCAGACCGGGTGGGAACTGTTAATGAGAAGTGCAGGGAAGTGCTTGGATTATCGAAGGAGGACTTCTTTCGGACAGTGGTACTTCCTCAGGGAAAGTTTTCGGAATTTTTGAAGCTGGAAGGCATGGAACGGAATAAAATGCTGGAGCGTTTGTTTCATCTGGAACAGTATGGAGAGCAACTGGCAGTTCTGGTGAAAAACCGTGCAGCCCGCTGGGAAGGAGAAAAGCGGGAAAAAGAAGGCGCCCTGTCCAGATATGTTTCTATAAGCCAGGAGGAAATTCAGGGTTTAGAAAAAGCAGAGAAAACGTTGATTCAGGAACTTGAGAACCAGGGGCAGCAACAGAAAAAAATGAGAGAACAGCTAGAGGAAGGGAAAACCGTAGCGGCCCTGCAGCAGGAGTATGAAACCATAGAAAACCAGCTTCAAGGGCATAAAAAAGAAGCGGAGGCTATGGAGCATTTGCGGACAAAAATACAACAGGCAGAAACAGCCAATGGACTTTTTGTCTGGTTTTCACAGGCACAGCAGGCAGGAAAACAGCAGCAGGAAACAGAGACTGGCAAAGAGAAAAGCCTGGCTTCCTGGCAGGAAAAGCAGAAGGAACTAAAAGAGGCAGAAGCAAAGAAGCAGAGAGCAGATACCCGGATACAAAAAGAAAAACCGGCTTTGCAGCTTCAACAGGAGCTGGTGAAACAGGCTTTGGAACTGGAACAGGAATGGAAACATTTGTCCTGTGAACTGGAAAAGAAGTATTTGCAAAAGCAAGAAACAGATAAACAACTGACAGAGGCCAATGAGAAGATGGAAAGGCTTTTGCAGGATATTGAAAGCCGTAAAAAACAAAAGGAACGTCTGAAACAGGAAGCAGAAATATCTGCAGTACCAAGCGCTATAAGAGAGGCCGCGGAAAAAGGAAATCGTCTGACTTTGCTGCTGGAGCAATCAGAAAAGCAAAAAGAACTTGCACAAAAAAAGGAACAGAGACAAAAAGAAGAACTTCATCATTGTGAGAAGGCATTACAAGAAACAGCGCAAAAGGCAAAAGAGGAAGAAGAGAGAGTAAAACAACTGGAAGAGAAGAAGGCTTTTCTAAAAAAGCAGTTAGAAGCCCTGGATACGTTAGAGGAAGAAAAACAGCAGCTTTTTCAATTAAAACAGGAATATGAAAAAGAATGTCAGCTGGCAGAGCAATTAAAAGAACAGGAAAAGCTTTGTCAGGAAACCGAAGCAAGATGGAAGAAAGCAAAAGAGAAAGAAGAGAAAGCCCTGGAACAGAAGAAGGCAGGAGAACAGCAGTATTTCCAGCATTTAGCCGGAATTCTGGCAGCAGAACTATGTGAGGGAGAGCCATGTCCTGTGTGTGGCAGCATCCATCATCCCAATAAAATAGAGATTTCAGAAGAAAACTCCTCTGTCTGGCTTATGGAAAAGGAAAAAGCGGAGAAAGAATTTCAAAAAAGTCTTACACTGACATCTGGTCTGGAAACTTCTCTGGAGCATATCCGGGAAAATATAGGTGTTCTTCAAACACAGTGGAAGGAACTGCAAAAGCTGGAAAACGGTGAGGAACTGAAACATCTGGAAACAACCTGCAAAGAAAAAGAGCGGCTTCAGAAAACTGCCAAGCTGGAGCTGGAAGAAATCGAAGCGTCCCTGGAAATGTCAGGAAAAGCTCTGCAAGATGCTCAGAAGCAGTCTGCTGCGAAGGAAGCAAGAAAAGAAAGCCTGATTCAAGGTTTAGAAGAAATCCATCAGGATTTTATTCGCCTTGTAAATGAGGAAGAATTGCCAAGACAACAGCTCTGGAAGCTAAAAGAAGAATTTCACCAGGAGAATTTTTGCGCATTTTATGAGGAAGTACAGAGAAAACAAAGGGAAACCGAAGAAAAACAGAACCAGCAAAATCAACTGGAAGCTCAGATTGAAGCCAGAATGGCGAACAGTGAAAAAGGGCGGAAGCTTATAGAAAATCTGCAAACCACCCAAACAGAACTGCGTATCTGGCTGGAACAGAATCAGAAGCGTATGCAGGAGCTCCAGGAACAGATACAAAAAAAAGCAGGCAGAAGCAACAACCTTGTAGAATATCTGAATTCTCTGGAAGCTGCTTTAAAAAATCTGGAGGTGGAACAGGAACAGGCGCAAAGGAAGTGGGAGAAGCTGGAAGGGGAAGAAAGAACTGCAAAAGAACAGTATGCAGAGCAAAAAATTCTGGCAGAGACTGCAAAAGAACAGGCAAAAGAAAAACAGGAACTCCTTCAAAAGCACATGGAGGAAGCAAACGTAACGGAAGAAGCCTGGATTGAAACTCACAGGGAAGAAGAGCAGCAGTTGCAGGAATTTCAGCATCAGGTGACCGCGTATGAAGAACAGGGCAAAAAGCTGGAAAACCAGGCATCTCAGATTCAGGATAAATTAGGAGACAGAAGAATTTTAAAGGAAGAGCTTGCTGCCCTGGTTCAGGAAGAGGAAATATTGAGCCAGGTTATTACTCAGAAAAATAAAGAACTTGGAGCTTTAAAACAAGAACTGAATCAGACCAGAAAGGCATGGGAAGAAAAGAAAAAGCTTGTGGAAAAGCTGGAAGAGATTTATCATCAATTAGATTTGCTTTCTGAACTTGAGGGGCTGTTTCGTGGAAAACGTTTTGTGGAATATGTTTCCAGGTATTATCTGGAGTATGTTTCCAGAGAAGCAGATGTGCAGTTGCGTCAGATGACCGGAGGCAGCTATGGACTGGAGACAGATGGTTCAGGTTTATTCCTGATTCGGGATTACAAAAACGGAGGCGTTTTGCGTCCGGCTTCCACCTTATCTGGAGGGGAAACTTTTATGGCTTCTCTGGCGCTTGCCCTTGCCCTGTCCTCCCAGATTCAGATGAAAGGCGCTGCCCCGCTGGAACTGTTCTTCCTGGATGAAGGCTTTGGAACTCTGGATGAAAACTGCCTGGAGGTGGTCATGGATGCTCTGGAACATATCCGGACGAAAAAGCGCATGGTAGGGGTGATTACCCATGTGGAAGACATTAAGTCCAGAATCCCGGTGAAACTTTTGGTGGAGCCTGCAAAAATGGGAGAAGGCGGAAGTAAACTGAGGATAGAGGCGGAATAGGAAGAGAAGAATATAAACTATGAAATGAGGTAGCAGATATGGAAAGAGACCCATTTAAGGAATTTTTCAGCTACGAATGATATATTTGCAGAACATGCGTGGTATTTTAGAAATGCACTTGTACGTGCGAATTATACCAACCTGCAAAAAAATATCCACGAAACAACAGAATATCTTGAAGTATTTCTTAGAAATTTACTTTTGAATGAGAAAAATGAACTCCACAATAGAAGTTTACATATAAGTGGACTTTGGAATGAAGAAAAAGTGGACATTGAACCTAAAGAAGTGAATATTGACACTGGAAAAGTGGATATTCAAGAAGAAAAAGTGGACATTGAGAGGATGTTTTCTGAAAAAACAAAGGATTTTTCTGTTAAGACAATGATTCACATTCACAGATTATTTAAAGAATATGGATACGAGGAAGTATTTGGCAGAAGTACAATTATGGAACTTTTGGAACTGAAAGCTTCGGGAGCATCCAAGTTGATTTCCAATCTGGTGCAGGCAGATATTATTCAGCCGGTATCCGGTTATGGAAAAGGAAGATACAAGTTTAAAAAGCAGTAATAAGAGCGAAAATGAAAAGAAAGGAACTACCACATGATATCTCACGAATGTTTAGAAGAATTTATTTGTCAGTTTCCGGTATACCAGTATGCTTTTTTTAAGCCAGAGGAAATCGAATTTTCCTTCCGGGTGCGCTGGATTTGCCAGCAGGAATGTGAGCGCTATGATTGTACCTGGGCCTGCCCTCCGGCAGTGGGGAGCGTGGAAGAGTGCAGGAAACGCTGCCTGGAATATAAGGAATGTTTTCTGTTTTCCACCATTGCAGAAGTGTCGGATGTGATAAATTTTGAAGAGACCCTTGCTACCAGAAAAGAGCATGAGGAGATTACGGCTGCCATAGAAACTTTTATCCGCAGTCAGGGAACAAAGTGCATGGCGCTTTCTACAGAATCCTGTGATTTGTGTGAAGAGTGTGCTTATCCGGATGCGCCCTGCAGGTTTCCTGAGAAAATGCACCCCTGTGTGGAAAGCCATGGCATCATTGTCAGTGAACTGGCAGAAAAATATAATATGGAATTTACCTTAAGCCCCAATCAGATTTTGTGGTTTGGAATCATTTTTTTGAAATAATGCGCATAGGTTATGACAAGAAGCAGAATCCGGAGGCCGCCTGTGAATGGAAAACTTCGTAATTTTACAGGGAAAATCGGTGATTCTTTGCAGATTCCAAAAGACTTATCTTACGGGGAATCTGTGCTGACCCTTACTGGTTCCAGGGAGTTGTATATTGAAAATTATAAATGCATCCGGAAATATGAAGATACCTGTATTCTTTTGTTATCACCACAAAATCGGATTCAGATTGAGGGGACCGGGCTGATGATTGATTATTATACGGATGTGGAGATGAAGATCACAGGAACCATCTGCAAAATTTCATTTTTTTAAAGGAGGCTGTGTAGGTGCAGGACTGGAAGTATTATAGCAAGGGGTATGTGCGTATCCGTGTGTGCGCCCCAAGCCCGGAGCGTTTCTTGAACTTGTGCAGCTATCACAAGATTCAGGTGTGGAATCTCGTATACCGGGAGCAGGCTTATGAGATGAATGTGACCATTGCCGGTTTTTACCGACTGAAGGGCATATGCAGAAAAACACACAGCAGAATTAAAATCCTGGGGAAATATGGACTGCCTTTCTTTTTTTACCGAAACCAAAAAAGAAAGGCATTTTTTGTCGGCTTTTTCCTTGGTTTCCTTCTCCTTTGTCTGCTTTCCAGACATATTTGGAATATTCATGTGGAGGGAAATGTTCATAACAGTACCCAGAGTATTTTGAAATACCTGGAAGAACTGGAAGTACGCCACGGATGCCTGAAAAATGAGGTAGACTGCGCTTTTCTGGCAGAAAAACTAAGGGAAGAATTTCCGGATTTTACCTGGGTGTCTGCAAAAATTTCCGGAAGCCGCCTGATTCTTGAGGTTCAGGAAAATGAAACATATCAACATGAGAAAGAGGAAGAGCCGGGTGCTTCGGATTTCATTAGTGATAAAAGCGGCATCATTGTGTCCATGATTACCAGAAGCGGAACCCCTGTGAAAAAAACAGGAGACCTTTGCAAAAAAGGGGAAGTTTTAGTAAGGGGACAGTTAGATTTGTATAATGACAACAAGGAAATCAGTGGTTATGCGTACACACATGCAGATGCAGATGTATATGTGCAGCATGATTTGGAATATTATCATGCATTTCCCATGACCTATGAAAAGCCGGTTTATACAGGAGAAAAGAAAAAAGGCTATGTTTTCCAGGCGGGAAGCTATTATCTGACCTTGAAACCAAAGGGGAAGTGGCAGGAGTTTGATACAGTTACCAGGCTTACACAGCTTCGGCTTACTGAAAATTTTAAACTGCCTGTTTTCTGGGGGACCAGTGTGGATTATGCCTATGAGAAACAAACTTTTACCTATACAGAGGAAGAGGCAAAGGCCAGGGCTCTTGACAAGCAAAAAGCACTTCTTAAAACTTTAGAGGAAAAGGGGGTTCAAATCCTGGGGAATCGTGTTAAAATAGGAATACAGAAGGGTGTTTGCACTGCAAAGGGAACGCTGGCTGTCGTGGAAAAGGCAGGGCAGCAGGTTCCGGTGCAGATACCCCAAGAGCCAGCAGAAAGGAACGCAGACGTAGATGAGTAATATTTGTGAAGAAAAAATGGAATTGCCTGCAGAACATGAGAGAAATGTGTTCGGCCAGTTTGACGAACATGCAAAAAAGATAGAGAAAACTCTTGGAGTAACCTTAATCTCCAGGGATGGACAGTTAAAGATTTTAGGACCAAAACCAGCCTGTGACCAGGCGGTGAGGATTTTAAAGGAGTTTCTGGAACTGTCTAAAAGAGGAAATACCATCACTCAGCAGAATGTGAATTACGCCCTGTCCCTTACCATGGAGGAGAAGACCTCTGTGATGACAGAAATTGACCGGGATTGTATCTGCCATACCTTAAACGGAAGACCCATTAAACCCAAAACCCTGGGTCAGAAAGAATATGTGGATGCAATCCGGAAGAAAATGATTGTATTTGGCATCGGACCAGCTGGAACGGGAAAGACTTATCTGGCTATGGCCATGGCAATTACGGCCTTTAAAAATGATGAGGTGGGGCGTATTATCCTCACCCGTCCGGCTATTGAGGCGGGAGAGAAACTGGGTTTTCTTCCCGGAGATTTGCAGAGCAAGGTAGACCCGTATTTAAGACCTCTTTATGATGCGCTGTATGAAATCATGGGGGCAGACAGTTTTGCCAAAAATATGGAGAAAGGTCTTATTGAGGTAGCGCCGCTGGCCTATATGAGGGGGCGGACCCTGGACAATGCCTTTATTATTCTGGATGAGGCCCAGAATACTACACCGGCTCAGATGAAGATGTTTCTTACCAGAATCGGGTTTGGTTCTAAAGTGATTATTACAGGAGACCTGTCTCAAAAGGATTTGCCTTCGGGAACCCGTTCCGGTCTGGATGTGGCTCTCCATGTTTTGAAGAAGGTGGAGGACATTGCCTTTTGTCAGCTTACCAATAAAGACGTGGTGCGGCATCCACTGGTGCAGAAAATTGTACAGGCTTATGATGAGTATGAGAAGAAAGAAAAACCAGACAAACCAGAGAAAAAGGAGCGTTTAGGCCGGAAAGAAAGCAAACCGCAAAATCGGAAAGACAGAAGAAGGTGAGGAAAATACCATGACATTAAATATTGAAATGGAATATGAAAAAGCCCTGGATTTTGATTATGAAGCTTTGGCAAACCAGGTGGCAGAGGAAGCTCTTGATTTTGAAGCATGTCCTTATGAGACGGAAATCAATTTGGTGCTTACAGGGGAAGACGAAATTCAGGCTGCAAACAGGGAGTTTCGGGATATGGACCGGGTGACAGACGTGCTGTCTTTTCCTATGGTAGAATATGATACGCCGGGAGATTTTTCTCATGCAGAAGAAGATGATTCCTGTTTTAACCCGGACACCGGGGAGCTGATGCTTGGGGATATTATGATTTGCATTCCGCGAATGCAGGAACAGGCAGTGAACTATGGACATAGGGAAGTACGGGAATTTGGATTTCTAATTGCTCACAGTATGCTTCATCTCATGGGATATGACCATATGACTCCAGAAGAAGCAAAAGTAATGGAAGAGAAACAGGAAAAAATTCTGGAAAATCTGGGAATTACCAGATAAACGCTGCATAAAGGAAAAAAATACGCCGATACTATAAGTAATTCAGAGAAAGGAGAAACTCCATGAAACGAGTTATTTATAGTGTCGGTCTTTTTCTTGTGGTTCTGTTTCTCTGTTCCGGATTTTTTTTAAGTTATCAGGTGACGGAGATGAAAGAGCGTATACACATCCTGGAAACGGATACCGCCAAGGCAAAGCAGGAGGTGTCTGCCCTGTCTAATATGAGAGAGCAGGATTTTATTTTTGAACGTTATGAGGAAGGAAAATGGAAAAGGGAGTCTTACCGGGTTTCTGCCTATGGAACAAATCATGTGATTTTCAGGCAGGAAAAAGAAAATCAGGAATCAGAGAAGGGATTTATTTTGCAGGTAGAGGACGGCTATGTGGTAGTGTACCAGGAAGGAAAGGAACAGGTATATGAATATACGGATATTCCTCTGGAAGCCCTTCCTTTGCAGATGCAGTCTGAAGTTCTGCTTGGAAAACCAGTGGAGAACCTGGATTCCCTTTATAGTTTTTTAGAGAATTATTCCAGCTAGCGGGATTTTTGCGGTCTGTCTCTGGACGAACCGAAAAAAATAGTGTAATATAAAAAGATATAAAATGAAACCAAAGAGGTACACATAGATGAAAATAAGGGAAAGACTGAAAGATAAAAAAAGAGTAGTAATTAAAATCGGCTCTTCTTCTCTGACCCATGCAGAGACTGGAAAACTGGATCTGACAAAGCTGGAAATTCTGGTGCGGGAGTTGTCTGACCTGCATAATCAGGGAAAAGATGTGGTTCTGGTTTCCTCTGGCGCCATTGCAGTGGGACGGGCTGCCACGGGAATTACCCATAAGCCTTCCAAACTTTCTGAAAAACAGGCCTGCGCAGCCATTGGACAGGCAAGACTCATGATGATTTATCAGAAATTATTTGCAGAATACGGACAGACTGCAGCCCAGGTTTTGATGACAAAATATACCATGATGAATGATATGAGCAGGGAAAATGCGAAAAATACCTTTGAAAGTCTGCTGGAAATGGGAGCCATTCCAGTGGTAAATGAAAACGATACGGTTTCCACGGATGAAATCGAGTTTGGAGACAATGATACTCTGTCTGCTCTGGTAGCAGCCTTAACGGATGCAGACCTGTTGGTGCTGCTTTCAGACATAGACGGGCTTTTCACTGATGACCCTCATATGAATCCGGATGCCCGGTTTATTGATCTGGTGGAACATCTGGATACACACTTGATGGAGATGGGAAAAGATACTACAGGAAGCAAGGTGGGCACAGGAGGCATGGCAACCAAGCTCTCGGCTGCTAAGATTGCAGGAAGCGCAGGGGCAGATATGGTGATTGCAAACGGTGCGGATTTCCATGTGATACATAAAATTATCCAGGGAAGAAATCATGGAACGTTATTTTTAGCAGGAACAAGAGACGAGTCTGCTTTACAGAAGATGTTTGAGAATTTATAAAGATAGAAAAAGGAGTAGGGAATACCATGGATGCAAAGAAAATTCAGCGGATTAATGAACTGGCCAGAAAATCCAAGCAGGAGGGACTTACCCCATCTGAAAAAGAGGAACAGAGAATGTTAAGGGTGGAATACATTGCTTCTGTCCGTATGAATCTGAAGGCACAGTTAGATAATATTGATATTCAGCAGGAAGATGGAACCATTGTAAATCTGGGAGAAAAATATGGCAGAAAAAAAGCACATTAGAAAACAGATTTTTGAGAAACGAAAAGAGCTGACCCAGGAACAGGCAGAGCAGGACAGCAGGGAAATTTGTAAAAAAGTGTTTGCACTTTCCCAGTTTCAGAAAGCGGCCTGTGTATATGCTTATGTGGATTATAATAAGGAAGTCTGCACCAGAGAAATCATAGAAAAAGCCTGGGAGATGGGAAAACGGGTGGCAGTTCCAAAGGTTACAGGACCGGGCACTATGAAATATTATTATCTGGAATCCTTTGAACAGTTAAAGCCAGGATATTTTCAGATTCCGGAACCGGTCTGGGGTAAGGAGGCGGAGGAAGAAGACGCCTTTTTGATTGTGCCTGGAGTGGCTTTTGATGAAAACCGCCACAGGGCCGGATATGGACAGGGTTTTTATGACCGGTATCTGGCTTCTCACAGAAAACATCCAACCGCTGCAGTGGCTTTTGAATTTCAGATTGTTAAGGAAGTGCCTGCCGAAGCTACAGATGTGTTCCCGGATTTGGTAATTACAGAAAAACGTGTGATTCAGTAGACGAATGATTCAAGAATAGAAAAGGATGTACATAAACATGCAGGATTACGATATGGAACTGACCATGCAGGCGCCGGTACAGGAACCGGAGCGCCAGTATTATTTTATAGAAGAAGCGAAAAAACTTATTGCAGAGAAAAGTAGGATGCTTGGAAGACCTCTGACTTTTTGTGTTACTACATTTGGCTGCCAGATGAATGCCAGAGATTCTGAGAAACTCACCGGAATTCTGGAACAGATTGGATATGTGGAAGCAGAAGAGGAACAGGCAGATTTTGTTATTTATAATACCTGTACAGTCCGGGAAAATGCCAATTTAAGAGTTTACGGACGTTTAGGATATCTTCACAGCCTGAAAAAGAAAAACCCCCACATGATGATTGGACTTTGCGGCTGTATGATGCAGGAGCCGCAGGTAGTGGAAAAGCTGAAAAAGAGCTATTCCTTTGTAAATCTGATTTTTGGAACTCATAATATTTACAAGTTTGCAGAACTGGTGGTTTCTGCTCTTAGTTCAGACCGTATGGTCATTGATATCTGGAAAGACACAGATAAAATCGTGGAAGATTTGCCAAGTCAAAGAAAGTTTCCATTTAAATCTGGAGTCAATATTATGTTTGGGTGCAATAATTTCTGTAGCTATTGTATTGTACCTTATGTGCGAGGTAGGGAGAGAAGCAGAAATCCCAAGGATATTATTCGAGAAATTGAGCATCTGGTAGCAGATGGAGTGGTAGAGGTGATGCTCCTTGGACAGAATGTAAATTCTTACGGAAAAAATCTGGAAGAGCCCATGACCTTTGCACAGCTTTTGCAGGAAATAGAAAAGATTGAGGGATTGAAACGCATTCGTTTTATGACCTCTCATCCAAAGGATTTATCAGATGAACTTATTGAAGTAATGAAAAACAGTAAAAAAATCTGCAGACATCTCCACCTGCCTTTGCAGTCTGGAAGTACTGAGATTTTAAAGGTCATGAATCGAAAATATACAAAAGAACAATATTTGAATCTGGTAAAGAAAATCAGAACCTCTATTCCAGATATGTCCCTTACTACGGATATTATTGTAGGTTTCCCGGGAGAAACAGAAGAAGACTTTTTGGAAACTATGGATGTGGTAGAACAGGTGCGCTATGACAGTGCATTTACCTTTATTTATTCCAAACGGACAGGGACTCCGGCAGCAGCTATGGAGAACCAGATACCGGAAGAAGTGGTAAAAGACCGGTTTGACCGTCTGCTTGCCAAGGTACAGGAAATTGGCAGAGAAATGTCTTCCAGAGATACGGGAACCATTCAGGAAGTTCTGGTGGAAGAACAGAACAGCCAGGATACCCATTTGATGACCGGACGTTTATCCAATAACCTTCTGGTACATTTTCCGGGAGATGTGTCTCTGTTGGGACAGATTTGTCAGGTACGCCTGGATGAATGCAGAGGCTTTTACTATATGGGCACAAATGTTTCCGTAAACTGTAATTTAAAAATGAACATGTCTGCCCAAAGTACCAATCTGCCGACCTTTTGAAAATTTCAGAATGGCAGTTCTGTGATTATAGGTACTTTAATAAGACCTGTCGGAATCGGGCTTTGGGGAGGCCTATTCTTTTATCTATTTAAACAGCCAGCTTAAGGCAGAGTTGATGGTATGCAGGACGTTTTGCCCTAAACCATGGCCTGGTGCCTTCTTTTGTATAGGACAGTATGCCGGTAATGCCAGAAAGATATTTTTTCTTTTAGTGGATTTGCTGTCATTATAATAGCAGCTTTAAGGGCATTTGTTTCCGGTTTCATGGAAATATGAGCTAGAAAAGCCATGCATAAAGTGATATAAAAATTCCAAGTATTGATTGCTTTAAGCTTGCGTACCCGGAAATATTCCTCAATACACCAATGCGCTTTTTCTTTATAGTACAGAGGTAGTTTTACTTTGCTTTTCCTGCAGTTACGTAGTCCGGTGGAAAATACTCACTTATTATGGTACAGGAGCCTGCGCTTTGCAGTCAGACGGATGACATAATCCCGATTTATGACAAAGGTCGCTTTTCCAAAGAGTACAGCTGCTCGTTCCATAGCTGAAAAAGTAATATCATTAATGAAAGTGAAATTTTTTTCAGTTGAAGAATGGACCTCGGAAAAAAGACTGACCGGATGATTGCTGTTAGCAAGACTGGTAGCTTTTGTTATATGATACTCTTTTTTATAAACATTCTTTGTAGCTGTACTTTCAGAACCATCACGTACCCAGCCGAGGGATTCAAATTTATGCCCCTCCGGTTTTACAACGTCACTGTCATCGATATGAATGACAGGATGAGCCGGGCACCATTTCTTCAAGTAGGTTAAGTAGGCGTTCAAAGCGTTTTTGGGTGTGCCTTTCGACAAATGTCTGGAAAGACGGTCAACACTGTTGATCTTTTTAGATGGCTCATGTAACGAGTCAACAATGTCTGTAAGCAGGCAGCTGTTGGAAGCAAGCATACCATAATTCATGTCCGCTATAAATTTTCTATCTGGTTTGGGAAGCTTTCTGGAAATTTTATTTGAAAAAGATAAAATTTCCCGTTTCATTTGGTATGTTTTTGATGTAAAATTGACCATAAGGAATCCTCCTCTTTTTTGTTTAGTACGATTTTTTTGTGGTGATTAAATTTTACATCAAAAAGGAAGAAGATTCCTTATATTTTGGGCAACTTTTGAAAGTTGTTTATAACAGTATAAGAATATTAATTTCGTTGTGGATAAAACTGCGGAAACTCAAGTTATCAAGGTTATTGGCAGAAAAGGACGAAATGTTATTGCAGATGAGGTGAACTATGGTTACGCTAAAAGAAATTGCACAAATGTGTGGAGTGACAACGAGTACAGTCTCTAATGTACTTAATAATAAACCAAAAGTGGGGGAAGCGACACGTAAGAAAGTGTTGGAAGCTGTTGAAAAAACGGGATATCAACCCAATTATTTTGCGCAGGTAATTCGAAAAACGAAAACGAATGTCATTGGAATTGTGACAGAGGATTTGAATGAATTCAGTACGATACCTTTGGTGGAAGCGATTATGGCATACTGTGAGGATAATGGTTACAGAACGATTTTGGAAAATATGCGCTTTTATGATAAGTGGGGTGATACGTGGTACACAGACAGAGAAAAGCAGGAATCAGTGTTGAAGCCGGCATTGGCCAGTTTATTGTCTATTAAGGTGGATGGCGTGATTTATGTTGCGGGACACTGTAGATATATCGGTTGTTTCCCGGAAAATTTTCCGGTTCCAGGTATTGTAACTTATGGATTTTCTGAACTACCTCAATTTCCGTCTATTGTTTTGGATGATGAAAAGGGTGGATATGAAATGACAAAATACTTGATTTCTGTCGGCCAAAGGGAAATAGCCTTGATTGCGGGGCGGGAGAACAATATTCACACGCAGAAGAGACTGGTAGGCTATCAAAAAGCGCTTTTTGAGACTGGAATTTTATACAATCCTAACATGGTGAGGTTTGGTGACTGGAAAAGGGAATCTGGTTTTCATGAAACGGCAAAGCTGGTTGAGGCAGGTGCAACCTGTATTTTTTGTATGAATGATAAAATGGCAGGAGGTGCCTATGATTGGGCGTATGATAATGGGTTGAAAGTAGGGGAAGATATTTCGATTGTCGGATATGATAATATTGAAATTGCAAAATATATTCGCCCAAAGCTGACAACAATGGATATGCATTTAAAAGAAGTTGGCAAGCGTGCAGTAGAAAGGTTGATAAAGGAGTTAAATGGAGAATCGAGTGAGCTTTCCAGTGTAGAGCGGATTCAACCAGAGCTGGTAATTAGAAAATCTGTAAAATGTTGAATTGTTGTTGACCATAAAGCCTCAGATTTCGGTGTCTATGGTTGAGGAGGGTTCTGCCTTAGCATCCGCTGTTGTATGGAATCATTTATCAGAAGTATGCCAATAGACTTCCCCTTTACTGACAGGAGAATGCCAGTGCAGTGATACAATGGTTGAGATGACAAAGACACATGGGTTGAATGTTTATGGATATCTTAAATTTCTGCTAGAGCACTGGCCAGATAAAGACATGACCGATGAACAGCTTGTAGAGCTGCGCCTTGGAGCGAAAAACTTCGAACTATCAAAAATCATATGTGAATTATAGTGACTTACTCCAACTCACAAAGGGTTGGAGTAATTTTTGTATCTGACTACATTAATATTTGGCGTTTATGAAACAGAAAGTCCATCGAAACAGGAAGTATCTTTTGACGCTACTGAAAAAAGACTGGGACAGATGTTATTTCCGGCTGAACATCTCAGAATTGCATTGATGGTATTCCCATTCATGGAAAGAAGATACTGTATGGTATCAGAAAACGATATTTTTCGGTTGTTGATTAATCGACAGCCTTGTGACTTAAAATAATCACGAGGAAAGAGGCAAAGAGAAATTATGTTCTGATTTTTAAAAGATGCCTTTGTTTTTATAAAAACGTTTTTTATATATAGTTTAAGTGCAAAATAAACAAGAAATAGATATGAGTATAGTGAAAAATAGATAAAATGCAATATAAAAGCATTTTATAATTGACATATATATAAAAGTGTATTAAATTGAACACATAAAAGAAAAAACGTTTTACTAAAAGGAGGAGAATGCGAAGGTGCACGGGAAAAAACAGGTTTTTAATCCTTATCTCCCATCTTGGGAATATATTCCAGATGGGGAACCTTATGTATTTGAAGGAAGAGTTTATGTATATGGATCTCACGATCGTTTTCGAGGCCCCGCTTATTGCGTGAATGATTATGTATGCTGGTCAGCACCCGTGGATGATCTTGGAAATTGGCAGTATGAGGGGGTTATCTACAAAAAGACGCAGGATCCGTTGAACACCGATGGACATATGTGTCTGTATGCACCGGATGTGACAGTAGGAGTGGATGGCAAATATTATTTGTATTATGTACTGGACAAGGTTCCGGTTGTGTCGGTGGCAGTGTGTGATACTCCTGCAGGTTCTTATGAATTTTATGGTTATGTACATTATCAAGATGGAACTCTTCTGGGAAAAAGAGAAGGAGATGAACCACAGTTCGACCCTGGTGTTTTGACAGAGGGAGATAAAGTTTATCTGTATACCGGTTTTTGTGCGATTGGTGATAGGTCAAGAAGCGGCATGATAGGAACTGTTTTGAAAGAGGATATGCTCACAATTGAGGAAGATCCAATTATTATGATGCCTAGCGAACCTTATAGCAAGGGAAGCGGATATGAGGGACATGAATTTTTCGAGGCACCGTCCATTAGAAAGCGAGATGATACTTACTACTTGATTTATTCTTCTATCGTTATGCATGAATTGTGCTATGCGACAAGTAAGAATCCAAGAAATGGATTTTCATATGGCGGTGTGATTATTAGCAATAACGATATGCACATTGATTCCTATAAACCGGCTGATAAGCCTATGTACTATGGAGGGAACAACCATGGAAGTATCGTGGAAATCGAAGGAGAATGGTTTATTTTCTATCATCGTCATACAGAAGGAATTAATTTCTGCAGACAAGGGTGTATGGAGCAGATTTATTTTACCGAGGATGGCATGATTCCGCAGGTAGAGATGACTTCCTGTGGCGGAAATCATGGACCGTTGGTCGGGATGGGTGAATATCCAACTTACCTGGCTTGCAATCTGTTTTGCAATATAGAGGCCATGTATACAGGAGAAGCGGGATTCTGGATGGATAATCGTTTCCCGAAGATTACTCAGGATGGTGGAGATGGTGATGAGGAACCCGGTTATATCGGCAATATGCGGGATGGTGCCTGTGCAGGATTCAAATACTTTGACTGTAAAGGAATTGAGAAGATTTCTATTCGGACGCGTGGATATTGTAAAGGTGAGTTCCATGTGAAGACCTCTTGGAATGGTCCTTCGTTGGGAAGTATCCCCGTAGAGTTTTCTAATATCTGGAGGAAATATACGGCAAATATTGTGATTCCAGATGGCGTACATGCACTGTACTTTGAGTATAAGGGGAATGGCGGAGCAAGTTTTGCATCTTTTGAACTTGAGTAGTAGAGAAATAAAACAAAGTTTTCTGCCTATGATTATGACAACTACCTGTATTATATGGAATCGATTACAAAGGTTTGGAATATTTATTTGCAGATGTAAGCCGAAATTTTTATGATGGTCAGGAAATACTCTCAGCAGCTGTGAGATTTTTTAAAACAGATTTGTATAGAACTAAATATTGGGAATTGCAGGTATTTCCTGGTATATAATGGATATTGATAAGATTTCAATATTTCTGTGTGATGACAGTCACGGTGAACTGAACAGGAAAATTTAAATGTAAATGCCGGATTTGGTTAAGTCGGCAGGAAATGGAGAAGTGTAATGAGCAAGCTTACGATTTGTACAAAAAATAAAAAAATGAAGGTGGCAGACAATTTGTATGGCATCTTTCTGGAAGATATTAACCGTGCAGTGGATGGTGGACTCTATCCGGAATTGCTGCGTAATAGAAGTTTTGAGGATTCTTTGCTTCCCGTAGATTGTACACTGGTGGATGACGGTTATGCTTTTGAAAGCTGTACAGGTTGGAGAGATGAGTTTAACGGCGGCGAGGGTCTGACCAAATGGGTGCGGGAAAGCAACATTGTAAAAACATCAATTCCTGCATGGTATAGCCACAAGGCGGAAATGAAACTGGACGATTCAGACACATTGAATGTACAGCGTAAGGTTTCTCTTGCAGTTGGATTTGATGCGGGTGGTAGAATTGAAAATATCGGTTTTTGCGGTGTTCCTCAGAAAGTAGGTGAAACCTACAATTTCTATATGTTTGCCAAGAGCGAAAAACCGATGAAGTTACAATTGATAGTTGGAAATGAAAATGACATCTGTGCGGAACTGGAAATTCATAGTGTAGAATATCAGTGTTACCGTGCTTCCTATACGGCGAAGAAAAACTGCAAAGATGGAAAATTTTATCTGCTGAGTCCGGAGGGAGGAGAACTACATATCGGCTTTATTTCCCTGATGCCTGCGGAAACCTTCCGCGGACATGGACTGCGTAGGGATATAGCAGAAATGCTGGAAAACATCCATCCATCCTTCTTACGTTTTCCTGGCGGTTGTATTGTAGAAGGATTCACACCTTCTACGGCAATGCGTTTTAAAGATACAGTGGGTCCTGTATGGGAAAGACCTGGACATTTACTAATGTGGCATTATAGAAGTTTTGATGGTATGGGATTCCATGAGTATTTACAATTCTGTGAGGATATTGGAATGGAGCCTTTATATGTCTGTAACTGTGGTATAACCTGTCAGGCAAGAAAAGAAATGTTCATGACAGGGCAGGCGTTGGATGAAATGTTGCAGGATGTTTTGGATGCCATTGAGTATGCGATTGGAACACCAGATACGAAATGGGGGGCACTGAGAGCAAAGATGGGACATCCGGCGCCGTTTAAAATGAATTACATTGAAATTGGAAATGAGAACTGGGGACTAGAATACGAAGAGAGATATCAGATTTTTCATAAAACAATCAGTCAGAAATATCCGCATATCAAATTTGTAGCCAATTCCCATCTGGAAAAAAAAGGGATTTCAGCAGATATTGTCGATGAGCATTATTATGAAACTGCGGAGTGGTTTGCAGAAAACACAGATTTATTTCATGACCGGAGCAGAAAAGGTCCAGAAATCTTTTTGGGTGAAGTTTCGGTAGTGAGAGGTTATGTGGGACAGCTATACGGAGCGCTAGGAGAAGCGGCTTTTTTTACTGGTGTGGAGCGTAATCAGGATGTAGTGACCATGGCTTCCTATGCACCGCTTCTTGAAAATGTACACTATCAGGCGTGGTCTCCAAATCTGATTCGTTTTGATAATTTTGCGAGTTTTGGTATTCCAAGCTATTATATTTGGAAAATGTTTGGTAGTAATCGTGGCGATTTTGTTGTGGATGCACAGATGGAAACAAGACGGATAGCAAGGTCGGTAAAAGGAATGGCTTCCTTGCTTGGAAAACCGGGGTTAAAATTTAAAAATCCTCTCTGGAATGGTAGCATGGCAACTGTGACACAGGAAGTGATGGGACACGTGATTCTAACAGAGCAGAATATGGAGATTACGGAGCCGGATGAGGAACAACTGGAAGCGAGCAGACGGCATAATGGAGCGAAATTGGGTGAAGTGCTTGTTGTTTTCGGAGAAGAAAAGGCAGAAGCCGGGTGTTTCCAGATTGATATCCTTCCAGAAAAAGGACGGGAGATCGTGATTGGAATTTTTACCTCCAGAATTCCGCCAATGGCGTATGTCAATGATGAAACTCACCCGCCCAAAGCATGGAATGTGGAAAATGTGCAACCTTTTCTGTGGAAAATCAAGAGTGGCAGCAGTTGTCTGATTGATCAGCTTGCACCGGGAAAACCAGTATTGGCAAAGGCAATTTGTAGCATAAAAGCAGATAGAATGTACCATCATTTCAGTTATAAGACAGATTTGAAAAAACTCTGGCTATATATTGATGGTGAACTAATTCACGAAGTGATGCTTCCTTCTTTTGCAGCATTGAATACCGTTGTAACGGATACGGAAGAGGAAGTAATTGTGAAACTTGTGAACATGGGAGAGGAAGAAGAGAATATAGCAATCAATCTGGACTGTGAGGTGGAAAGTGAATATTGTGCATATGTCCTGACTGGCGAAAAACTGGCAGAAAACAGTTTTGAAAAACCTGAGCATGTGCGGGACTGGAAATATCAGTTTTGCGGTGCGGGACGTTCCTTTACGCATACAGTTCCACGGTTATCTGTAACAGTATTAGTTTTAAAAAAACGATAAAGTGATAGATGAGAAAAGGAGAATCGCATGAGGTTTATGGCGGTTTCTCATATGGGGGAAAACTATGTTAAATACAGCATCTCTTCCGGACGGAAGAGAATTCGAATTTTGGGAACAGGAAGAAAAGTACAGTTGTGAACTCCATGTGGATTGTAAAAATCCGGTTGCAAATGATAGCAATGATGGTAGTGCTGAAAGACCGTTTCGAACAATTCAGGCGGCCGCTGAAGTAGCGGAAGCAGGAACCCGGGTTCTGATTCATGGGGGAGTATATCGGGAATGGGTTCATCCGGTTCATGGCGGTACAGATGCAGTCCATATGATTAGTTATGAAGCGTTTGGGGATGGAGAAGTGTGCATTAAGGCATCGGAAGCAGTTACAGGCTTTACACAAAGTATCGGTTGGCGTTTGAACCAGGGATTTCAGATGGCATCGAAAACAGAAAATCCCGTAATCTGGCAGTATCGCCTACAGCCAGAACTTTTTATGGGCTACAACCCTTTTTGTGCGGTCAATATCCTGCATGACAGGTTATTCATTGAATATGATAAAACCGATATGACTACTTATCTGAATCGCAGAGGAATGGTATTCTGTGATGGAAAACCGTTAAAACAGGTTACACTGTACTATATGCTTGCGGAAGAAGAAGGTACTTACTGGGTGGAAGCAAACGGACAAACCATTCATTTCCGTCTGTGGAATGATGAGAATCCTACAAACCATAACATAGAAGTGACTAGCAGAGAACAGTGTTTTGCACCAGATATCCCCTTTTTATCCTATATCAAGGTAAAGGGAATTACCTGTGCCCATGCTGCAACCGGTGCACCAGTTCCTCAGAGAGGAGCGATGTCCTGTTTCAGAGGACATCACTGGATTATTGAGGATTGCATCATCGATTGGTCTAATGCAGTGGGCATCGATGTGGGAAATGAGTGCTGGCATCATGAACGGATGGAAGAGCAGATCATTGGTAACAGCATTATCCGTGGATGTACCATAAAAGATGCTGGCGTGTGCGGAATAGCAGGTCTTTTTGCGGAGAATATGCTGATTGAAGATAACTTGATTGAAGGTACTGGTTGGCAGAAAATGGAACTATCTTGGGAAGCGGGTGGCATAAAACTGCACAACAGTGTAAATGGGCTCATTCGCCGGAATGTATTTAAAAACACACTGCGGGCAGATCATTTGTGGCTAGATTGCGGTAATGAAAATAACCGTATTACGCAGAACCTGTTCCTCAATGGCATACAGCAGCGCGAAGCAGTTTTTGTCGAGTGCACCAAAGATGGTATCAATTTGATTGACCATAATATTATCTGGAATGTGGAAGGTAGATTTGATGAGGCACAGGTTGTGGCAGAACCGGGTTCATCTGGTTGGTATAAAGTGATCGAGACATCGATTGTGAATGGATATGGCATTTATGCAGAAGGAACAGACCATCTGCGTATTGTAGGTAATCTGATTGGAAAATGCCGCAGTGCAGGATACTTTGCAAAACCAGTTTCCTTTCGTATGGGCGATATGGAGCGTGGAGGCACTTCCCGAGATGCACATATTGTAGGGAACCTTTTTTATGACTGTGGTGAAGCAGCGATAAAACTGCCGACGAAAGATAACGATATCGAGGGCAATCTGTATGTGAAACTGACAGGTGGTTACTTAAGGGTGATGTATCCGGTACCGGAAAACTGCCTGCACCTGCCGGCATGGAAAGAATTTTTCGGTTTTGATCAGCATGGACAGGAAGCTTGGTTTGACATAGAAATAGACGAGGAAAAATATACGTTACAGTTCGTGCCAGCAAAAGATGAAATTCCAGGTATACCAAAAGAGATTGCAAGAAGGCAATTTGTGCGCAGCATAGAACAGGTAGAGAGGGTATCAAAAGAAATACTAACAGAGCACATTGCACTGGAAAATGAAGTTGGATTGGATATCGATTATTTCGATACAATGACGGTGAGTGAGAATTATGTGCCAGGAGTGTTTGGGAAACTTCTGGAAGGAAAAAAATATCAATTGAGTTCGAAAAAGAGGTAAGGTTATGATTAGGATAGCAAAGACGGAAAATGGATTGGTGAGGGGGCTAGAAGGCGCAGATCCAAGAATTACGGCATTTAAGGGAATTCCATTTGCGGCACCTCCGGTTGGGGAAAACCGCTGGCGTGCGCCGCAGCCTGCAGAAAATTGGGAAGGGATACGGGATGCATATCGTTTTGCACCGATTTCTATGCAGGATACGCCTGGGAGTGGAACAGATATTTATTGCAGAGAGTGGCATGTGGATCCTGAAATTGCTATGGAAGAGGATTGTTTATACTTAAATGTCTGGACAAGCGCAAAGAGTACAGAAGAAAAGCAACCAGTACTGCTCTGGTTTTTTGGCGGGGCGTTACAGTGGGGATATCCTGCGGAAATGGAATTTGAAGGGGAACGATTGGCAAGAAGAGGAGTCGTGGTTGTGACGGTTAATTATCGGATTAATTCATTTGGTTTCCTAGCACATCCGGAACTCACGCTACAGCAACCGGATGCCCCCACCAATTTCGGTAATCTGGATCAGCAGGCAGGATTAAAGTGGATTATCCGTAATATTAAAGAATTTGGTGGTAATCCAAAGAATATCACGATTGCAGGACAGTCAGCAGGAGGCGGCAGTGTGTTGTCTCAGATGACTTGTCCGGATAACTTTGGATTGTTTCAGAAGGCGGTCATCATGAGTGCAATGATTCGGGATCCTTACACTGGTTTTAGTATTGGTACACCGCAGTCGCTTGCAAAAGCAGAGGAAAACGGACAGCATTTTTTTGAATTTCTCGGTGTGAATACACTTGAAGAGGCACGTAAACTGGATGCATACTATATTAGGGACAAGTATGCGAAATTCAGGGAAGAACACCCCTGGATGATGACTGTGGAGGATCATCGATTTTGTTTCGGGAATCCGATGGTCTTATATGCACAGGGAAAACATGCCTGTGTTCCGGTGATGGCAGGAAATACTGAAGATGAATTTCCTAGCTACCTTCGAGCTTTTTCGGAAGATGAAATGAGAGAAAAAGCGGCAGCCATTTTTGGAGAGAAGACAGAAGAATTTCTGAAGTTGCCAGGTGTGCTGCAGAAGGACGAAAACGGCTACGCGAGAGTAAACAGTCTGGAGTGTACGGCAAAAGCATTGTTTTTGCAGGAGCAGAAAAGGCATGATGCACAGGACTGTTATTATTATCGATTTGAAGCGGATATTCCGGGATGGGATAATCCAGGAACTTTCCATTCTGTGGATCTGTGGTTCTTTTTTGAAACGCTAGCAAAGTGTTGGAGACCTTTTGTGGGTAGACACTATGACCTGGCACGGCAGATGTGCAACTACTGGTGTAATTTCATTAAGACCGGAAATCCTAATGGACAGGATAACGATGGAACGCCATTGCCACAATGGGACAGCTATACTGAGGAAAACCGGTGTGAGATGATGTTTACTGGAAGCGGCGCTAAAACGGGATTGGAGTCGAAAAATTCTTTGCGTGAATTTTTCATTCATCATCTGTCAGAGGACTTCAAAAAACAGGCAGATATATTAAAAAAAGCAGAATGAAAAGAGCATATGGAATGCAAAATTTCGTTAGGAAAGGGGAAAAATGGAATATCAGGAAAATAGGAGTTTCATTTTATTATATACTAGAGAAGTGCTTCCGACGGAATATCCGGACGGACTGGCACGTAGTATTCATATGGCATACAGCAGAGACGGAATCCATTTTGAAGCGCTACATCAGAATTATGGTATTCTTTTCGCGGAAGCGACAATCTGTGCAGATGACACAATTAGTCCCAAGTGCGTGAAAAATCCATGGGTATATGAGCTTCCAGAGGGCGGATACGGAATCATCGCAGAACGTGTCAACGAGGATGGAAGCGTTGATGGGGAAAGTGACAGCAAAGTATTGTTCTGGAAGACAGAAGATTTTATAGAGTTTCAGTCATTTGGTCTGGTGCCGTGTAGTGCAGACTTACTGGATTTTAGGCAAGATGTTTCGCAATTGCAGGGAGCTGTTTTGCCGAAAGGTGCGGTTGAAGGAAATGTCATTGAGGTTAGAAGGAGCTTGTGTGACCGGATAGTGTTACACTGGAGCAGGATTCACAACACGGAAGTTTGTGTACCGGAGAGTATTTGGGCGGCATCAGAAGAGGAACTTACAAAAGTTTGGGCGACCGCAATTTATTCTGATGGTTCCACTTCTTTAAAACAGGTGAAATGGGAGACAGAGGGAATTGATTTTCAGACAGAAGGAATCCATGAAATTAGTGGAACGGTGCAAAATATTCAATATGAATTTCCATTAGCGAAAGGTTACGGCGATCCGGTAATTTTTCCTTGGGAAGGGAAATATTATTTTATAGCGACGAATGACAATCTGGACGATATTGGCTTATATGTGAGAGTGTCAGAAGATGTGGACGGACTTTTTGCAGAAGGTGTGATGGAACATTTGATTTTGGGGAGAGATGAGGAAGGGAAATTCTGGCAGACCTTCTGGGCGCCGGAATTTCATGTCATTGGCGGTGAACTGTATATTCTGTTTGCGGTTAGCGATACGAACTGGGGACCACAGTGCCATTTAATGAAATTGAAAAAAAACGGTGATATTCTGAATCCGGCAGACTGGAGTTGTCCAATCAGAATCAGGAAAGCAGATGGAAGCTGGCTAACAGAAGTTGGAATCACATTGGATATGACCTACCTGAAAGCTGGTATGCGCTCCTACATGATCTGGTCCTATCGCAGACATACCATGAGTATCGGAGATACTGGTTCTATGCTCTATATTGCAACAGTGAATGAAGAAGATCCCAGTCGACTTACCAGTGAGCCGGTGTTGCTTTCTCGCCCACTTTTTGGATGGGAAAATGTCAACGGTACAATTAACAATGAAGGACCCTACACATTTGTAAAAGAGGATACTATATATCTGACCTATTCTGGCGGCGCTGCCAATTCCTATACATATGTGTTAGGCTTGTTTACGGCAAAGATGGAGGATGATTTACTTGATCCGATGAATTGGAAAAAAAGCAATGTGCCGGTACTTTCCTTTTATTCTGTAGAAGGGGAATACGGACCTGGACACAATTCCTTTTTTACAGATGCACAAGGGAATCTGATGATCGCGTATCATGCAGAAACAGACTTAGAGTCCACACTGCGGTGCGATGGTATCCGCCGGGTACATTTTGACATTCACGGACAGCCCGTATTTGATATGTCGGTCAGACGGGATTTGTGTCCGGATTTGAAAAAAGTAAAAACCAGACTTATAACAGGAAGAAAGAAGGATAAATAGATGGAATATCATGTTTCAAAACAAGGAAATGACCAGTATGTAGGAACAGATAGACAGCCGTTTCTGACAATTTCCCGAGCAGCAGCAATGGCAATGCCTGGTGATACAATAACCGTACATGCTGGTACATACAGAGAGTGGGTTAGCCCGGCAAATGGAGGTACAGAAGAAAAAAGAATTGTTTATCGATCTGCGGGAGATGGAGAGGTTATAATTTCTGGTGCAGAGCAGGTGAAAGACTGGAGAGAGGAGGGAGACAATGTCTGGAGTACAGAGGTGGACAATACAATCTTTACTATCCGAAATCCATTCAAAGAAGAGTTATATGGGGATTGGGTATTTGAGGGCGCGTTTGTTCCGCATCTGGGAGAAGTATATATGGATGGTAAATCTTTATATGAGACGGATGTTGTAGAAAAATTGTATCATCCGGAAGTGTGGCAGCAGGCAAAATATCCGCAGGATTCCATGCTTCAGTGGTATGCGGAAGTTGGAGAAACAAAAACGAAAATCTGGGCGAACTTTGGTGGAAAAGATCCACGTTGTGAGAATGTAGAAATTAATGTGCGACCTTATTGTTTCTGGCCAGAAAAGACAGGGTGTAATTATATCACGGTGAAGGGTTTTACACTATGTCAGGCATCTCCTCAGTGGGCACCTCCTACTGCTCTGCAGGAAGGTTTGATTGGCCCGCACTGGAGTAAGGGATGGATTATAGAGGATAACTTGGTGTTTGAGTCAAAATGTGCCGGTATCAGTCTAGGTAAGGAAATCAGCACAGGGAACAATGAATGGTCAAATCAGAAATATAAGGGCGGTACACAGCGTGAGCAGGAAGTTATTTTCCGGGCGCTACAGAGTAACTGGAATAAAAAACATATCGGTAGTCATATCGTGCGAAACAATGTGATTCATGACTGTGAACAGGCCGGTGTAGTAGGACACTTGGGCTGTGCGTTCAGTCAGATTTATAAAAACCGCATTTACAATATCCATCATAAACGGATTTTTCATGGTGCAGAGGTAGCAGGTATTAAACTGCATGCATCTTTAGATACGCATGTGACTGACAACCTGATTTATGGTTGTTATCGTGCAGTGTGGTTGGATTGGCAGGCACAGGGGACTCGTATCGGCCGCAATGTCTTTTTTGATAATCTGTCGGAAGACTTTTTCGTAGAAGTATGTCACGGCCCTTACGTGGTGGATCATAATTTGTTTCTTTCTAAAATGAACTTCCGAAATATGTCAGAAGGAGGTGCGTTTGTACATAACTTGTTTGCAGGTAAATTTGTACTGCGTTCTGAACTGACCAGATATACGCCTTACCATATACCACATGAAACAGCAGTGGCCGGATATACCAACATCGCTGGTGGTGATGACCGATACTACAATAACATCTTTATCAGGGATGAAGATGGGAATAATGATGCAGTACCCATGACATTCTTCGAACATCTGCCGCTGGCACCTAGAGACAGTGTTAGTGATGACGGAAAGTCTGTGATGGACGGTGTGCCAGATAATTCTATTTGTTATTTGCATCCGGTAGGACTGCGATGTTATGATGAATACGCGGATAAGCAGGACGAGGCTGCATGGGAATATTCCTCCAACCCTAAGTGGAAGATTCCTGTATCTATGAAGAATAATTTATATCTTAACAATGCAGTGCCAACTTCCCATGAGGCGGAAGCTAAAGTTTATTTGGAAAAAGGTATTGATGTACAGGTATTTGTGGAGAAAGGCAAGGTAAAAATCTGCATTGAAAATCCGCAGATTTTACAGAGTACAGATGCTACAGTAGTAACAAGCGAACAGTTGGGTAAGTCCTATCACGCAGAAATGGCATTTGAACAACCAGATGGAACAAACTATCGATTTGATGAGGATTTCTTTGGCAAAGTAAGTGCCACAGACAATGTGGTTCCGGGGCCTTTTGCTGTAGAAGGCGAAGAAAAAGTGGAATTTATATTGGGCTAGATAGAGAGTACTGATGGTGTTTATACTTTGATGATCAAAACATTGCTGGCAGTTATTGTAATTAATGAGCAGGTATCACTTGCGACAAATATCGTATTTTTTAGAGGGGGGAGTAACATAGTTGAGAAGAAAAAATGATACTGGTACATAATTCTATTTTTTACAGTCGTAATCTGAATATCTTGAAACGTGAATCACAATTGCTTTTAAAAAATTGCGATTATTCAGAGAGGATTTATTCCTTAAATGGGGCAGTCAGAAAATGGACTGCACTAAACAAGGTGAGGGGGATAATAGTTACCAAGTAGGAGGGAGTGACTGAATCCCATCGTTTAGTACACGTATTTTCAATGGTTGGTGTGTGCAGACTAATAGGCAGTGGTTAAACCATAGAAACCACTGCTTATTAGTCTTTCTTTCATTATTGCTAAACTTATATGTTGGACATTTTTGAAAATTGTACATAATCAGCAAGGCTGATTAGGAGTTCTGTGGACGGACAGAGGAAACTAAAATCGGTTTTATCTTGAATAATGTTCACAATTTTGATAAGATATTAACCGAATATGATAAGTATCCTTGTTTCTTAAAGTTATATACAGAAATAAGGAGGTTATGGTATAGAAAAAATTTAAAAGGAAAAAGCATAGGATCTAGTATCTGTCAACACAAAGATGGCCTTTATCAAGCAAAGGATTATATAAAAAGGACGTTGTGATTCCAATTTAAATAATTTAAGATTGAAGAAGAAACGTCTGGAATTCATGAAGAACAAAAAATTTTTTTCTAATAGATCTGAAGTATATCGAGAAAGAGCATTTAGAATTGCTCTTTCATGTTGCGAAAAAAATTCAGGTCAGGAACTTATTTTGCATACAGGGCTTTGTGCTGGGGAATTATGTGCATTACATATGGAAGAATATCTGTATATGTTCCTGCCTTTTGTAACAAACTGTTATCAACAAAACATAAATCCAAGAATACTGCTTGATATCGTTGGACATCGGAGTTGGAAAATGACAGACCATTATACGCATCCAGAAAAAGAATTTATGCATCATGAGTTTGAAAAATATGAGGATTTGATAGGAAAACAGCAATGAATAATTATTCAACCGGAATGAATATTATTCATACGCTTAAAACCCAGTAAATACCTTCATATGAAAAAGGGTGTAAAAAGGGTGTAGTAAGCCAAAAATAAAACGTCCAAAAATGCTTGAAACAAAGGAAAAACAATGGGTTTATCAATAAAAGATGTAGATGGTGTTGCAATTAGTCCGATGATGCAGCATTATGTAAAAACAAAAGAAGAATATAAGGACAGCATTTTATTTTACCGTCTGGGGGATTTTTATGAAATGTTCTTTGAGGATGCAGAAACGGTATCCAGAGAACTAGAGCTGACCCTCACAGGAAAAGACTGCGGAATGGCAGAGAGGGCGCCCATGTGCGGCGTCCCCTTTCACGCAGCGGAAACCTATATTAACCGATTAATCAGCAAGGGTTATAAAGTGGCTATCTGTGAGCAGATGGAGGACCCAAAGCAGGCAAAAGGCATTGTAAGAAGAGAAGTAATCCGGGTAGTGACACCTGGAACTACGTTGAATACCCAGGCGTTAGATGAAACCAAAAACAATTACATTATGTCTGTGGTTTATCTTTCCAATCGTTTTGGTATTGCCATTGGAGATGTGACCACCGGAGATTTTATGGTGACAGAGGTGGAAAATTCCAGAAAACTTCTGGATGAAATCTATAAATTTTCCCCTGCGGAGCTGGTGTGCAATGAAGCCCTTTGTATGAGCGGCATTGACCTGGAAGAATTGAGACACCGCTTGAATCTTACACTGTCCCCTCTGGATGCCTGGTATTTTGATGATGATTTGTGCAGCCGTACATTGAAAGAGCATTTTCATGTAAGCTCTCTGGAAGGACTGGGATTAAAAGATTATGCCTGTGCTGTAATTGCAGCAGGGGCTTTGTTTACTTACCTTCTGGAAACGCAGAAAACTTCTCTGGATCATATGCGGGCTATTACCCCTTATGTGACAGACCGGTATATGCTCATTGACAGTTCTACCAGAAGGAATCTGGAACTTACTGAAACCATGCGGGATAAAGGAAAACGTGGTTCTCTTTTGTGGGTGCTGGATAAAACCATGACTGCCATGGGAGCCAGAATGCTTCGCACCTTTTTAGAGCAGCCTCTCATTGACCAGGAGGCAATTAATGGTCGATTGGATGCCCTGGAAGAACTCAATGCTCACGAGGTAGACCGGGAGGAATTAAGAGAGTATTTAAGCCCTGTATATGACATGGAGCGTTTAATCAGCCGTGTGAGCTATCAGTCTGCCAATCCCAGAGACATGATTGCTTTTAAGACGTCCATTGGGATGATTCCCCCTATCCGCAGACTTCTGGCGCAATTTCAGTGCGAAGAGCTGCAGCAGATTTATGAGGAGATGGATGAATTAAAAGACCTTCATGAAGTGCTGGAGGCTTCTATTGTAGAAGAACCGCCTCTTGCCATGAAGGAAGGCGGAATTATCAAAGAAGGCTATGATGCTCAGATTGATGAATTCAGGGAAGCCAAGACCAAGGGAAAGGTGTGGCTGGCAGAGCTGGAAGCCTCTGAAAAAGAAAAAACAGGTATTCGTACCTTGAAGATAAAATACAATAAAGTTTTTGGCTATTATCTGGAAGTGACCAATTCCTTTAAGGATATGGTGCCGGATTATTATACCAGGAAGCAGACTTTAACCAATGCGGAGCGGTATATTACCCCAAGACTAAAAGAACTGGAAGATATGATTCTGGGAGCAGAGGATAAGCTTTATGCTCTGGAATATGATGAGTTTGTAAAAGTCCGTACTCTGGTAGCAGACCAGGTGGAACGGATTCAGCGGACAGCTAAGGCCATTGCCAAGCTGGATGCTTATGTGTCCATGGCTCTGGTGGCATCCAGAAACCATTATGTGCGTCCGAAAATCAATACCAGAGGTGTCATTGACATTAAAAACGGACGCCATCCGGTGGTAGAGAACATGATTCCCAATGACATGTTTATTCCCAATGACACGTATCTGGACAATGGAAAGAACCGGATTTCCGTTATTACGGGACCAAATATGGCGGGAAAATCCACCTATATGCGACAGTCTGCCCTGATTGTTCTCATGGCGCAGATTGGTTCCTTTGTTCCGGCGGAAAAGGCAAATATTGGCATTGTGGATCGGATTTTTACCAGAGTGGGAGCTTCGGATGACCTGGCTAGCGGTCAGAGTACCTTTATGGTGGAAATGACAGAGGTGGCTAATATCCTTAGAAATGCCACATCTAAAAGTCTTTTGATTCTGGATGAAATCGGAAGAGGAACCAGTACCTTTGACGGACTTTCCATTGCCTGGGCAGTGATTGAACATATCAGTAACCCAAGGCTTCTGGGGGCAAAAACCTTATTTGCAACTCACTATCATGAACTGACGGAGCTGGAAGGAAAACTGGCAGGGGTAAATAATTACTGCATTGCTGTAAAGGAACGGGGAGACGACATTGTCTTTCTCAGAAAAATCGTAAAAGGCGGCGCGGATAAGAGCTATGGAATCCAGGTGGCAAAACTGGCAGGAGTCCCGGATTCTGTCATTGAGCGGGCGAAAGAACTGGTGGAAGAACTGGTAAGCGCAGATATTACAACGACGGTTAAAAATATTGCTTCAGAGAACAAATCAGCCAAGCCAAAGCCGGTGCCTCATTATGACGAAGTAGATATGAAGCAGATGTCTTTGTTTGATACGGTGAAGGATGATGATGTACTGGAAGAATTAAAAACAGTTCAGTTAGATGAACTAAGACCTGTGGATGCATTGAATTTATTATATCAGCTTCAAAATAAGCTGAAAAACAGATGGTGATGAAAAGTGAGAAAAATTGCTGTTTTAGATCAGAATACAATTGATAAAATTGCTGCAGGAGAAGTAGTGGAACGTCCGGCTTCCGTAGTAAAAGAACTGGTGGAAAATGCAGTGGATGCGGGTTCTACAGCCATTACGGTGGAGATTAAGGATGGAGGAATTTCTTTTATCCGGGTCACAGATAATGGCGGAGGGATTCCAAAAGAACAGGTACCCCTTGCCTTTCTGAGACATGCCACCAGTAAAATTGAGCGGGTGGAGGATTTACTGCAGATTTCTTCCCTTGGTTTTCGCGGGGAGGCTTTATCCAGCATTTCCGCGGTTTCCCAGATGGAGGTCATTACCAAAACCCAGGAGGCCCTTACCGGGGTGCGCTATATTATCGAGGGAGGAAGGGAGAAATCCCTGGAGGAAATCGGTGCGCCCTGTGGAACCACTATGCTGGTACGGAATTTATTTTTTAATACCCCTGCCAGAGGAAAATTTTTAAAAACAGCCATGACAGAGGCAGGATATGTCAGCAGCTATATGGAGCAGCTTGCTCTTTCCCACCAGGATATTTCCTTTAAATATATGGTAAATGGTCAAACCAGGCTGCATACTTCCGGGAACTCTAATTTAAAAGATGTGATTTATGGAATTTATGGCAGGGATATTACCAGGGAACTGCTGCCTATTCAGTTTCAATGTACTGGTATTGCTATTTCCGGTTTTATTGGAAAACCAGTGATTGCCAGAGGAAATCGAAATTTTGAGAATTATTATATTAATGGCAGATATGTGAAGAGTAAGCTTCTTATGAAGGCCATAGAGGAAGCTTATAAGCCCTATATGATGCAACACAAATATCCGTTTGTGTGCCTACATTATACCATAGAAGGGGAATCCATTGATGTAAATGTGCATCCTACTAAAATGGAGGTGCGGTTTCAGAATCAAAGTGCTGTGTACAATGCAACTTATGATGCTATCAGCGAGGCGCTGGGAGGGAAAGAACTGATTCCAGAGGTGGAATTAGAGAAAAAAGAGAGGGGTATCAAAAAGCAGAAGATAACTGCACCGGAACCTTTTGAGACTGTATATAAGCAACAACAGAATATAGAGAAAAGCGTTTCCTATGTGAGAGAAGATCCGCAGCTGTATGCGCCGAAATCAGTAGGATTAAAACCTGCTACAGGAAGTTTCACTATATCGCAAGTAACAAAGCCAAGGACTCAGGAAAATCTGCCGACAGTACCTGTGATAAAAGAAGCACCTTTACAGGAAAAAAAGGGACCAGATACAGCACCAAAACAGACACCAAAACAAATGGAACTTTTTGAAGATGCCCTTCTTTCTCCCAAGGCAAGGCTGCGTCATCGGATTATTGGACAGTTGTTTGATACTTATTGGCTAGTAGAATATGATGATAAATTTTATATCATTGACCAACATGCAGCTCATGAAAAGGTGCTGTATGAGAAGCTGTTAAAAGAATATGCAAACAAGGATGTGTTATCCCAGATGATTTCACCAGCTCAGGTGATTTCTCTGAACTTACAGGAAGATGCTATTATGAAGGCAAATATGGAAGTATTTCGGGAGTTTGGGTTTGAAATTTCAGAGTTTGGTGGCAGAGAGTACAGCATCCATGCAGTTCCTGTGGATTTATACGGAAGCTCTGTACAGGAGTTTTTTGTGGAGATTCTGGATAGCTTGGAAAATGAACATGCAAAACAGCCTTTGGAGTTGATTACAGGGAAACTTGCAACAGCTGCCTGCAAGGCTGCAGTAAAGGGAAACAATACCCTATCCCTAAAAGAAGCAGACCAGCTCATTGATCAGCTTTTGGGTCTGGATAATCCTTATCATTGTCCTCATGGAAGGCCTACCATTGTCTCCATGACGAAATATGAATTGGAAAAGAAGTTTAAACGAATTGTGTAGGTGAACAAATTGAAAAAACCTTTGATTATACTCACCGGTCCTACTGCCGTAGGCAAGACAAAACTGTCCATTGCCTTGGCAAAGGCAGTAAACGGAGAAATTATTTCAGCAGATTCCATGCAGGTATATCAGTACATGGATATCGGCTCTGCAAAAATAAAAAAAGAAGAAATGCAAGGTGTGCCTCATTACCTCATTGATGTGTTGAAACCAGAGGAAGAATTTCATGTGGTGCGGTTTCAGGAAATGGCAAAACAGGCCATGGAGGAAATCTATGCAAAGGGGAAGATTCCCATTTTAACAGGAGGCACAGGCTTTTACATTCAGGCAGTGGTAAAAGACATTGATTTTTCGGAGAATACAGAAAAATCAGAGGTCAGAAGCCGCCTGGAACAACTGGCAAAGGACAAGGGCAGCGAATATCTTCACCAGAAACTATTAGAAGTAGATCCGGATTCAGCCCAAAAGATTCATGCCAATAATGTGAAGCGGGTCATTCGGGCTTTGGAATACTATGAACTGACAGGAGAGAAAATTTCTCTTCATAATGAGCGGGAAGCTGCCAAAGAATCCCCTTATTGCTATGCTTATTTTGTACTTAATGATTTGCGGGAAAAGCTGTATCAGCGCATTGATGCCAGAGTGGATGAAATGTTAAAGGAAGGTCTGGTACAGGAGGTAGAGAAACTTTCCCGGATGGGCTATACCAGAAATATGGTGTCCATGCAGGGATTAGGATATAAGGAAATTCTGGCATATCTGGAAGGGGAGTGTTCCCTGGAAGAAGCGGTTTATATTTTGAAAAGAGATACCAGACACTTTGCCAAACGGCAGATTACCTGGTTTAAACGGGAGCCGGATGTGATTTGGGTAAACAAGCCAGAGTTTGGATATGAGGATGAAAAAATCCTGAACTATATGTTAGAAAACTGTGAGAAAAGAGGAATCATACATGGAAGAAATGATGAATATGTACCAAAAGCTGGGAATTGACCAGGAGGTACTGGCTTTTGGAAATAAAATAGAAAAGAGTCTGAAACAGCGGTTTGAGGCGATTGATGAAACAGCAGAATACAATCAGCTCAAAGTGCTTCATGCTATGCAGAAAAATAAAGTAAGCGAAGCCTGTCTGTATTCTTCTACTGGATATGGCTACAATGATATCGGCAGAGATACGCTGGAAGAAGTGTATGCCAGCACCTTCCATACCGAAGCGGCTCTGGTGCGCCCTCTGCTGGCCTGCGGAACCCACGCTCTGGCTGTTGCCCTGGCAGGAAATCTCCGTCCAGGGGATGAACTGCTTTCCCCTGTGGGAAAACCTTATGATACTCTGGAAGAAGTTATTGGTATCCGTCCGTCCAAAGGCTCACTGGCAGAGTATGGCGTGACTTACCGACAGGTAGAATTACTGGAAGACGGCAGTTTTGATTATGATGGTATCCGGGCTGCCATTCACGAAAATACCAAAATGGTGGAAATACAGCGTTCCAAAGGGTATCTTACCCGCCCCACCTTTTCTGTGGAGCAGATTGGGGAGTTGATTGCCTTTATTAAAGGAATTAAGCCTGACATTATTTGTATGGTGGACAACTGCTACGGGGAATTTGTAGAAAAATTAGAACCTAGTGATGTTGGAGCGGATTTGATTGTGGGCTCCCTCATTAAAAATCCGGGAGGCGGTCTTGCGCCTATTGGCGGTTATATTGCAGGAAAACAGGAATATGTGGACAATGCAGCCTATCGTCTTACCTGTCCGGGACTTGGGAAAGAAGTAGGTGCGACTCTTGGAGTAAATCCTGCTTTTTATCAGGGCTTTTTTCTGGCACCAACCGTAACCGCAGGGGCTTTAAAAGGAGCTATTTTTGCGGCTAATATCTATGAAACCTTAGGTTTTTCTGTAACTCCAAACAGTACAGAGAGTCGTCATGATATTATCCAGGCAGTTACTTTTGGGAACCCAGAGGGTGTCATTGAATTTTGTAAGGGGATTCAGGCGGCAGCCCCAGTGGACAGTTATGTGGAGCCAGAGCCATGGGCTATGCCAGGTTATGACAGTGATGTGATTATGGCGGCGGGAGCCTTTGTGCAGGGGTCTTCCATTGAATTATCTGCAGATGGTCCTATTAAGCCACCTTATACTGTGTATTTCCAAGGAGGACTTACCTGGTATCATGCAAAGTTGGGAATTTTAATGTCCCTGCAGAAGTTAGTAGAAAAAAATCTGATTGTTTTGCCAAAGGAATAATGTATGAAAAAAAGAAATGTGTGCATCATTGGCGGCGGCGCTTCCGGAATGATAGCCGCTTTATTTGCCGCAAAAGAAGGAGCGGCTGTTACAATTCTGGAGCATAATGATAAAGTTGGAAAAAAGATTCTGGCAACAGGAAATGGCCGCTGTAATCTCACAAATTTGTATCAGGATCCTTCTTGCTATCACAGCAGTGAGCAGGACAGGGCATGGGAAATTTTACAGCAGTTTGATGTGCAGCAGACCATCCGTTTTTTCTCAGGTTTGGGACTTTATACTAGAAATAAAAACGGTGGAATTTATCCCTTTAGTATGCAGGCCCAAAGTGTGCGGGATGTGCTGGAACTGGAAGCCAGACAGGAAAAGATAAAAATAAAGTGTAAGGAACATGTGAAAGAAATTATTCCATCTTTGAAAGAGGATTTTCCTGGGTTCCAGGTTGTGACGGAAACCTGGACTTACGAAGCTGACGCTGTGATTCTGGCCTGTGGTTCCAGGGCGTCTTTGGTGGAAGGGGCGGATGGCAGCGGCTATGACCTGGCAAAAAAGCTGGGACTTTCTATGCGAAAACCCCTTCCGGCACTGGTACCTTTGAAGGGAAAAGGAACTTATTTTTCCAAATGGGCAGGTATCAGGACAGAAGGAAAAATTTCCCTTTTTGCAGCAGGACGTCTTGTGGATGAGGCGGCAGGAGAGCTACAGCTTACAGAATATGGTATTTCCGGCATTCCGGTCTTTCAGGTGAGCAGCCAGGCTGCCCGTTTGTTAGAAGAAGGAATTTCTCTTACTGCTGTTTTGGATTTTATGCCGGATTTTGAAGAACAGGCGCTCCTGGAATTTTTAAAAGGCCGCCAACAGGCGCGTTCCTATAAAAATCAAAAGGAACTGTTACTTGGGATTTTCCCCAAAAAGCTGGTGGATGTACTGACAGAAGGAAAACCAGATCTGGAAACCCTGGCTGGAAGAATCAAGAGATTTCCGGTTAAAATAAAAGGGAGTAAGGCTATGGAAGCCGCACAGGTATGCTCAGGCGGTGTTTTGTTAAAAAACATTCGTCCGAAAACCATGGAATGTGCGGACCTTCCGGGGCTATATCTTGCAGGAGAAATTCTGGATGTAGACGGTATTTGCGGAGGCTATAATCTTCAATGGGCCTGGACCACAGGAGCCCTGGCGGGTATCCATGCAGCCAGAGGAAAGGAGAAACGGTCATGCTTAGAGTTCAACAGCTGAAACTTCCGGTGTCTCATACCAGAGAGGAACTGGAGAAAAAGCTTCGGAAAACCCTAAAACTTTCAAAAGAAGAATTGTTATCCTGGAATATTCGCAGGCAATCCCTGGATGCCAGGAAAAAACCAGAATTGTTTTTTGTATACACAGTAGATGTTTCTGTGAAACAAGAAAAGCAAGTCATGAAAAGGGTTCACAGTAAAAATATTATGTCAACTACAGAAAAGAAATTTTCTTATTTGCATATGGAACAGAATCTGAACGCGCCGCGTCCGGTGATTGTAGGAAGCGGACCGGCAGGGCTTTTTTGCGCTTATTATCTGGTAAAGGCAGGCATGAAGCCCCTGGTGCTGGAACGAGGCGAAGATGTAGATGACCGTCTGAAAACCGTAGAACGTTTCTGGTCAACCGGAGAGTTGAATCCAGAATCTAATGTCCAGTTTGGAGAGGGCGGTGCAGGAACCTTTTCAGATGGGAAGCTGAATACCCTGGTAAAAGATCCGGTAGGAAGAAATCAGGAAGTTTTAAAGATTTTTGTGGAAGCAGGAGCGCCGGAAGAGATTTTGTATCAGCAGAAGCCTCATCTTGGCACAGATGCCCTGATTGGGCTGGTAAAAAATATCCGCCGCTTTATTGAAGAAGCAGGTGGGGAAGTGCGCTTTTCCTCTAAGGTGACTGATCTGGAAATCCGGGATAACGCTTTAACTGCAGTAATTGTAAATGATTCTGAGAAGATTGAAACCAATACTGTGGTACTTGCAGTGGGACACAGCGCAAGAGATACCTTTTCCATGTTAAAGGAAAAAGGATTGTCCATGGAGGCAAAATCTTTTGCAGTAGGACTTCGGGCAGAGCATCCCCAGACTTTGATTAATCAGTATCAATATGGGCAGGAATGTCGAGAGGATTTGGGAGCGGCAGCTTATAAAGTAACTCATAGAGGAAAAAACGGACGGGGTGTATACAGCTTTTGTATGTGTCCGGGTGGCTATGTGGTAAATGCCTCCTCTGAACCTGGGCGGCTGGCTGTTAATGGTATGAGTTATCAAAAACGGGATTCCCAAAATGCCAACAGCGCTTTGATTGTTTCTGTGACTCCGGATGATTTTCCGGAGGATGGAGTGCTGGCAGGTGTAGAATTTCAGCGAAAATTGGAAGAGGTGGCTTTTGCACTTGGAAAAGGGAAAATTCCGGTACAGCGATATGCGGACTTCTGTCTTAACAAGGAGACGAAAGAATTTGGCGCAGTGAAGCCCTGTATGAAGGGGGGCTATACCATGGCAAATGTAAGAACCTTGCTGCCGGAGACTCTGAATGAGACATTGATAGAGGGGATTGAGTCGTTTAATCGCATGATTCCGGGATTTTCACAGCCGGATATGCTGTTAAGTGGCATTGAAAGCAGAACCTCTTCTCCTGTACGGATTGTAAGAAATGAGCAGTTTCAGTCTTCGACAGCCGGAATCTATCCATGTGGAGAGGGTGCAGGCTATGCGGGAGGAATCACTTCTGCTGCCATGGATGGACTAAGAGTAGGAGAGGCAATAACGAAAAATTTTATAAATTCCCTCTGAAGCATATACATCGTTTTTAATCTGTGCTACAATGAACCTGCGAACGCCGCAAAATGCTGAAGAGAGCATTAGGTTTTCATGACAGAATTTAAAACCATGAAAGAACTGCCGGAACATGACCGGCCTTACGAAAAATGTGTCCGTCTCGGACCTCAGGCACTTACAGATCCGGAACTTTTAGCAGTAGTATTAAGAACCGGTACCAGAGGAAGCACTTCTGTGGAAATGGCAGAAGAGGTATTGAATCTGTCCAGAGACAGGGAAGGACTTCTGGGACTGCATCAGTTGAGTCTGACCCAGCTTCAATCCATAAAAGGAATCGGGAAGGTAAAAGCAGTACAACTAAAGTGTATTGGTGAGCTTTCTAAACGAATCGCCAGAAAAAGCGCCAAAAGGGGACTTTCTCTCAACCATCCTCAGACCATTGCAGATTATTATATGGAGCAGTTGCGTCATGAAGAACAGGAACAGCTTTTTTGTATGATGCTGGATACGAAAAATCACCTCCTTGGGGAGGAGATGATTTTTAAAGGTACGGTAAACAGTTCCCTGGTAAGTCCAAGGGAGATTTTTCTGTCGGCTGTTTCTTACCATGCTGTAGGGATTCTTCTGATACATAATCATCCAAGCGGAGATCCTTCTCCCAGTGAGGCTGATTTGGATTTTACCCAGCGGATAAAAGACGCAGGGGAACTTATTGGAATCCCTCTTTTGGATCATATTATTATCGGGGACTGCAAATATCTGAGTTTTCGTCAGGAGGGGATTTTTTAGCAGATAGAAAGTCTGTCTGTTAAGCAGTAAGATAGATAAGGGGAGCATTCACATGCCATTTCATAAGACCTTTGGAATAGACCTGGGTACCAGTACTGTGAAAATTTATTCACAGGAACAGGATACTATGATAACAGAAAAAAATATGATTGCTATCCGCAACCAGAATCAGGTTCTGGCGGTGGGAAACGAAGCATATGGAATGTACGAAAAGAATCCATCCAATGTTTCTGTGATTTCGCCTATGGCCTTTGGCAAAATCGCAGATGTCACTCATACAGAGATGGTTTTACAGGCTTTGCTGGAAAAGAGCAGCGCCGGAGGAAAATTCGGCAATACGCTGTATCTGGCAGTTCCTTCTGATTTGTCAGAAATTGAACAGAGAGCCTATTATACCATTGGAAATTCCAACCGGAAAAACAAAATTTATATGGTGAACAAGACCATCGCAGATGCGGTGGCTCTTGGTATCCCCATAACCCATACCAAAGGTTCCATGATTGTCAACATTGGAGCGCAAAGTACAGAAATTTCCGTGATTGAAGGCGGAAAAGTAGTTTTGAGTAAAATTGTGGAACTGGGAGGGAAACAGTTAAATGAAGCGATTGTCAATGAAGTCCGTAAGCAATATAATCTTCATATTGGCAACAGGACAGCCAGAAGGCTGAAATTTTCTCTGGCTTATTTAAAGGAAGATATCAGGGAAGCCAGAAAGGTTGTGGGAATTGACAGTCTTTCCGGGTTGCCAAGAGAAGGAATTATTCCTTCTGATATGATTTATGCTACAATTTTGCCGGTCATTCAAAGAATTTGCGAAGAAATCCAGTTTTTCCTGGAACGGACGCCTCCGCAGATGATGCACAACATTACCGACCAGGGAATCTTCCTGGCAGGAGGAACCACCAGAATACCGGATATGGACTGGTTTATCAGCCAGGCAACCGGGCAGAGAGTCCGGCTGTCCAGTTATTATGAATTGTGTACCATTTGTGGTCTGAAAGAAATTATCGGGAACAAGACCCTGCAGAAATGGGTGAAGTGACCACCTGTTTTCAGGAAAGTGAGGAAACAAAGAAAGGCTGAGGTTTAAACAATGAAAAAAAAGCATAATTGGACGTTTAAGAGCAAACATGTATTTGCTGCTATGATTTTAGTTTGTATTAGTTTGATGATTTTTGCAGCAGCCGTAAAATTTCCTGTGGATGCAGTAAGAACAGCAGCAGGCTATATCATTGTTCCGTTTCAGAAAGGTATTAATGCGGTGGGAACTGCCCTGGACGGAGCAACAGCAGGTCTTCAGGATAAACAAAAATTAGTAAAAGAAAAGAAAAAACTTCAGGAAAAGGTAGATGAACTGACCGCGGAAAATAGCCGTCTGACACAGAGCATCAGTGAACTGGAACGCCTGCAGGAGCTTTATCAGCTGGATCAGGATTACAGCCAGTATGATAAAGTTGCAGCCAATGTGATTTCCATGGATACGGGAAACTGGTTTGCAAACTTTACCATTAATAAGGGTACCAAAGACGGGGTACAGAAGGATTGCAATGTGATTGCAGGAAGTGGTCTGGTAGGAATTGTTACAGAGGCGGGAAGCAACTGGGCAACCGTCCGTTCCATTATTGATGATACCAGCAATGTCAGTGCCATGACCATGAGTACTTCAGACCGCTGCATTGTGGCAGGGGATTTACGTTTGATAGACGAAGGAAAACTTCAGTTTATTCATTTAAAGGACAAAGATGATAAGATACAGGAAGGCGAAAAAATCGTTACTTCAGATGTGAGTGAAAAATTCCTTCCGGGTATTCTCATTGGATACGTCAGTGAAATCAAAGAAGACCCTAATAATCTGACAAAAACAGGAACACTGACTCCGGCAGTGGATTTTGAGCATTTAAGTGAAGTTCTGGTTATCAAGGAACTGAAGCAGCAGAAAGGGGATTCTTAAATGAAGTTAAAATACAGAGCTGCCATAGCTGCTATGATTCTGGCCTGTTTTATTTTACAAAGCACGGTGTTTCAGGCTTTTGCCATAGGATCCATTGTCCCGAATCTGTTGCTGATTCTTACGGTTTCCTTTGGATTTATGAGAGGAAAAAAGACGGGGTTATGGATTGGATTTTTCAGCGGGATTTTAATGGACATTTTTTATGGATATCTGCTGGGATTTTATGGGCTGATTTACCTGTGTACCGGCTATGTGGCAGGATGCTGCTGTAAAATCTTTTACGGAGAGGAAATCCGAGTACCTTTGCTGATTGTGGCAGGTGGTGATTTGCTCTATGGTGTTATGGTTTATGGAATTCAGTACCTTATGCGGGGCAGAATTGATTTTTTCTATTATCTTGGCAGAATCATGATTCCGGAAATGATTTATACCGTGCTGGTTACTGTGGTGGTTTATAAGCTGCTGTTTTTGCTAAATAAGAAACTGACAGAACTGGAAATGAAAGAGAGAGATTCCACTTGGTTAAGAAAATAAAAAGAATTTTAAAAAAAATCAGATTAAAAAGAACAACCGTACTTGTTTTGGTGTTTGGGGTTATGTTTGTGATATTGATTCAGCGGCTTTTTTCTCTTCAGATTCTTCACGGAGAGGAATATGCAGACAATTTCAATCTGAGCATTACCAAAGAGCGTACCCTGAAAGGCACCAGAGGAAACATTTTAGACCGGAATGGGAAACCTATGGCTTATAATCAGCTTTCCTATTCCATTATCCTGGAAGACAATGGAACTTATGATACTACCAGGGAAAAAAATCTTACTTTGAATCATGTAGCTTACGAGCTTTTTCATATTTTGAAAAGAAATAATGAAACAACGGATATTACCTTTCACATTGTTTTGCAGGAAGACGGAACCTATGCGTATGATGCAGAAGGATTTACAAGAAACCGTTTTATAGCAGATATTTATGGTGAAGCATATATTGATAAGCTAAAAGAAGAACAGCTAAACGCTTCAGCAGAAGAACTTATGGAATACATGTGCAGTGAAGAACGGTTTGCACTGGTGAATAAGGAAAAGCCGTATACAAAAGAAGAACTGAAAAGCCATGGACTTCCGGAAACTTTTACACCGGAAGAGACCCTGGAAATTGCAAAAATCCGTTATATTTTGTCAACCAACAGTTTTAAAAAATATGTTCCGGTAACCGTGGCAACCAATGTCAGTGAAGAGACTGTGGCAGAAGTCATGGAGCGTAAAGATGAGCTGCAGGGCGTGGATATTACGGAAGATTCTATTCGTGTGTATAATGAAGCAGAGAGCATGGCTCCCATTATCGGCTACACCGGAAAAGCAGATGCCAAGGAACTGGAAGATTTGAAAGAGCAGGGATACAAGGATTATTCTCTGGATGCGGTGATTGGAAAATCCGGGGTAGAGAAAACCATGGAGACCCAGCTCCAGGGTAAAAACGGTTCAGAAACGGTTTATGTAGATACCATGGGAAAGGTTCTGGATATTAATGAAGATTCCAGAAAAGAACCATCTTCCGGAAATGATGTATATCTCACCATTGATTCTGATTTGCAGCGCGTTGCCTATCATGTTTTGGAGCAGAAAATTGCCGGAATTCTGGCAGCGACCATTATCAATGCAAAGGACTTTAAGCTGGAAGGACTGGAAAACGGAACAGCAGATACTGCAAATGTCAGGACGCCTATTTATGATGTGTATAATGCCCTGATTGAAAATAATGTGCTGGATATTGAGCATTTTAAGGCAGAAGATGCCACAGAGTTAGAGAAAAAAGTGTATAGTCTGTTTCAGGAAAAGCAAAAAGAGGTTTTTGCGCAGATAAAAGAGGAACTCACCAAAGAAAATCCGGCAGTATACAAAGATTTGCCAAAAGAGATGCAGGAATACCAGAGTTACCTGGTCAACGATTTCCTGATTTCGAAAACCGGGATTCTTTCCTCAGATAAAATTGATTCTACGGATCCTGTTTATGTGGAATGGAGCAAGGAAGAAAGCATCAGCCTGAAGGATTTCCTTACCTATGCGGCAGGAAAAAACTGGATTGATATTTCAAAATTTTCTGCAAAAGGAGATTATCTGGATACCGCAGAAGTTTATGGTGCTCTTTCCGATTATCTTACAGAGGCTTTAAAAGACGATAATGGTTTTTCCAAGCTGCTGTATAAATATATGCTTCATTCAGATATTATATCAGGAACGCAGCTTTGTCTTTTGTTATATGATCAGGGAGTTCTGGAACCAGATGCAGCCACCTACGAGGCTCTGGAATCAGGAACCAAACGCGCCTATGACTTTATGATTCAGAAGATTACTTCTCTGGAGATTACGCCGGCGCAGCTTGCCCTGGACCCTTGTTCCGGCTCTGTGGTGATTACAGATGTGAATACAGGAGAGACCCTTGCATGTGTTACTTATCCGGGTTATGATAATAACCGTTTGGCTAATAATATGGATACCGAGTATTTTGCAAAGCTGAATCAGGATCTGTCCAGACCATTTTATAATAAAGCTACACAGCAGCTTACTGCGCCTGGTTCTACTTTTAAAGTAGTGACCGCAGTGGCAGGGATGGAAGAGGGGATTGTGACAGACGGATATTCCGTTCTATGTACCGGTAAGTTTGACAAAATAGCAGATGGACCAAACTGCTGGCTGCGTTCCGGTCATGGACGTATGAATGTGGTATCTGGTATTACAAATTCCTGTAACGTATTTATGGGACAGGTGGCCTATGATTTGGGTACGGATGATGAAGGAAAGTTTTCGAATAACCTTGGACTTCAGAAACTGGAAAAGTATGCAACTATGTTTGGATTGACAGAAAAATCAGGATTAGAACTGTCAGAGGAAGCGCCGGAGTTTTCAGATGAAGATGCTATCCGAAGTGCCTTTGGGCAGGGTACGCATAATATGACAACTTCACAGCTTGCCAGATATGTCACTGCTATTGCGAGCCGGGGAACTAATTATCAGCTGTCCCTTTTTGATAAAGTAACAGATTCCGACGGAGAAATCATAGAAGATTATACTCCGGCAGTAAATGGAGATATGGATGTTTCTGACCACACCTGGGACCTGGTACACCAGGGTATGTTAGGTGTTGCAAAGAACAACGTATATCTTAGTCATTTAGGTGTTTCTGTTGCAGGTAAGACCGGTACAGCTCAGGAAGATATGAGCCGGCCCTCCCATGCCCTTTTTGTAGGATTCGCACCTTATGAAAATCCGGAAATCGGTGTGGCAGTCCGCATTGGAAATGGCTATGCCTCTGCCAATGCAGTAGAAGTAGCAAAAGATATCCTCCGCTATAAGTACAATCTTGCAGATGAATCAGAAATCGTTACTGGCACAGCTACGATGACTAGCCTGTCCAGTACCCGTACTGATTAAAAAGTACACAGGAGTAGGAAAAAAGAGATTGGAGGATCAGGTATGAGTGAAATTATTGTGGTAACATCAGGAAAGGGCGGTGTAGGGAAAACCACCGTGACAGCCAATATTGGTCTTGGTCTGGCAAAGCTGAACAAGAAAGTGGTTGTGGTGGATACGGATATCGGGCTTCGTAATCTGGATGTGGTTCTGGGACTGGAAAACCGGATTGTGTACAACCTCATTGATGTGATTGAGGGAAGCTGCAGAATGAAGCAGGCGCTTATCCGGGACAAGCAGTGCGATACCCTGTATTTGCTTCCCTCTGCCCAGACAAAGGATAAAACAGCCATTACGCCGGAGCAGATGGTAAAGCTTACCCAGGATCTGGCAGAAGAGTTTGATTATATTATCCTGGATTGTCCAGCCGGAATTGAACAGGGCTTTAAAAATGCCATTGCAGGAGCTCACAGAGCCATTGTAGTGACCACGCCGGAGGTTTCCGCTATCCGTGATGCAGACCGTATTATCGGGCTTTTGCAGGCAAACGAAATGCCAAGAATTGAATTGATTATTAACCGGCTTCGCACAGATATGGTGAAGCGGGGAGAAATGATGTCTGTAGAGGACGTAACAGAAATTTTAGCGGTAGATCTTCTGGGGGCTGTACCAGATGATGAAGCAGTGGTGATTGCCACAAACCAGGGAGAACCCCTGTGCGGAAAGGATTCCCTGTCTGGAAAGGCTCTGGAAAATATTTGCCGCAGAATTGTGGGTGAGGAAGTTCCTCTTTTGGACTTTCACACAAAGAAAGGTGTATGGAAACGATTTACGGGCATGTTCCGAAAATAGAGAAGGAGGTTACAGGCTTTATGAGATTTTCTGGCAGACGATCCGGAAATATTGCAAAAGACCGTCTGAAGCTGCTTCTTACTTCTGAGCGGCTGGACTGTACTCCACAAATGATGACCATGCTGCAGAATGATGTGATACGGGCAGTAAATAAGTATTTTGCTGTGCGGGAGCGTAGTGTGGAACTGCGTTACCGGAAAGATACCGCTACCTTTACTGCCAAGATACCGCTGCAGACAGGCATCGAAAAATCGGCTCCTGGGATAAGCCTTTTAAGATAACAACAGAAATTGTTTATAACCATAAGAAAAAAGGTGTTTTCATGATTAGACAGTATAGATTACGGGATTATAATTTTAGATTAGTCATTGCATTGATTGCGCTGACTTCCATAGGGGTGCTGCTGGTGGGAAGTGCAGAACCGGCGCTTCAAAACCGACAGCTTGCAGGTATGATTTTAGGACTTGCAGTAATGCTTGTGGTCTCTCTTATGGATTTTAGCTGGATTTTGAATTTTAACTGGATTATGTATGCGGGAAATCTGGTGCTATTGCTTCTGGTTATTCTGTTTGGTACAGATGCAAATGGTGCAACCAGGTGGCTGAATATTGCTGGTATTCAGTTTCAGCCTACAGAACTTGCAAAAATCATTATTATCCTGTTTTTTGCTAAATTTTTTATGGACCATGAGGAGGATTTGAATACACTCCATACACTGGTGAAATCTGTCATCCTGATTGCCATTCCCCTGGTTCTGATTTTGAGCCAGCCGGACTTGAAAAATACCATTACAATTGCTATACTTTTTTGTATCTTGATTTATGTTGCAGGATTAAGTTATAAAGTAATTGGTGGCACATTGCTCATTGCAGTGCCTCTGGCAGTTATTTTTCTCTTTATTGTAGTTCAGCCGGATCAAAAGCTGATTAAGCCTTATCAGAGAGACCGTATTATGGCGTTTTTAAATTCTGAAGATGATGAATATTCGGATGACGTTCTTCAACAGAAAAACTCTGTTATGGCGATTGGTTCCGGCCAGCTTACAGGGAAAGGACTGAATAACAATGAAGTAGCTTCTGCAAACAAGGGAAACTTTGTTTCTGAGAACCAGACAGACTTTATTTTCTCTGTAGCAGGAGAAGAGCTGGGATTTATTGGCTGCACAGCAATTATTTTACTTTTACTTTTCATTACCTTTGAATGCATCCGAACCGGTATACGGGCAAAAGACCTGTCAGGACGGCTGATTTGCTGCGGAGTAGCGGCGGTCATTGGAGTACAGAGTTTTATTAATATTGCTGTTGTAACGAAAATCCTGCCAAATACAGGAACACCTCTGCCCTTTGTCAGCTATGGTCTGACCTCCATGGTCAGTCTGTATATTGGAATGGGTCTGGTGCTGAATGTGGGATTACAAAAATATAGAACATACAGGGAGGTAGAACCATCATGAACATTGGTTTAATCGCACACAACTCAAAGAAAAAATTAATGCAGAATTTCTGCATTGCCTATCGTAACATTTTGTCTCAGAATACCTTATATGCCACCGGAACTACAGGAAGACTCATTGAGGAGGCTTCCAATCTGACAGTGCATAAGTTTCTGGCAGGACATCTGGGAGGAGAACAGCAGCTTGGAGCCATGATTGAACAAAATGAAATGGATCTGGTGATCTACTTAAGAGAACCTCTGGCGCCGCAGAAACATGACCCGGATGTTAAACGTATTTTTATGCTGTGCGATACCCATAATATTCCTATGGCCACCAATCTGGCAACTGCCGAGATGATGATTCGTTCTTTGGGAAGAGGAGAGCTGGATTGGCGTGAAATGTACAAATAAAAAGTTAAGCACAAAGCAGAAGGAACTGCGTATCAGGAAAATTCGGAAAACCGTGTTTTTAATCCTGTTTTTTCTCATTGCTCTTCTTTTGGGAACTTTAGCATTGCTTTTGTTTTCCCGTATGGGAACCCTGAGAGAACCCATGGCATATAACCGGAGTCTCAGAATGTCAGGAACAGTGGCAAAAGAAGGCGCTCTTTTGGAAGAAGGGATTGCCAGAAATCTTTGCGTGGGAGAGAGCAATACCCCAATGGATGGGATTGAAAGCCGTGAGGGAGAAGCTGCCGGTCTCTTTGACCTGCAGGACAAAGAAATTTTATTTTCCCAGAACCTTCATGAAAAAATTTCTCCTGGAAATGTGAATCAGCTTATGGCAGCGCTGACTGCGTATGAAGCGTTGAATCCGGAAGATTCTGTAACCATAGAACCGGATGATGTGGTAGGAAGAAGGCAGGGAACCTCCTGTGGTCTGGCTGCCGGGAATGTGGTGACGGTTCAGCAGCTTCTGAATGCTGTTCTGGTCTATTCTGCAGATGATGCCTGCTATGCTCTGGCAAGGGCTGCGGCAGGAGACAGAGAAGCTTTTGTGGAACAGATGAATCAGAAAGCCCAGGAGCTTGGTATGACCAATACGGTTTTTGCTAATGTAACAGGGGCAGAAGATGAGAATCAATATACAACGGTGTATGATCTGTATCTGTTGTTTCACCAATTACTGGAATACCCGGATTTGATTCATGCTATGGGGCTTACCAGCTATACAATGAACAGTACAAAGGCAAACGGAGATTTAAAACAGCATCTTCTGGATACGGATAACCCGTACATGACAGGCAGTTTGTCCGTGCCAAAAGGAGTTACCGTTCTGGGAGGCAAATTTATGTCTGCAAAGGAACAGTATGCAACCGCCCTTCTGGTTCAGAACAACTACGGAGACGCATTTGTCCTGATTGTTTTTCGTGCAGACAGTGAGGAAACCATGAATACCAGAATCTGGGAAATGATGGAAAAAGTAAATTCTTAAAAATTACTATAAAATTTCAAATTCCTGTTGTATTTTTGAACGTTATGCACTATAATTAATTCAACGATAACCACGTTTTTAGTAAATATACATATTACGTGCGGCTAAGGAGGAAATTGCGATGGTTCAGTTAATTGTAGGAAAAAAAGGTGAAGGAAAAACAAAGGTACTTTTAGACAAGGTAAATGCAGAAGTAAAACAGGCAAACGGAACATTAGTTTATCTGGATAAAAGCAGAAAACATATGTTTGAGTTAAATAACAAAGTACGTTTGATTGATATGTCTGGATATGATATTCAGAACAGCAGCGAGTTTGTAGGTTTCCTTTCCGGTATTGTGTCTCAGGACAATGACCTGGAGAAAATGTACCTGGATAGCTTCCTGAAAATTTCACGGGCAGAAGAAGATGAAATTGGTTCTGTTTTAGACCGTTTGGAGGCTATGGGAGAAAAGTATCAGGTTTCCTTTATAGTCAGCATCTCCATAGATGAAGCCGATTTACCAGAGCATATGAAAGATAAAGTTTTAGCATAAAAAATGAAACAAAAGAGGAAAGGCCGTCATACAGTTCCCTGTGTGGCGGCTTTTCCGGTTTAAAGGCGGCTGTCTGAAAATGATGTAATTCTTCCGAAAAGGCTGAGAAGATATAAACCACTGATGCCTACCAGTGCATAGATGATGCGGGAAAGCCAGGTCATATCTCCAAATAAAAAGGTAACAAGATTAAAACGGAAGAACCCAATGAGCCCCCAGTTTACAGCTCCCACAATGGTCAGTACCAGAGCTGTATAGTCTAAAAATTTACTGTTCATACATGAAAACCTCCTTTTTCTTTTATAGGATTTCCAGAACCTTCTTTTTTATACAGGGATTGCAAAAAAGGGACTTATTTTTATACTTGTGATGCCAGGCTGAAAATGGTAAAATATAAGATAGTGCAGAAAGTATACGCATTGCAAAGGAGATTTATTTTGTCTGAAAGAAATCATTTTTTTCAAAGAATTAAAAGAATTTTTACAGGATTAAAACGTCTGCTGACGTATAACATAGCAACCATTATGTTCGGCGCGCTGCTGCTGTACATGATTATTACCGTTGTTTTGTATGCCACATCGTCTCATGTAACCTCTTATCAGGTTACAGTGGGGCCGCTGACCAAGAATCCCGTTTGTACAGGTCTGGCTCTTCGTAAGGAACAGATTGTTCCGGCAGGAGCTTCCGGGTATGTGGAGTATTATGCAAGAGAAGGTATGCAGGTGCGCAAGGATGGTTCCGTATATGCACTGACGAATAACAAAAAAGAACCCAAAAGTGTGGAGCTGTCGGAGGAGCAGCTGGAAAAAATGCGTTCCAATATGGCGAATTTTTCTTATGGATTTTCCGGCAGCGATTTTTATGATGCATATAGTTTTAAGTATGAACTGCAGGGAAGCATTCTCCAGGCCGCCGGTATTATGGAACAGAAAACAGAAACGGAAAAGAAAGAGGAACATACGGATTCCAATGCCCTTATAGGAGAAGAGGTGGGAAATACTGTTTCCCTTGGAAAGCAAACGGTTTATACGGCTCCGGAAGCTGGAGTAGTGGTATATTCCACAGATGGATACGAAGGAATTACGGAGGAAAATATTACAGAGGATGCTTTTAACGAAAAATCCTATAAAAAAACAGATTTACTTACCAGCAAAGAACTGGCTGCCGGGGATCCGGTGTATAAAGTCATTACCAGTGAGAACTGGACTCTGATGGTGCCTCTTACGGACAAGCTGGCTGCCGCTCTTTCAGGAAGAGAGAGTATAAAAGTAAAGTTTACCAAAGATGGAGAAAGTCAGAATGGTTCACTGGCTATTGTGCAGGTGGGAAATCAGAAGGTAGCGAAAATTCAGCTGCAAAACGGAATGCCGCGTTATGCTTCTGACCGTTTCCTGGAAGTGGAACTGGTGATTAATACACAAAGCGGTTTGAAAATCCCGCTAAGTTCTGTAGTGGAAAAGGAATTCTATGTGATTCCAAGAGACTTTCTGGCTCAGGGAAATAACGGAGAAGGAAAAGGTTTTATACGGGAAGTGGACAGCAAGAACAAATCCTCTGTGACGGAGTTTGTAGAACCTGTTATTTATAAAGAAGTGAATGGTAAAGGCAAAGAAATTGGCTGGGGAGATGAGAATGATACCAGTGGTTACTGCTATGTAGATACATCTGCCTTTCAGGAAGGTGATGTGCTGAAAAAGCAGGACTCCTCGGAAACCTATACCGTTGGAAAAACGGAAGAACTTCAGGGGGTTTACGGAATGAACAAAGGCTATGCGGTATTTCGCCAGATTAATATCCTGGATCAAAATGAGGAATACTGTATTGTTTCCCAGGGAACTTCTTACGGACTTCAGGCGTTTGATTATATTGTGCTGGATGGAAAAAGTGTAAAAGAAGAAGAAATTTTGTATTAGTAGATAACAGAAAGGATGTTTGCAATGAGTGTTTGTGAAAATTATCAGGACGTAGAAAAGAAAGTAACAGAGGCCTGCAAAAGAGCAGGGCGTGCAAGGGAGGAGGTCACCCTCATTGCGGTAAGCAAAACAAAACCTTTGTCCATGATAGAAGAATTGCTGCCTCTTGGCGTCCGGGACTTTGGAGAAAATAAAGTACAGGAGCTTACTCAAAAGGCGGAAACTCTGGTACAAAAAGAAGTGGTAAAGCCGCAGGTGCGCTGGCATATGATTGGACATCTTCAGAGAAACAAAGTAAAATATCTGGTAGATAAAGCCTGTATGATTCATTCTGTGGATTCTTTGCGTCTGGCAGAAGAAATCAATAAGGAAGCAGGGAAAAAGGGCATCCGCATTCCTGTTTTGATTGAAGTGAATGTAGCAGAGGAAGAGAGCAAATTCGGCGTACCCATGGAAGATGCGGAAAAACTGATTCGTCAAATTGCTGTACTTCCATGGATTTCCATTCGCGGATTGATGACGATTGCTCCTTATGTGGAGAATCCGGAAGAAAATCGTCTCATTTTCAGAAATTTAAGAAATTTAAGTGTTGACATTCAAGGGAAAAGTATTGATAATGTTACTATGGATGTTCTGAGCATGGGGATGACCGGAGACTACCAGGTTGCCATTGAAGAGGGCGCTACACACGTCCGGGTAGGGACAGGCATTTTCGGAGAACGGAACTATTCTTTAAAATAGAATGATTGGAGATTGAATCATGAACATATGGGATAAATTTTTAGATGCAGTAAAAGTAAATGAGGAATATGATGATGATGATTTTTTAGATGATGTAGATGACGATTTTGAAGATGAGAAGCCTAAAAAGCGTTTCTTTAAAAAGCTGGATGATGATTTTGATGAGGAATTTGATGATCTTCCTCCGGCAAAAAGCTATAAAAATGCAGAGAAGCAGTCCGCTGCTGCCAAGGCGCCGAAAGCATCCAGAACAACAACCTCTTCTTCTGCTGCTTCTTCCAAGGCTTCCGCAGGTAAGGTGACGCCTATGTACAATGTAAGTAAAAAGAAAACCGGAGCTTCTGGTGAAGTTTGTGTCATGAAGCCAAAACGTTTTGATGAGGCTACAGAGGTAGTGGATGCACTGCTGGATAACTGTACGGTCATCCTGAACCTGGAAGGACTGGATATGGAGCTGGCACAGCACATCATTGACTTTACATCAGGAGCCAGCTATTCCTTAGACGGAAGCATCCGAAGAGTGTCTGCCTATATCTTTATTTTAACTCCAGAAGGCGTGGATATTACCGGTGACTCCCAGGACTTTTTAAATGATGTAGTAGGTTCTATCTACTAGAAGTTCTATGGAAAAAGAAGAATTTTTTCAAAAACGGATGTTAGAGTTAAGTAAGAAAGCCTTTTTTAGAGGGATTCTTACTTTCTCTGACTTTTTAGACTTAAATCAACAAAATATTCTGCACAGCCTTTTGCCAGGTCTGGAGAATACCGGAGTCCGGGTCCGGATGTTTGGAGGCTATGAAACTGCGGAGCGTCAGATGGCGGCATTCGTCCCTGATGCTTTTTGTTATGAGGAGGATTTTGAGACAGAAGGTGCATATCCTATTTCTTGTATTCAGATTGCTCCTTTGCAGGCAAAGTTTGCGGATGTCCTTACCCATAGAGACTATCTGGGAAGCATTTTGAATCTGGGGCTGGACAGAAGCAAAATCGGAGATATTCTTCTGGAAGAACATTGTGCTTATGTGTTTTGCCACTCTTCGGTGTGTCAGTTTCTTACCGAAGAAATCAGCCGGATTAAACATACATCTGTCATGGCAAAAGAAATTTTTGAAAAGGAAGCTATGCCAAAGCCCAGGCGGGAGGAGCTTTCTGGCACAGTGGCATCCCCAAGGCTTGACAGTATTATTGCCCTGGCTTTCCATACTTCCAGAAGCAGTATGATTCCTTTTATTGAAGGAGGAAAAGTATTTGTTAATGGAAAGTCCGTGGTTTCTAATGGATATAATCTGAAAGAAGGGGACATTATTTCCGTGCGGGGAAAAGGCAAGTTCCAATTTGGTTCTGTAACCTGCAAGACAAAGAAAAACCGTTTTCATGTAGTGTTGTATAAATATTGTTAAACAAAGGAGGGAAGGCCATGATTCCAGAACGGTTACTGGTGAAAAGACAGGAGGATTTTCACTATCCCATTGTATTTCAACAAACTTTTGAAAAGCTGACACAGGAAGTGCTGGATTTAAAAAAGGACAGCGCCAGGATTTGTATTGTAACAGATAGCCACGTAGCGCCTTTGTATCTGGACCAGGTAAAAGAGGCGTTATCCAAAACCGGTATGACCGTAAGTTCTTATGTGCTGCCGGCAGGGGAAGCCAATAAAAATCTGGAACAGATTCAGGGGATTTATGAGCATTTGATTCAAAACCACTTTGACCGAAAGGATTTGCTGGCTGCTTTAGGTGGTGGAGTTACAGGGGATATGACCGGATTTGCGGCTGCTACCTATTTAAGAGGGATTGATTTTATTCAGATTCCTACAACCCTGCTTTCCCAGGTGGACAGCAGTATAGGAGGGAAAACCGGAGTTGATTTTAAACAATACAAAAACATGGTGGGAGCCTTTCATCAGCCTTTACTGGTGTACATGAATGTTTCTACCCTGAAAACCCTGCCGGAAGAAGAATTTTCCAGTGGCATGGGAGAAGTGCTAAAGCACGGACTGATTCGTGATAAAGAATATAGCCGGTGGATTAGCGCGCACAGTAAGGAGCTTTTGGACAGAGAGACGCAAGCCTGTGGGGAAATGATTTACCGAAGCTGTGTCATTAAAAAAACAGTGGTGGAACAGGATCCTACTGAAAAGGGAGAACGGGCGCTTTTAAATATGGGACATACCATAGGGCATGCAGTAGAAAAGCTGAAAAATTTTTCCCTGCTTCATGGACAATGTGTGGCCATTGGATGCGCTGCTTCGGCATTTCTCTCCTGGAAAAAAGGCTGGATTTCCCAGACAGAATACGAAGAGATCAAAGACCAGCTTCAGGCATTTGGACTTCCTGTGAGGACTCAGGGGCTTAAGAAAGAAGAGATTTTGCAAACAACCAGGTCAGATAAAAAAATGGCAGGAGGGCAGATTCGTTTTATTCTGTTAAAAGACTGGGGAAATGCAGTCATTGACACAACCCTTACGGATGAGGAATTGTTAGAGGGAATCCAGAGTATTTTAGCGGAGGAAGAGGCATGAAAACAAAAAAGCACAGCATAAAAAATTTTCTGGAGCTTCTGGCAGCAATACTTCTTTTGGTAGGGCTTGATCAATATACGAAATTTCTGGCAGTGAAACATTTAAAGGATCAGGCAGAGATTGCCCTGATTCCCAATGTGCTGTATTTTCAATATCTGGAAAACCGGGGAGCTGCTTTTGGCATTTTCCAGGGACAGAAATGGCTTCTTTTGGGATTGACAGGACTGGTCATTCTGGGCGTTCTTTATGTACTTTGGAAACTGCCTGCTGAAAAGAAGTTCCTGCTTTTGAAAATCCTTTGCTTCTTTATTGTTTCCGGAGGTCTTGGTAACATGATTGACCGGATGCGATTGAATTATGTAGTGGATTTTATTTATTTTTCTCCTATTGATTTCCCGATTTTCAATGTGGCAGACATTTATGTGACTGTGAGTATGATTCTTCTCTTTGTGCTGGTGATGTTTTATTACAAAGAAGAGGATTTTGAATTTTTAAAATGGAAACAAAACAAAGAGCAGGAGTGAGCAGAATGAAACAGCTATGTTTACAGGCAGATGCCTCTTATGCAGGTGTACGGATTGATAAATATTTAGCGGAAGTGATGTCTGATTACTCCCGCTCTTTTTTACAGAAGCAGTTAAAAGACGGAAACGTTACGGTAAATGGCAAAAGGGAAAAGGCAAGCTATAAGGTGGCAGAAGAAGATGAAATTGCAGTGCTGATTCCGGATAATCTGGAACCGGATATTCAGGCAGAAAATATACCTTTGGATATTCTTTATGAGGATGACCAGCTTTTGGTAGTCAATAAGCCCAAGGGGATGGTGGTGCATCCAAGTCCCGGACATTATACAGGAACTCTGGTAAATGCACTGATGTACCATTGTAAAGACCAGCTATCAGGTATTAACGGGGTTTTGAGACCAGGTATTGTCCACCGGATAGATATGGATACCACAGGAGCCCTGGTGGTATGCAAAACAGATATTGCACACCAGAGTCTGGCTGAACAGTTGAAGGTACACAGTATTACCAGAAAATACAGGGCCATTGTTCATGGAAATCTTACAGTGGATTCTGGAACCATTGAAGGGGATATTGGAAGGCATCCAACAGACCGGAAGAAAATGGCGGTACACGTAAGAAACGGGAAGCCGGCTGTTACCCATTATCAGGTATTGCAGCGTTTTGGGAATTATACCTATGTGGAATGCCAACTGGAAACAGGAAGAACCCATCAAATCCGTGTACATATGAGCAGTATTGGACATCCACTGCTTGGTGATGAGGTATACGGACCAAAAAAATGTCCGATTGCCGGGCTTCACGGACAAACACTTCATGCCATGGTTCTTGGTTTCCAGCATCCGCTTTCCGGGGAATATATGGAATTTACTGCGCCGCTGCCGGAATATTTTCAAAAACTTCTGCTAAAATTTTAAATAATATATACATTTGGAGTAAAATGAATTATAATAAATGTAAGAAAGAATGTTAGAAAGGAGTGTATGAGTATGGCAGCAAATACAGTTATTACCATAGGTCGTCAGACAGGAAGCGGGGGACGTGACGTAGGAAAACTTCTTGCCAAAGAATTGGGAATCAAATGTTATGACAAAGAGCTGCTGGACCGTGCAGCCAAAGACAGTGGAATCTGTCATGAACTGTTTGAACATCATGATGAAAAACCCACCAACAGTTTTTTATATTCTTTAGTTATGGACACCTATTCTTTTGGCTATTCTTCAGCAGCCTTTGCAGATATGCCTATTAACCACAAGGTATTTCTGGCACAATTTGATACCATCAAAAAAATTGCCCGGGAGGAATCCTGTGTTATGGTAGGACGTTGTGCTGATTATGCCCTGGCAGAGTATCCGGGAGCAATCAGTGTCTTTATCCATGCAGATTTGGATAAACGGATTCACAGACTGGCAAAAGTTTACAATCTTACAGAATCAGCGGCAAAGGAACAGATTATCAAAAGCGATAAAAAACGCTCCAGCTACTATAACTATTATACCAGCAAAAAGTGGGGAGACAGCGCCAGCTACAACCTCTGTCTGGACAGTGGAATCCTGGGTGTGGAGGGCTGTGTAGAAATGATAAAGGCAGCTATTGAACTGAAGAAAAAAATGAAAGCCTGGTAAGAAATAAATATGGATGCAATTCCAGCTTGGCCTGTGCACCTTTTGAGCCTATAGTCTCAAAGGGGACTTGCAGATTCGCTGAAATTGCATCCATATTTTTTGTTGATTAGGAATGTTTTCCCTGAATGGGATGCCAGCCCTGGATATTTCCATTGCAGATGGCAGTAAACATCCGCTCTTTGGTTCCAGGATTTTCTCTGGAAATATCACGAAGAAGTTCCTTGGCATACTGACGTTTGGTGTAACCGTCAATGGGACATGGGCTCTTTTCAATCTCCAGTTGATATTTATTCTTAAAACCAATGACATCTGCTTCATCTACGAAAATAAGAGGACGTATTACGGTTAAATCCATACGGTCCAGGTAAGTCCTGGGAGAAAAGGTATGGAAGCGGCCTTCATAAATCAGCGAAAGCAGCATGGTTTCCACAACATCATCTTTGTGATGAGCATAAGCAATTTTGTTGCACCCAAGCTCTTTGGCAGCAGTGTTTAAAGCGCCTTTTCTCATTTTTGCACATAAGGAGCAGGGATTGCTTTCTTTTCGTTCTTCAAAGATAATGGGACCAATATCCGTTTTCACCAGAGTAAAGGGAATTCCAAGGCTTTCGCATAAAGCCTGTATTTTGTCTGCCTGGAATCCCGGATGTCCCAGGTCTACGGTAATTGCTTCCAAAGTAAAAGGGTTTGGGTAAAACCGCATAAGACCATGGAGGGCATAAAGCATAGTAAGACTGTCTTTTCCTCCAGAAACACCTACTGCAATTTTGTCTCCGGAATCTATTAACTGAAATTCATCTACCGCCTTTCTGGTAAGGCTTAACAATTTCTGTAATTTCATTTTTTCATCCTTTCAATCTGTGAATTTAGGAACCTTTTGCATCATAGCATAGAACGAAAAAAAAAGAAAGAAATTTCTTGAATTCTTACACAAAACACGGGATTCATGTTACAATGAATGCAAAAGTCATTTGGAAAAGAATAGGAGCGTCATGTCACATGAAAATTCATTGGAAAAATAAGTATTTATATTGGGGGCTTACTGCGTTTGCAGTGGTCAGTGCCAGTATGCTATTTTACTTTCTGCTGTTTCGCATGGAGGTGGTATTTGGTGGGCTGAAGAAGCTGATATCCATTTTAATGCCCGTTATCTGCGGTGCGATTATTGCATATCTGCTGATTCCCATTGTTAATTTCCAGGAACGGCATTTTTACAAATTTCTCATAAAGAAAAAGCATATTACGCCAAGTAAGACACAGAGGAAAGTTATTCGTTATGCAGGGATTGGATTTGCCCTGATTTTTGCATTTTTTATCATTTATTCCCTGTTGGCTATGATTATGCCCAGTATTATTGAGAGCATCATCAGTATTATTAATGATTCACCCAGATATGTTCAGAATATCCGTCACTGGCTGGAATCTCTTCTAAAGGATAATCCGGAGTGGAAAACCGCAGTGTTTTCCTATATGGAACAATACTCCCCCAGAATTGAGAATTTTCTGAATGATCAGATTCTGCCCCAGTTAAAAGCAATTCTTCAGCATTTAAGTACCGGAGTGTTTGGCACTTTGGTATTTCTGAAAAATCTGTTAATTGGCCTGATTATCTCCGTCTATCTTATGGCAGGGAAAGAAGAGCTTGTCACACAGTCTAAAATGTTTATTTATGCTTTTTTCAGCACAGAGCATGCCAATAACGTAGTAAAAGGGGTACGTTTTATTCATAAGACCTTTATAGGGTTTATTATTGGGAAAATCATTGATTCTGTGATTATTGGTATTTTATGTTATATCGGAACTTCTGTTATTGGAACTCCTTACGCATTGCTGGTCAGTGTTGTGGTAGGGGTGACCAATGTGATTCCGTTTTTTGGTCCTTATCTGGGAGCAATTCCTTCAGCATTTATTATTCTTATGGTGAACCCTATGCAGTGTTTGTATTTCCTGATTTTTATTCTGGCGCTGCAGCAGTTCGACGGAAATATTCTGGGACCGAAAATTTTAGGAAACTCCACAGGACTTTCCAGCTTTATGGTTATTGTGGCCATTCTGTTATTCGGAGGTCTTATGGGAATTTTTGGCATGATTATTGGTGTGCCCATTGTGGCGGTGATTCTTGCGGGACTGAAAACCTTCCGGTCTTATAATCTAAGAAAAAAAGCCATGCCCATGGAGGAAAAAGTGTATACCCATATGGAATATATGAATCCGGAAACCAGACTCCCTGTGGATTTTACAGTGGATGAAAGTGGTATGGATACAGAAAATAAAAAAGAGGAAGAAGACAAATGAAATTAGTGATTCAAAAAGTAAGCAGCGCTTCCGTAGAAGTGGAAGGAAACTGCGTAGGAAAAATCAAAAAAGGCTTCCTGGTTCTGGTAGGAATCGGGAAGGAAGATACAAGAGAAACGGTTGACCAGTATATTAAGAAAATGGTAAATCTGCGGATTTTCGCAGATGAGAATGGAAAAATCAATCTTTCTCTGGCAGATGTTAACGGAGAAGTGCTTCTGGTATCTCAGTTTACCCTGTATGCCAACTGTAAAAAGGGCAACCGTCCAAGTTTTTTTGATGCAGGAGAACCAGATAAGGCGGAAGCTTTATATGAATATATGGTAGAAAAAGTGAAAGAAAGTGTTCCGGTAGTGCAGACAGGGACGTTTGGAGCAATGATGAAGGTGTCCCTTACGAATGAAGGACCTTTTACCATTATGCTGGATGAAAATACGTTTCAATAATGTGAAACAAATCAAATAGAATGGATGAGATAGAATGTCGGGTGAGAATAAAATACAGTATTCATCCGACATTTTTATCATAAAGATACGGGAAGTGAGGAAAAAATGAGTATTATAAAAAATGAGATTCCCATTTTGGAATATGATTCAGCGAAACAGGCGGTGATTATGCCAAATCATGAAAACTTCGATTTGGAATTGCCCCGAAAGGCAGTATTTGCCTTTCTTGGGGATGCGGTTGACAAATATGCCAGAAACCATGGGGGAGAAATTGTGGGATGGTTTGAATCTATCACTAAAACATATCCAATTTACAAAATCTCCTATAAAGGCCAGGAACTTTGTCTTGTTCAGGCGCCAATGGGTGCGCCGGCGGCGGCTCAGATTTTGGACTGGCTGATTTCGTATGGCGTCAGGGAAATTATTAGCGGAGGTTCCTGCGGGGCATTGGAAAATTTTAAGGAGAATGAATTTCTGGTTCCCTATCGTGCTTTGAGAGATGAAGGCACGTCTTATCACTATATGGCGCCATCCCGTTATGCTGACGTCCATCCACAGGCACGAAAAGCCATAGAGAAAACATTATGTGAGCATCATTTGAAATACATAGAAGTTATGACCTGGTCCACAGATGGATTCTATCGGGAGACAAAAGAAAAGGTCACATACCGAAAAGCAGAAGGCTGCTCTGTGGTGGAAATGGAGTGCGCGGCTCTTGCTGCCTGTGCCGAAATGAGGGGTGCGGTTTGGGGAGAATTATTGTATACAGCAGATAGTCTGGCAAATATAGGAGCATATGATGAGCGGAACTGGGGAAGAGATTCTGTGGAATATGCATTGGAACTTTGCATGGACGCAGTGTTGAAGATAGAAATGGAGGGATAATATGAAAACGGATAAAACATTCTTTGAAGCCCGGGTGGAGGCTGTAATAACCAGCTTTAATCAGGGAACCATGATTCTGGAAGCTGTGCAGTCCTTGTGCAGACAGACGTTTTTGCCCGAAAGAATCTTGGTTGTGGATGATGGTTCTACTGATGAGGCATCTCTTGCTGTTTTGAAAAATCTGGAAAAACAGGAAGGTCTTCCGGTTCCTGTACAAGTGATTTATCAGGAAAACGGTGGGGTATCCTGCGCCAGAAATACTGGTATTAGAAAAGTTCAGGAGCCCATGGTGCTTGTGTTGGATGGGGATGACAGGCTAAAGCCAAGTTATATTGAGCAGGTAAGTGATTTACTGTTTTCTCATCCGTCCATGATTGCAGCGTCTTCCTGGCTTCATACATTTGGTGTTTTGGATGCTGTGGTATGCCCCACTGGAGGGAAAATCCAGCCTTTTTTGGCGCGTAATTGCTGTCCTGCCACTCATATTTTTAGAAGGGAAGCCTTTGAACAATGCGGTGGTTATGATGAAACCATGCGTTCTGGATTTGAGGACTGGGAATTCTTTTTAAGTCTTTTGGAAACGGCACCAGAGGCAGAAATTGGGATTGTGGAAGCGCCGCTTATTCAGTATCGCACAGCGCCTGCGTCAGCAAATGTCCGAAGTATGAAGAAACGTCTTGATTTGATGAGGTATCTCATTCAGAAACACAGAAAGAGCTATGAAAAACATCTTGAAGATGCCCTGCTTGGAATTGAGGAAATTTCAAATTCCAGGCTCTATGGGTGGGAGAACGAAATAGTACATTCCATGGAAATAAATCAGGAGTTAAGTGAAACATCCAGGGAGTTTTTAAAGCATCCGACCTATGGAGACGGAGGGATGGCAGCAGCAGTTCGGATGGCCTGTATGAGGGATATATAAAATGAACAAGAAACAGAGAATTTTAGTTTTGGAAGATGAAGCATTTACCCGAAATCAGATAAAAGAATTTCTGGAAAATCAGGAATATGAAGTAATAGCGCCCAAACAGCCGGATTGCTTTGAACAGTGGGAGAATGAGCAGCAGCCGGATTTGATTTTGCTGGATATTGGACTTGGCAGCCAGGATGGTATCCAGCTTTGCAAGAGACTGCGTAAAGATACCCAGGTTCCTATTATGTTTGTCACAGGGGAAAATACAACCCAAATGGAAGTGCAGGGACTTCAGGCAGGAGGAGATGATTATATCCGAAAACCCTTTGATTTCTGTGTGCTGCTGATACGAATACAGAATTTGCTGAAAAGGGCAAGAAGCGAACAGGATCAGCTTTGCGTGGAAGGTGTGGTTCTGGATTTGGTTTTTGGACAATTATGTTATGAGGACCAGTGTTTTGAATTGTCTAAAAAAGAATTGCAGATTTTGTATTATTTGTTCCGAAACTATCCCAGAATCGTTGGAAGGGATGAAATGATTGAATATTTGTGGGAGAATAAGCTTTTTGTGGATGAGAATATTCTAAACGTCAATTTGTCCAGGATTCGGAAGCGCCTGGAGGGAACCGTACTGGAGAATTTTGTGAAAACCATTCCAAGAACAGGCTATCAAATTGGAGGAAACCAAAATGAGGCTTAGAGATTACCTTTATGAACAGGCAGAGACTCTGTTGCTTTGGGTGTTTGGAATGCTGGCTCTTGGCGGTTTTTTATGGGTGACCGGTACGGAGATTCCTGTGGTACTGTGTGTGGAGGGTGTCTGGTTTTTCGTAACACTGCTGTCTCATGGACGGAAATATCTGGCCTTAAAACAGCGTTATGCAGAGGTGGAATCGGCCTTTGATTTGCTGGAAGAAAAATATTTGTTTACAGAGGTACTTCCCAAACCCAATACTTTGTTGGAACAATTATATTTTTCCTGTTCCAGAGAATCTAATAAGGCTATGCTGGAGAAAATTGAGGAAATTTCTGCCGGCAGCAGAGAGTATAAGGAATATATGGAAGGCTGGGTTCATGAGATTAAGAATCCGGTGACAGCCATGAAGCTTTTTTGTAACAATCATCCTACAAAAGAGACAGAAGAATTACAAAAAGAAATCCAAAAGCTTGATGATCTGGTGGAGCAAACTCTTTATTATGCCAGAAGCGGCTATACGGAAAAAGATTATTTTATCCAGGAATGTTGTCTGGAGGAAGTCATTGCTCAGGTTCTCTCTGAATTTCGCACACTGATTTTGCAAAAACAGTTACATTTGGATATCCATGATATAGAGGTAAGGGTTTATACAGATCCCAAGTGGCTGGCCTATATTGTAAAGCAGTTGCTGTCCAATGCTGTGAAATATGCCCCTGTTTCTGCTGGCTACATTTCCATGGACGCTATGCAGCAGGAAAACAGCCTGTGGCTTCGTATCCGGGACAATGGCCCAGGCATTTCAAAGGCAGACCTTCCAAGAGTCTTTGAGAAGGGTTTTACCGGGGAACACAGGGAACGAAAGGCTGCCACTGGCATGGGACTTTACCTGGCAAAAAGGCTTTGTGACCGCCTTGGCTTAGAAGTGAAGCTGGAGTCCAAGGATGGGCAGGGAACTACTGTATTCATAGGATTTCCTGTAGGAAAGCTCCACCGCCCGGAGTCACTCTAACAACTCTGTAAGTATCTTCTTTCCTGGAAGCATGATACAATCGGGATAACAAATCAAGAAACAGAAAGGATGAATTGCTTATGAGTATCTTGCTTCAGATTGAAAAGCTGGATAAATATTATGGAAACAAACACAATATCACAAAAGCTTTGAACCACGTTTCTTTTCGGGTGGAAAAAGGTGAGTTTTTAGGGATTATGGGTTCCAGTGGATCTGGAAAAACAACACTTTTAAATTGTCTTGCAACCATTTGCAGGGCAACTGCCGGACATATTTATCTGGAAGGAAGGGATATTACTGCATTGAAGAATCAGGAACTAGCAGACTTCAGAAAAGAGAATCTGGGGTTTGTGTTTCAGGATTTTAATCTTCTGGATCATTTTACCCTGGAAGAGAATATCGGCCTTGCTCTGACTTTACGGGGAACACCAAAAGAACAGGTGAGAAAACTGGTGAAACAGGCAGCCAGACAGCTTGGGATTGAAGGAGAATTGGAAAAGATGCCGGCGCAGGTTTCCGGAGGTCAAAAACAACGCTGTGCCTGTGCCAGAGCTATTATTAATCACCCTAAAATTTTGCTGGCAGATGAGCCAACAGGGGCCTTGGACTCTCATGCAGCCCAGATGCTTTTGGAAAGTTTTACCAGCTTAAATGAAGAACTTGGAGCTACCATACTTATGGTTACCCATGACGTGTTTTCTGCAAGCTATTGCTCCAGGATTTTATTTTTAAAAGATGGAAGGATTTTTAATGAAATCCGAAGAGGAGAAAAGAGCAGAAAGGCATTTTTTCAGGAAATCCTGGATGTGGTAACCTTAATGGGAGGTGACGTCTCCAATGCAAAATAAGATAATTTTAAAAAATGCCAGATACTGGGCAAAGGATTATGCCATTTATTTACTTACTATTGTGTTTTCCATTTCCCTGATTTATTCCTTTAATCTTCTGGTATTTTCGGAGGATATTCAGAGACTAAGCAATGGAATGAATGTTCTAACCGGCGTGATTATTTTTCTTTCTTTTGTCATTGTATGGGTTCTGGGATGGCTGATTCATTACATGGCAAAGTTTATGATGAAGAAGCGCAGCCGGGAATTTGGTACCTATATGCTACTGGGTGTTCCCAATAAAACCATTGCCTCTTTGTTTGCAGGAGAGCAGGCTTTAATTGGAAGTGTGGGTTTTTTACTCTCCCTTGTCATAGGAAGCCTTTTATATCAGGTTTTAGCTATGATGGTTATTTACTTTTTTGGTGCGTCTTATCATCTGAAGCTGGCTTTTTTCTGGGAGGCCTTTGGTCTTACCTTGCTCTATACGGTTTGTATGTATGGAAGCGCTATTTTACGTTTGAGAAGATATTTGAAAAAGGCAGAGATTCACGAACTGCTGTACCTGGACCGGGAAGGCGAAGAAGAGGTACGTCAGGAGAGGAAAGGCTCTTTGCTGGCGTTTTTCTTTTACTTATTTCTGGGGATTTGCGGCTGCTTTGTATTTGTATATTCTGTGTACCTGGAAGGAGAGGTTCCCTACAGCGGAGAGTATAGCGGATGGTATTTCCTAGGCTCCATGGCAGTCATTTTGTTGTGCATTTATAAAATTTATACCCATATGACATATTTTCTTACAAGAACCGTGCTTTCCAAAGGTGATTTTAAATATGGGAAAGACCGCCTCTTTCTTTTGCGTGGGCTGACAGCAAAGTTAAATACCATAGGAAAAACCCTTGGAATTTTGGCTCTTCTTCTTACTATTACCCTGACAGCCATGCAGATGGGAGTCTTGTTTGAAAAGTTTTTTCAGGCTCAGGCAGACAATATTATCAGCTTTGATGTTGCCATGTCTGGAAACCAGGAAAAAATAGAAGAGCAGCAGTTAGAAGAAAAGCTGGAGCAAAGATTGCAGAAGCAATATGGGATTACCTTCGGTCATTCCTATCCTATTTATCAGAATCCGGACGATACGTTATACACCTATACGGGTTTTGACGGCTATTTGGAATTTACTCCTGTAATGGCTTATGGAGATTTTCAGCTTTTGTGGAAAGCCCTTGGGTATGAAGAACTCTCTCTTGGAAAACAGGAATATTTGTTGCTTACCTCTGAAAAGATACAGGAGAGAAGCAGAAGAGAAGAAGTTCCTGCTCTTGAAATTCAGGGAGAAACTTATCAATTAAAAGAACTTTCTTCCAGGCCTTTTAGTACCGGAAGCGGATTACATGGAACCGGATTTCTGGTGGTGCTTCCAGATGAGGCTGCAGAAACGTTTCCTGTTTATCACACTTGCTATGTCTTTGAGACTAAGAAAGAAATACCGGCCAATGAGGGTATGGAGTTGTCCCAGTGGTTATCCGATAACGGAGCTTATGATGTAAGTGGTGATTACAGGAAAAATGCGGTAGATGAGTTTATGGTGGCATCAGATACCAGGGCATCACAAAATTCCGTATTTGTGACCTTTGCATTTTCTTTGTTTTATGTGGGACTGATTTTTGCCTGTTGTGCAGCAGCTATTTTGGCGGTACAGCAGTTAAGTGATGGAGTTTCGTATAAACACAAGTATGAAATTTTGTCTTATTTAGGTGCAGATGAAGGCAAGATGCAAGGATTGGTTCTGAAACAAATGATTTTTTATTTTTTTATTCCTGTGGCAATTCCAATCCCGGTCAGTATTTTTCTGGCATCACAGATAAATCAGGTTTTGCTGGCAGATTTAATTACCGTAAAAGCCTTTTGTATGGCAATCGCAATTAGTATTGGTTTGTTTTTTCTGGTTTATTTTATTTATTTTCTGGCAACATATCTGGGATACCGCAAGAGAGTTCTTGAATAGTTTAGCGGACAAATACAGATTTAACCGAAAAACTATAGCTTTTTCCAAAGATTTGTGGTAAACTACTCTCAAAATCAAGATTTTGGAGGTTTCCCATGGCAAAGCCAATTACATACCGCGAACAAGAAAAATTAGAAAATACAGTAAAGCTCCGTGAATTTCTCATGGAGCTTCCCCCTTATGTGAAGGATTATTTCCGCGCCAAAGAACCAACCACGTCAGACAAAACCCGTCTGTCATACGCCTATGATTTACGTGTGTTTTTCCGGTTTTTACAGGAAACAAATCCTTCTTTACAGGAAAAATCCATGGCTGATATTTCTATTGCTGATTTGGCTCTTTTACAGCCTGTGGATTTTGAGGAATTTCAGGAATATTTAAAGGCTTATAAATCCCCGGAACAAAAACTGGAAACCAATTCCCGTACAGGAATTGCCAGAAAAATGTCCTGTTTGCGCAGTTTTTATGATTATCTGTGCAAACGCCAGCTTTTGCCTTCCAATCCTGTGCGTTTGGTGGATATGCCGAAAATTAAGGAAAAAGCCATTATTCAGCTAGATCCGGATGAAGTTGCCAGTTTGCTGGATTATATAGAAAATTATGGAAAAAATCTCACCGGTGTTCAACTTTACCACTATAACAAACAAAAGTACCGCGATATTGCCATTGTTACTCTTCTATTAGGAACGGGTGTTCGTGTATCAGAACTGGTGGGATTAAACATTGCAGATGTGGATTTTAAAAACAATGGAATCCGGATTTTGCGAAAAGGTGGAAATGAAATGATTGTTTACTTTGGCAAAGAGGTGGAACAGGCGCTGAAAGATTATCTGGAAATTTCCAGAGAAGCCATTACGCCGGTAGCCGGTCATGAGGACGCGCTGTTTTTGTCCGGTCAGAGGAAACGTATCAGCGTAGATGCAGTAGAAAAAATGGTAAAGAAGTACGCTTCTGCTGTTTCGGTAAAAACCATTACCCCACACAAATTGCGAAGCACCTATGGAACTGCCCTTTACCGGGAAACCGGGGACATCTACCTGGTGGCAGATGTCTTGGGGCATGCAGACGTAAATACTACGAAAAAGCACTATGCAAAATTAAGTGATTCCAGGCGCAGGGCTGCTTCCAAAGCGGTTACGCTAAGAGAAAAATAAGACTTCCCGAAGGGGCATCCTGATTTTATCCTCAAAATAATCTTTTAGAGCAAGATTTTTGTTCCATTTTTTTTGAGGATAGCTGCCATAGCGGTGTTTTACATCTTCCATGCGTGTTATCATATCCACCGGACCATTTGGCATGGCAATGGAATCACAGACTTGAATCAGGCGGTCATAGTCATCGTACTCATAGAAGTCTAAAAGGCTTTGAATCTGCGCCAGCTCCTGTTTGCTTACATCCCACTCTCCTACATACATTTCCAGGCTTTTTACCGGAAAGGAATGGGTAATGCTGATTTTAGCAGCTTCTTCATAGCCAAGAGACATAAGGTACAAATAGCCATCTAAGACATGGCGGATGTAGGAAAATCCAAAACGTCTGCCAATGTCATGGAGCAGTCCCAGGATGTAGGCTTTTGCTTCATCTAAATCAGGGCAATAGGCTGCGATTTTATAGGCACATTGGGCAGTGACAACGGAGTGATCCTTCCAGGGACCTGGATTCATAGTATAAGATTCCTTCAGTAAGGCAAAGGCTTCTTCTTTTGTAGGTAACATAATTTTTATCTCCTTGATTAATTACTTCATTTTTTCAGAGAACAGGATGGAGAAAGTGAGGTCTGGGCAGGACCGTTTAAAAGGTTTCCATGCTTATCAAATCTGGAGCCATGGCAAGGGCAATCCCAGCTCTCTTCCTCTGGATTCCATGTTAACTGACACCCAAGATGGGGACAGACGGGAGGTTTCCCTGTTTTTTGAAAGTCTGCCAGTAATTGGCGTGTAAGACCTTTGACAGAATGTCCTCCTTCCTTGCATAAAAAAGAAAGATCTGCTGTGGAAAAACGTTTTGGTGAGAACACAGCTTCCCATGGGTTTTCTCTTTCTAAAATGAAATCACGTAAAAGCATGGCTGCAACCATGGAGGTACTCATCCCCCATTTCTGAAATCCTGCAGCAACATACCAGTTTTGTTTACCTTTGGCATAAGGGCCAATGTAAGGAATGCCGTCAGAGGTGATTCCATCCTGCGCAGACCAACAGCATAGTTCTTTACTTTTGGGAAACCATTTTGCCGCAAGGTTACGAAGCTGCTGATACTTTGGCAAGGAAGCGTCTTCTCCTGTTCTGTGTCCCATGCCACCTAATAGCAAATAAGGGCCATAATTACGGAAAGAAAAGCCGTGTTCCCCGCTTCCAATATACATCCCGTTGGTTTTCATGCCATGCTCTAAAGCAAGTACATACGAACGTTCCTGATGAATACGGGCAAAATAAGCCCCGGGAAAGTTGAGAAACGGGATATGACAGGTAAAAATAATCTGTTCTGCTTTTACCGTTCCGTATTTTGTATAGGCGGTATTCTCTTCTACTTTGTAAACAGGACTGTGTTCATAGATAACCAGATGTTCAGACAAGGCATGGAGAAATTTTAAAGGATGAAACTGTGCCTGATTTTGAAATTTAACAGCTCCCCACACAGGAAAGGGCAAGGTCAGGTTTTCGCGCACCAGAGAAGCCGGAAGTCCGAGAAATGCGGCTGCCTGTGCTTCCGCCTCAAGGTCTGCTCTGCTTTTCCCATAGACAAAGGAGGACTGCTTTTTAAAATCACAGGAAATCTGTTCTGTTTTTATAATGTTTTCATATTCCTGGATAGCAGCCTGGTTGCCCCTGGCATAAAGCCTGGCTTTTTCCGCTCCTATTTTTTTCAGAAAGCCATGATAGCAGAGACCATGCTGGGAGGTAATCTTGGCAGTCGTGTTCCCGGTCTGACCGCTGCCTATGCGGTTTGCCTCTAAAACAAGAACTTTTTGCCGGATTTCTGAAGCTGGTAAGCTGTCAGAATACCTGCCATACCTCCGCCGATTACCAGGACTTGTGTTTCTAAATCTTTTTCTAAGGTCTGTCTTTCCTGTATCTTACAGGTTTCCCACCACAATGAATGCATTTGTTTCCCTCCATACAATCAGAATTGAATAAGTTGTTTGGAAACTTTCTTATTCTTTTTGCTGTATTTAGTATGGACAGTTTTCGGAAATTTATTTTTGGCCGGCTTCAATATTCGCCCAGGCTTCTTCATCAAATTCCCGGTCTTTATAATAATATTTCTTGTCTTCCTCTGTGATTTCCCGAATAATACGGCAGGGATTTCCTGCTGCCACCATATTGTCTGGAATATCCTTTGTCACCACACTTCCAGCTCCAATGACAACGTTATTTCCAATGTGTACCCCAGGGGTTACCACTACATTTCCCCCAAGCCATACATTATCTCCAATGGTAATGGAAATTCCGTATTCATAAGCAGAATTTCTGGAAACGGGATGAAGGGGATGTCCTGCTGTATAGAGGGATACATTTGGCCCAAACAACACATTGTCTCCAATTTTAACAGGCGCTACGTCCAGAATGGTACAATTATAGTTGGCAAAAAAGTTTTCCCCTACTTCAATATGAGAACCATAATCACAATAAAAAGGAGGGACGACCATAATATTCTTATGTGAACCTTTCACGATTTTACCAAGAGCTGACCAAGTGTCTGAAAATCAGAAGGGTCTGTGGTATTAAACTCACGTAAAAGCCTTCTGGCAACTTTCTGCTCTTCCATCACTGCTTCATCTGAGATATAGGGAAGTTCTGAATCTCTTCGTGTAATATTATCCATGGTTTCATTCCTTTCGTCTTTACATTTCAATTTCTTCCGATATAATGATAGTATATTTTGGAAAGAGATTCAACGTATATTTGAGAAAGGAACACAGAAAAGAGTTATGACAAAAATTTTACTTATAGAGGATGACGCTACCATTAATGAGCTCATACAGGAATTTCTTCAGGACAAAGGCTGCTGCTGCACTCCGGCTTATTCCGGTACAGAAGGCAGACTGCTGGTGGATATGGAAAAGTTTGAACTGATTTTATTAGACTTGATGATTCCAGGCATGAGCGGCCAGGATTTGCTGGAATATATCCGCGCTGGCTTACAGACCCCGGTCATTGTGCTTTCCGCACGAACAGCCCTTGAAGATAAAGTGGAATTGCTGGGAATGGGGGCAGACGATTATCTGACAAAGCCTTTTGAACTGGAAGAACTATGGGCGCGGATTCAGGTACAGCTTCGCCGCACACAGGGTATACGTCCATCCGGCAAATCGGTTCTCAAATACAAGGACTGGACGATAAATCTCCAGGAACGGAGTTTTATAGCAAACAAATTGCCTGTTGAACTGACTTCTCATGAAATGGGCATTCTGGAACTTCTGATAAAACATCCCAAAAAGGTATTTACCAAACAGGAAATCTTTGAAGCGGTATGGCAGCAGGAGTATTTTATAGAGGATAAGACCATTCATGTCCATATCAGTAATATCCGGGCAAAACTCAAGAAAACCGGGACAGACCACTACATCCAGACAGTATGGGGGATTGGTTTTAAATTAGGTGAATAAAGAGAAATCTTTATACTTTCTTTAACATTTCTTTGCGCTTTTTGAAACTCTGTATTTTATCATAAAGAAGAAAGCTGGTACAGAGTTTCAAAAATACGACAGCAAAGAAGGAGGAATTTATGGAGTATATCATTGAGACAAAAAATTTATGTAAATCCTATCACAAAAAGGCGGCGGTAACATCCTTAAACATGCATGTGCGCCCGGGAGAAATTTATGGATTTATTGGCAGAAATGGTTCTGGAAAATCTACAACTCTGAAAATGCTCTGCGGTTTAGCCCATCCCACAGAAGGGAGCATCCGGCTATTTGGAGAAACACAGTTACAGGAGTCTGTGTACCGCAGAATTGGTGTCCTGATTGAAACCGCAGGATTGGAGCCAGGCGCTACTGCCTATGAAAATATGCTGTATAAAGCCATGTTTATGGGGGCTGTGGAACCCAGAAAGCAGATTCAGGAGCTTTTAACACTGGTGGGACTGGAATACAGGGACAGGAAGAAAGTGAAGCAGTTTTCCATGGGGATGAAGCAGCGTCTTGGAATTGCTATGGCATTGCTTGGCAGACCGGATTTATTGATTTTGGATGAACCCATTAATGGTCTGGACCCGGAAGGTATGAATCAGATTCGGAAGCTCTTAGTTGACTTGAATCAAAAGAAAGGAATTACCATTTTAATCAGCTCTCATATTCTGGGGGAACTGGAAAAGATGGCAACCCACTATGGCATTTTAAAAGACGGATGTCTGGTAAAAGAAATTTCCAGAGAAGATTTAATTTCTCAGTGCAAAGATTATCTCTATCTGAAAGTACAGGATTCCAAAATGGCTGCGGTTATCTTAGAGCAAAAGCTGGGACTGTGTGATTATGAAGTACATCCAGATGGGGAAATCCGGATTTTTCAGACCTTAAATCCTGCACAGATTACCAGTGTTTTGTCGGAAGTGGGGATTTCTGTCTACGCCGTTTATCCCCATCAGCAGGACCTGGAAGGCTATTTCATGGAACTCATGGGACAGGATACGCAAGATTCTTTATCTTAGAAAGGAGGGAAACACCATGCTTAATCTTTTTCGTATGGAGGTATATAAGATTTTTCGGGAGAAATCTATTTATATTACTGCTGCAGCCATACTGGGGGTGATATTTATCGCCCTGGCTACCATGAAGGTGATTACCAGTCCGGATTTACTTCATTCGGCTATGGAGTCAGGAATGGATATTACAGCCGAGGATCTTCAGGACGCACAGGCATTCCAAAACAGTACGCAGGTAGATTTTCTTGGGAGCTTATTGTTTTCCGGCGGACTTATGGTCTGCCTTATGGCAATTGTAAGCGCCATCTTTGTCTGCGATGATTTTACAACCGGATTCGGGAAAAATATTTTTTCCTATTATCCCAAAAGAAGCTGGTATATTATAAGCAAATTAATGACCTTAGCCATTGTCAGCGGGTTTTTCCTGATTGTTTTTACCCTGCTTACCTTCCTGTCTTTTCGCCTTATGGGGTTTGAAAATGCTATGGGAAATTTGAATAGCATGATGTTGATGTTGGTTATCGGATGGCTGAGTTTAATGAGTCTGTGCGCGCAAAATCTTCTTTTTTGTATGCTGACGCGTAAGGTTGTGTTAAGCAGCATCCTTTCCATTCTCTGCGGACTTGGAGTTGTTTCAGGAGTTTTAGAATTTTTCTCCGGCTTTTTTGGTATTCATGTGGGAAGCTTTTTCCCATCATATAATTTGATGATACTGCCTGTGTTAAGCGGCACTTTGACAAATGACATAAATTCCGGAATTGCTCTTTTTCTAAAGGAACAGAATCTGTTCCTGGAAACCAGCCCCATACTTGCTGTTTTTGCCGCTGTTTTTTGGACAATTCTGTATGTCTTTCTGGCTGCTTTTGTATTAAATAAAAAAGATATTTGTTGAAGGTAGGAAAACCATATGCTGATTTTGATCTGTTTCTTTGGTATTTTGCTTCTCTTTGCAGGATTCCGATTATATTTATATGGAAAACAAATGCGGGAATGGACCCGCCAGCTTCAGGAACTTTCTCCCCAAAGCAATCAAAGACTGACCTGCTTTGTAAGAGATAAAGCGACGAAAGCCCTTTGCCTGGAAATGAACAATTATATTGATGCGCAGCAAAAAGCAGTTCTGAAATCCCAGGAGGCAGAAAGGGAATTAAAATACACCATTGCCTGTGTTTCTCACGATATCCGAACTCCCCTGACCGGGGCCTTTGGCTATATACAGTTATTTGAAAAAACTTCAGACGAAAAGAAACAAAAGAAATATGGTACTATCGTCCGACAGAAATTAATGGATTTGGAGCAGCTTTTGGATGAACTGTTTCTGTATACCCGGCTTACCGGAGATGCGTTCCCTATGGAGATTTCCAAAGTCCGGCTTCTCCCATTGCTTTGTGAGGTTTTGAATGAGTTTTCCTTATCGTTTCAGGAGCAGGAACGGGAGCCACTGCTCTCCTTTGAAGATGAAACCATAGAGGTTTTGGGCGATAAGCAGCAGCTTCGCCGGGTTTTTCAAAATCTGATTTCCAATGCTCTGGCACATGGAACGGGGATTTTGTATATTGAACAAAAGGGCGCTTCTCTGGTCTTTCAAAATCAGGTGCCAGAACCAGAGAAGCTGCATCCAGAATGGCTTTTCCAGCGTTTTTACAGAACCGATATGTCCCGCCAGGGCACACATGCCGGACTTGGGCTTTCCATTGCAAGAGAGCTGGTAGAACGTATGGGAGGACAAATCTGGGGAGAACGAAAGGATACCATGCTTTGTATTAAAATCGCATTTGCGGTAAGAATGAAACAAGAAAAGGAGAATCTAAAATGAAAACCATGAAAGAATTGTTTGAAACAGCCAGAAAATCCATGGAGAAAAAACAGGATTTGGTATTTGTAACTACTATTTCCAGCTCCGGTTCTTCTCCAAGAGGAGCCGGTTCAAAAATGCTGGTTCTGGAAAACGGAACATCCTATGGAACCATTGGAGGCGGAAATGTAGAATATGTTTCCATTCAACATGCCAGAGAGGTTCTGAAACAAAAACAATCCTGTACCAGAGGGTTTGCTCTTCATCCAGATCAGGTAGCAGATTTAGGTATGATCTGCGGCGGGGATGTGGTGATTTTCTTCCAATACATTTCCTGGGAAAATCAGGACTTTTATGACCTCTGTACCAGAATTTTAAAGAGCTGGGATAAAAATGAGAATACCTGGCTGATTTTTGATATTACGGAGGAAACGGTTTGGAAGGCAGGACTTTATGAGGAGCAGGAAGGTCTTACAGGGCTTGGGATTTCTGACCCGTCTCCTCTTTTGCAGACCAAGGCAGTGCAGAAAGTTTTGGATGGTCGGAAATACTATTGTGAACCATTGGTACAAAAAGGCAGAGTTTATATTTTCGGTGGTGGACATGTGGCGCAGGCACTGGTTCCTGTGCTGGCCCGTCTGGAATTTCGCTGTGTGGTATTTGATGATAGAGAAGCTTTTAGCAGTCCACAGGTATTTCCAGAGGCAGAACAATGCATTTTGGGGGATTTTAGCAGGATTCCAGACTACCTTTCCGTTCAGCCTCAGGACTATGTATGTATTATGAGCCGGGGACATCAATACGATTATCTGATTCAGAAACAAATTCTTACCACTCCTGCGTATTATATTGGGGTTATGGGAAGCCGGAAGAAAAAAGAAGTGATTCGGCAGAAACTGCTGGCAGATGGTTTTTCACCGGAGGATATCAGCCGGATTACCACACCCATTGGTCTGGATATTCTGGCTGAAACTCCGGAGGAAATTGCTGTCAGCATTGCCGGACAGTTGATAGCAGAACGGGCAAAGGCTGACACACGATAGGCTGAAATGCTCATGTGCCGTTAAATAACACACAAGAACCTGATAGACAGCCAACTTACTATTCCGTTTTAATCTATGGTTAATTTAATAAACAAGAAATTTAATAATCACTCCATTGTGCCTTAAAATTCCCTCTGGTATTATGAAATTACAAAGGAGGCTGGCTATGAAAATTAATCACATTATCCGAGAAAAACGAAAAGAATTATTATTGACGCAAGAATAACATATCAGAGCCAGAACGGTATGAGAAAGTGTTTGAAGCGTTTTATGAACAGCTATCACGCAGTCAGAATACAGAAATAAAAGAAACAGCTATTAGTATGCTAATATCATATAGCATAAATAGAAAAGATTTCTCTAAAGCAGAGGAACTTATCAATACGCTGCCTTCATCATCAATAGACAAAGAAGAACGCATTGCTGTTCTTTATACAGAGCAAGGCAAGTTTTTAGATGCACTTAAAATATGGGAACACAGAATATTAGATAGCATTACTGAAATTCAGACTGCGCTAATGAATATGTTAGATATTGCAGTAAAGGAAGAACGAATAGAAGATGCAGATTTTTATGCTGATGTTTATGAGCAAGCATCAAAATTGTTTTATGTAACCCCATGGATACCGTATCATGCAAAAGTGTCATTGTCTGTTATTAAGAAAGACAAAAAAGAATGTTTAGCAGCACTCAAATCTACACTGGCAGCAATGCGTGAAAAATGGAGACCTAAAGAAAATCCACTTTATAAGCATTTAGACAGTTCAGAAACCAATATTCTATCAGAACGTATTTTAGCTATGCTACAAGAAGATTTCCTACTGTCTAACGTTACTTCTTTATCGCACATCAGCAAAGGGATTTATCCGTAACCATCTGGTAGAAAAATTCCAGGGCATCTAAAAGAATCTGTTCATCAAGGTTAAAAGCCGGATTGTGTACAGGTTCATTAGAACCCTGTTTTTTTCCGCCCAGAAATACGGTTCGCATACCTGGGACATGCTCCAGATAAAAGGCTGCATTATCCCCCACTAAAAAAGGCTCTTCTCCAAGAGAAAAGTGGTCCTGCATCAGTTCCTTTCCAATCCTACTTCCCTGTTTTACCAGAGAAGCATCGTTTATCATAGGGGGAATCATGCGCCCTGGTTCCAGGCATATGGAGGCTCCTGTTTCCTGTTCTACCTGCCTCATCACTTGCTCCAGCTGATTCCAGACATAGTGAAAATCCTCCATGGTAAAAGCCCGAAGGGAACCATAGAGCTGTGCAGTATCTGCCACAATATTTCCAGCAGTCCCCGCTTCCATGGTTCCAAAGCCAAGAACAAAGGGATGCTGGGTTTTCAAGGTGTCATTGAGCCGGTGGATTTCCACTGCCAGTCTGGAAGCTGCATATAAAGCGTCAATGCCATCCTGGGGCTGAAACCAGTGACTGGATTTGCCTGTTACATGAAGGGTGATGCCGCCCACTGCTGCTGTGGTAATGCTTTTTTGAATTTCCATGTGCCGGGTTTCCTGATTTCCAAAATGAAAAACAAGAATAGCATCCACTTTTGGGTTTTCCAGGGCTCCATGGGCAATCAGGTGTTTTGCGCCCTGTCCGGTTTCTTCCCCCGGTTCAAAGAGAAAACGCACATTACAGGCCAGTACCTCTTTATGCTCTGCCAGTACCTTTGCAAGACAAAGAGTTACCGCTGTAATGGCATCATGGCCGCAGGCATGCATTTTCCCCGGATAGAGGGAGGAAAAGGGAAGTCCTGTGGCTTCCTGTATGGGCAGACCATCAATTTCACTTCTTATGGCAATGGTCTTGTATGCCGGATTTAACATAAGGGTAGCAATCACCCCGGTGTCTCCGGTTTTATAGCATGGAATTTCCAGGGCATTTAGATAATCATAAATAAACTGCGTGGTAAGACGCTCTTCCATACTCAATTCCGGATGCTGATGCAGCCAGTGGCGCAGACGAAGCAGTTCTTTTTCATAAGCTTTACAAACAGACATAAGGTCACCTCTTTGTTAGTCTATGTTTTTGGCGCAGATATCCTGAAGACAGCATTTATCACAAAATGGTTTTGTACGGGCTGTGCAGATATCACGTCCATGGTAAACCAGGCGATGGCAGAAATCACTTCCCTCTTCCGGTGGAATGATTTTCCAGAGAGCCATTTCTACTTTTTTCGGTTCTTTGATGTGGTCTACCAGTCCCATGCGGTTTACAAGACGGATACAATGGGTATCTGTGACAATGGCAGGTTTTCCAAAGACATCTCCCATAATGAGGTTTGCGCTTTTTCTTCCTACTCCTGGAAGTTTTAAAAGGGCGTTGAAATTGTCCGGCACTTTGCCATTATATTCATCTCTTAAAATCTTCATACAGGCGCTGATATCTCTGGCTTTGCTTTTTCCAAGACCACAGGGACGGACAATTTCCTCAATTTCTTCCGGCGTGGCGTCTGCCAGAGCATTGACCGTTGGATATTTGGCATATAAGTCCTCTACTACCACATTTACCCTGGCGTCCGTACATTGTGCTGCCAGACGCACACTCACCAGAAGCTTCCATGCATGGTCATAATCCAGCGTGCATCCGGCATCCGGATATTCTTTTTTCAGACGTTCTATGATTTCCAAGGCTAATTTTTCTTTTGTTTCCATGTTTTTATCTCCATTTTTCTTATTTTGGGTAACCATTGTTTATTGGATATCATACCATATCTGCTACCAGATTGTCATCTTTTGTAGAAACAGTTTTATCAGTTACAGTTTTTTTAATAATAGGAAAGTTTTTTAAATTTGTTATTTCTTTCACATGGAAAGCTGGAGTTCAACGCTCTCTACACAAAACAAACTTCTATAAATTGAACTTTTTATATTTGTAAAAATGTATATTGAACTTATCTAAGGACTGTGTTATACTTTAGAAAACTTAGATTGAACTGGAGGTATGCCATATGGCGAAGGAGCTGTTTGCGGATCGTCTGAAACAGTCCATGGAGAACAAGGGCTTCAAACAGATAGATATCATCCGGATTGCCGCAAAACAGGGTGTGAAGCTTGGAAAAAGCCACATGAGTCAGTATGTAAGCGGCAAAACCGTTCCAAGGACAGATATTTTGCACTTTCTGGCACAAACCCTGGAGGTGGAGGATGCATGGCTGTCAGGAGAGGAATCATCTCCTATAGAAAATGAGAATGCAGGAGGAAAAGAAATGCGTACATTTAAGAAATCTTCTAAGCTGGATAATGTTTTATATGATGTGAGGGGACCTGTGGTGGATGAGGCAGAACGTATGGCAGCAGCCGGCACTCAGGTATTGAAATTGAACATTGGAAATCCGGCGCCTTTTGGATTTCGTACACCAGATGAGGTAATTTATGATATGCGCCAGCAGCTTACGGAATGTCAGGGCTACTCTCCTGCCAAGGGGTTGTTCTCAGCCAGAAAAGCAATTATGCAGTATGCCCAGCTTCGGAAGATTCCAAATGTTTCCATTGAAGATATTTATACGGGTAATGGTGTCAGTGAGCTGATTAATCTGTGTATGTCTGCGCTTTTAGATGATGGCGATGAAATTTTAATTCCTTCACCAGACTATCCTTTGTGGACTGCCTGCGCGACTTTGGCAGGAGGAAAGGCGATTCATTATATTTGTGATGAGCAATCTGACTGGTATCCGGATATGGACGATATCAGAAAGAAAATCAATGACCGTACCAAAGCTATTGTTATTATTAATCCCAACAATCCTACAGGGGCTTTATATCCCAAAGAAGTGTTGCAGCAGATTGTAGATATTGCAAGGGAGCATCAACTGATTATTTTCTCAGATGAAATTTATGACCGTCTGGTTATGGATGGAGAACAGCATGTGTCTATTGCATCCCTGGCTCCGGATGTTTTCTGTGTTACCTTTAGTGGATTGTCCAAGTCCCATATGATTGCTGGCTTCCGCATTGGCTGGATGATTTTAAGCGGCAATAAGCGAATTGCCCAGGATTATATTGAAGGCCTGAAAATGCTTTCCAATATGCGTCTTTGCTCCAATGTTCCGGCTCAGTCTATTGTGCAGACAGCCCTTGGGGGACATCAAAGCGTAAATGATTACATTGTGCCAGGCGGACGTATTTATGAACAACGGGAATATATTTACAATGCCCTGAAGGACATTCCGGGGATTAGTGTGGTGAAACCTAAGGCTGCTTTCTATATTTTCCCGAAACTGGATAAGAAAAAGTTCAATTTGGTGGATGATGAACGGTTTGCACTGGATTTACTCCGGGATAAAAAGATTTTGGTAGTGCATGGAGGTGGATTTAACTGGAAAGAACCAGACCATTTCCGAATTGTATATCTTCCAAGAATTGAAGTGCTAAAAGAATCCATGGAGAAGCTGGGAGACTTCCTGAGTTATTATCATCAATAAAGCATAAAAAATAGAAGGTGCGGCTTGCATTTCCAAGAAGGAAGGTAGCCGCACCTTCTATTTTTTTATGCTTCGCCTAAAATCGCCCGAACACAGTTTGCAGCCTGGAAATCCTTGGCTCCCATTCCATATCCGATTTTTTCCATGACCATTTCCGGCATTTGCCCGTAAGAGGTGGCGAAATATTTTAAAAGGGCTGCACCGGTTGGGGTACAGAGTTCACCTTCTACAGAGCCTGCTTTGCAGGGGATGCCAGTGAGCAAAAGCGCTGTGGCAGGAGCAGGAACCGGAAGAATTCCATGGGCACAATGCACCTGTCCGAATCCAGTACTTACCGGAGAGACTACGATTTGTTCTGCCCCTAACTGGTGAAGCAGCATCACACATCCGGTAATATCTGCAATGGCATCTAACGTTCCCACTTCATGAAAATGAATTTCGGATACTTCTTTTCCATGGACCTGGCCTTCTGCCTTTGCAATAAGCTGGTATATTTGTTTCACATCCTGTTTCACATCTTCGGCAACATTCAGATGCTCCAGAATCTCCAGAATCTCTGCCATTCCTCTGTGACAATGATGATGGTGCTCATGAGTATGAGAGTGACTATGAACAGGCGTACCCTGGTGACTGTGCTCATGTGTATGAGTGTCAGGATGATGATGGTCTTCACTGTGTTCTTCTTCCCCATGGATTTTTACAGAAATGTGGGTTCCTGTAATACCGCATTTCACAGATGGTTCTGCCTGAATTTCTACGCCGGGAAGTCCGATAGAATTTATGGTTTCTAAAAAAGCGTCAGGATCTGGCAGCAGTTCCAAAAGCGCGCCCATAAGCATATCTCCTGCTGCTCCCATATGACACTCTAAATATAAAGTTTTCATGTTCTTTTGCCCTCCAGATGATTAATCATACTTGCCAGATAGCCGGCTCCAAAGCCATTGTCAATGTTTACCACGCTGATTCCACTGGCACAGGAGTTCAACATGGATAAAAGTGCAGACAGGCCGCCAAAGTTTGCTCCGTATCCTACACTGGTAGGCACTGCAATTACAGGACAATCAGCCATGCCTCCAATTACACTGGCAAGAGCGCCTTCCATACCTGCAATGGCTACAATCACCCGTGCGGTCATAATGTCATCCACATGGTTCATAAGCCGGTGCATTCCGGCTACCCCGACATCATAGAGCCGGACGACTTCATTGCCGTAAATTTCCGCAGTAAGAGCGGCCTCTTCTGCCACCGGCATATCACTGGTACCGCCGGTAGCAATGAGGATTTTTCCAACACCATCCGGTTTTGGCATGTCTCCAATGATACCGGTTCTTGAAATTTCATCATAATGAAGAGGAAGAAACTGAGTTACATATTCGGCTGCCTCCTGGCTCATGCGGGTAATCAATACAGTTTTTTCCTGTTCTTCTACCATAAGCTGTGCAATTTTTAAAATCTGTTCCTTTGTTTTTCCGGCACCGTAGATGACTTCGGACATGCCTTGTCGGACACCTCTGTGGGTGTCCAGTTTGGCAAAGCCCATATCTTTATAAGGTTCTGTTTTTATCTGAAGCATAGCCTCTTCGGGCTTTATGCCTCCGCAGGCAACCTGTTCCAGCAGTTTTTGCAAGTCTTTTTTATCCATTTTTTATGTTCCTTTCCTCTAAATGCTATGAATATTTCTCTTCTATTGCTTTGGCCAACATATTTAATTCCTCCATAAAAATACAGTGGGGAATGGTGTTTTTCTCCACTTGCTGCATGCAGTCCTGAAAATCGAACCAACATACTTCAGAAACCTCTTCTTTTTGGAGAATGAATGCTTCCGGCTCTTTATCAAGCCATAGAAGGTAAATATTGCTTACTTGATTGTCATGAAAGGGTTTTCCATGAAACATTTGTTGAAACTCAAATCTCCGCTGTCCACAATACACAAGGGCCTTTTGCATAACCGATACGCCAAGTTCTTCTTTTAACTCACGAACCGCGGAAGGAAGAAAATCCACACCTGCCGGAATATGTCCGGCGCTGGAAATATCGTAACAGCCAGGGTAGGAATCCTTTTCTTCACTTCTTTTTTGAAGCAGAACCTGAATCCTTCCTTTGTTTTCCCTTACAATCCATACATGAGCAGTTCTATGTAAAATGCCTTGTTCATGGGCAAAGGTTCGTTCTACGGTTTTTCCTGTTGGAATTCCATGTTCATCTACAATATCTAAAATTTCCATTTGTCTGTCCTCTGCTTTAAATCTGCTATGGTTTAGTATAACATGGCTTTTGCTGATGGTCAAAAAAACTTTCCGCAATCGTTTCCTATGATTAAAAAGTTTCACATTGTTTTCCCTGACTAATGTGAATGTATAAAGAAGCCATTAGAAATTTATTTGCGGCAATAGACTTCAATTGCTTCGAAACTCATTGGTGCAATGATAGTAATTCTCGGTGATATGCTCCTGTAACCTTTTCACAAGATTCTGTGTTTTATCAGAATTAGGCTCTTCCCCTTTTTTCATATACACAGCAAATTCTGCGAAAATATCATTCATTTCCTCAGAAAGATTATTCCACGTATCCTTTGAATAATTCTTTGTTTTTTCTTCATGCTCCTTGTAAGCGTCAGTATAGTCCCATTTTTCTTTCGCTTCCATTTTGTGTTTTTCAAATTCGCTATTATCAAATGCTCTCATAACATTTTCTCCTTTCGCGGCATTATCAATGGCAGAAATCAACCTCTCCAATCGTTCTTTTTTGAGTATGAGGAGGTATTTTTGCTCTTGCAACGCCTTGTTTTTATCATAATTGGGGAATGACAAAATTTCTCCGATGCTTTTTAAGGAAAAGTCAAGTTCACGAAAAAAAAGAATCTCTTGCATACGAAGAAGGGAAGTTTCATCATAAAAACGATAGCCTGTAGACTTATCAATAAAGGCTGGCGGCAACAATCCTATTTCATCATAATAATGCAGTGTGCGCACACTCACACCCGTAAATTCGGCAAATTCTTTAATCTGCATTTTCAATTTCATCACCTCACAAAACGAAGTATATACTATGACGGAACGTGAGAGTCAATAACTTTTCTATATTTCTCTATCAAATTTTACTGAATAACTTTATGGTAACGGATAATCCCTATTCCAATACTTTTTCGGTTGAAAATATTGTTTTGTGATTTTTAGCTTACATTTTTCAGGCACGAATAGGTGGCTTGAAAAAATTCTGAAATTATACCTACTTATTTTGGAACCTAATAGGTTGTTAAGCAAGATTTTCTAAATTTAGCCTATATTTTTGTGCTTAAAAATAACTTGAAAAGATGAAATCTTGGAATTTAGCCTATAGGGGTCAGAAAAAATTAGGCCTCTATGAGAAAAACATGCAATCTCACCTATTTGAGCCACAAAAAAGTAGGTTGGCAAGGGGAGAATACAAAATTCAGCCTATTTATGGTCTGACTGGTAAAATTTTCAAAGCGCAACACACCGAACGGTGTGGGAAGTTTGAAAATCCTCTTTACTGTCACCGCTTTGTCACTTACACTTGTTATAATGGCTCTGGAAAACAGGAAAGGAGTATATTACCTATGAATATTTTAGAGTGTAAAAATCTGACAAAGACCTATGGCAGCGGTTCAAACAAGGTAGTTGCCTTAGACGGTGTGAATCTGGCTTTGGAAAAAGGCAGTTTTACAGCGGTTGTGGGCGCATCCGGTTCCGGGAAGTCCACGCTTTTACATATGCTTGGAGGTGTGGATCGTCCCACAAAAGGAAATATCTATATTGAGGATACAGACATCTCTACGCTTTCTTTAGAACAACTGGCAGTGTTTCGCAGACGGAAGGTAGGGCTGGTGTACCAGTTCTACAACCTGATTCCTACCTTAAACGTGAGAAAAAATATTTTGCTGCCGATTCTTTTGGATGGACAGAAACCAGATGAGGACCGGTTTTTGAAAATCACTTCTGCCCTTGGGCTTACGGACCGCCTCACCCATCTTCCCATGGAGCTTTCCGGTGGACAGCAGCAAAGAGTTGCCATTGCCAGAAGTCTGATTTATCAGCCTGCTATTTTGCTGGCAGATGAGCCTACCGGGAATCTGGATCGAAAAAATTCTCAGGAAACCATGGAGCTTTTAAAATTTTCCAATCAGCAGTACCAGCAGACCATTTTGCTCATTACCCATGATGAGAAAATTGCTCTTATGGCAGATCGGATTCTCACCCTGGAAGATGGGAAAATCATAAGGGATGAGGTGGTGTCCTGATGAAGATTTTACGAGAATGCATGTTGGACAATATCCGTCAGAACAAACGCTCTAGTGTTGCCATTATCATTGCCCTGTTTCTGATGACTTCTATGATGTCCTGCTTTTGCGGCATGGTATACACCATGTGGACAGATTCCATTGAGCGGGAAAAATGGCATAATGGAGACTGGCACGGGGAATTGTTTGATGATACTTATGGAAAAGACCTTCCGAAAATTGAGAATTATGCTTCCGTAGAGGCAACTCTGGTAAAAGGACCCTGGGAGGTGGCAAAACTGGAAGATCAGGGACGTAGAAACTATCTGATCACCAGAGGTGCCAATAAGGAGTACTGGGACTCCATGACAGAAAAGTATTTTATTACCAGAGGACGGATTCCAAGGGCAGAAAATGAACTGGTACTTTCCAAGCAATATTTTGAAGAACATCCAGAGGCAAAAATTGGGGATACCCTTACTCTTCCTGTAGGAAACCGAATGTATCGGGGCGTACCCTGTGAGCCCACCGAAAATTTTCATGAGCAGGAAGAGTTTCAGCAGACAGGAACAAAAACCTACACCATTGTAGGAGAACTGGATGTAGTGACCTCCTCTTCTGTGCCTGCTTATACGGGAATGACTTATTTAGATGTGGAAACCCTCAAGCCGCAAGACAGTATTACGGTTTATTTGCGTTTTGACCCTATGAGAAATACCTACAGGGAATTACCGGCCCTTGCAGAAGCCATTGGCTATGAAAAGGATGAATACGGAAATTATAGCCTGAAATATAACAGCAATCTTCTGTCTGTATTCGGTGTTTTCCCTCCTGGTTCTTTTGAAGGCGTAAACCTTATCAATCTTTTCACCGTACCGCTTATGTTCGCAGCCTTTGCTTTGCTGATCATTGGTGTTTTTGTTCTGGTGATTCACAATGCCTTTGCGGTTTCCGTCACAGAAAAACTGTCTCAGGTTGGAACCCTGGCAGGTATTGGGGCTTCACCAAAACAGATTAAAAAAATGATGATTTCAGAGGCTCTGTTCCTGTCTCTGTTTCCTATGATTCCAGGTATTGCAGCAGGATGGTTTTTAAACCGGCAGTTGTTTGTTCTGATTAATGCCACTAATGATGTAGGACGTGACGGTCCGGATATTGTTGCAACCTTTGGACTTCCATCTGTTATTCCTGCGGTGCTTCTTACCTTTATGACAGTCTGGCTGTCTGCCAGAATCCCTGCTGTAAAAGCAGCAAAACTGCTGCCTGTGGAGATTCAGAGGCAAGAAGGAAATAAGCAGATTCAGAGAATGAAACAGCACAACCGAAGACAGAATCCTGGGATTTTAAGAGAACTGGCCCAAAATGCAGTGTATTTCAGAAGAAAAGCATACTGTACAGCCACCATATCCCTGTGCCTCTCCTTTCTGCTTCTTACCAGTTTTCAATATTTAATTACCATTCAGGATGCCAGAAAAGAAGTATTTGCAGCAAAGAACGAACAGGAAAATGATATTGATATCAGTATCAGCGATGGACGATGGCCGGATGAGGAAGCTATAAAAGGGCTGAAACAGGTTTCCGGTTTACCTGCGCCTACGTTTGTCAACAAGCTTACCTGCGCCCTCTGGATCAAACCGGAACAGGCATCTGAGGAGCTTGAAACACATCTGGGAGGATTTGCGGGTATTGTGGAAGAGGGGAAATATTCTCTTATAGAGAAAAACGGACAATATCGTATCCAGACGTTGCTTCTTGGTCTGGACAGAGATAGTTTTGAACGCTATTGTCAGGAACTGGGGCTGGATGCCAGGTCTTATTATGACAATGCTTCCAAAGCGCTGATTTATAATAAAACAAGGGATCCTAAGGCAAGTACCAGGAGAACAACAGTGCAGAGAGAATTTTTAAAACTCAAGGAAGGGGAAAACTTAAAGTTTACGGAAAAAAATCAGGATGATGTGGAAGGAGATTTTCAATTTGAACTTCAGGCAGGTGACCTTGTAGATGTCCTTCCAGAAGAACTTGGAAATCCATCAGACTACTCTAATTTTACGCTGATTGCCGTGATGCCTATGGAACATGTTTCTGCTCTTGGCGCATCCTGCGGTGAAGAGAAACAAAGCAAGGTGAAAAATTTGCGGGTTTATTACAATCTGGATGGGGACGCCTCTCTTTCGGAGATTGAGAAGGCTTCTGACAAAGTAGAAAAGGTATTAAACCAATATTATGGCAGTGGGGATTACAGCATTTCCAATCTGGCAGACCGGGAAAAGATGGCAACAGATACCCGTTATGCCATGACGCTTATCTTTACCTTCCTTTCCGGATTTCTGGCTGTTGTAGGGCTGTCCAATATCTGGGCAACGATTTCCGGAAATTTAAGACAGCGAAGAAGAGAATTTGCCATGTTAAAATCCATAGGGCTGACTCCCGGACAACTTTGGAACATGATTTGTCTGGAAGCGGTAACCCTTGGACTGAAACCTCTTTTGTACACCATTCCGTTTCAGATAGTATGGATTGGATTTTTCCTGTATAGCAGTGAAGTGAGCTTTTTTGAATACCTGCCCTACTTCCCTGTTGGTGTCATAGGAGGATATACCGCTTTGGTGGTTCTGGCAATTTTAGGAGCCTATGTCCTGGGCGGACGGCGGCTTTTGAAGGAGCCTATTATGGAAGCAATAAAGGATGATACCATTTAAAGATAAATCGGGCATGTCCCTGGGGAGAATTTTCTGCAAGGATGTGTCCGTTTTGCTGTTCCATAATGAGCTTTGCAAGAGCCAGACCAATGCCGACGCTGTCTTTGGCAGCGTTGGCGCCCCGATAAAACCGCTCAAACAGATGAGGCAGATCTTCTTTTGCAAACCCGGTTCCGCTGTCCTCAATGATAAGCTGGACATACAGGGGATTGTGGCTCCAGGAAACAAAAATGGTGCCATCCTTTGGCGTATGCTCCCAGCAGTTTTTCAACACATTAATCACTGCCTCAGAGGTCCATTCCAAATCCCCTGAAATCCAGGCATCCTGTTCCGGTTCACTGCCAATCTGAAGATAAACGTTTTTTTGCGTAAACATCTGTCTTACGGTTTCCACAGAGATTTCTACTAATTCCTGCATACGGAACTGCTTTTTCTCCAGCACGATTCCATGAGAATCAAATTTTGCCAGTGCCAGAAGTCCGGACACCAGATTTTGCAGCCGCGTAATCTGGGTGGTCAGCCGATTGTAATATTCCCGGGTTTCCTGTGTCTGGTATTCTTCTAACAAATCAGTCATAAGGGACATGGAAGTCAGCGGTGTTTTTAACTGATGGGCAATATCCGCGATCCGCGCTTCTAACACTTCATGATTTTTTACTGCGATTTCTTTTGCTCCTTTTAAGGCAATTGTGGTTTTGTAGATTTCATCTTCCAGAAAAGAAAAGGCATTTTCTTTTCTGGTAAGACTGCCTCCTTGTCCGGCATTCACCGCTTTCAGATATCTGGTAAGGGACTGAATCCGTTCTGTTCGTGTATTTTCCTCTTTTAACCAGAAGCCATACTGTATCCATCCCAATACCTGAAAAAACAATATACTTACGCTTGCGGTAAAGGGCAGATATGTCCCAAAAGAAGACAGGACACGATAGCCATATTCAGAAAGAAAAGCCTGCCCCTGCTCTTTTACCTGTCTGGTATTTGATCCCATGGCCTGTTTCAATCCCCGTTCCAGGGAGTTTTCCTGTAACACATTTCCAGCCAGTTTTTCCATAACCTGAAACTGCTGTACACTGAGAAAAGCAGCCAGAAGGATTCCAGCAATACTGCCGGGAAGAAGCCAGAAGAAAAACGTTTTCCATGCTTTTTGTCCTTTACTCATTAGTATCCTCCATACGATAACCAATGCCCCGCACGGTTTTGATTTCCCCTGGCTGTCCCAGCTTTTCCCGCAGGCGTTTCATGGTTACCGTTAATGTATTGTCATTGACAAAATTTCCTTCGGCATCCCATAACTTTTCCAGCAGCAGAGTCCTTGGAAGTGTTTTTCCTTTATTTTCCATAAGAACCAGAAGTAAGCGGTATTCTGCAGCTGTAAGAGGGATAGCATTTCCCTGTATCTGAACCTCCATCTTATCCAGATTGATGCGTATGGTTCCACAGGAAAGCTCCGGGGAATGGACTGCTTTTTTGGAAGCCCTCCTTAAAACAGCTTTAATGCGGGATTCCAGAACAGAAAGGTGAAAAGGCTTTGTAATGTAATCGTCCCCGCCCATATCCAGTCCTTTGATGATGTCCTTTGCCCCATCCCGCACTGTAAGAAAAATAATGGGTATGTCCCTCTGCTCTTTCACCCATTTACAAAATTCATATCCCGTTCCATCCGGCAGATTCAGATCCAGAAGAACCAGGGAAATTTCCTGAGAAAAGGCAAGCTTTCCTTTTGCGATACTGGGGCAGTTTAACACCTCATAACCCTTCTTTTTCAGCGCTGCCCCAATACCAAAAGAAATAGTTTCATCATCTTCCAATAATAAAATGTTTGTCATGTTTATTCTAATACTCCCTTTACCTTTTTCTTACGGTTTATGATCCTGTCATTTCGGTTGGCAAATGCCCTGGCTCTGGCTTTTAAAAGGATTCTCCGGCCCTCTGGAGTTCTGGTATATACCAGGTTATAAGCTCCAAGGGCAGAAGACATTGCCTTCTGGAATAAAATGGCATCCTCTTTTTTAGCGGAAAACAGAGCCGGAACACAATAATACTCCTTCATGTGCAAATGTCCTTTTTTGGCACATAAGAGATAGCGCTGATTTTCTACCGGCATCAGCAGCTCTTCGATACAGTCTGCAAAGGCATGTTTTTCCCTTGCAGTCCCGCCTGACAGATCAACACTGTAGAAAATTCCGGTATCTTCTGCTGTACGAACCTGACAGGTGGAGGTGACGATACCTTTTTCTGCTAAAGCCTTTAAAATGCCTCTTCCCATACTGTGCAGGCGTTTTAAGGGACTGATTCTGGCAATCATCTTTCCCCCAAGACAGAGTACCGCCATTCCGATGAAAAGACTGATACCGGTAAACAGCAGGTTCTGCGCAGAACTGCTTAACTGCCATCTGGTCCGCATGAGAATATTTCCCATTTGTGCAATCATCAGAAATGCCACATATCCCATAGCATAGAAAAAATAAGAGGCGGTTTTTAACGGGGATTTCTCCATGGTACAGGTTTCTGTGTTTTCCATTTTTTCGGATAAGCATACTGCCTTTTGCCACTGTTCCCATAGCTTGTCACGCTCCCTGGATTTCTGTATCATAGCCTCATTGATTTCCTGAATATTCTTTCGGTTAAAGGGTTCACGGATAAGGTTTAACCGTTCCATACCGTTTTCTATGGAAGCACCGTCATAGCTTACGCCACAAAAGCCTTCCATGCGTCGCTTCAGTACCTGGAAATCCTGAGAAAGTTCCAGAGGTTTTGTCCCGGCAAGGCAGACCAGATGCCAGATATTACTGGTTTTATGAGGATTTCCCTGTATGGTGCGGATGGCTCTGCCACGCATCTGATTGCTTAACACATAAGAACCCACAAAGCTGGCCAGAATCAGAGCATTGATGCAGGGGGAATCCCAGCCTTCTCCAAGCAAAGATTTGGTTCCAATGAGAATCTCAATTTCGCTCCGTTCAAAAAGCTCAGTCATGATTTTCATATAGTTCTGGATATTTCCCTGAACAGGGATTTCACTATAACCAAGAGGATTTCCTGCAATGTCATACAGGGGCTTTGCCTTTAACAGCTCTTTCATATTGGAATCCCCAAGAGCATGTTTGAAAGACTCTATGGTAGAATCCGGAAGCAGAATCAGACTGCCGCAGAGAACACCTAGTTTCCAGACTTCTGCTTCTCTTCGCAAAAGTTCAAAAATGGGAAGGACGCCAATGGAATCTACAGGCTTTTCCGGATTTCCCAGTATACTTCTTTGTTCCTTTCGGATATAATCTGTAAGAACCAGCATACGCAGTTCTTTTCCCATGGAATGATATTCCTGGCAGGCAATTTCCCGGATACTTTGCAGCTTTCCGGTGCTGTTAATAAGAGTTTTCTCTATTTTATCGTTCAGAAGAAAATGTACCTGTTTCCGTTCCAGTAAGCCATAGGACTTCAAACGTTTCATAAGCTGTTCTCTGTATGTATTGTCACAGGTATAGCTTTGGGCATCTTCGTATAAAAATCCCTGGAGAAAATATTCCATCCATTTCTCACTCATGTCTGGAAGCTGGGTGATACCTAAAACATTCATCCACTCCGGGGAAAAGGAAATGCCCTCTGCCTGGCAGTAAATCAAAAGCCCGGACAAATAGCCAGGGTTTTCCAGCATTTTGTCAAACCAGTTTTTATAATCCCAAAGCGCCGGATGGGAAGCTGCCATTTTGATAAGCTCAGGATCTTCCATGAGCCAGAGCATCATATCCCGGCTTTTTTTGAGAAATGCATTTAGCTGCAGTTCTTCTTCCCTGGAAGGGTAATTAAAATAAACATAATCCTGATGAGGGCACAGACTTCCTTCTTTTACCAGTTCCGGAACGGAAATTTCTTCATCCACAGGACCGCACACCTTGCAATAGCGTTCCCACTGGGCAGGGGTTGCATCATAAGGGGGCGTTGCAGTAAGAGAAATAACCAGAACATCTCCCATTTCTTTCAGAAAAGTTTCCAGAGCCTTCCACCACTGATTTTTCAGATGGTGACATTCATCCAGACAAATCACCTGGATTCCGGCTTTTTTTACGGTTTCTAACAAATCAAAAGAAGAAAAGTCCACTTCCTCTGTTTCCAGAGTATCTTCTTCTTCCTCTGTACCCTGATACTTGGTCATGCCGCAAAAAAGGGTCTGATACGTAATGGAAGTAATCAGTTTTGGGTGGCAGATATCATTGGATAAATACGTTTCCGGCGAAAGGCCATCTTCTAAAAAGGCTGTCTGAATTCGCTCTAACCATTGCTGGCGTATGACAATTCTTGGAGATAAAATCAGACAGGGAAGTCCGCTGCGCCGGATGAGCTCAATCCCAAGGGTGGTTTTTCCGGCGCCTGGGGCAGCCACAATATGTATTTTTTTATCGTCCAGATACCTTTGGGCAGATTCCAGAACCCGTGCCTGATAGGTGCGCCAGGTTCCATGGAAAGAGAGAATGGAATCATATACATTCATACTAGAATCCTCTACTTGTTTTTCTTTTTATCATACCACACTTTTTACTGGCTGACAGCCCATAAGTTATTAATTTGATATTCCAGTGTTTCATAATCCCACAGTTGTTCACTGCGTTTTGTGCTGTTTGGGTCACGTACCTGAATTTTGCCATCTTCTGTTCCCACCAGCAAAATAAAATGTCCGGTCGTGGTAAAATCACCGGGGCTCATACTGCAGATAATAGGCATGCCAGACTCCAAAGCCTGAAAAACAGAATCTCTGGACAGTGGAAGCTCCTGGCTGAACAGTCCGAAATGCTGGATGCCCTCACTGATTAGTGACCAACTGGTCCCTGAACCTGGAACATAGTAGCCATTTTCCTGAGCATAAGAGGCAACCGTGTAAGGGGTAATGGAATCCTCACCGGTCAGTCCGGCAACTGCCATGGAAATGACAGTAGGAGCGCATCCGCTTACTGCCACACAGCTTGTTCCGTAGTCTCCATATCCCCAGCGCTCATCCCACTGAAGCAGCAGGGGATACTCTCCTTTCTTCACATCTCCAATAGAATTTGCAAAGACCTGTCCCTTTTTCTCTGGATACCCTTCTACAAAATCCAGCATATCCGGATTTCTGGAAAGCATATCTAAAAGCTCCTGGGGATAGGTATCGGTTTCCTTTAGAAGCTTGGAAGCCTTTGCCTTTTTGGCATTTGTCTGGCAGGAGGTTACACTGCTGCTGAACAGGGTAACAAGCAGAAAGATACCGTATACTGCTGTGAAAAATAAAATCATACCAACTAAAAGAGAGATTCTTCTTTTCCTTCTTCTTCGTCTTGCGTTTCTCAAAATAAAACACCATCCTTTTCTTTTGGCTGTTCTGGCTCTTACTATAGCAAAAGAAAAAAGAATGGTGTTTAAGGTTTCATTGTGAAATTCCTAAGAATTTATTAAGGTTTTATGGAGCTTCTACAGGAAGTCTTACCTGGAAGGTGGTTTTCTCTTCCTGACTTTTGGCAGAAATGCTGCCTTTATGTAATTCTACAATTTCCCTGGCAATGGCAAGCCCAAGGCCTGCGCCTCCGGTATTACTTCTTCTGGCTTCATCCAGCCGGAAAAACTTTTCAAAAATCAAATCCAGCTTCTGCTTTGGAATGGTTTTTCCATGGTTTTCAAAAGAAATCACAGCCATGCCCTGTTCAAAATAGCCACGGATGACAATGACGCTGCTTTCGTAGCTGTATGCCACTGCATTTTTCAAAATATTATTAAAGACTCTTGCCAGTTTATCTCCGTCTCCGTATACTGCCAGGGTTTCGTCTACCTGAAGATCAACGGTATTTCCATGGGCCGATAAGACGGGATAAAACTCTTCCGCCATCTGCATAAGCATATAAGCCAGATCCAGGTGCTCCTTTTCTAAGACCATATGGTGCAGATTGAACTGGGTAATTTCAAAAAATTGAGCAATTAAATTTTCCAGGCGTTCTGCTTTGGTAAGCGCTATATGGATGTACTTTTCCTTTTGCGCTTCCGGCATATCCGGCGCCTCATCCAAAAGACTTAAATATCCCATGACGGAAGTAAGGGGAGTTTTTAAATCATGTGCCAGGTAGGTAATTAAATCACTTTTTCTTTGCGATTCTTCTTTTAAAATCTGTTCCTGCCTTTGCATATCGGTTTTCATCTGGAGCATCTGTGCGCCGATTTCCCGGCAATTTTTCGGAAATGCTATTTCCATCTCTAAATCATGCTTCCGGTAATTCTGAATCATATCGTTCAGGGAGGAAATGGTTTTCGCTTCCTTTATCCTTCCGTATACATACATGGAAATCAAAACCAGAAAAACAACAAAAATCACAGCAACAATAAGAAAGAAAAGCAAAAAACTTTTTAAAGCATACCAGTCAACCTGATCATAAAATACAGTTGCCTGTCTGGAGTCGTCATAAACCTCCTGGGTCATGATAAAGGTTTCTGCAAACCAGTCCCGGAAGAAGCCATTTACTCCATAGTCCATAAAAAGATAAAACAGATAGGCAAGTACGCCGGTGATTCCAAGGACAATCAAAAAAATCCGCAGCAAGTGATGCTTAGTTTTCAATTTTATAACCACACCCCCATACTGTTTTAATGTATTTCGGTTTTTCAAAGGAATCCTGCATTTTTTCTCTTAAATGCCGGATGTGAACCGTAATGGTGTTGTTATTTTTGCTGTAGTATTCGTCTTTCCAGATTTGATGGAACAATTCTTCAGAGCTGACCACACTGCCCTTTTTTTCGCACAAAATTGCCAGAATTTCAAATTCTGTGGGAGTCAGGGATAAGGGTTTTTCGTTTAGCGTACATTCGTGGGTTTTCCGGTTTAACACCAGACCATGATGAATAAAAATATCCTGGTTTTGCTCTGCTCCCACATTGTAGCGGGTATACCGGCGAAGCTGCGCCTTTACTCTTGCCACCAGCTCCAGTGGAAGAAAAGGCTTTGTAAGATAATCATCTGCTCCAAGCATCAAACCATTGATTTTGTCCAGTTCTGTACTTTTGGCAGTAAGCATGATAATGGGATAATTATACTGTTCCCGGATTATCTGGCACAGCTTTAACCCATCAATTTCCGGCATCATAATATCTAAAATTGCCAGATCAATGGACTGGGTATGAATACACTCCAGGGCTTCCGTAGAGGAATAATATTTAAATACAGAAAATCCCTCATTTTCCAGATAGAGCGTTACCAGATCCGCAATTTCCTTTTCATCATCTACAATTAATATCTGTTCCTTCATAATTCTTCACCAAATCGTTACTCTGGCAGAGCAGCCAGCAGCTCTCCCACTGTTTTTCCAAGAATCGGATGACGCTTATAAGAGGCAATTTCCGCCAAAGGTTTCAGCACAAAGTTTCTCTTGTGCATTTCTATATGCGGGATAATTAAATCCTCTGTTTCCAGAACCTCATTGTCATACAGAAGAATGTCCAGATCCAAAGTTCTGGGTCCCCAGTGAATCAGACGTTCCCTGTGAGCAGCCTGTTCGATTTCGTGCAGCAGGTCTAACAGCTCTTGTGGAGACAGCAGAGTATCAAGAGCAAGACAGGCATTTAAAAAATCGTCCTGTTCTACTCCGCCGTAAGGTTCTGTTACCAGATAAGAAGACACCTTCTGCACCCGGCATTGGGGATGTTCATGAAGAGCCTTTACCGCCTGGTCTAAATACGCCTTCTTATCACCAAGATTGGAGCCAAGGGCAATATAGGACCTGTGCCAGAAACGGGAAATCTTTACTGATACGGTTTCCAAAGGCAGTCCAACAGGCGCCCAGGGCTTTTCAAGCTCTAGGGTGACACCTTTTAAAAGGGGATAATGAAGGAGCAAGGCAGTTGCCAAATCCTCTGCAGCAGCTTCAATGAGCTTGCGGGTATGTGTTTTGGTATACTCTGTTATAAACTGGCTGACTTCTCCATAATGAATGGATTCTTCCAGACAATCACTTTTCCCTGCTTTTCTTGTATCCGTATACATGGTAAGGGAAAACAGGAACTTTTGCCCCAGATTGGTTTCTTCCTGAAAAACTCCGTGGTTGGCAAAGACTTCCAGATTCTGAATACGGATTTCATCATACTGTTTCATCATACATTACCCTCTCTTAAAATAGCCTGTGTCATGCGGATAGCACGCAGATTTTCCTTGACATCGTGAACACGGACAAAAGCAGCTTTCTTTTCTACACCAAGAACAGTAGTTACCACAGTTCCCTCTACACGCTGGTCAGAAGGCAAATCTAATGCAGTTCCAATGACTGATTTTCTGGAGGTTGCCAGAAGAACCGGATATCCCAGTTCTGCCAGGCGTTCCAGATGATGGATGATAATCAGGTTGTGTTCATAAGTTTTCCCGAATCCTACGCCTGGGTCTAAGATGATTTGTTCGTCTTTAATTCCCGCTTTTTTGGCAATGGCAAGAGATTCCCTCATGTCTGCACAGAAATCATCCAGAAAGTTGTTATATTCTGCTTTTTCCCGATTATGCATCAGACAGCAGGGAACCTGATATCTGGCAATCAGTTCTGCCACTTTATAGTCATATTTTAGTCCCCAGATATCGTTGACGAAATCCGCTCCTGCTTTTAGCGCAGCCTCTACAACCTCTCCTTTATAGCTGTCAATGGATACCGGAATATCAAATTCTTTTTTAATCATTTCAATTACCGGAACAACACGCTGGATTTCTTCTTCTATAGAAATCTGCACATGGCCGGGTCTGGTAGATTCCCCGCCTACATCAATGATGGAAGCGCCCTGGTCAATCATGTCTGCCACATGCTGTCTTGCCTTTTCCATGCTGTTCCATTTTCCACCATCAGAGAAGGAGTCTGGTGTTACATTTAAAATTCCCATAATATAGCAGTCATGTTCTACGTCAAACATGCGGTTTCCGATTTTCATCATTGTATTTTCCTCCTATACGGTAAGTTTCAGATTCTTCTTTTCTTCATCCCAGTTGCAGGCATTTCTTGCAGAACAGAACAGACAAGCACGGGAAGCCTTATCTGCCCGGTAAATCAGCCCTGAAAAAGAATCCAGGCTGCGGGTTTCCTTTATGCGGTGCTGCAAAATAGCGGATAATACTTCTTCCTGCTCTTTTTTGTTAAAGCCGCAATCGTCCATTATCTTTTCTGCAAGCATGGCGCTTCCTTTATCATGAGGAATCCCTTTCTCATACTGAAGGTGGCGTCCTATGTCATGGAGCAGCGCTGCTGCATAAATCAGTTCTTTTTCAATGCCAAGGTTCTTTTCCAGATTTTCAATCCAGGCCAGTCTTGCCACATCTAAAAAATGCTGTGGATCATGCTTACAGAAAATCCTATCCTGTTCCAGAGCCTGGATTTTCTCTACGCTTTCTTTCCAGCCTGGGTGATTGCAGATTGCATGGATTCGTTCCATCCTAGCTTCTCCTTTCCAGCATGCGGTAGAACTGATTCTGCAATTTTTCATCCTGGTCAAAAACACCTCTGGTCACAACGGTTACGGTTTTTGTTCCGGGTTTTTTTATTCCACGCATAGTCATGCACATATGTTCTGCTTCAATGAGCACCATGACTCCATGTGGTTTTAATTCTTCCATAAACACATCTGCAATCTGGGCTGTAAGACGCTCCTGAAGCTGAAAACGTTTTGCAAAGACTTCTACAGTTCTTGCAATTTTACTAAGTCCCACTACTTCTCCGTTTGGAATATAGGCAACGGCTGCGTTTCCGTAAAAAGGAAGCATATGGTGTTCGCAGAAGGAATAAAAATGAATATCCTTTTCCAGCACCATATCATTATTATCTACATGAAATCGTTTCTGTAAATGCTTTGCAGCACTGTCCGTATAGCCTGCTGCCAGTTCTTCGTACATTCTGGCAATTCTGTCCGGGGTCTCCAAAAGACCTTCTCTTTGAATGTCTTCTCCGATTCCATCTAAAATTAATCTTACGCCTTCTTTTATCTTTTCTTTATCCATGGTATTTCTCCTCTTTTTCTAATGCTTTTTCTGCCTCTCCCAAAAAAGAGAGGGAACCAAATATAATAATGGCATCATCTTTTTGTGCAAGATTTCTGGCTATATGAACAGCCTCCTGGATGCTGTCTGCTGCTTCCACAGAAGGATTAATCCCTGATACAGCTTCTTTTAACCGGTCAGCAGGCAGGGCTCTTGGATTATTCGGTGTTTGAACGGTAATAATGTGTTCTGCCAAAGGCGCGGTAAGACGGATGACTTCCTTATAGTCTTTATCCTGAAAAACTCCGAAAATATAATATAACTTTTTCCCTTTAAAATACAAATTCAAAGAACGCTGCAGCTCTTTTGCTGCCCCTGGATTGTGGGCGCCATCTAAAATGACAGCAGGATTGGTGGCAAGCAGAGTAAAACGTCCCTTCCAGACCGCCTTTGCAAGTCCCTCATAGACCTGCCTGTCGGTAAGGGTAAATCCCAGTCTGCGAAGGGCATCCACAGCTTCCAGCGCCAGGGCCGCATTTGCAATCTGGTAGCTTCCTGCTAAAGCAATCACAGCCTGTTTCCAGGTTTTGTAGGAAAACTGCTGTTTTTGAATATTATAAACAACCTCTGTGATTTCCTCTGGATTTACGGTTTTCAGAATACATTCCTTCTCTTTACAAACTCTGGAAATGACCCTTGCAGCTTCCGGTTCCTGACAGGCAGAAACCACTGTTGTATGAGGCTTGATAATACCAGCTTTTTGTTCTGCAATTTTTTCCAGAGTATCTCCTAAAAATTCCATATGATCCATGCTAATAGGGGTAATTACTTCCATTACCGTTGTTTTAATCACATTGGTAGCATCTAAAGCGCCTCCAAGGCCGGTTTCCAATACTACGATATCACATTGCTTTTCCTTAAAATAAAGAAAAGACAGCGCAGTCTCCACCTCAAAGGCGGTTGGATTTCCTGCATGTTCTGCCTTCATTTCTTCTATGGCCTGGGCTATGGCAGTTACATGTCTGGCAAGGGATTCTTTTTCAATTTTTTCTTCATCTACTTGAATCCGTTCGCGATAAGAAAACAGAGTTGGCGATATGTATCGTCCTGTCCGGTATCCCGCATTGGACAATATCGTAGAAAGATATGCCAGTACAGATCCTTTTCCATTGGTTCCGGAAATGTGGATGAAAGACAAATCATCCTGGGGATTACCAAGTCTGCAAAGCAGCTCTTTCATATTCTCCAAACCAAGTACACTTCCGTATTTGGAAATTTCATCCAAATATACTCTTGCTTCTGCGTAATTCATAATGCTCCTATCCGAGACGGTTATTCCACCTCATAATTTTGTTCCGCATTATTATAGTCCTTTTTTGCTGTTATCACAATAGTTTCCTGCAAATTTTCCTTTAAACCTATCCTTTAAATTGTCCATTGTCCTGGAATAATGATAGTTCTTCTGTCTTAAATACATAATAACCTTCGTAATAATAGCTGTGGTCAATTCCTTTCATGTAAATTTCTCTGTCAAAAATATGGCTGGTCAGCGCGTTTTTCAAAAGATACTTAATTTCAATATCTTTAATAGGGCTTCTCTCCATGGCAAGCAGATAATCCTCTTTATCTACCTTGCTCCAGTCAATGACATAGCCAATTTCTTTCTTGAGCATTAAGTCAAGCCATATTCTTGTACTTCTTCCGTTCCCTTCTCTAAAAGGATGCGCTACATTCATTTCCACATATTTTTCGATGATTTCATCAAAAGTTGACTGCGGCATTTTATCAATACTTTGAAGAGCCGCTTCCAAATACATCAGTGGTGCAAAGCGAAAATTTCCTTTTGAAAGATTGACTTTTCGCAACTTACCGGCAAAATCATAAATTTCATCAAAAAGATATTTATGAATCATGGCAAGACTTTTATAAGTTCCTGGCTCTAATTTTTCCAGAAATCCGCTCTCAAACATTTCCAATGCTTTTTGCTTGCTGATGCTTTCCTGTGTTCGAGCTAATTCTGTAGCATCTGTAATACCCAATTTATTTTCAAGCATAATTTTCCTCACATCCTTCCCGAAATTAAGATTGCACACTGTATCATCATTGTACCATACCACAACCACTAATCCAACTCTTTCTAAGAACCATTTTCCGCCTAAAACTCTTTCTTTTTCATAACGCCCAGACTGATTTTGGCGGAAATGAATACAAAAATGACAAATAAAACAAGTGCCATTGCCATAAGGATTCCCATAGGAAGCTGCGTGATCGTCTGATAAAAGGCTGTCTGAGTGAAATCTACAGTTAATACTTTATTTACCAGATAGACCAGTCCGATAATGCCGAAGAAAATAGCAAAGAGAACCATTCTGCCTTTTTCGCTTCCAAATTTTAACTGAATGGGAATCATGAGGCTTAAAAACAAAATCACAAAAACCAGAAATCCCATGAAAACCAGCAGATAATCCCCAGGCGTCATAGAACTTCCTTCTGCCTTTTCTGTGATGAGAAAAATAACAAAGGTTACAGCAAATCCGCCTACGCCAAAGGAAGCGCTCAGAAGATATTTTTCCAATACATAGGTCTGCCTGGATACAGGCAGCGCCATGAGAAATCCCATACTGTTATCCTGTTCATCATAAGTGATGGTAGACATGGTAACAATCAGAAGTAAGAAAGGCACATATCCCATAAAAAAGCTGGCATCCACACCTGTAACAATCAGAACCAGAAACATAAGCGCCAGGGTAATGAGAAAATTACGCTGGTTTTTTATCAGTCTTAAATCTTTTATAAACAATCCTTTCATACTGCTTCTCCTTTCACCATCATGGCAATGACATCATCGATGTTTCCATTTTCCATAGTAATCTGGGGATAATTCTCCAGATAGAACTGTTTTTCATTGGTGAGTATGCTATATCCGTAAGATTCTTTCCGTTTTCGCAGAAAATACTGTTTGTCAACAGTTTCATATTGCTCCCTGGTCATTTTTAAAAGTCCATATTGGCCTAACAGGGTATCCATATCTTCATGAAGGACAATACGCCCTTTATCAATCATATATAAATCATCGCACAAACCTTCCAGGTCTGTAGAAATGTGAGAACTAATGAGAATGGAGCGGGTATCATCTTCCTCCATATAGTCCCGGAGCATGTTCAGCAAGTCTTCTCTTGCCAGCACATCCAGACCGGCAGTTGGCTCATCCAGAAGTAAAAAACTGGGTTTGTGGGAAATAGCTGCCAGGATTTTTACTTTTGCCTTCATACCAGTGGAAAAGTCCTTGATTTTTTTGTTGACAGGAAGCTGATAATGGTCGCAGGCTTTTAAAAATTCTGTTTTTTTCACATTTGTATACATGGCTTCCAGCACAGCGGCAATGTCTGTAAGGGTCAGATACGTGCTGAAACCGCTGTCTGATAAAACAACACCAATATGTTCCTTTTCCTGTCTGGTAAGGCTGTCAACATCCTTGCCAAACAACGTGATCATTCCGCTGTCTTTTCGGATTAATCCCAGAATGGATTTAAAAGTAGTGCTTTTTCCTGCGCCGTTGGAACCAATCAGTCCGGCAATACATCCCTCTTCTACTTTCAGGGAACAATGTAACTGAAAGGAACCATAGGATTTTTTTAAATCTTTTATTTCTAACATGTTTCATCCTCCATAATTAAAGAAAACAAGGCTTCAATTTCTGCATTTTTCATACCCAGGCGTTGGGCTTTTTGAATAACAGCTTCTAATTCGCTTTCAATTTCCCTCTTCTGCTGCTCCAGCTTTGCCTCCTGGTTGGCTGCTGCCACATAGGTTCCCTTGCCATGAACCGTAACGGTAAACCCTTCTTCCTCCAGGTTGTCATAGGCTTTTTTAACTGTTAAAGCGCTGATTTTCAGCTCCTTTGCAAGGGTCCGTACAGAGGGAAGGCTGTCATCTGCCTTTAATTCTTCATTTAAAATCATTGCTTTAATCTGCTCAATAAGCTGTTCGTAAATTGGTACCATAGATGAGTGGTTGATTATAATCTTCATTTCTATCCTCCTCTTGCAAACAGTATATAACAGTATATAACAGATGTCAACTGTTTTGTGCTGTTATATACTGTTTGTTATTGCGAAAAATTTGTATTTCTGGTCATTTTATTGGGAATCTAAGGAATAGAAAGAGGAAAAAATCGGTAAAAATGCTGTGCCGGAAGAACAGTTTGGCTTTTTGCGTTAAAATTTGCACAATTTCCTATGGATTTTTTATGAAAAAGGTGTATGATAAACAATGTATATAAAAAATGAAGGAGGAAAGCCTATGGAAGACATTATCAGTAAACTTGCAGAAATCGAAGCTGCTGCATCTCATATCATGGAAGATGTGTCTGAGCAAAAAAAAGAACTGGCACAGCAATATGACCAGGCCATGCGTGATTTCGACCAGGCTGTAGATGATGAAATTATGGCTAAGAACAGGGAAATACGGGACGAGCTGGAAATAGATATGAAAGCAAAGCTGGAAAAACAAAGATTTGATGCAGACCGTGTTTTGTGTCAAATGGAAACCTATTATAAAGAACGTCATGCAGAATTGGCAAAGCAAGTTTATGATAGAATATTAAGGATGTGATGGAAAATGGGAAGTCTGCTTTCTTACAGTGGCCTGTCTACCAAAATACGGGCCATGCAGAGCAAATTAATTGGTGAAAAGCAGTACCAGGAAATCGCACAAATGGATTCTGTGGTTCAAATCGTAGCTTATTTGAAGAAACAGCCGGGTTTTGCTAAATTATGGGTAGACCTGGATGAAAACAGTCTCCACAGAGGTGATGTAGAAAAACTGCTTGTCCATACCATACATCAGAATTTTACCAAATTGTATCGGTTTGCCAATCCGAGACAACGTACCTTTATGGCGTTGTATTTTAAAAGATATGAGATTTCTGTTTTAAAAGATTGCCTTAGAAAAGTTTTCGACCAGGGAAAGGCGGAGCTGGATTTATCCTTGTTTCAGGAGTTTTTTGACCGCCATTCCAAGCTGGATCTGGAAAAAATCAGCAGCTCTTCTACCATTGAAGAACTTGTGAATCACCTGCAGGGGTCAGAATATTATGAGCCACTGCGAAAACTGGGCAATGACTGTCAGCCGCGTATCTTTGATTATGGTATGGCTTTAGACCAGTATTATTTTGCAAATATCTGGTCTGTAAAAGAAAAACTGTTTCAGAAACGTGATTTAGAGGAAATTACCAGAGCCTATGGGAATAAATTTGATATGCTGAATCTTCAGTGGATTTACCGTTCCAAAAAATATTACCATATGGCACCAGCAGATACCTATGCTCTGCTGATTCCGGTACATTACCGGCTGTCAAAAAAAGAAATATCTGCTCTGGTGGAAGCTGTGGATGAAGAAGAATTCCGAAGGATTCTGGATACCACCTATTACAAAAAACGCTTTCCGGAATTATCTCCGGAAAAACTGGAAGAGCTTTATAATCTGAATCTGAAAACTATTCTGGAAACAGAATCCAGAAAGTATCCTCACTCTGTGATTATGATTTATTCCTATTTTTATCACAAGGAGCATGAGGTGAATCGTCTGACTACAGCCGTAGAATGTGTCCGCTATGGACTTGCGCCGGCTCAGATTCTGGAGTATATTCACAAAACTTAACAACCGGAGGTGATTACATGATTGAGAAAATGAAATTCTTAAGTATCACCGGCCCGAAATCGGACATTGACCGTGTGGTAAATGAATACTTATCCAAGTATGAAATCCACCTGGAAAATGCCATGACTCAGCTAAGCAAAGTACAGCATTTGTCTCCTTATATCCAGATTAATCCCTATAAGGAACTGTTGGCTAAAGTAAATGAGTTTGCCGGTTTACTGAAGAATCCAGGGGAAATTCCCTTGCAGGATATTTCTCTGGAGAACATTCAGCCTCTTGTTCAGTCTCTGGACGAGAAGCTCTCAAAAATCAATAAACGCTGTGAGGAACTAAGTGAGCAGCGCCTCTCTCTCCAGGAAGATTTAAAGAAAATCAAACCCTTTCTTACTCTCCCGGAAGATGTAGACAAATTGATTCATTATCGTTTTGTCCAGGCCCGTTTCGGACGGATACCGCTGGAATATTACGAAAAATTCAAAGAATATGTGTATGATAACCTGGATACCATGTTCTATCCCTGCCACCAGGATGATTATGTGTGGGGGATTTATTTTGTCCTGTGGACAAAAATGGAACAGGTGGATGCTGTATTCTCTTCCATGCATTTTGAGAGAATGTATTTGAAGAAGGACTACTATCATGGTACTCCACAGCAGATTTATGCAGAACTGGAAGCGCGCCTGGAAAATGTAAACCGGGAATATGCCCGGTGTGAGAACAAAATGCAGAAGCTTTTAGAAGGAGACGGTGCAATGATTCTTTCTGCACAGGCAGCTCTAAACGCCTTATCCAGAAACTTTGATGTGCGTAAGGTAGCTGCCTGTGTGAAAGAACACCAGGAAACCTTTTACATTCTCTGCGGCTGGATGAGTGAAAAGGATGCTTCGGCATTTATGAAAGAAATTGAAAATGATACAAAGCTATTCTGTATTATTGAAGATGACAACAATAAAATCAGCGGAACGCCGCCTACAAAGCTGAAAAACCCCAAGATCTTCAAGCCTTTTGAAATGTATGTGAAAATGTACGGGCTGCCGGATTATCATGAAATAGACCCGACTATTTTCGTGGCGCTGACCTATTCCTTTATTTTCGGTGCTATGTTTGGAGATGTTGGACAGGGATTACTTCTGGCTATTGGTGGATTTTTGTTATACAGGATAAAACACATGAACCTGGCAGCAATCATTGGTACAGCCGGAATTTTTTCTACCTTTTTCGGATTTATGTTTGGAAGTATCTTTGGATTCGAGAATATTATAGAACCCATATGGCTGCATCCGACAGAAGCCATGACCCTGGTACCGGGACTTGGAAATATGAATACGGTTTTCGTGGTTGCCATTGTGTTTGGTATGTTTTTGATTCTGGTAACTATGATTTTCCACATTATTAATGCAGTCAGAAGCAGAGATTTAGAAAATACCTGGTTTGACCAGAATGCGGTGTGCGGTCTGGTGTTCTATGGCATGCTTACGGTTTCTGCCCTTTTGTTTTTAACCGGTCATGCCCTTCCCGCTGCAGTGGTTCTTGGAGTTATGTTTGGTGTGCCCCTGCTTTTGATTATGTTTAAGGAGCCAATCACCAGATTTTTGACAAAACAGGGACCAGTTATAGAGGGAAGCAAGCCTATGTTCCTGGTGCAGAGCTTTTTTGAACTGTTTGAAATCATGTTAAGCTTTTTGTCCAACACCCTTTCCTTTGTGCGTATCGGAGCGTTTGCAGTAAGCCACGCTGCCATGATGGGGGTTGTACTGATGCTGGCAGGCGCAGAAAGCGGAGGAAACATTAACTGGTTTATTATTGTGTTGGGAAACCTGTTTGTCTGCGCTATGGAAGGTCTGATTGTAGGAATCCAGGTACTGCGTCTGGAATACTATGAAATGTTCAGCCGTTTCTATAAGGGAAGCGGAAGGGAATTCCGTCCGTTTTTTCAAAATACAACCGTAAAAAAACAATCTCAAAATTAGGAGGATTTTATTATGACACTTATGATTCAGATTACACTTGCAGCAGCATTAATTTTAAGTATTCTTGTTCCTTTTGGCGCATTTTTCCTGGGAGAAAAAAATAAAAAACGTTATAAACGTTCCCTTGCATGCAACTGTTTCTTTTTCTTTGGAAGTCTTTTGATTGGTACGATTGTTATGTTCGGCGGTACTGTAAGCGCTCAGGCTGCCACTTCTGCTGATACTGCAGGTCTTGCAACTGGTCTTGGATACCTGGGTGCGGCTCTGGTAACCGGTCTTTCCGGAATTGGCTCCGGTATTGCAGTAGCAAGCTCTGCAAGCGCTGCCCTTGGCGCTATCAGCGAAGATGGCTCCCTGTTTGGTAAATCTATGATTTTCGTAGCCATGGCAGAAGGTATTGCCCTGTATGGTCTGATTATTTCCTTTATGATTCTGGGTAAACTGGGCTGATAACAGAAAAGGATGATAGTTCATGAAAATGTTTTTAATCAGTGATAACATTGACACCTATACTGGTATGCGCCTTGCAGGTGTAGAGGGAGTGGTGGTGCATGAGCGGGAAGAACTTAGAAGAGCCCTTGAGGAAGCAGTGGAACATAAGGAATATGGAATTATCCTTCTCACAGAAAAATTCGGCAAGGAATTTCCAGATATTATTGATGACATCCGCTTAAACCACCGTCTGCCACTTCTCATTGAAATTCCTGACCGTCACGGTACAGGCCGTGCCCCTGACTTCATTACTTCTTATGTAAATGAAGCCATTGGATTAAAATTATGACAGGAAGGTGATGCATATGACAACAGAAGAAAAGCTGCAGCACTTCTCAGAGGTTTCTATGGAAACAGCCAGAGAAGAGGCTGAAAAAGCCATTACAGAATTCAGGTCTGCCCTGGATGCAGATTTGGAGCAGCATAAAAAAGAAAAACAGGCAGCATCAAAACAGCAGTTAAAAGCAGAAGCTGAAAATGCCGCCAGAGAAATCAACAAAGCTCTTTCTGCAGAGCATCTCCATATTAAGAGAAAGCTCTCCAGAAAACAGCAGGAACTCAGGGAGCAATTATTTCTGGAAATCAAGGAACAGCTAATTGCATTTACAAAATCAGAAGAATATCCAGGATGGCTGGAAGACCGGATAAAAAAAGCCCTGAAAATTGCCGGGGAGGATGAGGTTGAAATCAGCCTGTCCCTGGAGGATGCGGCACTCTTGCCCACCATTTCGCAACATACAGGGATTACTCCTCTCCTTTCGGAAACCTCTTTTCTGGGAGGCATCCGGGCTGTAATTCCTAAAAAAAATATTTTAATTGACTATACCCTTTTGACTTCTTTCCAGAATGAAAAAGAAAGTTTTAATTTCGATGGAGGGCTGACACATGAGTAAAACAGGTGTGATTTATGGAATCAATGGCCCGGTTATCTATCTGAAGGGCAATACAGGTTTTAAAATGTCCGAGATGGTTTATGTGGGACAGGAACATCTGGTAGGTGAAGTCATTTCTCTGAAAAAAGATGCCACTACGGTTCAGGTGTTTGAGGAAACCAGTGGTCTTCGTCCTGGAGAAACCGTAACAGCTACAGGAGATGCCATTTCTGTTACTCTGGGGCCTGGAATTCTGGATAATATTTTCGATGGAATTCAAAGACCTCTTTCTGTGATTGCAGAGCAGTCAGGAAAGTATATTTCCAGAGGTATGCAGGTGGATTCTCTGGATACAGAAAAGCTGTGGGATGTGCATATGACCATTACTCCGGGTATGGAAATTTATGGAGGTACTATTATTGCTGAAGTTCCGGAAACAGCATCTATTGTCCACAAATCCATGGTTCCGCCAAACCTTCATGGGGTGGTAAAAAGCGTGGTGCCGGACGGTAAGTATAATATTACAGAGACTCTGGCAATTCTGACTCTGGATAATGGAGAGGAATATCCTTTAAAACTGGCGCAAAAATGGCCCATCCGGATTCCACGTCCCACAAGCAAGCGCTTCCCTGCTTCCAAACCACTGGTTACAGGACAGCGTATTCTGGACACCCTCTTTCCTATTGCAAAAGGCGGAACTGCAGCAGTTCCGGGAGGATTTGGTACAGGAAAAACCATGACCCAGCACCAGATAGCAAAATGGTCCGATGCGGATATTATTATCTACATTGGATGTGGAGAACGTGGAAATGAAATGACCCAGGTTTTGGAAGATTTCTCAAAACTCCATGATCCAAAAACAGGTAATGCCCTTATGGCACGTACCTCACTTATTGCTAACACCTCCAATATGCCGGTGGCAGCCAGAGAGGCTTCCATTTATACAGGAATTACCATGGCAGAATATTACCGGGATATGGGCTATGACGTGGCAATTATGGCAGACTCCACCTCCCGCTGGGCAGAGGCACTTAGGGAATTGTCCGGACGTCTGGAAGAAATGCCTGCGGAAGAAGGATTCCCGGCTTATCTGGCTTCACGTTTGTCCGCTTTTTATGAGCGCGCGGGAATGATGCAGAACTTAAACGGAACCGAGGGTTCTGTGTCTATTATCGGGGCAGTTTCCCCTCAGGGCGGCGACTTTTCCGAACCGGTCACCCAGAATACCAAACGTTTTGTCCGCTGCTTCTGGGGTCTGGATAAATCTCTTGCCTATGCAAGACACTTCCCTGCCATTCACTGGCTGACCAGCTATAGTGAATACTTAGGTGATTTGTCTTATTGGTACAGTGAAAACGTATCTCCGAAATTTGTGGATTACAGAAACCGTCTTATGGCGATTTTAAACTCAGAAAGCAGTCTCATGGAAATTGTAAAATTAATCGGTAGTGATGTGCTGCCCGATGACCAGAAACTGACGCTGGAAATTGCCAGAGTGGTTCGTCTGGGCTTTCTTCAGCAGAATGCTTTCCATCCGGATGATACCTGTGTTTCTCTGGAAAAGCAGTTTAAAATGATGGAAATTATTCTGTATTTATACAAGAAATGCAAGGTTTTAGTGGGCATGGGCATGCCTGTTTCCATTTTAAAACAGGAAAACATTTTTGAAAAAGTGATTTCCATTAAATATGATGTGCCAAATGACCATTTAGAAATGATGGATGATTACAAAAAAGCAGTGGATGATTTCTATAACACTGTTTTGGAAAAGAATGCGTAAGGAGGGACTGATTTATGGCAATTGAATATTTGGGCTTAAGTGAAATCAATGGCCCTCTGGTAGTTCTGGAAGGGGTAAAGAATGCCTCTTTTGATGAAATTGTAGAGTTCCGTGTGGATGATGGAAGCAGAAAGCTTGGAAGAATCGTAGAAATTTATGAAGAAAAAGCGGTGATCCAGGTGTTTGAGGGAACAGAAAACATGTCCCTTCAGAATACCCATACAAGACTTAGCGGACATCCTATGGAGATTGAACTTTCTCCTGAAATTTTAGGAAGAACCTTTGACGGAATCGGACGCCCCATTGACCGTTTAGGACCGGTGATTCCAGAGAAAAAACTTAATATCAACGGTTTGCCGCTGAATCCTGTTACCAGAGAATATCCACGTAACTTTATTCAGACCGGTATCTCAGCCATTGACGGACTGACAACCCTGATTCGTGGACAGAAGCTGCCGATTTTCTCCGGAAATGGACTTCCCCATGACCAGTTGGCAGCCCAGATTGTGCAGCAGGCATCTCTTGGGGCAGACAGTGATGAGAAATTTGCCATTGTATTTGCTGCCATGGGTGTAAAATACGATGTGGCAGAATTTTTCCGTAGAACCTTTGAAGAAAGCGGTGTTTCTGACCATGTAGTGATGTACCTGAATCTGGCTAATGACCCGGTGGTGGAACGTTTGATTACTCCAAAAGTAGCGCTTACTGCTGCGGAGTATCTGGCTTTTGAAAAAGGAATGCACATTTTAGTTATTTTGACTGATATTACTTCTTTTTGTGAAGCTATGCGTGAGGTCTCTTCTTCCAAGGGAGAAATTCCTTCCAGAAAGGGTTATCCGGGATATTTGTACAGTGAGCTTGCTACCCTGTATGAACGGGCAGGTATTGTAAGAGGCGGAACTGGTTCTGTGACACAGATACCGATTCTCACCATGCCAAATGATGATATTACCCACCCCATCCCTGACCTTACGGGATACATTACAGAAGGACAGATTGTTCTGGACCGCCAGCTTCATGGCCAGGCAGTGTATCCCCCAATTAATGTACTGCCCTCTCTCTCCCGTCTGATGAAGGATGGCATTGGAGAAGGCTTTACCAGAGAAGACCACCAGGACGTAGCAAATCAGCTTTTCTCCTGCTATGCAAAAGTAGGGGATGCCAGGGCTCTTGCATCGGTTATTGGTGAGGATGAACTCTCTCCTCTGGATAAAAAATATCTGGAATTTGGTACTGCCTTTGAGGAAGAATTTGTGGGACAGCGTTCCGATGAAAACAGAACCATTACGGAAACCCTGGATAAAGGCTGGAAACTGTTAAGTATGATTCCAAGAGAAGAACTGGATCGTATTGATACCAAGATTCTGGATAAATATTATCATCCAGCAGAAGAACAATAAAAAAACACATGGAAAAGGGGTGATATTACGGATCCGAATACCTTTCCCACTAAGGGAAATCTCATACTGGCAAAAAATTCCCTGGCCCTTTCCAGGCAGGGGTTTGACCTGATGGATAAGAAACGGAATATCCTCATTCGTGAACTCATGGACCTGATTGACCAGGCGAAAGATATTCAGTCCCAGATTGATACGACCTTCCGCAGTGCCTATACTGCGCTTCAGAAAGCAAATATGGAAATCGGTATCAGCCATGTGCAGGAAATTTCCAGGACTGTTCCAGTAGAAGATTCCATTGAAATCAAGACCAGAAGCGTTATGGGAACTGAGATTCCTCTGGTTCGCTCCCAGCCTTCTTCCGGAGATCCTACTTATGCTTATTATGGAACAAAGGCATCTCTGGATGAGGCAAGAGCAGCCTTTGAAAAAGTAAAGGAACTGACCATCCGCCTGTCCATGGTGGAAAACTCAGCCTATCGTCTGGCAGTGAATATCAAAAAGACACAGAAACGTGCCAATGCGTTAAAAAACATTACCATTCCAAAGTATGAAGCTCTGACAAAGAGTATTTCCAATGCGCTGGAGGAAAAAGAAAGGGAAGAATTTACACGTTTGAAAGTTATTAAAAGGATGCAAAGCAATTAAAAGAGTTATTGCATGTTAAAAATATGAGTGCCATTCCAGTTCAGACTGACTGAAATGACACTCATATTTTTTATACTTATTTATGTAATCTCTTTTGGGCTATAGAGATACATTCCACTTAGATTTTTGCTCGCTGTCTCAGGAAGAAGTGGAGAGAAACCAGATAGGTGACTGCCACAATCAGTGCTACCGCTAGTCCTGCACCGCCAAGAAGAAAGACGGTGTTCATTTGGAACAGGAAGGTGAAATCGATGTCAAACAGGATGCTGCACAATAAATAAGCAATTACTACCAGAACAACCATTCCTGCATAAAGTGTAGCCGCTACATTTAAACTGGCAGTAAAACAGGTAATCAGGTTTAACGATGCAAACAAAATTCCCATGATCCAGGCAAGGAAAAACATCTGCAAATATCCGCCAATAGAATAATCCTGATATAGCATGGCGTGCAAAAGAATATACAGCAGCATCATTGCCACATAATGCAGTTGCTGGATGAAAACAGCCACATACCGGGACAGCACCAGGTTTTTAGAAGAAACCGGATATAAACTGGCAATCCACAGCCCCTTTTGATTTACATCCATTTCCTTTAGTATCATTGGCATACTACTCATATTTAAAGGCATGACACATAAAAGATAAGTAATACAGCTATATCGGTTTCTCAGAACTAAGAGAAAGAACAGAAAAAACAGAATATCCGTCACGTAATTACTTTTTGATGTCCTGCGGTAACAAATAAGCAAATCTCTGCAAATAAGTCCTTTCATTTTGATTTTACCCCCTTAATCTGAAACAGCATCACATCTTCAATGCTGGCTTTGTCTATGATCAAATCAGAAAAATGTTTTTTTAGTTCGTAGCGGTTTGGAACCAGAAGCCGGTAAGAAAATTCATTTTTTATATAAGCCTCATAATCTTCTGGAGAAAGAGCTTCAAAGAAATCCTGACCACAGTGCAAAATCCCATACTGCTCAATTTCTTCCCTGGATTTTACAAATAAAACCTTTCCCTCATGAAGAAAAAGAATATAATCTGCGATTTTATCCAAGTCACTGGTAATATGGGAAGAAATCAGGATGCTATGATTTTCTTCCAGTACGAATTCCTGGAGCAGTTCCAGAATATCTTCTCTCATAACCGGGTCCAGACCAGAGGTTGCCTCATCCAAAATAAGCAGCTCCGGGTTGTAAGAAAGGGCTACAGCAAAATTCAATTTCACTTGCATGCCTTTGGATAGGTCTTTTACCTTTTTCTCCTGACTAATTTGAAAGGTTTTCAGGTATTGGAAAAACTTTCGGCTATCCCAGTTCTTGTATATTTTTTTCATAATGCAGTCCATATCTTTGCATTTTAAATAAGGGTTTTGATTTACTCCATCCAGAACAACACCTATCTTCTGCTTGATTTCTTCCGCATGCTGATGATAATTTTCGCCAAAAAGACGGATGTTTCCCTCATCAATGGAAATTAAATCCGTAATTGCATGAATACAGGTAGACTTTCCGGCACCATTTTCTCCAATCATGCCATAAATCATTCCTCTGGGAAGACGGAAACTAATATGATCCAAAGTAAAATCCTTGTAACGTTTCGTCACATTGTCCAGTTCTATAATAAATTCCATAGAGATTCCTCCTCTAGTTGTTATTTTACTCTTCATAAAAAAGCGTCACCAGTTTGATTAATTCTTCCAGGGCTAAATCATTTTCCCTGGCAAGTTTCACTGTTTTTTCCAGATTTTGTTCAATGATTCTCAGATTTTCTTCCCGGATAAATTCCCGGTTTTGAGCTGCCACAAAGGTTCCTTTTCCGGCTACGGTGTCAATAAAACCATCCCTTTGTAGTTCCTCATAAGCCCTTTGAGCAGTAATCACACTGACATGGAGCTCCTTTGCCAGTTTCCTCATGGATGGTAAGGTATCTCCGCTTTTTAAACTCCCTTTCATAATCATGGCTTTGATTTGGGACGTGATTTGTTCATAAATCGGTTCATCACTGCTGTTGCTTAATAAAATTTCCACATAGTCTCCTCCTTTTTTGTATATACTGTACTTGTATGATATATACAGTATATACGATAAGTTCAGGAGTGTCAAGAGATTTTCAGTGTTATATTTGAGCATAAAAAAGAGACTGTTGCGCTATTTCATCAAGGCACAGTCTCCTTCTCTTCTTCCACAAAGATGCCCATCTCTGCATGATCCCACACAAAATCTTCCTTGTTTACCTCTTCTTCTGTGGCAATTTCAAGTTTGTATAATCCAATATTTTGTGGATTTTCATCATCTTTGCTATACATATAAAAATTCATACAATATTCTTCTTCATCTGTAGATATAAGGTACATACCAGTTAATTCGGTTTTCTTTTTACCGTAATCACTTTCGCTGGAGGATGCACAATCTCCTTCAAAGCTTTTCACATTGCCCTTTATATAGTCAAGAAAAGGGGACTGTCGGTTAATATCGATTTTTTAGGCTCTAAATCTTAAAATAGGAATCTCACGTAGAAATCAGTATTTTTAATACTGGAACTTCTTCGGGAGATTCCTATTTTTTCTTTTCTGTATGTATTTTAGGGCGCAAAATCCCCCCATTCTTCCCTCCTTGGACTGTCCCCACAGGACCGTTTCTTTTCAGAACCGGAGCAGATACGCCGACTT